>Ga0079305_1002904_pt1 | contig 13011 bp, 11 predicted proteins | sample LMS_cellobiose_e_FD_79183 | JGI IMG/M metagenome (GOLD analysis project Ga0079305, IMG submission 79183) | Rumen-fistulated moose microbial communities from Alaska, USA - LMS_cellobiose_enrichment | ecosystem: Host-associated > Mammals > Digestive system > Stomach > Rumen fluid ... | reverse complement strand
GGAGGATTCCCCGCTGACAACATAGGTCCAGATGGCAAAGGATGCGAGCAGCGATATGATCAGCCAGAAGACCTTGCTGTTATACAGTTTTCTCATCGGGCTTGTTTTGTTCATCTTTGTTCACCTTAAAGAATTTCCTGACGAGGCTGAGAAGACCGCGCTTGGAATCCTCCTCTTCCGCCGTGATCAGCTCATTGTGGAGGAGCTTGTCCAGTGTGAACTCCGTCAGGTGGCGTTTGAGCATGCCTTCCACCGCGACGGAGATGGCGCCGGTCTCCTCCGACACGATCACCACTACGGCGTCGGACTGCTCGCTCAGACCGATGCCCGCTCTGTGGCGCATGCCCAGTTCCTTGCTGAGATTGTTGTTCTGCGTGAGCGGCAGCACACAGCCGGCGGCGGCGATCCTCCCCTCGCGGATGACCACCGCGCCGTCATGCAGCGGCGCCTTGTTGAAAAACAGGTTTTTGATGAGCTCCGCGGTGACGTCCGCGTTGATCACGGTGCCGGTGCCCATAATGGCGTTGAGATTCACGCTCCGCTCGAAGATGATCAGCGCGCCGGTGCGGGCGGCGGACATCTCCTTGCAGGCGAGAACGACCTGCGCGATCGCCGTCTCGATGACCGGGCTTGCGGCGGTCCGGCTTGTGGAGAAGCTGCGCCCCATCCGCTCCAGGAGGCGGCGAAGCTCCGGCTGGAAAAGAATCAGCAGCGCAATCAGACCCAACTCCACCGCCTTGCGCAGCAGGAAATTGATCATCGTCAGGCCGAAGATATAGGACAGACCCAATACGCCCAGCACCACGACAAGGCCCTTCGCCAGATTGTATGAATTTGTCTTTCTCACAAACCAGAGCGTCCGGTAAATCAGATAGGCGACGATCAGAATGTCGATGACGTCCGACACGCCGATCGTCGTGAGAAGATTACTGGCCCTGCCGAGGGCGCCGCTGATAGCTTCCATATGCGTTTCCCGTCCATAACGTCCTCTGTGCGTCAAATCAGGCGTGCGCACAGTTGTCCTAATATATCAATCCATTATAGAACAGATTCATAAAAAAGGCAACAAGCTATGCAGGAGGAAAGAATAAATTTTCTATGAAGCCGCCGCCGCAATTTCCCGCAGCGCAGCCGCGGCCCTGCCCGCCTGCTCGGGATCCAGGAAGGGGGAAAAGCTCAGGCGTACCGTGCCGGTGTCGAGCGTCCCGGCGCTCTCGTGGGCGGTCGGCGCGCAGTGCAGACCGCTGCGCACGCAGACCCCCCGCTCCGCCAGACGCTGCGCCACGAGCTCGCAGTCCATGGCGCTGCAGCGCAGGGACAGCACGCCGCTCTGTTCGCGCTCCTCTCCCGTGTAGAGCTGCAGCGGGCAGTCTTCAAGCTCTGCGCGCATCTTTTGAAGCAGACGCCGTTCATGCAGCAGGATCTCCTCCGTCCCCTTCTCGCGCACATATTCCAGCCCCGCCAGCAGCCCCGCGATCCCGCACACATTGTGCGTCCCCGCCTCTAGGCGGTCCGGCAGATATTCGGGCATGCTCTGCAGAAGGCTCTCCGAGCCGGAGCCGCCGTGCATCAGAGGGCTGCCGGGCACGCCGCAGAGCAGAAGTCCGGTCCCCTGCGGCCCAAACAGGCCCTTGTGCCCCGGCATGGCGATAAAAGCGGCCCCGAGCGCCTGCATGTCGATCGGCAGAACGCCCGCCGACTGCGAGGCGTCCACGACCAGCGCAGTGCCGTGCTCCCTGCACAGCTCCGCAATCTGCTCGATCGGCAGGATATAGCCGAAGACATTGGAGACATGCGTGCAGACGACCAGATCGACATCCGGGATCTGGCGACGGAAATCGGCGAGCGTATCCTCCCGGTCAAACAGCTTTCTGCCCGCAATGCGGATCTCCGCGCCGTGCGCGCGCAGCGCCCGCGTCACGGAATTGTGCTCAAAGCCGGAGATCAGGACCCGCGTCCCCTCGCTCACAAGCGAATGCACGGCGATATTCAGCGCATGCGTGGCGTTCATGGTAAAGACGACCTGCTCCGGCTCCGGCACATGGAACAGCTCCGCCGCGGCAAGGCGGCAGTTGAGGACCGTCTCCGCCGCAAGCATGGCAGGCGCGTGCCCGCCCCGGCCGGGACTTGCCATTGTGCGCATGGCCCGGCGCATCGCCTGCTCCACGGTCACCGGCTTGAGAAGGCTGGTCGCCGCGCTGTCCAGATAGATCATACGCGCACCTCCCGATACTCCCCGCCGCTCTTCTGCTCAAACACTTTCCCGGCGAGCATGTTCATTTCTTTCAGCAGCTCGACGGCCTCCGCCTGTCGTCTGCGCAGGGAGACGGCATAGGCACAGCCTCTGTCACTCAGGCCCTGGGGCGCTTTGGTGACGACGGCCGTGATCCCATGCCGCTCCAGGACTTGTGCCGAGCGCTGCGCATGGGTCAGGGACCGGCACATGATCAGATATTGCGTCATCATTCACTCCAATCAGCCGCCGCTGCGGCTCAATTCCGTCTTTTTTCCGCGGCCGGGGCGCAAAAACGGGACCCGCCGGGCATCCTGTGCCCGGCGGGTCCCTCTCCTGCGTCTCCCCTGCGCACAGATACTCTATCCTATGCGCGCGTACGCAGACTGTTATTCGATTTTCTCAAGCAGCGCAACTGCGTGCGCCGCGATGCCGAGTCCCTCTCCGGTAAAGCCGAGTCCCTCCTCCGTCGTTGCCTTCACATTCACACAGTCCATGTCCAGCTCCAGGACCCCGGCCAGCCGCCGGCGCATCTCCGGGATGTGGGGGGCAAGCTTTGGCCTCTGCGCGAGGACCGTACAGTCGGCGTTCACCACGCGGTAGCCTTTCTCCCGCAGCAGCGCGGCGGTCTCGCGCAGCAGGACGAGGCTGTCGGCCCCCTCGTAGCGCGGATCCGTGTCCGGAAAAAGCCTGCCGATGTCCGGCAGAGACGCCGCCCCCAGCAGCGCGTCCATCAGCGCGTGCGTCAGCACGTCCGCGTCGGAGTGCCCGAGCAGCCCTTTTTCATAGGGGATCCGGATGCCGCCCAGGATCAGGGCGCGCCCCTCTTCGAGGCGGTGCACGTCATAGCCATGGCCGATCCGCATAGCTCTCACCCCTGCTGCGCAAAATTGCCTCCGCTACAACCATGTCCCGCGGCGTGGTCAGCTTGATGTTGTCCTCCTCGCCGGCTACCGTGAAGGTCTTTACCTTCAGCAGCTCCATGGCCGAGCCGTCGTCCGTGAGCGCAAGCTTTTCCTTGACGGCGCGGGTCAGCGCGCCCTTGATCAGCGCCGCGTCGAAGACCTGCGGCGTCTGCACGCGCACAGCCTGCTCCCGGTCCACAGTGGCGCAGATGAAGCCGTCCTCGTCCACGAGCTTCAGCGTGTCCGTGCTCCTGACGACCGGGACCGCCGCCAGATGATCGACGGCCGCGTATACCGTGCGGTTGATGAGCGTCTCGGTGACCAGGGGCCGGGCGCCGTCATGGATCGCGATCAGCCTTGCCCCGGATCTCACCTCGGAGACGCCGGCAAGCGCGGATTCCGTCCTGCTCGCGCCGCCGCAGATGATTTTGCTCACCTTGTCGATCCCGTACTTTTTGCACAGATCCGCGACCTGAGAGAGCTTGTCCATGCGCGTCACCACGACGATCTCGTCCACGAGAGCGGCGCGCTGAAACGCCGCCAGCGTGTGCACCAGCACCGGCAGACCGCCGAGGGAGCTCAGGATCTTATCGGACCCCATCCGCTGCGAGCTTCCCGCCGCGACGATCACGGCCGAGCAGCTGGGCTTTGCTTCTTTCCTGCGCAGTAAATTTCTGATATTCATCTCCAGATCCTTGTCTTTTTGATGCCGTTCAGCTCTTGAGCTGACGCATCCGGTAGAAGTTCATCATGCCGTCCTGCATATCGTCGAGATGCTTGAGCATCTTGCCCGCGCCGTAGGCGGCACAAGAGATGGCGTCGTCCACAACGATCGTCCGAATGCCGGTGCTGCGCTCGATCAGCCGGTCCATGCCGTAGATCAGGCTGCCGCCCCCGGACATGATGATGCCGTTTTTGTCCAGGTCGCCCACAAGCTGGGGCGGCGTGCGCTCCAGCACGCTGTGGATGGCGTCCAGGATCCTGTTCATGGGCTCCACAAAGGCCTCGATGAGCTCGTTTGCGCTGATGCTGACGGTCTTGGGCAGGCCGTTGGCGAGATTGCGCCCCTTGACCTCCTCGATGCCCATGTCGGGCCGCTGCAGCACGCAGCCGATGCTGCGCTTGAGCTCCTCCGCCGCGGACAGGCCGATCAGCATGTTGTGCTTGCGGCGGACATATTTCACGATCGCCTCGTCAAAGCTCACGCCCGCGACCTTGATCGACTCGCACTCCACAACGCCGCCGGCGGAAATGATGGCGATCTCCGTCGTTCCGCCTCCGATATCGATGATCATATGGCCGTCGGCCTTGGAGATATCGACGCCCGCGCCGAGCGCCGTCGCCACTGCCGTCTCCAGAAGATAGACCTTGCGCGCCCCGGCCTCGATCGCCGCGTCGATCATCGCGCGCTCCTCCACGCCCGAGATGCTGCTCGGCACGCAGGCGAGGACGCAGGGCTTGAAAAGGCTGAAGGAGGTGATGCGGCTGACGAGCTCGCGCAGCATCTGCGCCGCCATCTCATAGTCGGAGATCACGCCGTTGCTGATCGGGTGGATGGCCACGATGTTGGCCGGGGTGCGGCCGAGCATCTTCTGCGCGTCCTGCCCGACCTTGAGGATCTTTCCGCTGAATTTATCCACTGCCACCACGGTCGGCTCGCGCGAGACGACGCCCTTGCCCTGCTCGAAGAGCAGTGTGGACGAGGTCCCCATATCGACGGCGATATCTCTTTCAAATATGAGCATTTGCTTTCACCTCATGCGTATTCTTTATCTCACGTCAGGGCCGTCCGCGGGCAACTGTCGCGGCAAAGACCTGCGCGGCGCCCGCGCTTTTGAGCATCCGGGCGCACTCGGAGAGCGTGGCGCCGGTGGTCACGATGTCGTCGACGAGCAGCACACGCAGCCCCTGAAGCTGCGCGGCGTCCACGGTCTCATACACCCCCGCGACATTTGCCCGTCGCTTCTCCGGGCTCCCTGTCCCGGACTGCGCCGGGTTGTCCCGGAGCTTTCTCAGCAGCGGCCGGCACAAAATGGCGCGGCGGCGCGACAGCTCCGCCGCCAGAAGCCCGGCCTGATCGTAGCCGCGCCTGCGCAGACGACGGGCGCTCAGCGGCACCCATGTGATAATATCGCAGGAAATTTCGGTTTCGTCAATACATTTTGAGAGAAATTCCCCATAAATCTCCGCGTATCCCGTGAGCCCGCGGAATTTGTAGCGCAGCAGAGACCGGCGCACGTCTCCCTCGTAGTAGAGCGGGGAAACGCAGCGCGAAACAAAGGGAAATTTCTGTTCCCTGCCCGCTCCGGCGGTATAGGGAAGCTCCCTTCTGCAGCGGGCGCACACCGTCTCCTCCCCTTCGATCAGCCTGTGGCAGAAGGCACAGCGCCTGGGGTACAGGAGATCCAGGATCCAGTCGATCGCTCTCATGACACACCGCACAGGGCGCGCAGCCGTACGCGCAGCGCCGCATAGCGCCTCGACTGGCGGTCATTGTCGATCATGCGGTAGGCCGTGGCGTCGTCGCCCACGAGGATCAGCAGCTCTTTGGCGCGGGTCACCGCCGTGTAGAGCAGGCCCCGGGTCAGAAGCATCTGCGAGCTGCCGCTCAGGGCGAGGATCACCGCGCGGAATTCGCTCCCCTGGGCCTTGTGGACGGTCATCGCCCAGGCGTGCTCCAGCTCGAGCAGCGAATCGAAGCCGTAGGCGGCGACGCGCCCGTCAAAATCCACCGTCAGCGTCTCCGTCTCCGCGTCGATGCTGAGGATCTGTCCGATGTCTCCGTTATACACGCCCATGCCGCTGGCGGTGTTCTCTGTGTTTTTCCAGAGCATGTCGTAGTTGTTCCGGATCTGCATCACGCGGTCGCCCTCGCGGAAGATAACGTCTCCGAAGGCCTTTTCCCGTTTTTCCTTCCCCGCGGGGTTGAGCGCCTCCTGCAGCCTCCTGTTGAGACTCACGGTCCCGAGCTCTCCCTTTCTCGTCGGCGAGAGGACCTGGATCTCGGCGGAGGGAATATGCATCTTCTCCGGCAGACGCCGGGCGCAGAGCTCCGTAATCGTCTCGACGCTGCCCGCTGCCTGCAGCCTGCGCAGGCGGAAGAAGTCTCCCGCGTTTTCCGAGAGATCGGGGTGCTCTCCCCTGTTGATGCAGTGGGCGTTTCGCACGATGCGGCTCCCCTCGTTCTGCCGGAAGATCTCCGTCAGACGCACGACGGGCACGACGCCGCTGCGGATCACCGCGGAGAACACGTTGCCCGGGCCCACGGACGGCAGCTGATCGCTGTCCCCCACCATCACAAGGCGGGCGTCCGCGCTCATGGCGCGCAAAAGCGCGTCCATCAGCTGGATGTCCACCATGGAGCACTCGTCGAGGATCACGGCCTCACAGTCCAGCGGATCGCTCTCATTCTTCGTGAACACGACCTGCTCTCCGTCCTCCGCAAACTTCGCGCCGAGCAGCCGGTGCACCGTCTGCGCCTCCTGCCCGCTGAGCTCGCTCATGCGCTTGGCCGCTCTGCCGGTGGGCGCGGCGAGCAGGGTCTTGATGCCGAGTCTGTCGAACATGGCAAGGATGGCGCGAATGGAGGTGGTCTTGCCGGTCCCGGGCCCGCCGGTAATGACGACGAGCTGGTTTTTGAGCGCGAGCTGCAGCGTCTGCCGCTGCTGTTGGGCGTAACGGATCTTCCCCTGCGCTTCCAGCTCTCCGATGAGCCGCTCGAGGGACACCTGCGCGTCATAGCGGCCGCGGCTCATGCGGGCAAGTCTCGCGGCGGCGTCCGTCTCCGCCTCATAGAGCTCCGGGAGATAACAGGCCCTGCAGCCGGCGATCTCCTCATACGCGAGCAGCCCCGCGGAGATGAGTTCCCCGATGCAGTCGTCCGCCTCCTGCTGCTCCACGCCGATCAGCTCCGCCGTGGCCGCCGCCAGCTTTTCCCGCGGGATAAAGCAGTGGCCGTTTCCCGTGTTGTGACGCAGCTCAAAGAGGACCGCCGCGCCGATGCGGTTGCGGCTGTTCCCGTCGAGCCCCATCTCCATGGCAAGGTGGTCGGCCTCGGCAAAGCTGCCGCCGATGTGGCCGGAGGCGAGAATGTAGGGATTGCCGCGCAGAAGCTCCAGCGCCTCGTCCCCGTAGTATTTGTACATCCGCATGGCGAGGATCGGGCGCAGGCCGAAGGAGCAGACAAACTCCATCAGGCGCCGCACGCCCGCCTGGCGGCGAAAGCTCCTGGACATCTGCTCCGCTTTCTGGCGGCTGATCCCCCGGATCGCCGTCAGCTGCTCCGGGTCCTGCTCGAGGATCTCCAGGGCCTTTTCCCCGAAGCGGTCCACGATCAGAGAGGCCGTGGCCGGGCCGACACCCCGCACCGAGCCGCCTGCAAGGTACTCGTAGATCGCGTGGGCGCTGCGCGGCATCAGGCGCTGGGCAAACTCCGCCTTGAACTGCCGCCCGTGGACGCTGTGGTGCATCCATGCGCCGCTGATGATCATGGTCTCGCCGGGCGCGGCATAGGGAAAGGTGCCGACGACGGTCACCTGCTCGCCGTTTTCATCCGACAGGCGCAGGACCGTGTAGCCGTTCTCTTCGTTTTTATAGATCACCGATTCCACGGTGCCGGAGAGCTCCAGCAGTTCATTGTCCTGGTCCATCGGCGCGCCTCCCTTGTTCCAGCAGCGGTTTGAGAAACTGGCCTGTATAGCTCTCCGGGCAGTCCGCGCATTCCTCGGGAGTCCCCTCGAACACGAGCGTGCCGCCCTCGTCGCCGCCCTCGGGCCCGAGGTCGATGATGTGGTCCGCAACCTTGATCACGTCCAGATTGTGCTCGATCACCACGACTGTGTTCCCCGCCTCCACAAGGCGGTCCAAGATCGTGATGAGCTTGTGGACGTCGGCAATGTGCAGCCCGGTGGTCGGCTCGTCGAGCACATAGACGGTGCTGCCCGTGCTGCGCTTGGAGAGCTCCGTCGCGAGCTTGACGCGCTGGGCCTCGCCGCCGGAGAGCGTCGTGCTCGACTGCCCGAGCTTGACGTAGCCCAGCCCCACGTCGTAGAGCGTCTGGATCTTGTTGAGAATCTTCTGCTGGTTGGCAAAGAAGGAGCAGGCCTCCTCCACGGTCATGTCCAGCACATCCGCGATATTTTTCCCCTTGTAGCGCACCTCCAGCGTCTCGCGGTTGTATCGCTTGCCGCCGCAGACGTCGCAGGGGACATAGACGTCCGGCAGAAAATGCATCTCGATCTTCAGCAGACCGTCGCCGGAGCAGGCCTCGCAGCGTCCGCCCTTGACATTGAAGGAGAAGCGGCCCTGCCCGTAGCCACGGAGCCGCGCGTCCTGCGTGGAGGCAAAGAGGTCGCGGATATCGTTGAACACGCCGGTATAGGTCGCGGGATTGGAGCGCGGCGTACGGCCGATGGGGCTCTGATCGAGCTGAATGACCTTGTCCACATACTCCAGGCCCTCGATGCCGTCGCACTTCCCCGGGCGGACCTTGACGCGGTTCTTCTCCGCCGCGAGGGTTTTGTACAGGACCTCGTTGATGAGGGAGGACTTGCCGCTGCCCGAGACGCCGGTCACGCAGACGAGCTTGCCGAGGGGGATCTTCACGTCGATCCCCTGAAGGTTGTTTTCCCTTGCGCCGCGGATGATCAGGCTCCTGCCGTTTCCGGCTCTGCGCCTGTCCGGGACGGGGATCTTCTTCGCTCCGCTGAGATACTGGCCGGTGATCGAATCCTTGCAGGCGCAGATGTCCTCGATCGTTCCGGTGCAGACGACCTTGCCGCCGTTGATGCCCGCCCCAGGGCCGATATCGACGATGTGGTCCGCCGCGCGCATGGTCTCCTCGTCGTGCTCGACCACGATGAGGGTGTTGCCGAGATCGCGCAGCTGCTTGAGCGTTTTGAGAAGCTTCCCGTTGTCGCGCTGATGCAGGCCGATGCTCGGCTCGTCCAGGATATACAGCACGCCCATGAGGCTCGAGCCGATCTGCGTCGCCAGACGGATGCGCTGGCTCTCGCCGCCGGACAGGGTGCCCGCCGTGCGCGAAAGGCTCAGGTAGCCGAGGCCAACGCTCTGCAGGAAGCCGAGCCGTGATTTGATCTCCTTGAGGATCTGTGCGGCGATGATCTGCTCCTTGCCGTCCAGACGGAGCGACTGCAGAAATTCCAGCGCGTTCACGACCGACAGGTCTGTGAACTCACTGATGTTCATTCCGCCCACCGTGACCGCGAGCGCGGACTTTTTCAGCCGTCTTCCCGCGCAGTCCGGGCAGGGTGTTTCGGACATACACTCCTCGATATCCGCGCGCATGGCGGGACTCTGCGTCTCCTTGTAGCGCCGCTCGAGGTTGTTGACGATGCCCTCGAATTCCCGCTTGATGACGCCAAAGCCCTCGCTCTTCTCATAGTGGAGCTGCAGCGGCTCTCCCTTCGTCCCGTACAGGATGGCGTCGATCGCCTCCCTGGGCAGGCGGTTGAGCGGATCGGACAGCTTGAAATGGTAGCGGCGCGCAAGGGCCTCGAAGTACATCTTGGAGATGGTGTCCCCGCGCACATTGCCCCAGCCGCTGGCGGAGATGCCGCCGTCGAGAATGCTGAGATTGGGGTTGGGCATGATGAGCTCGGGATCCACCAGCATCTGCATCCCGAGCCCCATGCAGGTCGGGCAGGCGCCGTTGGGATTGTTGAAGGAAAACAGCCGCGGCGTCAGCTCCTCGATGGAGATGCCGCAGTCCTCACAGGCGTAATTCTGCGAGAAGGCGATCTGCCTGTTCTCCGAGACAAGATCTACGAAAAGCAGTCCTCCCGAAAGGGCAAGCGCGGTCTCCGCGGAATCCGTCAGGCGGCGCAGGATGTCCGGGCGGATCACCAGGCGGTCCACGACGATCTCGATGTTGTGCTTTTTGTTCTTCTCCAGCCGGATCTCCTCCGAGAGATCGTAGGCGATGCCGTCCACCCGAGCGCGGACATAGCCGGATTTTTTGGCGTCCTCAAACACCTTGGCGTGCTCGCCCTTCCGGGCGCGCACGACGGGCGCCAGGATCTGGATCCTGCTGCCCTCGGGCAGCTCCATGATCCGGTCCACGATCTGGTCGATGCTCTGCTGGTGGATCTCCTTTCCGCATTTCGGGCAGTGCGGTACTCCGATCCGCGCCCACAGCAGGCGCAGATAGTCGTAGATCTCCGTCACCGTTCCCACTGTGGAGCGGGGATTTCGGGAGGTGGTCTTCTGATCGATGGAGATCGCCGGCGACAGCCCGTCGATATAGTCGACGTCCGGCTTGTCCATCTGGCCGAGAAACATGCGCGCGTAAGAGCTGAGGCTCTCCACATAGCGGCGCTGCCCCTCCGCATAGACGGTGTCAAAGGCGAGGCTGGACTTCCCGCTTCCCGACAGGCCGGTCACGACCACGAGCTTGTCCCGCGGGATCTCGAGGTCGATGTTTTTCAGATTGTTTTCTCTGGCGCCCTTGATGAAAATGCTCTCCTGCATGTTTACTCCTCTGCCGTGACGTCCGCCGTGCTGCCGTTGGTGAGTTTGATGAGCGCCTGCGGGCTCAGCTCTACCTGACTGCCGATCTTACCGGCGCTTACCGTGACCGTCTCCAGGGCTTCGATGCTCCTGTGGTAGACGGTTTTGTACTGCTTTTTCATCCCTACCGGCGAACAGCCGCCGCGCACATAGCCCGTCAGGGCCGTGATCTCGCTTACGCGCACCATCGCGATGGATTTTTCCCCCACCACCCTGGCCGCTTTTTTCAGCTCGAGCTCCGCCGCGACAGGGATCACGAACACATAGATGCGCCTGCTCGCGCCCTGTGTTACCAGGGTCTTGAACACGGCGGCGGGATCCATCCCGGTCAAAGCTGCGACAGTCACGCCGTCGACCGCTTCCTCACCGTGCGGGTAGCTGTGCGCCTTGTACGCGATCTTCTTTTGTTCAAGCACGCGCATCACGTTCGTCTTTTGCTCTGCCATGACGGTTCCTCCCCGGTAAAAATACAACTGAATTATTATACTCCTGCCGCGTGTTTTTTTCAAGCATCAGAGTACAGCAAAAAAAGAAAGGCCGACGGCGTCCTCGCCGTCGGCCCTGTGCAGAATTTACTTTTCGATCTTGAAGCGGTCCAGAATGTTCTCCATGCTGTCTTCCATGGTGTGCAGGATCCGTTCCGTTGTGATCTCCTTCGGAAGCTGCATGCCCAGATCCAGCCAGCGGGAGATGAAGCCGATGGCACACTTGGCGTAAAAGCGGACGACGAACTCGAAGTCCTGCCGGTCGATGTTGCTTCCGTCCGAAACGATCACCGCAAAGCTCCGGATGCAGCGTTCCATCTTCTCCTCCAGGTAGCGCAGCATGTACAGCCTGCTGTTGGAGTTGTAGACGTTGAGTGTAAAGGCGCTGTTCTCCTGCAGATACTGCATAAAGAACAGCACATCCTGCCGCCAGTGCTCATACACCACCTCACGCGGCAGCACACGGTTTGCGTCCTCTTCAAAGACCCATTCCAGCAGATCATAGACATCGTCAAAATGATAGTAAAAGGTCTGCCGGTTGACGCCGCAGATCTCCACAAGATCCTTCACCGTGATCTTATCGATGGGCTTGACCTGCATCATCTGGCGCAGAGCATCCGCCAGGGACTCTTTTGTTGAAGCAGGCATGCGTTTCTGTCCTCCTCTCTGTTTAAATTTTCCATTACAACCTAATGTTATAATAACACATGCATCCGGGCTTGGCAAACAAAAACAGAAAAATGTATAAAAAACTCTGGGATCTTGCTTGAAAAGCGACAACTTCTCTAGTATGATAATATCAGTGTTCAGAGAGGCGGTGACGCTGTGTCCATCTGTCCAAGCTGCGGTGCGGAGATCGCCGACAGCGCAAAATTCTGTACCGAGTGCGGCGCCCGGCAGCCGGACCGCACAGCAATGCCCAGGGATGACGCCGGAGGGCGCCTTGATCCCGTTGCCGCCCGGCCCGTCTCCTCTGCCGGCGCTGCGGCATGGGATCCCGAGCGCACGCACGGGGGAAATACGCGCACGCGCAGGGTCCTCGTGCTGATCATTCTTCTCATCTTCCTCGCTGCCGCCGCGTTCTTTGTGTTTCGCAGCGCAAAAAACAGCGCTCCTGGCGTGCATGCGCAGCGCGAGAGTTCCGAGACGGCCGCGCCCGTGCCCACCGCTGCGCAGGGGCTCAGCGGTTACTATACGCTCAGCGCCTACTCGCTGGGGGAGCGGGAATACGATGAAAACGCGCTGAAGGAGGCCGGCTATGAGAGCTGGTATCTGATCTTCAACGGAGACGGCACCGGCTATGCCTGCCTTCTCGACCAGCCCGCCCTCCCCTTCTCCTGTTCCGGCGACAAGCTCCTGCTGGACGACGGCAATCGTCTGTCCTACAGTGCGCAGGGGGATACGGTCACGGTCTACAGCGGCGCAACACTGATCTTTACGCGCAGCTCAGCGCCGGCCCCGGGCGTCGACGCCGCGCCGGACGCATCCGGGCAAATTCCCATGGACTCCTTCTGGCACGGCGAGCTCGAGATCCGCAATCACAAGGGCACGGGGTCGCTTCAAAACGAGAGCATGGAGGTCTGGGGCGTGGTCGGGGCGACCGCCGCGGGAGAGCAGTATTTTGAGCTCTACGATGTTCCGGAATTCGGCGTCGATGACGTGCCGATCCTGTCCATGTGGGTGCAGGTCGACGGGGACAGGATCGTCCCCGTGATCGGTGAGGACGACGCGTGGCTGTTTGATCTGTGGCTTCAGCCCTCGGACAAGAAGGCGTTTACCCTGTATCTGCGCGACGATTCCCTCCGCTGTGAATACCATTATGTGCTCGACAAGGAGAGCTGTGACGTCTCATTTATCATAT
>Ga0079305_1002903_pt1 | contig 13017 bp, 5 predicted proteins | sample LMS_cellobiose_e_FD_79183 | JGI IMG/M metagenome (GOLD analysis project Ga0079305, IMG submission 79183) | Rumen-fistulated moose microbial communities from Alaska, USA - LMS_cellobiose_enrichment | ecosystem: Host-associated > Mammals > Digestive system > Stomach > Rumen fluid ... | reverse complement strand
GTTTTTGAAAATCAGGACGCTCCACTCCGTAACTGTGTCGCCGATATTGATCGGGATGAAAACTGGTTGTTCCTTTATGAAACAGAATCGACTTATGGGAACATTCTGTCATTCCGTGACCTGAGAAAACCGGACGCAACTTTTCAGACCATTTTTCCGGATTTCCAGGCAGAAAGCAATATTGTCGCGGTTCATGAAGAAAAGTTTTACGTTTTAACCGACTGGCAGGCGTCCAACCGCCGGCTTGTTCTCGTCGACCCGGCCAATCCGCTACCGGAAAACTGGAAAGATGTGATTCCGGAAACCGATTCACTTCTGCAAAATGTGGCGGCGGTAGGCGATCGGCTCGTTGTGAAATATTTAAAAGATGCCTCTAATGAAGTTCTGTTCTATGATTTTAATGGACAAAAAACAGGAGAACTCGAACTTCCTGCTCTTGGCGTTTGCAATCTGTCCGGCGAAAAGGATAATCCGGAACTCTTTTACAATTTCACTTCCTATGTTTATCCAACGGTTTCCTATCGTTATGATTTGACAACAGGCGAATCAACCGTGTTATTCCAGCCCAAAACGGATTTTGTCCCGGAAGACTACACAACAGAGCGCGTCTGGTACACCAGTAAAGACGGAACCAGGGCCCCAATATTTGTAACCTGGAAAAAAGGAATGCAAAAAGACGGTACAAACCCGACCCTGTTATACGGATACGGTGGTTTTAATATCTGCATGACACCCAGCTATTCTCCGACACGAACTGTTTTCCTGGATCATGGCGGGATTCTGGCAGTCGCTGTTTTACGCGGCGGGGGTGAGTACGGGGAAAACTGGCATAAAGCAGGAACAAAATTACAAAAACAAAACGTTTTTGACGATTTCATTGCGGCGGCAGAGTATCTCATTCAGGAAAAGTACACCTCTTCAGAAAAACTGGCCATCAATGGCGGTTCCAACGGCGGACTTTTAGTGGGAGCGGTCATGACTCAGCGTCCTGAACTGTTCAAGGTTGCGGTTCCGCAAGTCGGGGTTATGGATATGTTACGGTATCACCATTTCACTATTGGCTGGGCCTGGGCCACTGACTACGGGACAAGCGAGGAAAGCGAAGAAATGTTTCGGTACCTTCTGAACTATTCGCCGCTTCATACCATTAAAAAAGGAATCTCCTACCCGGCAACGCTTGTCACCACATCTGACCATGATGACCGTGTTGTCCCGGCTCATTCATTTAAATTCGCAGCAACACTTCAGGCCGCAAATCAGGGAGAAAACCCGATTTTAATCCGTATTGAAACACGGGCCGGACACGGAAGCGGAAAACCGTTAAGCAAAATTATTGAAGAAGCGGCGGATATTTACTCGTTCATCTTGTTCAACCTTGGCATTAAAGAGCTGTAAATATATCCGGGCGCAATCCGGGATAAAATTCCTGTCTCAAAAAAAGAAAAACGGGATCATCCATTTTGTATCGGATTATCCCGTTTTATTTCAAAAACCACCGAAAAATCCGGAACGATTACTTCCGAATTACAGTTTTAACACCGTCTCGATAAAAACGAACGTCGTCATCAGGTTGTTTTATCTTCCTTTCGGAACCATTTTCTCAAATCAGCGAAAAACTGAATCACATAGAAAAAAACCGGCGTCAGGAAAATTCCAAAAAAAGTAACTCCCACCATTCCACTGAAAACGGCAATACCAAGTGTCTGCCGCATTTCGTGCCCTGCTCCTGTTCCGATCATGAGGGGAACAACACCAAGAATAAAGGCGAGCGACGTCATAATAATGGGGCGAAGCCGCAGCCGACACGCTTCCAATGTCGCTTCCATCCGTTTCATTCCCCCTTCATGTTTACTCCTGGCAAACTCGACAATCAAAATGGCGTTCTTACAGGCAAGGCCAATGAGAACCAGAAAACCAATTTGAGTAAAGATGTTCATATCCTGTTTACAAATCATAACGCCAATCAGTGAACTGAGTAGACACATTGGAACAACCAGAATAACTGCCAGCGGAAGCATCCAGGATTCATACTGGGCTGCCAGAACCAGAAAGACAAAAAGAACCGCCAATACAAAAATAATCCAGGTTGAATTTCCTGCCATTTTCTCCAGAAGAGCAAGCTCACTCCATTCAAAACTCATCGACGCCGGCAATGTTTCCCGGGCCAGTTCCTCCATATACCGCAAGGCTTCGCCGGAACTTGTCCCCTCGGCCGGAGCGCCAATTATCGCCGCCGAGGGAAACATATTAAACCGGTTGATGGCAAGAGGTCCGTTGTAATCCCGAATCGTCAGCAGGGATCCAAGTGGCACCATATTCCCGTCGCGATTGGGCACATGAATCCGGTTCAGATCACTTTCCTGCATTCGATACAAACTGTCCGCCTGAAGATTGACCTGAAAATTGCGTCCGACATAAGTCATGTCATTGACATATTTAGACCCCAGATACGTTTGAAGCGCCGAAAAAATCTCCTGAAGAGAAACCCCCATCGCGATCGCTTTCTGACGATCAATATCAATATATTTTTGAGGCGCGTTCGCCCGATATTGAGTCAGTACGTTTTTCAAACCGGGCAACATATTCGCGTCCTCCACCAGATTGTCCGCAACCTGCTGGAGTGTGTGAGAACCAAGCGCGCCGGTATCCTGAAGCTGAAACTTGAATCCGCTGGACTGTCCCATTCCGTCAACAGGCGCGGGACGGACAATCCGGACACTCGCCCCGACAATATTTTCCTGAACACGCCTGGTCAGTTCCTCCTGAACCATAACATCAGTAATTCCAGAAATTTTCCGTTCCTCAAAGGGATCCAGAATAATATTAAGTGACGCCATATTGGAGGAAGATCCACCACTGAGAAAAGACATTCCCAACGTCGCCAGCATGGTTCGGGCACCGGGAATCGGCTTAATCCCCTTTTCCTCGTTTCCGAAACAAAGATCCTGAATCTGCTTGGTAACAGCGACCGTCCGGTCCAGGGACGCCGAGTCAGGAAGCTGGACAAACGCCATCAGATACCCGCGATCCTGAGTTGGAATAAATCCGGTGGGCACCTTTCGAAAGGCATCATAAGTCAGAGCGACAAGTCCGGCATAAACCAGCAGAATAATAAAACTTAATCGCAGGAACCAGCGGACAATATAAACATAAACCGAAGTTCCCAGTTTAAAGGACCAGTTAAACAATCTGAAGAACCAGCCCAGCAAAACATCAATGAGCCAGGTCAGCAGGTCACGCCTTTTACCATGGGGTTGAAGTAAAACACCGCAAAGAGCAGGCGAAAGAGTCAGGGAATTAAACGCGGAAATAATCGTCGAAACGGCAATTGTCAGAGCGAACTGTTTGAAAAACTGACCGGTAACACCCGAGATAAACGCACACGGAATAAAAACACAACTTAGAACCAACGCAATGGCAACCAGCGCACCGGAGACTTCCCGCATCGCAACATGGGCCGCCTCTTTGGGATTCAGTCCCGAAGCCATGTGACGTTCCACATTTTCCACAACGACAATCGCGTCATCAACCACAATTCCAATCGCGAGCACCAGTCCGAACAATGAAAGATTGTTCAAACTGAATCCCATGGCCGCCATGGCGGCGAACGTCCCGATCAATGAAACAGGAATGGCGATAAGCGGAATCAGCGCCGCCCGCCAGGACTGAAGAAAAAGCAAAACAACAAGAGCAACCAGAATTGTCGCGTCTCGAAGGGTGTGTTTAACTTCTTCAATGGATTTTTCAATAAATGGGGTTGTGTCATAAATAATCGCATACCGGAGACCGGGCGGAAACTGTTTGGCCAGTTCTTTCATTTTTTCACGAACTCCCCGGGCTGTCTCCAAAGCATTGGAGCCGGGCATCTGGGAAACAGCCAGTTTACAGCCATATAATCCCCGGCGGATCTCCCCCGGAACATCCCCTTCCATTCGGTATTTCGGATCCAATGACGTAATGTCCCCGTCCACCATATCAAACGAGTCGATCGCTTTGGCTCCGATTTCGATTCGGGCAACATCTTTTAACAAAGTCACCCGCCCATCCTCATCCGATTTGACGATCACATTCTCAAAGGCCTCAACATCCGGCAAGCGTCCCTGTGTTCGCAAAATATACTGGAACATAACCTTATTTTCCATGGGCGGCTGTCCCAACTGTCCGGCGGCAACCTGGGTATTCTGATTTTCAATCGCCTTGGCAATATCATCAGCCGAAAGTCGACGAATTTTCATTTTATCGGGATCGAGCCAGATACGCATACTGTATTCTTTTTCACCGTAAATCGCCGTATCGCCAACCCCGGGAAGCCGGGCCACAACATCATAGACATGCAGACGAACATAATTACTGATATACACCATGTCATAGACGTCGGAAATAAAATTGACATACAGAATAACCGTCGGACTTCGTTTTCTGGTCGTTACTCCCAGCGAACGTGTCACACTTGGCAGTTTGGAAGTTGCTGAAGCAACCCGGTTCTGAACCAGTACCTGAGCCATATCAAGGTTGGTTCCCACTTTAAAAGTGATCGTGATCCGGCATGTCCCGTCATTGGTACAGACCGATTCCATATAAAGCATGTTCTCTACACCGTTGATTTGTTCCTCCAACGGAAGCGCAACCGTTTCCGCGATTGTCTGAGCATCGGCGCCCGGATATTTGGCGTTGACAGAAACCGTCGGCGGAGAAATCTCCGGATACATTGCCTGCGGAAGGGTAAAATAAGCGATCGCGCCAACCAGAAGAACGACGATGGACGTCACACACGCAAAAATGGGGCGGTTAATAAAAAATCCTGCAAACATGATTCCTCCCCCATTACAATCCCAGACGCAATTCTTCAAGAGTCACTTCTTTCGGATTGACCTCAACGTCAGGTCTGAGCCGCAGCAAACCGTCGACAATAACGGTATCACCCTCCTGAATTCCTGAACGGACAACCCGCATATTATCCCCCTGAAGAGGACCAAGAACGAGCGGACGCATTTGAGCCTTGCCATCTTCCGTAACGACATAGACGTAACGAATCCCCTGGTTACTTCCCAATGCCTCTTCCGGAACTAAAAGAGCGGAATATTTCTCAGAAACAGGAATCCGGACATGAACAAACATACCGGGAACGATAGGACGTAAAGTTCCTGTCGCTTCCGATTTGGGATTGGGACATGTCGCCCGGAAAAGTATCGTTCCGGACGATTGATCCATATAAGGGTCAGAGTAAAAAACGGTTCCAACATGCAACGATTCCCCATTCTCATTGGTATAAGCGTTTTCATTGGACAACCGGTACTCAACCTGAAATTCAAAGGCATTGTTTTCCGGATGCTCCGCCGCCCGTTTTTCAGTCAGAGAAACCAGTTTTAAATAGGACGTTTCGTCAATATAAAAATAAACATAGACAGGATCAATGGAAACGATCTTCGCCATATGCGTTGAATCCGCCTGAATCAGATTCCCTTCCGTCACCAGTTTCCGGGAAATATAACCATTCACCGGCGAAACAATTTTGGTATACTTCAGATTGATTGACGCTTTTTCAACATCTGCCTCCGCCTTCTCCACTTTCGCAAGACACTCATTATAATTCGCAAGCGCCAGATCATAATCCGACTGGGAAACCGCGTTTTTAGCAAGCAGATCCTCATTACGTTTCAAATCGTTTTTAAGTTGGGGCTCCCTTGATTTCAAGGCGTTCAACTCACCGACAGCACTGTCATAAATAGCCTGATAAACTTCCGGTTCTATTTCAAAAAGAAGTTCGCCGGCGTGTACTTCAGCGCCTTCGTTAAAACAACATCGGGACAGATAACCGGAAACCTGAGCCTGAACATCAACCTTATCCACAGCAAACGTTTCACCGGTAAACTCTTCATAATCAATAACATCCCGGGAAACCGGCTTCATCACTTTGACGGGAACGGCTTCCTTTGTTTTCTTTATTTCCTCTTCTCGTTTTCCCAGATTATTCCAAAATTCGCAACCTGAAGTCAACAGAATCACGCACAGTAGCAAACAGAGCGTTTTTATCCTTTTCATTCTCATTAGAAATTAAATTCCTTCAATCATTTCGGCAGGCTAATAACTGATCTTATTCCTACAAACGGGGATTCACCATGAGACAACATTCCTGTTTTGGCACCAGCCAAAGACAAACGCTCTGGAGAAATGAAGAAAAACAGACAGAAAGCTGCAACCCTGTTCCTGTAAAAATTCCCAATCTTATGGAGAATAAACAATTGGAAAAAATTATATCATAAAAAATTCAGAGATGTCAGTATATTACGAACAGAAAAACAGAAAATTTTTCAAAAGTTTAAATAATCTTTTGAAAACGACCTTAAAACCGGATTTTACAGACTATCATCCGGTCATATTCATTAAAAGGATTTTACATGTTCTCTAAAAATACAGATTTTTGAAACCAACACACCAACCAGCTCCGTAACATCCCATTTTTTCAGCGTTTCACGAACAGGAGCACGCCATAAAAACGACGTTACGAAACTGTTTTATTTATTCAGAAAATCACCCGTCCATCTTTCTGTAATATCCGGAAACCGCTTTCAGGACGAGTTCCGCCATTCAAAATTATCGTAATGAAAGCCACTCAACCGTGTCATCATCTTTAATCCGGAAACGTTTCGCACGGATATTGGACCCACCGCCTTCTTCATAATAGACGATCAGGACAGAGCCGTCTTTCAGTTCAACCATCGACGGATAAGCGCCAATCACGTCGTCAACAACAACATTGTCGCTCCATGTTTTGCACTCATCACGGGAAAAACGCAAACTGGTATTCGGAAGGCGAAAAGCCATTACAATCGTGTCGTCCCGTAACCGTAACAGATAAGGACAATGTCCCGCAAAGCCAACCGGCTGGGACTCTGACCAGGTTTCCCCGCGATCATGTGAAAGTGAATACGCCATTTCCTCTCGTTGAATAGCGTAAAGCGTTCCATCTTTGAGTTCTATCACATCGGTTTCCGCGTCAAGACGCATTCCGCCATTCGGGATAATAATATTTGCCGACCAGGTTCTGCCATTATCATCACTGTACGCGGCGGATCCGCAGTGTTCTGAATTATTTTCAACATAGGTCGGCAGAATCAAACGTCCATTGGACAGAGGACGGATAGGAGTGCTACATGGTACATTTTCAAAAATAACCTTGGGAGGAAACCAGGATTGTCCGCCATTGATCGACTCCGACAGCATTAAATCACATTGAACCCTGTCATTATCCAGTTTTCGGTAGGTAAACCAGTTACAGTACAGACGACCATCGGCAAGCGCAAGAATCGATGGATCGCGGTCATCATACGGCGTATCAATTATAACTCGCGGTTCGCTCCAGGTTTTACCTTCATCACTGGAAAGGCAGCAGGAAATCCTCGCCCCATTCTGATGTCCCGGTTTATCCTCCGGTAATGAAACATGAGTCCAACCGTCATAAAAAACGACCATCAATCGACCGTCAACAAGGCGGCAAACATCAGGAAACGCCTCGTAACCCCCGTTACCACCATCCGTACAGACATAAACAAAATCATTTTCAGAGGAATTTCCGCCCTCGGAATCGTCCCCAAAAACGATGCCCGACATAAACAACAGACCAGTTATCGATAAAACAAGAAAAGCTCTGTGGTTCATTTTGTTCATTACAGTTCCTTTCATTTGATTCATAATTTCAAGATACCTTGTCAGTTCCGCAATTATTATATTTGAATTATATTCAATTGATTATACCAAATCACGACATACAATAACAGCGTGCCTGCTTTATTCCACCGGACATCATTTTCATTGGCCGGCAATCATTACAGATGACAGTCATCAATGGCATCCATGATTGTATTGTTCAGATTTTCAAGCATTGAAATTCGCGTCTTGATTTCCGGGTGAACAAACAAGCGGACCCGTTTTACATAATCATCAAACTGTTCCTTCGCCAAAGCCCGAAGCACCGGTGAAACGTCAGATAATGAACGGTAACAGCGTTCACGGGAATAATATACGTCAATTAAAAACTCAACCTCCTTACTGACCGGCGGCGCATCGATAATTAAATGATGAGGTTCGATTCCCAGTCGCTGCTCCAGGGCAAATGAAATATTCAGCAACTCCACATAAGGACGCCCGGCAAGGCGACGATACAATACCGGATCATCAACGATACAAAACTGACGAATTTGTTTATACAGAACCCGTTGATTGCCAAATATCCCATAAAGCAGTTGTTCCGCCATAACCAGATCTTTTGCCACCTGTTTATTTCCCTGCGGGGCCCGGCACAATTCAAACAAATACTGAATACAATCATCTTCCGTACCGGTCAGAAATTTCTGAACTGTTTCGGAAGTCTGTTCACCCTCAGAATTAAAAATCAGATAAAATGCCCGTTGAAACATGGCGGTTGCGCTACGAACCGCATGATGCCAGTATACCTCGCTGAACATGACATAACGGGCAAAAACCATCAGTTCCGCCGCCGTTTTACCCTTGGCCGACAAAGCCAGACCATCCTGATCTGCGTTTAAACAAAAACTCCCAATCAGACGTTCGACGTCAAAATTCCGACCATAAGGAACCCCTGCCCCATGACTGTCGCGAAACAAGTAATCCATCTTATCGATATCAACAGGCCCCGAAAGAATACTCATCAGAAGCCGGTAGACCTTTCGGCGCCGCTGCAATTCTTCGGGTGCCTCCCGGGAACGGCGCCGCGTTTCCGTCTCATTCAGTAATTCCAGAATATTGTCCGGATCAACCTTCCAGTCGTCACGCAAAATCTGTTCAATCGGACTGTTCTTCAGAAAAAATACCGCCATTTGTTCATGAGGGGGAAACTGCGGCAGATCAAGAATCTCAATGAGATGCCCGAACGGGTAATGTCCAATATCATGCAGAAGTGCTGTAATCATCATTAATTCCGCTTCTTCCGGCCTGACAATCCGTTGAAAATCGGGTTCTCGCGCCAATCGTTTCAGAATAAGAAGGGAAAGACGATAAACTCCCAGAGAATGCTCAAAACGGGTATGCCGGGCTCCCGGATACACCAGAGAAACAAACCCGAGCTGGGAAATCCGGGCAAGACGCCTGAATTCCGGAGTGTCGATGATTTTCCGAACACGCAATGTCAACGGAACATCCTGTTCCGGCGGAATTCGGATTAAAGACTCTCTGGTGTCCAGCCCCATAATTTCAGGAAGATCCAAAATTCCGTAAGAATGAGATTCATCCATAAATGCCTCGTCCTGTCAGAAAAATTTCATTAAAATTCAACATTCCCAATCACCGGTTTTCCGGTTCGTTACGGGTTCCCCGATTATTGGTTTTCCGGTTCACCCGGTACTCGGATAAAATCCTTTTTAACGCAACTGTTTCGACATCATTTTATAAAAACCGGAATCACCTCCGGGGGTATTAAGACATTTCATTACCGCCCAAATATTTTTGAGATAAAAATCTGAGTAAACAGAATCGATATCAAAAGCAATTTATGGCGAGTACATCATTCCTGACGCACATCGATCAACTCCGTATGGAAAAACTTTTGCATTTCCTGATAAAGCGCGTTTTGCTCAACTTTTTTACTCGATTTTCCGGTATTCCGCCGAACGTTTACCGATTGTGACGTCTCTTGCACAGGAAACGACGAAACACCTGTCAACTGAAAGCGAAACTGTAATCCCTGGCCAAAATACGGAATCAGTGATTTCAATAATTCAGAACGTCGTTCTTCAGCCATTTTCAGGAGAGCTTTTTGATCGTCATTGAAAAAAAGAATTAATGTCGAGGGGGTTTTAAATTGAACACGAACAACGGCGTTGGTAACACAGGCAACGGAAAAACTGACATTCTTAAACGCTTTTTTCCAGTATTCCCAGGCCAATTCGTCCGTCATTTCCTCATGCTTTCCGGCATGGCACATATCATTGGCCGCCGAAGAATCCGTCACGAATTCACCGTCGGATTCTGTCGGCTTTCCATCATCCTTCGTTGCCGGCAGTTTGATTTGCGCCGTTACGGACGGAGAAACTTCATTTCCAACAGAAGAATTGTCCGCGTCACCGGTCATTTTTTTTACTTTTTTTATCGGTTCTTGACTGTCCCCTGTTATCTGATGTTCAGCGGCTGAAATCGTGTCCGCAGTTCCTGAAACCGAAGGGGCGGATTTGTTTTCCAGTTGAACAGAAGAATCCGTATTTAACACGGTCCCCCGTTTTTGCGATACACCGGAATCTGATTTTTCCGTCAGGCCCCCGGCCGGTTTGGGTCCTCTCCCTCCGGATACCGTCTGTTGTTCGTTATGATTTTCAACAGTCCTCCCCGTCTCTGAAGAATGGGAAAGATTCCTTGTCGCGGTCTGCTCCAGTACAACCGGAATTTGAATATCCGGCAATTTTCCATGACGCATCAATTCAATAAGCTGGGTGATTCCCTGAAGATTTTCGAGATGACAAAGCCGGATCAACGCCAATTCCGCCAAAATTCGCCCCTGAGTACTGTACCGCATTCGCTGATGTGTCTGATCCAGAATCTGCAATGAGGAAAGAATTCGTTGAATCCCCATGAAAGACGCTATTGTCCGCAGTTCCTCATATCGCCCGGCAGAAGTATAAATCAGTTCTTTGTCGCTGCAACCGCTCGCAACAGCCATTAAATCACGGAATACCCCCATCATCTGCTCTGTCAGAATCCCAAAATCAACCCCTTCCGCGGCCGCCCGGTTTAAGACAACAAATATCCGGTACGGTTCAAAATTTTGCATTGCCGTCAGTAAATCGAAGATTTTCTGATCGTCAACGGTTCCCAACATTCCATAAACATCGGCAAGCCGGATATGTTTGGGGGCAAAAGCCAAAAGCTGCTCCAGTAACGACTGGGCATCACGCATCGAGCCGTTAGCCTGACGGGCAAGTGTCTCCAGAACTCCTTCTTCCGCGGTCGCCCCTTCCTGCCGGATAATTTGCGACAGCCGCTCCGCAATCGAGTCCGGAGTAATACCGGCAAAATCAAAACGCTGACAACGCGAAAGAATGGTAATGGGTATTTTTGACGGTTCCGTTGTGCAGAAAACAAACTTGACATGGACAGGCGGTTCCTCCAGCGTCTTCAAAAGAGCATTGAACGCTTCCCGTGTCAACATGTGAACCTCATCGATAATGTAAATCTTGAAACGGGCCCGACTCGGACGAATTGACGCATTCTGACGTAACTGCCGGATTTCGTCAATACCGCGATTGCTGGCCCCGTCAATCTCAAGAACATCAATATCCTCGCCCGTGCTGATACTGAGACAAATTTCACATTCATTACATGGTGTTGCCGTCGGACCATGAATACAATTCAGCGATTTGGCAAAAATACGCGCCGTTGACGTCTTTCCGACGCCACGCGCTCCGGTAAAAAGATAAGCGTGCCCGACGCGGTTGGTTATGATCGCATTGGAAAGCGCCCGGGCAACATACCCCTGGCCAACAAGCTGCTCAAAATTTTGTGGCCGATATCGTCGCGCAACAACCTGATACGGTTGACCAGACATGTCCTTTTCGGCGGTCTCCCGCGATGAATTATTTACTAACGACGAATCTTCGGGCTGCATGAAAAAATCCTGTTGTAAAATGGGAAAGAATTTTTCGTTTATTATATCTTGTTTTAACAGGATTCACAACCAAGTGTTCCCTGTTTTTCTCACAACCGGTAAAAAAAGACTTCCAGCGAGCGCCCCGGCACATGAAAATAACTACTTATGGCTGCTTGATTTCTCACCTGACCAGGTTCATAGCTTCCCATTGCAAGGACACTCGCTGGAAGTCCGTTTTTATTTCAAATATTACAAAAAGAAACTCAAATCCGTTATTCAACCAAAAAAAGGTTCCTGACAGATTATCGATCAATTCTATTTGAAACAATATATAATATCAAAACTCATTTTAACAGACTTTTCAGCAAGTAAAAGGGGGGATTTCAATATTTATCCGCCTCCCGCGCGGCCACACTCAAGTACATCAGCGTGAATCCGGCTACGGGATGTTTGATTATTGCCGTTTACGATTCCAGAAGGTTAAAAACAAATTAAATTTTCCTGGTCTTCGACTGGTTATTCTTCCGTCGATTTTTTAACAGTTCGTTTTTTAACCGTTTTTCCGGTCGCTGTCGCCGACTTTTTCACCGTTTTCCCAACAACCTTCCCTGTTGCTTTCTTCGTCGTTTTCTTCGTTGCTTTCTTTACCGTTTTTTTAGTCGCCTTCTTCACTGCTTTTTTGGGGGTAGATGTTCCACTGTTATCCTTTACTTTCTTAACAACTTTTCGTCGTCGCGTAACCGGTCCCTTCGCCGCACGTTTCGCCAGCAAATCAAGAACGATGTCAAATGTCAATTCATCCAAATTCAAATTTCCGGAAAGTGACGCATTTGTTTCACCATCCGTTACATAAGGCCCATAACGTCCGGTCAACAACTGAACCGGCTTTCCGGTCACCGGAGAATCGCCAAAAACTTTCATGGGCTCGGCTTTGGCGGTTGTCGTTCGGCCCCGGCTGAATTTCGGAGCCGCCAATAACTCCAACGCTTTTGTTAAATCGATATTTAATGGGGAAATACCAGCCGGAAGTGAACGGGTTTCGTTTCCGCATTTTACATAAGGACCAAAACGACCGTTACTTGTTACGACCTCCTCTCCATTCTCAGGATTCACGCCAAGTGTCCGGGGCAGACCCAATAAAGCAATCGCCGTTTCCAGATCAACATCGGAAATCTGCATTCCCCGAAGCAGGGAAGCATTTTGCGGCTTTTCCTCATCTCCCGTGTCACCACGCTGAATATACGGTCCAAAACGGCCATTTTTAACGTAAATCGGCTTCCCGGTTTTCGGACAGAACCCCAAAGGTTTGTCTTTCTGTTCCGCCTGGTTCAACAATTCAACAGCATGCGTCAGTGTCAATTCATCAGGCGGCAAATCATCCGGGATACTTACCTGACGTTCTCCCTGTTGAACAAACGGTC
>Ga0079305_1002899_pt1 | contig 13036 bp, 14 predicted proteins | sample LMS_cellobiose_e_FD_79183 | JGI IMG/M metagenome (GOLD analysis project Ga0079305, IMG submission 79183) | Rumen-fistulated moose microbial communities from Alaska, USA - LMS_cellobiose_enrichment | ecosystem: Host-associated > Mammals > Digestive system > Stomach > Rumen fluid ... | reverse complement strand
TCATCGCGCAGCGCGTCGCCTCCGTGAAAAACGCCGACCGCATCGTGGTGCTCGACGGCGGCACGATCTCCGCCTGCGGCAGCCATGAAGAGCTTCTCCGCACGAGCCCGGTCTACCGGGACATCTACGATTCGCAGCTGAAGGACAGCGACGCGGCGCGGAAGGGGGTGCGGTCATGAGCACGGTGAAAACAACGTCGTCGATGGTGCAGCAGGGCTTCCGCCCCGGCGGCCGCCGCGGCGGCATGGGCGCGCCGGTCGAGAAGCCCAAGGAGGGCGGAAAGTCGCTGCGCCGTCTGCTGGGCTATTTCCGACCGGAGATGAAGTATGTGATCGCGCTGGTGCTCGTTGTGATCCTCACGGTGCTCGCAAGCGTCATCACCCCCAGCCTCCAGAGCCGGGCCATCGACCATCTCGTCAGCGGGGCCTTCGCGCAGATCCCCAGGATCCTCGCGCTCATGCTGACGCTGTATCTGATCCACGGCGGCGCGACGCTCCTGCAGGGCTTCCTGTCCGCAAGACTCTCGCAGCGGGTGATCTACCGCCTGCGCGGAGAGCTTTTCAACAAGGTCATCAGCCTGACGATCCCCTATCTGGACAACCACTCCCACGGCGACATCATGAGCCGTATGACCAACGACGCGGAGAACGTCTCCAACGTCATCAGCTCCTCGCTCTCCTCGCTCGTTTCCGGTGTGCTTATGCTGATCGGCACGGTGGCCGTCATGCTCTCCTACAGCGTGCGGCTGACCCTGCTCACCTGCACCACGGTCATCCTCTCCGTGGTGGTGACGCGCGTCATGTCCAGGCTCATGCGCCGCTACTATCTCCGGCGGCAGGAGCTACTGGGCGGCCTCAACGGCATCGTGGAGGAGAAGGTCACGGCCGGCAAGACGGTCACGGCCTACAACCTGCAGGAGAGCAGCATCGCGGAGTTCTCCGCGGCCAGCGACGAGCTGACCCGGATCGGCATCATCTCCGACGTGATCGGAAACGCCCTGGGCCCCATCATGGGCATGATCAACAACCTCTCCTTCGTGATCGTGGCGGCCTTCGGCGCGTGGTTTGTGCTGCGCGGTATGATCTCCGTGGGCGTGATCGCCGCCTTCATCGTCTATTCCAAGCAGTTCTCCCGCCCGATCAACGAGCTGGCGCAGCTCTACGGCCAGATCCAGACCGCCGTGGCCGGCGCGGAGCGCATCTTCCTGCTCCTCGACGCCGAGAGCGAGGACAAGAGCGGGGCCCGGGAGCTGCCGATCACGGAGGGCGTGATCGAATTCAAGCATGTGGACTTCAGCTATGTCCCCGGCAAGCAGGTGATCTACGACTTCAACCTCAAGGTGGAGGCGGGCAAGAAGATCGCGCTGGTCGGTTCCACCGGCTCAGGCAAGACCACCGTCGTCAACCTCCTCATGCGCTTTTACGATATCGACGGCGGCGAGATCACCGTGGACGGAGAAAACATCCGGGACATCTCCTGCGACGTGCTGCGCGATTCCGTCGGGATCGTCCTGCAGGACACGGTGCTCTTCACCGACACGGTGCGGAACAATCTGAAATACGCCGACCGGAGCATCTCGGACAAGAAGATGATCGAGGCGGCCGAGATCTCCAACTGCGACAAGGTCGTCGCCTCCCTGTCGGACGGCTATGACACGGTCCTGACCGCGGCGGGCGCGAACCTCTCCCAGGGGCAGAGGCAGCTGCTCACCATCGGACGCGCCTTTTTGAGCTATCCGCAGATCCTGATCCTCGACGAGGCGACCTCGAGCGTGGATACCAGGACCGAGCAGCATATCCAGGACGCCATGGTGGAGCTGATGAAGGACCGCACCAGCCTCATCATCGCCCACCGCCTGTCCACCATCCAAGACGCGGACATGATCGTGGTCATGGACCAGGGCCACATCATCGAGACGGGCACCCACGAGGAGCTGCTCGCAAAGAAGGGGAACTACTACACCCTCTACATGACCCAGTTTGCCGGCAACGAGACCTGAGACCGGGAAGAATGCATGCCGCGCCGCCTGTCGAGGCGGCGCGGTTTTTGCATCCAACGCGGAACAATCCGCCGCGTTCTGCGTCTATTCATCGGTAATACCAAAGAAAAGAACGGAGGGATATGAATGCTCGACAATCTGCGAAATATGCCGGCCGCCGGCTTTGTCGTCATCGTGATCATAGCGATCCTGTTTATCCTGGCGCTGGTGCTGCTGTTTCACACCTATCTGCGCTATACCGTGCTGGCCGGAAAGGCCCGCGGCAGCGCGGAGGAGAGCCGCGGCTTCAAGGCCGCGCTGCTGGAGGAGTACGTCGCCGCCTACAGGCAGTACGGACGGGACGTCAACACCCCCGCCATCATCACGAATACGATCAGCGGGAGACTCTCGGGCCTGCTGCTGTGCGAACGTTTTTTGAACAACTCCGTCTCCCTCTTTGTGACGCTGGGTCTCTTCGGCACCTTTCTGGGATTGAGCCTCGCGGTCGCCTCGCTCACGGAGCTGATCGGCCTGAGCACCGGCACCGAGTGGCTGAGCGTGCTCGACAGCGTGGGCGGCGGACTGCTCTCGGCGCTCTCCGGCATGGGCGTCGCCTTCTATACCTCCCTCGTGGGCGCGGGCTGCTCCATCCTGCTGACCATCCTGCGCACCATCTTCAACCCCCAGTCCCAGCGTGAAAAGCTGGAGACCAAGCTGGAGCTGTGGCTGGATACGGAAGTGGCGCCCACGCTGCACACGGAGGCCGCCAAGGACGACGCGGACCTCGTCAAGCGCATGATCGCCGCGATGGACGCCGCCGTCGGCGAGATCCGGGGCAGCCTGGACGCCGCCTCCGCGGCCTACACCGACGCGACGCGCAGCTCCGCGCTGCTGCTGCAGGGCGCGATGGACAAGGGGACGAACATGGTCGGCGCCTTTGACCGGTCGGTGGGCAAATTCAACGACGGCGTGCACGACTTCTCCGAGGTGGACTACAACCTGCGCGGCAGCGTGGAGCGCATGGATCTCGCCGTGCGCGACCTGGCGGCCGCCCTGCGGGAGGTCAACCGCCGGATGGAAGGAGCGCGTCAATGAAAAGGCAGTACGCAGGCCGTACGGGCGCGATGGTCCGCTCGTCCGACGGCGAACAGGGCTTCTGGCCTTCCTACGCCGATATGATGTCGGCGGTCGCGCTGATCCTGTTCTTCCTGATGCTGCTGGCCTATATCCAGAACCTCATCACGGGAAACAACCTGCAAAACACCCAGGAGCGTCTTTTGAGCACGGAGGAAAAGCTCTCCAGCACGCAGATCCAGCTGCAGGATACGGAGGACAGCCTGGCGCTGACGCTCCAGCAGGTGCAGGACGCCGAGAGCGAGCTGAGCAGGATCACCGTTGATCTGGACGAGGCGCGCTTGACGCTCCGGCAGCAGAAGGACGATCTTGCCGCGCAGAGCAGGCTTCTGGCCGACCAGAAGGCGCTGATCGGCGAGCAGGAGCAGTACATGAAGGCCGCCAGCGAGGAGCTGCTCGCCATGCGCGGTCAGATGCAGACCATCGCGGTGCTGCGCCTGTCGATCCTCGAGCAGGTGCGCGACGCGGTCGCCAAGGTGATGGGGGACTCCTCCAAGGTGAGCATCGGCGAGAGCGGCAACATCGTGCTCAGCGAGAGCGTGCTGTTTGACGTGGGCTCCTCCGCGATCAAGCCCAACGCCGTCCCGGTGCTCAATCAGCTGGCCACCGTGTTCGAGTCCTTCATGCAGGACAGCGAGAGCGCAAAATACGTGGAGAGCATCGTGATCTCCGGCCATACGGACAGCACCGGCAGCGACGAGGACAACCGCGTTTTGTCCACCGCGCGCGCAAACGCCGTGCTGAACTATCTGCTCGCGAGCCAGAACGGGCGGCTCAACCGCTACGCCTCCTCCTTCTGCGCCGCAGGCTACGGAGAGACCCGGCCCGTGGCCGACAACGATACGGAGGAAGGGCGCGCCGCGAACCGGCGCATTGAGATCTCTATCATCCTCAAGGACGACAGCATCATGGACATCGTGGAGAGTTATCTGGATATCGCCCCGCCCGCATCGGCGTCCGCAGGCGGCAGAAACGGATAAACAAAACCGCCCTCCGGTCCCGAAACGGACCGGAGGGCCTGTCATATCGTCTTTCTTCTCATGGATCGAAGATGCGCCTTGCCATCGGCGGAGAAACATGCTACAATCGGCAAGGTCAAATTGCATTGTATGAGAGGAAACAGGGAAATGAAGAACAATATTTTCAAAAGCCTTCCGTTTCGGCTGCTGTGCTCGGTCATCATCGGCATTTTGCTGGGCATTGTGCTCAGCAGGACAGATGGCGCCGCGCTCAGCAGAGGTCTTTTGAATATCGTCGTCACGGTCAAGTACATCGCGGCGCAGCTCATCAACTTCTGCGTCCCGCTGATCATCATCGGCTTTATCGCTCCCTCCATCACCCGCATGGGAGCGAACGCGTCGCGCATGCTGCGCGTCGCGCTCCTGATCGCCTACGTCTCGTCCATCGGCGCGGCCTTCTTTGCCATGGCCGGCGGCTATGCCATCCTGCCGGGCCTGCACATCAGCCCCGAGGTCGAAGGGCTGAAGGAGCTGCCGCCGCTGGTGTTTGAGCTTGCGATCCCGCAGATCATGTCGGTCATGTCGGCGCTGGTTTTCTCCGTGCTGGTGGGCCTGGCCGCCGCCTGGAATTCGAGTAAGCTCATCACCGGCGTGCTGGAGGAGTTCCAGAACATTGTCCTGTCGATCGTGACAAAGCTTGTGATCCCCGTCCTGCCGGTGCTGATCGCCGCCACCTTCTGCGGCCTGGCCTATGAGGGGAGCATCACCAAGCAGCTGCCCATCTTCCTGATCGTGATCCTGATCGTCATTGTGGGCCACTACATCTGGCTTGCGCTGCTGTACGGCATCGCCGCCGCCTACTCCGGGAAGAACTCCCTGCAGGTGCTCAAAAACTACGGCCCGGCGTATCTGACGGCGATCGGGACCATGTCCTCCGCCGCGACGCTCGCGGTGGCGCTCGAGTGCGCCCGCAAGTCCGAGCCGCCCCTGCGCAGCGACCTTGTGAACTTCGGCATCCCGCTCTTTGCCAACATCCATCTCTGCGGCTCGGTGCTGACCGAGACCTTCTTTGTGATGGCGGTCTCCAAGATGCTCTACGGCGTCTTCCCCACGCCGGGCAAGATGATCCTCTTCTGCCTGCTGCTGGGCGTCTTCGCGCTGGGCGCTCCCGGCGTTCCGGGCGGCACGGTCATGGCCTCCCTGGGCCTCATCACAGGCGTGCTGGTCTTTGACGACACCGGCACGGCGCTGATGCTGACCATCTTTGCCCTGCAGGACTCCTTCGGCACCGCCTGCAACGTCACCGGCGACGGCGCGCTGACGCTGATGCTGACGGGCTTTGCCGAAAAGCACGGAATCACCTACGGAAAACAGGTCGAGGCCTGAGCCTCCGACGAGAAAAGGACGAAACGACGCTCTCGTTTCGTCCTTTTTCCTTTCCCGCCTCACAGGAGCGCGGCGCCGAGCGCGGCACAGGCCCCTGCGGCCTCCTCATCGGGGGCGCCGCAGCAGATGACCGGATCGGCGGCCAGCGCGGCGCCGTCGGCGACGCAGGACTCCTCCCAGCTGCGCATCCATTCGCCGTCGCCCCAGCCGTAGGAGCCGAACAGGCCGATGGTCCTGCCGGAGAGCTTCGTCCGGCAGCGCTCGAACATCGGCTCGAACTCTCCGGCCTCCAGCGACTCGCTGCCCATGGCGGGACATCCGAAGGCGAGCGCGTCGTAGGGATCCATCATCGACGCGTCAAAGCCGACGGCGGGGAAGAGGCTCGCCTTCGCGCCCGCGTCCCGCGCGCCCTGCGCGACCGCCTCGGCCATGGCCTCGGTATTGCCGGTGCCGCTCCAGTAGACCACTGCAATCTGTTTCATATCCCTCGTCCTTTCCGCGCTCAGAGCGATACCGCGAGCCGCTCCAGCGGCATGCCCGCACGGTGGCTTCTGCAGTAGCAGTCTGTGCACTTTTTGAATTTTTCAAAGGTCTGCCGCGCCCTGTGCTCGTCGCCGTAGACCTTCCAGCAGCCGAGCAGCTTGTAGTTTTCGGCGCGGTTTTCCATAAAGCCGCGCACGTCCTCCGGCGGATAGCCGAGAAAGAGCCCGATCTCATGGGGAAAGGCGCCGCCCACGCGCAGCCGGCGGGAGAGCCGCGCAAGGCATTCCTCCGCGTTCAGACCCGCGTAGCCGCTGCTGTCGAGAAGTTCCCTTGCGCCGCGGTCTTCCAGATCCCGCCGCAGCGCCGCGGGGCGAAAGACGTAGAGCAGCGCCCGCGCGTTCCCATAGCGCAGGGGGAGAACGCGCAGGCCCGAGGGGCTCAGGATCCGCTCGAGGCGGCACAGCTCCCCATGGAGCGCCTCGCGCGATTCATAGCGGCAGGAAAAGAGACTGCCGGTTTTGAGCCCGGCAAGCGTCGGGGCGCAGCAGCGAATGAGCGCCATATCCGGCATACGCAGCACCTCATGTCTATGAGCTATGATATATGTGTATTGTGCGCCCGCCCGCCGGGAATATACCGCGCGGCAGGGAAAAGGTCATGTTGATTTTCAAATATTGATACAGTAAGATGAGGAATGGAAAAAAATGTGCGGGTGATGAAAAAAAGATGGAAATGTAAAAAAGCCTGTGCTATAATTTTAAAGGTTTGAAAACTGAGTGAATGGGGAGAAACAGAGATGAAGTGCCCGTTTTGCGGATACTCCGAGAGCAAGGTAATCGACTCCAGACCCGCCGAGGAAGGCGCGACCATTCGCCGCCGGCGCGAGTGTCTGGCCTGCCAGAGGCGCTTTACCACCTATGAGATCATCGAGCGCCTGCCGCTGGTGGTCGTCAAGCGCGACGGGAGCCGTCAGACCTTCGACAAGGTGAAGCTGATCAACGGCATGGTGCGCGCCTGCGAGAAGCGGCCCGTCCCCCTGCAGACGCTTGAGCAGATCGCGGACGATATCGAGCAGGATCTGCAGAGCAATCTGGAGCGCGAGATCAGCACCGTCGAGATCGGCGAGATGGTCATGTCGCGCCTGAAGAGCGTGGACGAGGTGGCCTACGTGCGCTTTGCCTCTGTGTACCGCAGCTTCAAGGATATCAACACCTTCATGGAGGAGTTGTCCAAGCTTTTGACGGAGAAATAAAAGCCCGCGCTCAGAAGATCGTGCGCACCGACAGATGCTCCATGCCGGCGATGCTCTCCAGGTGATAGCGAAGCTTCTTGAAGGCGGCGGGCAGCGCGTCGGCGTCCTTTTGGCGCAGCAGTGCTTCCAGCTCGCAGAAGGCGTCCGAGGCGGCGTCCAGATCAGGATGGCGCAGGAAGGCGTCGGTGTAGTTCCGATCTCCGTGCCATGCGGACTGGGAGCTTTCCAGCATCGCGAGGGCCGTCTCAAAATCTCCCTGCTCCGCCGCGCTTTCCGCGCGGGCAAGGCCGGCCTCCACCAGTTCCGTGAGCCGGTCGATGTGCAGGGTGTTCAGCGCCGCGGCGGCGATCAGAAGGAGCAGCAGCAGCGCCGCGCAGATTTCGCGCTTCATGCCTTCGCCTCTTTTTTTGCGAAATAGACCCGGCCTGCGTCGGTTACGGTCATGAGAAAGACCTCTTCGGCTCCCTGCGCGCCATGCTCCCGCAGACGCTTGTCGAGCCACTTGCGGTCCAGCCCCATATGGCGGAGATTTGCGTCGAGGACGCGCCCGTCGCTGACGACGATGCAGGGATAGCTGCCGCCTTCGGCGCTGACGCCCAGCTGGCCCGCGGTGACCGGCGCCTCGGCGGGGTAGGGGATCACATTCAGAACGCCGTTGGTCTCGAGGATGCCGTACTCGATCTTGCTGATGTCCATCTCGCCGCTGCCGCGCAGCTCCTGCATGAGCTCGTCCAGGGTAAAGCGGTTTTTGTGCATCTCCCGCTGGTCGATCTTTCCGTGGAGGATCAGCATGCTGGGCTTGCCGAAGAACGCCTCCCGCAGCCGGATGCTCTTCATGGTGATCCCGGCGATCAGCACCTCGCAGCAGAAGAGCGTGAAGATGGGCACAAGGCCGTTGAGAATGGGGATGCCCATGTCCTGCAGCGGATGCGACGCGAGATCCGCGACCAGCGCGGCCAGCACGAATTCGGACAGCTCCATCTCGCCGAGCTGCCGCTTCCCGAGCAGCCGGAGCGTAAAGAGGAGCGTAAAGTAGACGATCAAGGTACGCGCGATGACGATGGCCATTTTTCTGACTCCCTGAATAGGATAGGATATAGACTTTATTCTGCCCGGAAACCGGGCTTTTATTGAGGATGGCGCATGAAAACGATCACGGCGGAAACCGAAGAGGCGCTTGCCCTGGCGGCGGAGCAGGTCCGGGAGCTTGTACAGCGAAAACCGGACGCGGTGCTCGCGCTTGCCGCGGGGCGCACGGCGGCGGCGCTCTACGCGCGCCTGGGCCGCCTCTGCGCGGAGGGCTCGCTCAGCCTGAAGGACTGCCGCGTCTTCGCCGTCACCGAGTTTGTCGGCGGCAGGGAGGAACTCAGCTGCAGGCGCATGCTGGAGGACAGCCTGATCGGAGCGACGGATCTTCGCGGCGAAAACTGCTTTTTCCTCAGCGAAGAGACGCTTGCCGACTACGACGCGCGCATCGCCGCCGCGGGCGGGATCGATCTCGCGGTGCTGGGCCTGGGAGCCAACGCGCACATCGGCTACAACGAGCCGGCGACGCCCTTCGATACGCTCACACACCGGCAGAAGCTCACCGACGCCACGAAGCGCCAGAACGCGGCGCTCTTCGGCTCGGAGGCGGAGGTCCCCGACTACGCGCTGACCATGGGGATCAGGACGCTTGTCTTTGCGCGGGAGATCCTGCTGCTGGCTCTCGGCGAGGAAAAGGCGGAGGCCGCCTTCCGGATGCTCTATGGCCGCAACGACAGCTCCGTCCCGGCGGCCTTTCTGCAGATCCCCAGCCGGGTCACGGTCTATCTGGACCGCGCCGCTGCGGCGAAACTCTGAACTGTCTGTGACCGCGGCTTCGCCGCGGCCTGCAATATCGAATCAGGAGGTACATACAATGGGCAAATATTTTGGGACCGACGGGTTTCGGGGCGAAGCCAACCGGGACCTGACCGTGGATCACGCGTTTCGGATCGGGCGCTATCTGGGCTGGTACTACGGCCGGGAGCACAAGGCCAAGATCGTGATCGGAAAGGATACCCGCCGCTCCAGCTATATGTTTGAAAACGCGCTGTGCGCAGGGCTGACGGCCTCCGGGGCGGACGCCTATCTGCTCCACGTTACCAGCACGCCCAGCGTTTCCTTTATCGCCCGCGCCGACGACTTCGACTGCGGCATCATGATTTCCGCCAGCCACAATCCCTATTACGACAACGGCATCAAGCTCATCAACGCCGAGGGCGAGAAGATGGAGGAGGAGGTGCTGGACGGGATCGAGGCCTATCTCGACTCCGGGGAGCAGCTGCCCTATGCCGAGCGCGCGGATATCGGACAGACCGTGGACTACGCCGCCGGGCGCAACCGCTATCTCGGCTATCTGATCTCGCTGGCCACCCGTTCCTATAAGGGCTTCAAGATCGGTCTGGACTGCGCCAACGGCAGCACCTGGATGATGGCCAAGAGCGTGTTTGACGCGCTGGGCGCCGACACCTATGTGATCAGCAACCATCCGGACGGCCTGAACATCAATGTCGACTGCGGCTCCACGCATATCGGGGCGCTGCAGAAGCTGGTCAAAGAAAACCAGCTGGACGTGGGCTTTGCCTTCGACGGCGACGCGGACCGCTGCCTTGCGGTGGACGAGAAGGGGAACGTCGTCAACGGCGACCACATCATGTACCTCTGCGCCAAGTATATGCAGGACCGCGGGACCCTGGGCGACTCCAAGGTCGTCACCACCATCATGTCCAACATGGGCCTGTACAAGGCGCTCGACGCGCTGGGCATCGGCTATGAGAAGACCGCGGTCGGCGACAAGTATGTGGCGGAGAACATGCGCCAGAACGGGCATGTGATCGGCGGCGAGCAGTCCGGCCACATCATCTTCGGCCGTCTCACCAACACGGGCGACGGCCTGCTGACGGCCATCAAGGTCATGGAGGCGATCACCGAGACCAAGCTCAGCCTGAGCGAGCTCGCCTCCGGGATGACCATGTACCCCCAGAAGCTCAAGAACGTCGTGGTCGACGACAAGGACGGCACGCTCGCCTGCGCCGAGGTGAAGGCCGCCGTCGCCGCGGTGGAGGCGGAGCTCGGCGACAACGGCCGGGTCGTCCTGCGCAAGAGCGGGACCGAGCCCCTGCTGCGCGTGATGGTGGAGGCCACCAGCCAGGAGCTGTGCGAGGAGAAGGTGGACCAAATCATCGATGCAATGAGAGTTGCGGGAAGGCTTATCAGGGTGAAATGATATGATTACGATTCGTGAACTGCTGGATCTGGATAAGACCATTGCGGCGGAGCTCTTCGAGGGCAAGACCTACCCCTGGGAGGTGCTCGACGAGATCAAGCCCTTCATTCTCAAGCTGGGCGAGAGTCTGAGCGAGGAGGAGTTCGACCATCCGGAGGAGGGAGTCTGGATCGCGAAGGACGCGAAGGTTTTCCCCTCCGCCTACATCGGCGCGCCCTGCATCATCGATCGCGGGGCCGAGGTCCGGCACTGCGCCTTCATTCGCGGCAGCGCCATCGTCGGCAAGAAGGCCGTGGTCGGCAACTCCTGCGAGCTCAAGAACGTGGTCCTCTTTGACAACGTGCAGACGCCGCACTACAACTATGTCGGCGACTCCATCCTGGGCTACAAGGCGCATATGGGCGCGGGCTCCATCACCTCCAATGTCAAGAGCGACAAGACCCTGGTGGTCGTCAAGGAGCCGGGCAATCCCATCGAGACGGGGCGCAAGAAATTCGGGGCCATCCTGGGAGACCATGTGGAGGTCGGCTGCAACAGCGTCCTCAACCCGGGGACGGTGGTCGGACGGGGGAGCAGCATCTATCCCACGTCCTGCGTGCGCGGCGTGATCCCCGCGGAGAGCATTTACAAGGACAAGGATCACATCGTAGGCAGAGAGTAAAAAAGCAACGAAGGCCGGGAAACCGGCCTTCGTTGCTTTATGGTCGTGCGGAAAAACGGCGTAACCGACAAGGCTTACGCTGTTTTTGCAGCTGCTTTTCATACCAGACTGCGATACTCGGCGTTGTCGGCGACGCTGTCCGGCGGGAAGAACTCCTCCATGGGGAAGCCGATGCGGCTGAACAGCTCGCAGGGATCGTCCGGCGTGCTGCCCGGGCAGTCCTTGTCGGGCAGGCTGTAATCGTACGCGGGGATCAGCAGCTGGGTATCCCGCTCGAGGCGGATGATGCTGAACTGGCCGATGGTGGCGTACCAGCGGCGCTGCGTGGGCGTCAGCACCAGGGGCTCCGGGAAGGCGGCGGTGATGAAATCCGGGATGACCCGCGGTTCGATCTCCGGCGGGAGGACATTGTCCGAATCCACCAGCTTCATATACAGGGCGATGGGGTCCACGGCGTTGAGCACCGCCACCGGCAGATCGTTCGACACGGTCTCGGGCTGCGCATTGTCGGAGGAGAAGGTCATGGCGCTGCCCTCGCTGCCGAAGAGCATGGCGCGCTTGTCAAATACCGCAAGACCGAGCACCGACTGCCCGGAGGGGAAGACCTCGCCCGTGACCCGGTAGAAATAGGTGCAGTCGACGGTGTAGTAGCCGCGGTTGAAGCTGATCGGCTCCACATTCAGCGCCACGTACAGCAGCTCTGCGGAGCGGGGACGAATGCTCAGCGCATTGTCGATGTAGGCCTGGGAACTGACGGTGGGATATACGCGCAGATCGTCCACGCAGTCCTTGTCTCTGCAACTGTCGAATATCTTCCTTGTATTGATGGATACGGCTTCCTGAATGACAGCCGTATTGTCCACCGGCCCCGGCATGACTCTGTCGGCCATAGCGATACCTCCTGTTGAACGGATTGAAGAAACTTCAGTACAGTCTATGCAGGAGGCGGACAGATGTGTTAATTATGTCTTGAAAAATCCCGTCCACGCAGTATAATGATTACAATATAGGTTGCCGCGATACGGATCAAAGGAGGGGAGAGCATGGACAACTACGGCTTTATCCATGAAAAACTGGATATCAAGATCCTTATTCTGTTTGTGCTCCGTCGGCTCTCCGGCACGGTGGATCCGGAGACCCTGCTGGAGCTGTGCCAGTGCGACGGCGGGATCGGCTATTTCGACTACTCCGACTGCCTGAGCGAGCTGGTGGAGACCGGACACGTCGAGCGCAGCGAGGAGGGCTATGCCATTACGGAGAAGGGCGCGCACAACGCGGACGCGGTCGAGAGCAGCCTTCCGTACTCGGTGCGCGCGAAGGCGATCAAGCTGATCGCCCCCGTGGAGGAGCGGCTTCGGCGCGCCGCCATGATCACGGCCCGCCACGAGACGGACGGGGACGGCTGCTTTGTGGAGCTCGCCATGTCCGACGGCAAGGGGGAGATCATCCGCATGAGGCTGCTGTGCGCGGGCGAGGAGCAGGCAAAGAGGATCGAGAAGAATTTCCGCGCCGACGCGGAGGGCGTTTACCAGAAGATCGCGGCGCTGCTGTCCGAATAGGGGGCTCCGGCCCCACCGTGGGAAAACCGGGTACCGCTGTTTTGCGGTACCCGGTTTTTCAGCTGCGCGGCGTCTGGATAATCAGGAGAATGCCGCTGCGCACGGAGATTTCCGCGCTCTCGGAGGTCCATTCGTTGCTCACGCCGAGCGGAAAGGCGCAGGTGAGCTCAACGTCGGCGAGGGGGTATTTGGCCCCCGTGATGCTGACGCCCTTGCAGAGATCCTGCGCGGCGAAGACCGAAAAGCCCCAGCCCTCGCGCCGCGGCAGGCGCAGGGAACCGTTTTGCAGCGTGCGCACCTCCGCGTCCGCGCTCAGGATGGAGCAGGGGAGCCCGCGGCTCTGCGCGTAGACGAGGGACTGGAGATTTGCCAGC
>Ga0079305_1002898_pt1 | contig 13046 bp, 15 predicted proteins | sample LMS_cellobiose_e_FD_79183 | JGI IMG/M metagenome (GOLD analysis project Ga0079305, IMG submission 79183) | Rumen-fistulated moose microbial communities from Alaska, USA - LMS_cellobiose_enrichment | ecosystem: Host-associated > Mammals > Digestive system > Stomach > Rumen fluid ... | reverse complement strand
TGCGGCCGAAGTTCCTGGGCGTGACCTCCCAGTCCACCTTGTCGCCGACCTTGACATCGGGGAAACGCTCTTTGGCCCGGGCGAGGATCAGCTGGTCGCTGTTGGGATTGGCCGCAACGACTTCGAGCTTGGCCCATGCCTGGATCTTGCCCGAATGAGGATCGATCTTGACCGTCAGTTCGCTGGCGGGGTGGATGCTTTTGCGCGACGCCGTGAGAATGGCGCTCTCGAGAGCCTTGATGAGATTTTCACGGCTGATCCCGCGCTCCTGTTCGATATACTCGAGGATCGTAAGCAGTTCGTTGGCCATTTGTCATTCCTCCTTCTGTTTTGATCTTTTGCCGGCAGTCTCCCGGAATCTTGACCCGCAAAAAAACAAAAAAGCGGGAAAAACTCCCACTTTCTTCCAGGCAGACCGCTTTCTTTTATTTTCTTCTGTGTTCTCGTTACATACCGACCTCGAAAATAATATACGCCTCTTTTCCGAAGTTATCAAGTCCGATTGTGAAAAATCGGAACATATTTTTATCTGGGGCTCTGTTCCCCGCGCGGATCAGTGAATGGCCCGCATCGCGCAGACGGGCAGCGATCCGCTTCCGTCGCGCGTGATCGGCAGCCTCGTTTTCCCCCGGGCCCACCGACCCTTACCGGGAACAGCGCCTTATCTGAAAACGGCGAGATCAGCGTAGGAAGCGGGGAGAAAACGGCAGAGCGCGTCGGGAGAAACGGCCACGTTGGCGCCCACGGCTCCGGCGCTGACGCAGATGTAGTCGAAAAGCTGGGCCGTCTCGTCGATGAAAGTGGGAAAAAATTTTTTCATCCCCACGGGGGAACAGCCGCCGTGAACGTATCCCGTCAGGGGCAGAAGAGCCTTCTGCGGGATCATTTCTATGCTCTTGGTCCCCGCCGCCGATGCGGCCTTTTTGAGGTCCAGCTCCGCGGCGGCGGGCACGACGAAGACGAAATGCTCCCCCTTGTTCGAACAGGTGACCAGAGTCTTGAAGACCTGATCGGGGGATTCATGGAGTTTTTCGGCGATGGCGAGCGCGTCGATGCGGCCGTCGGAAACGTCGTAGAAGCGCTCATCGCAGGCGATGCCCGCGGCGGAGAGCAGACGAAGGGCGTTGGTCCTGAGGTTCTTCATGCCAGGGCTCCCGCGAGTGCAGCGAATTCTTTCGGAGTCACGCGGTCGGGGCGGATCTCCCACGCAAGTCCGGCGGCCGCAAAGGCCTTTTCGATCTTTTCCCTGCCGTAGCTCGAAGAAAGAACTTTGCCCATCTGCTTGCGGCGCTGGGAAAAAGCGAGTTTCGTCAGTCCGGCGAGACGGCGCACTTCCTCCGGCGGCCGGGTCCTGACGCGGGTCAGCGAGACGAGAGCCGATTCCACTTCGGGCTCGGGATAGAATACCGTCGGAGGCACGATCTTTTCGATGCGCACCTCGTGATCGAGAGAGGCGCGGACCGAGAGCGAACCGTACTCCTTGGAGCCGGGAAGCGCGGCCAGACGTTCGGCCATTTCGCGCTGGAGCATGAAGAGCATGGATCCGGGACCGCGGGGAAGCTCCAGCATGCGCGCGATGAATACGGAACTTATGGCATAGGGCAGATTGGCGACGGCCCGGAAGGAGACGTCTCCGGGAAAGAGGGAAGCGTAATCCACCTTGCAGGCATCGGCTTCGATCAGGCGCAGCTGCGGATTTTTATACTTTTCCCGGAGATAATCGGCCAGCCGGCGGTCGAATTCCACGGCGGTGACCCGGGCGCCGGTCTCGAGGAGCTTTCCTGTGAGAGCGCCGAAGCCGGGACCGACTTCGAGGATCTCCTCGCCCGGGACCGGAGAGGCGTGGCGGACGATCCAGTCGAGCAGATTTCCATCAAGCAGAAAATTCTGTCCCAGACCGCGGCCGGGCCGCATACCCAGCTTTTCCAGTTCGGCCAGGAGTTCCTTTTTTTTCACGGTCAGCCCAAATTGATGTCGGGAAATTTTTTTCCGGGCTGGTGAGAGGGCGGAGGAGGCGTCTTTTCTCCTTCAGGCTCCGCGGCCGCAGCCGGGGGCCTGGACGGAGCGGCGGCGGGAACGGGCTCTTCGACGATCTCGAAGTCACCGGTCATCTCGGCACGCTTGAGTTCGAGCAGTTCCCCCTGCTGCCTGAGCAGACGGCGCTGCTCGCCCAGCTGTTCGCTGAGGGTGGTCTGCAGCTTCTTGAGCTGTCCGGCCAAACCGATCATATTGGCCTCGTAGTCCTTGCGTGCCTCCTGAAATTTGGCGTAGAAATGGGATATCTGGGCGAGTACGATGAGCAATATCACGCAGATCATGATGGCGACCAGCCAGAACGAGGACAGCGAAACTTCCATTCCGTGCATTTTTCATATCTCCCATGTGTTGTCCGGAAAATTCTTCGTCCGGTAATATAACGCTTTCCGGACGCAAAGTCAACCGTATTTCGCACCGGAGGCGCCGCTTTGTCGGTCAGAAAACGGTAAAAATCGCCTGACTGACACATTCGATGAACGACAGCATGGGCGAATCGTGGTCGCCGCGCCACACCTCACGGTAGACGAAATCGGGGAACTCCGCCATTTTGCCCGCCAGCCTGCGGGCCTGCGAGACCGGAATGATCTCGTCGGCGACGCCGTGACAGAGCCAGACGGGTATGGTGAGATTTTCGTACCGGGCGAGGGACGAGTGACTTTTCATGAGTTCACGGTCGTTCTTGTAGGCCGTGCGGATGGCTTCGGCGATGCGCCCGCAGACTTCGAGTTTCTGCCTGCCGCACCACGAAACGTAACTTGCAAGATCGGTCGCCGCACCGAGAGCGACCACGGCATCGACCAGTTCCGGATGATGCGAGGCAAAAATCAGTCCCCCCGTGCCGCCCATGGAACCCGAGGCAAGAATGATCTTCCGCCATTTGAAGCGCTTTTTTGCAAAGATCATCAGTTTGGCGAGATCCTCCACCGCCTCGGGACACATCCAGGCGTTGCCCCGCAGATCGGGCGAAAGTATGCCGCAGCGCAGCCTGCTCAGAAAATCCCGGCCGTCGCCCAGCTGCTTCCAGGTGAAAAACTGGTCGCCGCCGCTTCCGTGGCCGTGCAGAACGACGATGCCGATGCCGAGAGGATTCTCCCCCGGGACCGCCAGCGCCCAATCCTCCCGTCCGTCCGCATCGCTCCGGTAAGTTATTTTGACCACGCCGTGGGGAAAACGGTCGAAACTTCCCGCGTCGGCAACGGCCGGCGCGTGTTCGAAATCCGCTCCGTGATCCTGCGCTCTTTTCATTTCCGCCCTCCTGATATGCGTTTTTCCGGCCGGAGGAACCTTTTTTTCTTCCCCCGACCGATCATGCCCTTTTCACACGGTATACTATATATCGGAAGAGGATCTTTTGCAACGCAGGAAGCCGTCGTCACGACCGTTTCCCGGCTGCCCTCCGTTGACAAAGGAGCATTCATGCACTATATTGATACGGTCCCGGAACGGATCCTTCCGAAAAAGGAACCGGCAGTCCTGTCCGGAAGCGATGCGCTTTGATGACAACCCTATTGAAAAGCTGTCAATAACTTGTCGAACAGCTGTCGAAAATTTTTCTTTTCGCAGCCTTTCAACGTATGAGATATCAGACTTGTTGACAGGAAAATTTTTTGCAATTCTTTCATCTGCAGAATGAAAGAGAGTTATTAACAAAAGAGGCGATCACCTGCTACTGCTCTGATTTCTCTTGATGAATTAAATTGAAGTTGAAGAGAGGGGAGCTGCTTTCTTTTCTCGAGACGCGCTTTTTGGGGAAAACGAGACGGACGACCCCCCCGGAGAAACTCCGACGGCATATTTCTTGCGTTCCATTCCGTTTCACTCCGTCCTTCCTCTTTTTAACTACCCATGCGGGGAACAGCGCTTCAGTAAAAAGATCGGATACGGGGAAATCGACGGAAAAACCCGGCGAAAGAACCCTTCTTCGACTTGAAGAATTGCTTTGCACGATGTATATTCCCTGACAGGAAGAGGAAAGGATCTTTTCGATGCTCTGTGACAAGTGCAAAAAGAAAGAGGCGACGATCCACGTGAAGAAAGTCGCCGGCGGCAAGATAGAATCGCTGCATCTGTGCGCCGACTGCGCCCGGGAAAAGGAGGAGCAGGGCGTTCTGGGCGCGCTGGGCTTCAATCTGGCGGAGGTGCTTTTCAACCTCGGCGAGATCGCCAAACCCCGTCCGGAGGAGGAGTCCAAGGAGCCTTCCGGGAGCGCGGATCCCGGCATCACCTGTCCCGTCTGCGGCTGGAACATGGAGAAACTCCAGAGTTCCAACGGCCGTCTGGGCTGTCCGGAGTGCTACCGGAATTTTTCCGGGATCATCAGCGATGCGCTCAACCGTATCCAGCGCGGCAGGATGCATATCGGCAAGCGGCCGGACAAAACCGATCCTCTGCTCAATGCCGCCGCGCTGCGCATAGAGATCACCCGCACCCGCAAGAAGCTGGCCGAGCTGGTCCGCCGCGAGGAGTACGAGAAGGCCGCCGTGTGCCGCGACAAGCTCAATGTGCTGAACGGCAAACTCAAAAAACTGGAGGAACAGGAGGTGTCCGGTGAAGGGTGACGCCGTCAGACACCTGCTGGCCAGTCCCGTCAGTTTTCTCGCCGATTCCGGTCCCGACGAGGACATCGCCATTTCGAGCCGCATCCGTCTGGCGCGGAATTTGCGCGGTTATCCCTTTCCCTGCGCGGCTGCCGAAGAACAGCTGGACGAAGTCTGCGATCTGGTAAAATCCGCGGCCGATGCCTCCGGCAGTCTCGGGTGTCCGGATTGTTTTTCTTTCGACATGGCGGAGATCCCCGTCATCGACCGGGAGATCCTGCTGGAACGCCGGCTGGCCAGCCGGGAGTTCGTCGATCATCCCCGGGGAGCGCGGCTGCTGGTCAAGAGCGACGAATCCTGTTCCATCATGATAAATGAAGAGGATCAGCTGCGCATACAGGTGCTGGCGCCGGGATTTCAGCTCGACAAGGTGTGGAAGACCATAGATACCCTCGACGACGAATTGGCCTCGCACCTTGATTACGCTTTCGACGATCAGCTGGGCTACCTCACCTGCTGCCCGACCAACGTGGGAACGGGTATGCGCGCCTCCGTCATGCTCCATCTGCCCGGACTGGTCATGACGGACAAGATCACCGCCACGATCCACGGCATCAACAAACTCAATCTGGCCGTGCGCGGCATCTTCGGCGAGGGCTCCGACAATCAGGGCAATCTCTTTCAGGTCTCGAACCAGGTGACTCTCGGGGAGACTGAGTCCGGCATCATCGAAAACCTGACGCAGGTCATCCGCCAGCTCATCACCCACGAAAAAGCCGCCCGGCTCCAGCTTCTCGAACGCGATCAGGCTTCTCTTCTCGATCACGTGGGCCGTTCCTACGGCATCCTGCGTCACAGTTACAAACTTTCGAGCAAGGAGGCGCTCAACTGTCTCTCGGGACTGCGCATGGGCGTCGATATGGGGCTCTTCAACAACGTGGATATCCACCGGGTCAATGAAATGTTCCTCACCATCCACCCGGCGCATCTCCAGAAAAACGCGGGCAGGAACCTCTCGTCCGCAGAAAGGGACGTGGTCAGGGCCGCCTACTGCCGGACCCAACTGGCGAAATAATTTCTTTTTTTTAAAAAATAGTTAAAATATCCTAACTAATTTTAGCGTTATAGGGGTAGAACGATCCGGCCATGGGCGCCGGACAGAAACTTAAAATCGAATTGGAGGTCATAAATGAAAAAGATGCTGTTCTTGTGTGTCACGGTTCTTGCGGCAACGGCAGTCATGGCGGGTCCTCCGCCCCCGCCGCCGCATCACCACGGCGGAGGGGGTCACCATCACGGCGGCGGCAGCAGCGGTGTGCGGCTGGCCAGCGACATCGTGGGACTTGTGGGAGCTTCCATCTACACGCTCGGCGCGGTGACCAATCCCCGTCCGGCGGTGGTGGTCGAGCGTCCGGTGGTGACCGCTCCTGTCGTGGTCCAGCCGGCCCCGGCTCCCGTGGTCGTTGCTCCGGCTCCGGCCCCCGTGGTTTATGAGACGGCTCCGGTGGTCTATCAGCCCGCGCCGGTGGTTTACCGGCCCGCGCCGGTGGTCTACCGGCCCGCGCCGCCTCCGCCTCCGCCGCGTCATTACCGCAGATGGTGACAGCGCAAGCTGTGAAAAACGCCGGCCCTTGCCCGCCTCGGAACGGGAAGGGCCGGTGAATTTTATACGGATAATTTGTTGCCAAAAAGCCTTTGACGTGCTATATTCTCTCCGTGAGTATCCAGGATTCGCGGTATTTGACCGTCATTTTTCTAAAAAGGGAGTGAAAATGAGCCGATTCCGTTACAATCGCGTGCTGCTCAAACTCAGCGGCGAGGCTTTGAAGGGCGATCAGGAGCACGGGTACCAGTCCGAAGCCATCAGCGCCATCGTCAAACGCATCGGCGCCGTTCACGATCAGGGGGTGGAGATCGCCCTCGTCGTCGGCGCGGGCAATCTGTGGCGGGGCCTCGCCGGCAGCAGCGGCGGCATGGACCGCGTCAGAGCCGACCACATGGGTATGCTGGCCACGATGATGAACGCCATCGCGCTTCAGGAACATTTCCGCATGGCCGGCGTGTCCGCGCTCATCCAGAGCGCCTTCGGCGTGGAGGGCGTCCTGCCCCGCTACGACTGCGGGACCGCCCGCAAAGCTTTGGCCTCGGGACAGCTGGTCATCTTTGCCGGCGGCACCGGGAATCCCTATTTCACCACCGACACCGCCGCCGCGCTGCGCGCCATCGAAACCGAATGCGACGCCGTTCTCAAAGCGACCAAGGTGGACGGGGTCTACTCCGACGATCCGCACAAAAATCCCGCCGCGGTGAAGTTCGACGAACTCTCTTTCGACCGCGCACTGGAACTGGACCTCAAGATCATGGACGCGGCGGCGTTTTCGCTGTGCCGCGACAACGGTCTGCCCATCGTCGTCTTCAACTTCGCCGAACCCGGGGCGCTGGAAGGTGTGCTTTGCGGCGACACCTCGCGCGGCACCATCGTTTCATAAAAGGCGCACTCCTATGGATATCCACCCCACGGCGGTCATCGCATCCGGCGTCAAACTCGGCAAAGACGTTCATGTCGGGCCTTACAGCGTGATCGAGCCCGACTGTGTCATCGGCGACGGCTGCTGGATCGACTCTCACGTCAAGATCGGCCGCTGGACCACCGTCGGCGCGGGCAGCCGTATCTATTTCGGCGCGCTGGTGGGCGACGACCCGCAGGATCACCGCTTCGTGCCCGACACCTTCGCCCCCACCGTCATCGGCAGGCGCACCACGCTCCGGGAATACGTGACGATCCACCGGTCGCCCTTTGCCGGGCGGCTGACCTCGGTGGGAGACGACACCCTGCTCATGGCCTTCGTTCACGTGGGTCACGACGCCCGCATCGGCAGCCGGGTCACCGCCGCCAATCATACGGCCTTCTCGGGACACGTCATCGTTGAGGACGGCGCGGTGATCTCCGGTTACGTGCTGGTCCATCAGTTCTGCCGCATCGGAGCGCTGGCCATGATCGGCGGACGCACCATCATCAGGCAGGACATCCCGCCCTACTGTATGCTGGCCGAGAACGAATGCATCTGCGGTCCCAACGTGGTCGGTCTGCGCCGGGCCGGGTTCGACAACGCCCGGCGCTTCGCCATCCGCAGAGCCGTGAAGACCTTTTTCTTCCGCGGACTCAATTCCGCCAACGCTCTCGAGGAGATCCTCGCGGAGTATCCGGACAATCCGGACATCGGGCACTTCGCGGACTTCATCCGCGCCACGGAACGGGGCATCATGCCCGGCGACCCCAAACTGAAATCCATCGGCGCTTCCGCCGATGAGGAGGAGGAAGAATGAAAATATCCCCGAGACCGGCCGCGATCCTTCTGGCCGCAGGCGTCTGCAGCGCCCTGCTCCCCGGATGCGCAAGCAACGACGAAATGCTCGGCAACAGCCAGCGCCTTGACGGTCCCGTCATCATCGGCGCGGTGCTGCCCCTCACAGGCAAGTATCAGTCCCACGGCAGACGTATGCTCAACGGCATAAAATTTGCCGAAGAGGAGCTCAACAACCGCCGCGGCATCAGCCGGCGCAAAGTCAAAGTGCTGCCCTTCGACACGGGCAGCGATTCCCGCGGCGCCGCCGAAGCCTTCGAAGCCGCTGTTGCGGCAGGCGCCAACGGCATCGTCACCGGCCACAACACCAACGAAGCCGAAGCCGTCTCGCCCATCGCCGCCCGCTGCCGCATTCCCACCGTCATCACCATGGCCACCTCGGACGCCACAGTCGGCTCCAGTCTCTACATGAAACGCAACGCTTTCACCGACAAGCAGCAGGGCGAAGCACTCGCCGCCTATTTGTGGTACTGGCGTCAGCTTATCCGCATCAGCGTGCTGATCGATACCGATCCGGTCTCGGTCTACGAACGCAATACCGCCGGCGCCACCGTTCAGGCCTTCCGCGAACTGGGCGGCACCGTCACCATCATGCCCGAATACAGAGGGGACGATTTTTCGGACGCGCTCAAGGCCGCCCTCATCACTGGACCGCAGGCCATCGTGGTTTCCGCCCGAGGTCCCCGGGCCGCGGCGGTCATCCGCGCCCTCCGCAAAGAGGGATATGCCGGAACCGTCTGCGGACTGGATTCATGGGACGACCCCGGACTCTTTCAGGGCCTCAACGGACTGAGCAATATCGGCGACTGTCTCTACGTCTCGTACTTTTCTCCGGAAAATCCCACCGAGGAGTTCAAGGACTTCCGCGCGGGTTTCAGACAGAAGTTCTACCACGACCCCGGCAACGACGAAACCATGACCTACGACGCGACGAAACTGCTGGCCATCGGGCTCAACAACGCCAAAACACCGGAGGAGTTCGAGAAAAACTGGATGAGCATCCACAACTTCTTCGGCGCGGCGGCCACCTACACCATGCTGCCCAAGGGTCAGGTGGACCGCACGATCTTCATCAACGCCGTCGAGCCCGGCAGAGAGGGCCTTGCTCCCCGCGGCCGCCTTGTGCGCAGTTTCATGTACTCCAAACTGGAGTCCTACCGCTACTGAGCCCGAAGACCGGTGGTTCCGGGGGTAGAATTTTTTTCACGGGGAAAAATTTTTTTCTTTCCCCGGCCCCTCATTCTTTTCAAAACGCTCTGTTCCCCACAACGCATGATATTACCCTGAAAATCACTGCAACAGGCGGTGTAAGACGAATAGGAAGTGGAGGACGTGTAAGACGAAGTTGATCTCGATGTCCCACAGGTCTTCCGTCCTAATGGTCTTACAATTTCCCGTTGCGGCATATCCGGTGTGCTCTGCCGCCAGCTTATAAATTATCATGTGCCAAAGGGAACAGAGCCTTTCAAAAAAACGGGGCGTTTTGAGCGGAGAAGAGCGGATCGCCTGTTTGAACCGGATGACCGCATTTTACACCGTCACCGATGCCGCGGCTGAAGGCAGGCTCAGGAACGTCTTCGCCCGCGTTTCGCCTTGACCGGCCGAAACAGCGGGCGGCGCCCGCCGGCGGATAACGCCTGTTTTTCTTCCCGACACGCCCCTTGCCTGTCAAGCCTGTTGTCCGGCAGCGGCGTTTTTTCTACAGGGGCAGCAGGGGGGAGTCGGCGGCAAAGAGGGGGCGGAGCGATCCCACGGGCAGGCCGATGATGTTGTCGAGGTCTCCCGTGAATTTCTGTATGATCATGTCGCCGTGGTCCTGGATGGCGTAGGCGCCGGCCTTGTCGAGAACGTTGACAAACGACATGTAGGCGTCGATGATCCCGGGCGTCAGGGTCTTGAACGTGACGGTCGAAACGACGCTCCACGAGCGCAGAAAGGGGCGTTTGCCGGAACGCATGACGGTGACTCCGGTGATGACCTGATGGGTCTCTCCCGAAAGCAGACCGAGCATGACGCGGGCGTCTTCGGCGTCGCGGGGCTTCCCCAGCATACGCTCTTTGAATATGATCGAGGTGTCGGCGCCGATGACGGCATCCCCGGGATGGAGCAGACTTACCGCCTCGGCCTTGAGCCGGGAATTCATCTGCGGCAGAAGAGCAAGAGAACAGACCGAAGAAACATCGGTCTGTTCCAGTTCTTTGACGCAGGCTTTTTCGACGACGAAGGGAATGTCCAGCTTCTGCAGAAGCTCCCTGCGCCGGGGGGATTCAGAAGCCAGATACAGCATGAGAGTAATCGACGGAATCGTCTCCGCCGCTCCGATCGTCGCCGTCGCTCTCCTTGAGGCGCTCGACGCAGATGGAGATCTCCCTGATGCTGTCGATGCCGAACTGTTCCAGCATGACCTCGTTCAGACGCGTCTTGATGCGGCCGGCAAGATCGGGCATGCCCTCCGCGCCGCGCTCGAAACGGCAGAAAAGTTTCAGCAGATAGGTGTTTCCGCGGCGGAAGAGGAGAAGTTTGCGCAGATAGATCTGGGGAAAGGACTCCACTTCCTCTCTCACGACAGCCTCCACGGCGTTGCGGGTGACGGTGAGATCGCCGTTTTCGGACGGCACGACCACCATGCCGCAGCGCCTGGTGCGGAAGATGAGCCAGAGAACGAAACGCAGCAGAAGAAACAGCAGCAGAACGACCGCCACGGTCGAGATGGCGGCGATGTAGCCGCAGTTGAAATCGCTCTGCAGGATCTTATCGAGTTTTTCCGGGGTGATGTTGAAAAATCCGAGAAATTCCGGGCAGGCCAGAGAGGTGAGACACTTCTGGACCGCGGCCGAAGAGAAACAGCATGACGAAAAAATCATCTCTTTGACCTCCGTTTATGTAAGGCTCGCGAAAGAAGGCCGCGGAAAAAGACCATTTCGTTCGGAACTTACGGCTTTTTTCCGCAGCTTTTCCGGCAAATGAACGAGCTCAGTTGAGCGGCATGGCGTCGACGGGAGCATCCGCCGCGGCGTCATCGTCCTCTTTTTCGGCAGGGTCTTCGATCTCCTGGACCAGCACGTTGACCTTGGGAACGACCATGCCGGTAACGTCTTCGACGGTCTTGATCACGGCCTTCTGGACGCGTTCGGCCACTTCCGGAATGCGGTATCCGAAAAGCAGATTGATCTTGATCTCGATATTGACGCGGTTGTCTTCGGCGAGCTCGACGGTGATGGCGCGGGCCTGCATACGGCGGCTGCCGACCAGATTGGCGATGTCGTCTACGAGGGCGCTTCCGGCCAGACGGGAGACGCCTTCCTGCTCCAGCGTCGCCTGACGGACCAGCGCGGAGATCACATTCTCATGAATCTTCACATCTCCCATTTCGGATCCTTCGATAAGAGCGGTATTCTGGACGGCTTCCTGCTGTCCGGCGGCCTTGGTTTCGCTTTTGCTTTCGTTGGCGGCTTTCATGTCAATTCTCCTTTTGTGGTGGGTTTTGACGTTCCTTCATCATCTTTTCGACAAATCCGGTATCATACTTTCCTTCGACGAAACTCCTGTTGTGGAGAACCCGTTTCTGGAACGGCAGCGTCGTCTTGACTCCGGTGATGACGATCTCGTCCAGAGCGCGGCGGCAGCAGGCGATGGCCTCCTCGCGGTTGGCGCCGCGAACGATGAGCTTGCCCAGCAGACTGTCGTAATAGGGAGGGATCGTGTATCCCGAAAAAACATGGGTGTCGAGCCGGACCCCCGGGCCGCCCGCGGGAATGAAAAGCTCCACTTTGCCGGGACAGGGGGCAAAGTTGTTGGCGGGATCCTCGGCGTTGATGCGGCATTCGATGGCGTGTCCCTTGACGGAAATATCCTTCTGGCGGAGCTTCATGTGTTCGCCCGCGGCGATGCGGATCTGCTCCTTGATGAGATCGACCCCGGTCACGGCTTCGGTCACGGGATGCTCCACCTGGATCCGGGTGTTCATCTCCATGAAGTAGAAGTTGTTGTCGCTGTTGAGCAGAAATTCGATGGTCCCCGCGCTGGTATAGCCGGCGGCCTTGGCGGCCTTGACGGCGGCGGTACCGATCTTTTCGCGCAGTTTCGCCGAAAGCGCCGGAGAAGGCGACTCCTCGATGAGCTTCTGGTTGCGGCGCTGCACGCTGCAGTCGCGTTCGCCCAGATGGACGACGTTGCCGTAGTTGTCGGCCAGGATCTGCACCTCGATATGACGCGGATTGACGATGAATTTCTCCATGTACAGGTCGCCGTTGCCGAAGGCGGCTTCGGCTTCGCTCTTTGCGGCGTAGAAGCCCTGAACGAGGCTGGGATCGTTGTGGGCGATCCGCATCCCGCGGCCGCCGCCGCCGGCCACAGCCTTCATGATGACGGGGTACTTGAGATGATGGGCCATCTTGAGGGCGTCTTCCTCACCCTGCAGGACGCCGTCGCAGCCGGGAGTGATGGGCACGCCGGCCTTTTTCATGGTCTCGCGGGCGGCGGCCTTGTCGCCCAGAGCGCGCATGGCTTCGGGGGTGGGACCGATGAAGACGATGCCGTGCTTGCGGCAGGCTTCGGCGAAATAGGGGTTTTCGGCGAGAAAACCGTACCCGGGATGAACGGCGTCCACGTCGCAGATGCCGGCGACGGTCAGCAGACGCTCGATGGAGAGGTAACTCTCGGCGGGCCGGCCGGGACCGATGCAGACGGCCTCGTCGGCCAGACGGACGGGCATGCTCTCGGCGTCGGCCTGCGAGTAGACGACCACGGTCTTCACGCCCAGTTCGCGGCACGCCCTGATGATGCGGACCGCGATCTCTCCGCGGTTGGCGATCAGAATTTTGTTGAACACGGTGTCACCAGAGGAATTGAGAGGTTATTCTATGACGAAAAGGGGCTGAGAAAACTCCACCGGCTGGCCGTTCTCGACCAGGATCTCCTTGATCACGCCGGACTTTTCGGCCTTGATGTCGTTCATGACCTTCATGGCCTCGATGATGGCCACGACGGTGTCGGGGGTGACCCGGTCGCCGACGTTGACGTAGGGCGCGGCTTCAGGACTGGCGGCCCGGTAGAAAGTGCCGACCAGAGGCGAATCGATGGTCTCGGTGCCGGAAGAGGCGCCGGA
>Ga0079305_1002897_pt1 | contig 13047 bp, 8 predicted proteins | sample LMS_cellobiose_e_FD_79183 | JGI IMG/M metagenome (GOLD analysis project Ga0079305, IMG submission 79183) | Rumen-fistulated moose microbial communities from Alaska, USA - LMS_cellobiose_enrichment | ecosystem: Host-associated > Mammals > Digestive system > Stomach > Rumen fluid ... | reverse complement strand
GCTGGGACTGCGTCTGGAGCATCCAGACTCAGGGGGAGCTCTGCGACCGCATGACGCCGCATCCCTACCCCCACTCCAACTCGAAGACCATCGCAAAGGCGGACAGCCACGACACCATCCGGACTCTGCTGGAGTCCACCGTCGAGATGCTCTATTACGGCGATGTCGTCGATCTGCCTTACAGCGTGGAGGAGATCGGCACGCTCTCGAGCTCCTTCGCATCCGAGAGTCTGAAGGCGGCGTTCCTCCGGGGGGCGCTGTACAACTGCTGGGCTCACGGCGCATCCGATTTTCTCTGGTGGTGCGCCTTCGATCAGGGGCAGCTCAAGTTCCCGCCCTACTGCTGGAGCGCTTATGAACGGGAACTGGGGCTCTTCGACGCCGACAAGCGTCCCAAGAAACTCGTTGCGGAACTGCGGGACTTCAAAGCCTTCAAAGACAGTCTCCCCTGCGCGGAACTGCCGCCCTTCCAGCGCGACGCCGTCTGCGTCGCCACCCGGGGGCCGGATATGGACGGCGCTCTCTCCATCGCCTGCGGTTCCTTCATGCTTGCCAAGCAGAACAACTTCGATCTGCGCTACCGTTTCACCTCGGAACACGCGGTCGACGCCCCGCTTTACCTCGTGCCGGCAATCACCGGGGACAACAGCCTCTACGGCTACGAATGGGAGGCGCTGGCCGAAAAGGTCGAAAGCGGCTCCGTGCTTTACGTTTCGATGGACAACTGCGCCATGACCATGATGACCCCCCTTTTCGGGGTGGAGGTTTCCGGACGCGAAATGCGCACGGCTCCCGCAGCGGTGGAGTTGGACGGCGAAAAGTTCTCCATCCCCGCCGAAATGAAGACGGTTTTGAACGTCATCGACGCCGAAGTGCTGGCCCGCGAAGAGGACGGCAACCCCGTCTTCGTGCGCAAGAATTACGGAAAAGGCTGGTGTTATCTGCTGACTCTGCCGCTTGAGAAGCACGCGGGCAGTCTGCCCGGGGCGTTCCACAAACCGGACCAGCCCCCGTGGCGGAAATTCTACGCGCCCCTTGCGGAACATGTGAAGAACCGGCGCCGGATCTTCTGCGGCAATCCCCTCGTCACCCTGACGGAGCACCCCGCCGGAGACGGTCTCTGCTGGGCCTTTGCGGTCAACAACGGTAAAGAGGCTTCCTCCGTGCGCTTCGAGACCGCCGCCGACTGGCGCATCGAGGGCGGGAACTCCGTCGAGATCGCTCCCTTCACGGGCAAACTTCTCAAACTTGTGAAAGAGGAGCGGCAGGAACCGGTAAAATGAAAACAACATGAGAATTTCGGCGGAAAACAACTCGCTGGCATTTCATGAACACATAACACAAAAAAGGAGAACCGAAAAATGAGTAAAACGATCCGCACAAGTTTCACCCTGATCGAGCTGCTGGTGGTGATCGCCATCATCGCCATTCTGGCGGCGATGCTGATGCCCGCGCTGCAGCAGGCCCGCGAGGCGGGCCGGAGCGCATCGTGCATGAGCAACCTGAAAAGTCTGAACATGATCTCGCGGTCCTACAGCGACGCCCACGACGACTGGATCCTGCCGGCCAGCGACCAGAAGGTCAACACGAAATGGAACGACTGGACCCCGTATTTTTACGAGGACATCACCCGGCTTTCCGTCTCCGGCAGGACCCCGGCTTCTCTGCGGGAAAACTCGAAGAAACTCGCCGTGCTGTTCTGCCCGTCCACGGCCACGGCCGAGGTAGGTCTTATCTTCGATATGTACAACTTCACCTCCTACAAGTGGAGCAGCGGTCTGGGGTATTATTCCAGCAAAAACCCCATCGATCTGCCCACGAACAACGCCCAGAACGTCAAGGCCAAGGCCCGCATCCGCAAGATGTCGCAGATCCGCCGGGCCAGCGCCGTGCCCGTTCTCGCGGACGGCAAATGGATCTCGTCCAGCGACTTCATGACGAATTTCGGCAACTACTATCTGCGCTACATCGGTTATCCCCACGCGGAAAAGTGCAATTTCGCCTTCCTCGACGGTCATGTCGGGTTCCACAAGTACGCCATCGATTACGATTTCGCCTACGGCTGGATGGCCGACTGAGGCTCTGCCGCAAAGAACAACAGCTTGAAAAAAGGTTCGGCATAAAATGAAGAAAATCATTGTTCTGCTTCTTTTCGTCCTCGGTTTCGTTTCCTTTGCCGACGAAACGCTCTTCCGTCTGGAGATGAAGGAGGACAAACTCGCCAAGATCGCCGTCCGCAAAAATTATGTGCTTCAGACCGTGGACGGGAAAGCCTGTCTCTATCTCAAGGGCCCCAAGGCCTTCGAGTTCAGATTGCCCGATGAACTGGCTCAGTTCGAAGGCGAGCATCTGCGCATCACCTACCGTTACCGCTTGAAGGACGTGCCCCAGCCTGAGAAGTCCCATCTGGGGTTCAAGGTCATGGGCAGTTACAAGTACGACGGCAAGAGCCACGTCGGCCACGCCGTCTGCCCCTACGGCACAAAAGACTGGACCTGGGAGGGATTCAACTTCCTCATCCAGAAAGACGCCAAGAATCTGAAGCTCTCCGTCGTTCTGCCCGGCAAGGGCGAAGCGTGGGTCTCGGACGTCACGGTCTCGTACAAGAACAAGAAGTAAGGAGCCTCTTCATGCGTCCGTTCAAGTCCGGTCGTCTTGCGGCTGCCGCCGCAGGGGTGATGTTTCTGCTCCTGCCCGAAGCCCGCGGTTTCGAGTTCGCTCTGGGCAGATCGAAAGAGGTGAAAGCGCCGGAAGAGTTCGTCTCCGGGCAGGCCGGAAGCGTCTCCGTGACCGGACTTGTTTCCGAAAGGACCAAACGGGTCGCCCTGCGTCCCGCCGCGGTGGATCTGGCCCGGGACGGCAGGTATCTCTACCTTGCCGTCACTTCCCAACTGCCCGCGGATCCGCAGATCAAACTTGCCGCCGGCGACACGGTCTTTTTTCAGGTGACGTCGCCCGACGGCAAAAAGGCGGATCTTACGCTCGACAGCACGGGGAAGGGGGTCCTTCCTCCGGGTGTCGTGCAGTCGAGAAAGTTCGACAAAAAGAATTACATCCACACCGTGGCCCTGCCGTGGAGCCTTTTCGGCGTGAAGGAGCCTTCTCCGGGATCGGTGTGGCGGATCCAGGCGGGACGCTTCTTCCAAAGTCCCGCCGAAAAGACCTGTCTCGCCTTGCCGGGTCCCGCCCGCGTCCGCATGGAGGACGACGCGCCCTCTTTTGCCTTCCGGGCCGAAAAGTCCGGCTGGGAGACCGGGTACTTCCCCCGGATGGTCTGGACGGTCGCCAACTCCGGCGCAAAGGCCGTTTCCCTCGAGGGCAAGGCCGATGTCACATGGATCGGCAACCCCATCAATTTTCAGAAAAAGCAGACCCTTGCCCCCGGTGAAAAGGCCGTCTTCACGCAGCTGCTTTCGGGCGGCGCGGACAGCGACTTGCGCACCTGCCGCATGGAGTTCAAGTACGATAAAAAAGTCCTGCTCGCCCGCACCCTCGAACTGGGCGGCGCGGGGATCCCCTGGCAGGCGACGCGTTCGACGCCGACCCGCTTCGACATCGGCGTCTACCCCTCGCTGGACACCGTCAAGGCCGTCGTTTCCAACCGGAATCCGGCTCTGCTCAAAGACTTCGACCGCGCCCTGTTTCAGGTCGTCGACGAAAGCGGCAAGGTCTTCTGTTCCGCCGAAGCCGAAAAGGCGAACGGCCGGTTCTACGCCCGCTGGGCTCTGCCCCGTCTGGCTGCCGGAAATTATTTCATCACCGCCGAACTTGCGGGCAGAAACGGCAAAACGGTGAAATTCGACCGCAAGCCCTTCGAGTACAAACGCTTCGACTGGGAGAACAACAGGATCGGGCTCGACCGCGTCGTCATTCCGCCCTTCAAGCCCCTCGTCGTGGACAGAGCGGCGAAAAAGGTCGATGCCACCCTGACCGGATACACGCTGGGCGGCAGTCTGCTCGAGGGCGTGACCTCTCAGGGCGAGGAACTTCTCACCGGTCCCGTCACTTTCTCGGTCAACGGCAAAGCGCTCAAACTCGAAAAATTCGAATTCACCGAGACCTCTCCCGACCGGGTGCGGGCCTCCGCCGCGGGCACGGCGGGACCCCTCAAAGTCCGCGTCACCTACGACATCGACTACGACGGCATGGTCTGGGTCACCATGGATTTCGACACGGGCAAATGGGCGTTCATCAAGGATATGCGTCTCGAGATCCCCATGAAGAGTCAATACGCCCGTTACCTCCACGCCACCTGCGCCCGCACGCGGAAGCACCCCAGCATCGCTCTCGCCGACAAAGAGGGCGTGGTCTTCAACAGCCGCACGGATGCGCCGAACAATTTCCTCTCTTATGTCTGGTACGGCGGCCCGTGGAAGGGCCTCTGCTGGTTCACTGAGACCGAAAAGGAGTGGAATTACGACCCGGACCGTGCCGCCGCGGAAGTCGTCCGCACGAAGGACGCCGCTGTCCTGCGGGTCAATATGATCAACCGCAAGACGCTGAAAAAAGGCGGATTCTCTCTTGCCATGGGGTTTCAGGCGACTCCCGTCAAGCCGGTCATGCCCCATGCCAACAGGTACGGCACCATTCACGTAATGACCGGCTGGACGTCGCCCCGCGCTCTCAGGATGACCACTTGCGTCAACGGTCCCTCCAAGGGAATGAAACCCGCCCCGGAAACGCCCTTCTATCAGGCCAAACGTTTCGACACCACCTCGTGGGAGCCCTACGACTACTCCATCCTCAGGATGCTGAAAAACAAAAAGCTGACGGCAAAAGAGCGCCGGGCCGTCATCGACGACTACATCGCAAAGTATCTGGGCGGGTTCAGCGAAAAGACCAGGAACCGCTACCGGGGACTGGCCGATCACGGGGCGTCCTGCTACACAAAAGATCACGACAAGCTCCTCTTCTACTTCAATCCCCGGTCGGCCCTTCTGACGTGGGAACCCTACCGGGTCTTTCAGGACGAGTGGTACTGCGGCCATCTGCGCTCGAACTACGAGGGAATGTATTCCGCCGAACCGGTGAAGAGCTATCAGGATTACGTCATGCCCATTCTGCGCGAGTTCGTCCGCAACGGGCTGGACGGCATCTATTATGACTGCACTTATGAGTCCGCCTCCATCGACGAAGTCATGTATCCCGACGGGGATCACAAGTCCGGCCGCCGCCTCTTCATGAATATGCGGCAGCTGGTGAAGCGCACCGCCACCATGATGTATCTGGAGGGACGCAAGATCGAGGACCGTCCGTTCGTGGAGGTCCACGTCACCAACTGTGCCATCATTCCCATGATGAGCTTCGCCAGCCACGCTCTGGGCTGGGAGATCTTCTACGGTCCCAAAGACTACCAGCAGCGCTTCAACGACGCGTGGCTCATCGCCGAAAGCATCGGCACGCAGGCGGGCGTGGTTTCGAAACTCCTGATCGACTGCCGCAGCGATCCCGAGAGACTGCAGAAGACGGCTCTTGCCGTCACGCTGCCCTACGGGTTGCTCAATCATGTCCTGACGGGCGGGAGTCCCGCGCCGGCTTACAGAAAGGCGCTGACCCTGCTGGACAACTTCGGGTACCGCGATCCGGGCGTGGAGATCCGCTTCTGCTACGATCCCCGGAACCCCGTCCGTTCCCTCGACAGAAACGTCAAACTCATGACGCTCAAGATGAAAGACCTGTACCTGCTCTGCGCGGGCAACACCGGGACCGCGGGCGGCAAACTGGATCTTGACATCTCGCGGCTGGGATTCGAAAAGCCCTTCGCCGCGGACGCGCTGACGGGAGAAGTCCTCGCCGCTGCCTCCGGGCGTCTTGCGGGCGAAATGCCCTTCCACGGCTATCGGCTGATCCTCGTCGGCGGCAGTGAGAAAGCCGTGAAAGACGCGCTGAAGCGGATCGACCCGGAAGTCAAGGAGCGCTGAGGCGGACAATGAAAAATCCCATGAAGTGCGAAGCTGAAAATCTGATCGTGAAAACCGCGCCCGACGGCGCCGTGTCCGAATTGTTCATCAAGGGGAGCCTGTTCAGCGGGTTTCCCGGCAGGATCGCCGTGTCGCCGGGGATCGCCGTCTCTGCTGCCTGGTCCTCGAAAGGGACCCATCTGGCCTGCGAACTGGAACTGCGGAGATTTGCCGGTTCTCCCGAAGACGGCGCATCGGCAAGTTTCCGCGTCCCTTATCAGGCGATGCAGTACAACCTGAAGGTCTGGACGGCACGGAAGGGATATCCGAAAGACATCTGGGATATGGGCGGACGCCGCGTCTTTTACGGGGACCTCTGCCACGGGACGATGATCCCCGCGGTCACACTCTACGACCCCGTCACGGACGCGGGCCTCACGGTCGCCAAAGAGCCGGGACGGACCGGCGGCAGGCTTTCGTTCCGGTTCGATGATTATCACGGAGAAGGGATGTACGTGGAGCTTTCCTGTCTCAAGGTGACGGCGGATTCTCCCGTGAAGCTGACGCTGCTCTTTCGCGCCCATGCCGGATGCTGGCGGCCGGGGCTGGGGTGGTATCTTGAGGAGCACCGGCAGTTTTTCGAACCGGAGATCTCCGATGTCCGGGCCTGTCGCGCCTTCGCCATCACCAACGCCTTCACCGATCCCGCCTGGCTCGGAAAGTACCGTCCGGACTGGGTGGAGATCCACAACCACTTCCCGAATTACGGAGAGTACCTTCCCGAAGAGGAGTCCTGGACCAGCGTGATCGCCCACGATTATCCCGAAATCGCCGCGGAGAGATCCCTGACGATCACCCGCGAAATGATGCACAAACACATGGCGGCTCTCCACCGGGAACACATCCGGGCCATGTACTATTTCCAGTGTTCGGGGGACGGCTTCATCCCTTGGGCGGAAAAGAATTTTCCCGACGCCGTCGCGCGGGATTCCGCCGGACACATGATCCCGACGTGGAAGGACTGCGTCATGCTGAACGCCGATCCGGAGACCTCCTTCGGCAAATTCGTCCAGGCCCGGCTCGGACGTCTGCTTGAAGTCTATCCCGAAATCGACGGCGTCTTCGCCGATCAGGTCTGCTACCAGACCATCGACTGGGCCCACGCCGACGGCAGGACCGCCTGCGGCGGGCGTGACGGCTATGAATACGGTCTCTCCATCGAGAAAAATCTGAAGCTCCTTGCGGAGCTCATGCATTCCCGCGGAAAGCCCGTCCTTGGCAACGGTCCGTTCGACATGGAGTGCGCCCGGTATCTGGACGCGGTCATGTGCGAGGGGACAGGCGGCAACTTCGAGTCCCTGAAGTACCTCTGTCTGCACAAAGTGCTTCTGATCCACGCTTACCCCTTCCAGCCGCGGACGGCCGAACAGATCATGCGCGGCTGTATCCTGTCGGGCGCGGGCTGGTCGCTGGGAGGTTCTTCCACGCTGACCGATCCCGAATGGACTGGGGAAGTGCGGGCGGTTTACGACGCCTATCTGCCTCTGGCGCAGGCCGTGTTCGGGGCAGAGATCCTGCTGACGCCCGATCCCGTCCGCGCCGATCCCCCGGACACGGTGAAAACGGAGATCTTCCGCTCCCGGGAAAAGGACGCGTATCTCCTCGGCGCGGTCTGCGAACGCGACACTCTGGCTCCGGAAACGCGCCTGAGCGTGAAACTTCCCGAACCCTGCGCCCAGGCGGAAATTTTGAAAGCCGGCGAAAAATGCTGGCATCCGCTGGAATTCAAGGAGGAAAACGGGCGTCTTCTCATCACGCTCTCTTCCGGGATGCACGCTTGCGTCGTCCGCTTTCGGGGGAAGTAAAAGACGCGGGACCGGCCGGAGCGGATGGTCTTCTTCCGCGCCCCCGGCGGTGTTCCCGTCTGCCCTTTGCGCGTCCCGTAAGACGGATCGGTCTCCGGGAAAGTCTTGCTTTTTCCGCAACAATCGCGGAAAAAAGCCGCGGGGACGCTTGAAATTTTCGCGGCGCGGGGGTATACTATCTGCCGTGATCTCAACGCACAACAGGAGGGTTTTTCTTATGGCTATCACCACTGACGTCACCGAATTGCTGGATTGTCTCGAAGAACACATGATGAAGACCGAGGAGTCTCTGCAGAAAAGTTTCGCCGCCATCCGCACCGGCAAGGCTTCTCCCGCGCTGGTCGAGAACATCATGGTCGAGTATTACGGCACCCCCACCCGCCTCAAGGAGATCGCCGGCATCACCGCCCCCGAGAGCAGACTTCTCGTCGTCCAGCCCTGGGACCGCTCCGCCCTCTCCGGCATCGAAAAGGCCATCCTCGCTTCCAACGTGGGCATCACCCCGCTCAACGACGGCAAGACCCTGCGTCTGCCCATTCCCGAGCTCAGCGAGGAGCGCCGCGCGGCCCTCTCGAAACAGGCTAAAAGCGAGACCGAAGAGGCCAAGGTCGCCCTGCGCAACATCCGCCGCGACGGCAACGAGTGCGCCAAGAAGGCCGAAAAGGCCGGCGAACTCACCGAGGACGATCTCAAGAAGATGCTCGACGACATCCAGAAGATGACCGACCGCTACATCGCCTCTCTCGACGGCCTGTGCGCCGCCAAAGAAAAAGAACTCATGACCATCTGACATGGGGAAGCGTTCCCGCTCCGCCGCCGCGCCGTCCCGGGGAAGGAATTTCAAAATTCTGCTGGGCGTGATTGCGCTCGGCGCGTTTCTTCTGCGCCTCGCCGTCGCCCGGGAACTGGGGGCGGTCAACGGCGGCGTCAACAGCGTTTTCACGCCTTCCCCCGCGACGGATCTCCACACCTACATGCGCCTGGCGGAATCCGTCTTTTCGGGGAATTTTCACGAGGTCTTCTATTACCAGCCCTTTTATTACGCGGTATTTCTGCCCGCGGTGCGCCTCGTCGCGGGCGCGGGCGTGTGGAAGGTCGTCATTGCCCAGTGCCTCCTCGGCGGACTTTCGGCGTATCTCGCGGGTCTTGCGGGCGCGATGCTCTTCGGCAGGCGGGCGGGCGCGGCCGCCGCTTTGTTCACCGCCGTTTCCGTGCCCCTTCTGCTGTACGCCCCCTTTCACCAGAACGAAACATTGCAGACCTTCAACATCGTTCTGCTTTTTTATCTGGCGCTCCGGGCGGTGCGCTTTCACCGGAAGCGGGACTTCTTCTTTGCCGGTCTCGTGTGCGGCGTCGGCATCCTCACCCGGGGAAATTTGTGGTTTTTCGTTCCCGTTCTGCTTGCGGCGGCGGTCTTTTCGGAGCGCCGCAATTGGCGCAGGGCCGCGGGACGGACCGCGCTTTTTCTTGCGCCCCTGCTTCTTGTCCAGCTGCCTTTCTCCGTTCACAACTCGCGCATCCTCGGGCGCTTGAGCGGACCCAGCACGGCGGCGGACGCGGTGCTGGCGCTGGGCAACACGTGGGAAGCGCCGCCGGGCGGCCGCAATCCCGGTCTGCCCGCGGGCCCCATGGAGTACCCCGAAGCCTACCACCGGGCCATGGCGCTGGCCTCACGCGGCGTTTCCGTGCCCCGGCAGATGCTGGGGATGCTGCTCGAACACCCGGCGGCCTTTCTGGAACTTGAGTTCCGCAAACTGCTGCTTTTCTGGGACGCCCGGGAGATCCCCAACAACGTTTCGCTCTACGGCGAGGGGCGGTACAGCGTGATATTGCGGAATATGTATCCCGGCTCCGGCGCCTGTCTGCTGGCCTGCGCTCTGGCGGGACTGCTTCTCTTTGCCGGAAAACTTTTCCGCGGCTGCAAGACGGGGCTTTTTCTGCTCTACGGTTTCGTCATTTTCTTCTGGGGCGCGGTGGCGGCGTTTTACATCCTGTCGCGTTTCCGTGCGCCGATCCTGCCTCTGGCCGCCGTCGCCGCGGGGGGCTTCCTCGCGTGCATCCCCCGGCGGCTGAAGAGGGACAGAAAAAGTCTGCTGCCGCTTTTCGCCGCGCTCCTCGCCGGGATATGGATCACCTCGTTTTCCAACGATTTCTACCGCAATGTCTGCGAAGCGGCCGTCATGCGGCTGGTGCGTCCGCAGGGAACGGTCCTCGCCGCACAGCCGGGGTATCCCGAAACGCGTTTCGACCACGGTCCCTTTTCCTTCGGCGGGTGGACCACCGTCGAGCTCAAGCCGGGAACGGTGCTGGAGAAGCGTTTCACCGCTCCGGGGACGTGCGCCGTCTGGACGATCCTCTCACCCGTTTCCGGTCAGCTCGTCGGCCGCGTGCCGGGGGGAGAAGCCGGGGTCTTCGACCTGAAACAGGGAAGCAGTACGGTCGAACTGCCGCTGGACTCCGACCGGGCGCTCTTCGAGATCCTCGCCGCGCCGCCGGGAGCCTGCGCCGTGTTCGATGCGCAGCGCGACTACGGCCGCAGTTCTCTCGGCGGCGCGAAGATCGGCGGCGAATGGGTCGTGCGCGCCTGCAAATGACAGGATGCCGAACTTGAAAACAGCCGTCGTCGGCGCTATATTATCGCCAATCGTATTTTGAAGAGGAACAGGGAACGGAAGAATATGCGGAAGTTTTTTCAGACAATGGAGTTCGAAACACGTGTGCTGCTGGGGCTCTCTCTGGCGGCCGGCGTCATCCTGTCGCTGCTGCACGTGGTTTTTTCGGTGGACATGTATCGTGATTCCGCCAATGTCTACGCCATGATGGCCCGCTCTCTCTCGGCAGGGGACTGGACGACCGCGTTTCATCCGGGCATTCCCTGCCTGAATGTTCTGCTTTCACGGCCCTTCACCCTCTGCGGAATGCGCCCCGAACGGGCGCTGAGTCTTGTTTCGGGTCTGTTCTATGTGGGGACGGTCCCGTTTCTTTTTCTGCTTCTGAAGCAGTTTCTGCCTGAACGTTTGTCCGCGGTCGGCGCTCTTCTTTTTGTCTGCGCGCCCAAGATCATCCGCTTTTCGTGCAGTTCCATCATTGATTCCGGCAAAATCTTTTTTCTCGTCGCCGGATTGTTTCTTCTGCATAAACTGATCCGTGAAGAGTTCCGTTCTCCGCGGACGGGCATTGCCTTCGGCCTGGCGCTGGGCGGATTGTCGCTGGCCAGAAGCGAAGGCATCGGCACGGCGGGACTGCTCGCTCTTGCTGCTTCGGTGTATTTTGCCATGCAATGGCTGCGGACCCGGAAACTGCCCTCGCTGCTGCCCGCGGCGGGCGCGGCCGTTTTTCTGGGACTGTGCCTCCTCTTCCGGGTGGTTCTCATGCGCGCCGTGACCGGAGAATTCGTTTTCGACCGGCGGATCGAGGGCGGGCTCGAGCGCATGTGGAACGGCTTGACTTCGTCCGTGTCCGCGCTCTTTTCCGCTCCCGCAGCCTCTTCCACCGCCGCGCCGGGCGTTCCCGCTGTTCCCATGCCGCCCGCCGTGCCCCGGGTGTCGTGGATGGAACTTGTGAGCCAGAGCATTCGCGGCGGCTACGAATTCTATCTTGTCTTCGCCGCGGCGGGATTGATCCTGCTGATACTTGCAAACCGGTGGAAGAACTGCGAATGCCTCTTTCCCGGGAAAAAGTTTCCCTTCGACCTGAAATGGAACGGCTTTTTTTACGTTCTGCTCTTCGTCGTTCTGGGCAATGCGCTGATCTTCAAGGCGTCGGACATCGCCGCCTACCGGTATTTCCTTCTTGACATCCCGGTTCTGATGGTGTTTACCGTGACCGGATTCGCCTGGCTGTGGAGCTGGGGCGAAAAGTTTGTTCCCCGCCGCGTCCTCTGCTGCGCCGCCGCCTGTGTGCTTCTGCTGCAGGTTTTCAACGGGGCGACCTATTTCTTTTCGAAGGAGTCCAAAAACAAATACGCCTGCGGCCGGGAACTGGCCCGCATGTTTGCGGGCGAAAGGAAAGCCCCCCGGGTGTGGTTCCACAACGCCAGCATCGAATGGTATTACAGCGGTCTGCGCCGGGCCCGGCCCATAGAAGTCCCCGTGCCGGATGTGCGGACTTTTGCGGATTTCGATTACGTCCTGTGGGGGACGCGCGAATCCGGCGTCGATATCCTCGCCTCGCGGAGCGATCTGCGCGAGATCCCGCTGCGTGAAAACGCCACGGCCAGACTCTTCAAAAAAATCAGGTGAGAGACAGGATGGAAAAACTGCTGACGATCGTCGTTCCCTGCTACAACGAGGAGGAGAACATTCCCGCGTTCTTTCCGGAACTTCTGGCCTTTGCCCGGGAACGGGATTTCGCCGTCATCGCCGTCAACGACGGCTCCCGCGACGGCACCCGCAGGATCCTCGAAGAACTGGCGCGGACCGAGGCCGGTCTGCGGGTCCTTTCGCACAAGCGCAACCGCGGTTACGGCGCGGCCATCAAGACCGGACTGCGGGCTGTGGAGACTGAATTCGCCATCACCGTCGACGCCGACGGTCAGCACAGATTGGGGGATGTGGAGAAGTGTTTTTCTCATATCCGTGAACTCGATGCCGACCTGGTCGTCGGTTCCCGGAGCAACAATGCCTCCGGCGGCTATCGCGCTTTCGGCAAATGGCTGATCCGGGCTTTCGCCGGGACTCTCCTCGAACTGCCGGTCGGGGATCTGAATTCGGGGATGAAGTGCTACCGCATGAGCGAAGCCGCAGCCTATCTGGATCTCTGTCCCGACACCATGGCGTTCAGCGACGTGATTTTGCTTCTCATGGTGAACGACCGCAAGCTGGTGTCCGAAACGGCCATCGAGGTCGTGCCGCGGACCGCGGGCAAAAGCACCATCGGCACGCGCACGGCGCTGGTGACCATAGCCGAGATATTGAATCTTGCGATCCTGATGCGGCCGCTGACCACGTTTTTCCGGCTCGGCGTCATTTTCGTGCTGTGCGGTCTGGCCTGGGGGATCTGCACGTATGTCAAATCGACCGGCATCACCTCATCGGCGGTGATGCTGGTGATGCTGGGTGTGTTGAGTTTCATGCTGGGACTGCTGGGCGAGCAGTTGTCCCAGATCCGCCGCCGGCTGGCCCGGATGAGGGAGGAAAAGTGACCGTCCCCGACGGGCACCGGAGGAATCGGCAAGTTTCCTCATAGTCGCAGTGGTTTGCGTCACTTCACGCTTCGTCACGGTGAAGGGGGCGTGGTACAGGGGAAGCGCCCGAAAGACCGCAGCCGGACCCCGTGTCTGC
>Ga0079305_1002896_pt1 | contig 13050 bp, 15 predicted proteins | sample LMS_cellobiose_e_FD_79183 | JGI IMG/M metagenome (GOLD analysis project Ga0079305, IMG submission 79183) | Rumen-fistulated moose microbial communities from Alaska, USA - LMS_cellobiose_enrichment | ecosystem: Host-associated > Mammals > Digestive system > Stomach > Rumen fluid ... | reverse complement strand
GGGCTAAAAGCTTTCGAGCATATACTGCAAAACGGAATACAAACATCCCCCGGCCATGGCGCCGGGGGATGTCTCATATGAGCAGATATATCCGATGAGCACAGGATCCACGTATCGCTTAAACTGCCCAGCATATCGCATGTTCGAGAACAGTCCGTATGACAAAACAACCTCGCGGCGCCCGTTTTCACCAAGCAGCCCGTCCTCTCTGTGCCCAATAGACGTCAGATCAGCACCCGATAGCACCCTGTCTGTCCGTTTCCGTGCGGACTATTTCCCGAACGCAACACATCTATCACCAGTAATTTTTATCTAAACCAGCCACGTATAATCTGGATAAGTTCCAGCGTTTTAAAGCTGAGTCTGTAGCCTCCGGTTTCGCCGGTTATGAGCGCAATCTCGCCGTCTGTCAGCCCAATATCCGCGCTTCTGTCCACAATAGCCGTCGATTTGCAAAGCGGCGGAAATGCCACGCACCACCAGTTTTGGCCTTCGCCGCTGCCTATGCTAACACGCAGGGATGTGTAATCCCCCGCTGGCAGCGAAAAGGTATCGTATTCCCTTGTCGGGAAAGTTTCATTAGCTATCGATGCGGTCACGGTGTAATCCTTTCCCTCTCTTAAAACGACCTCCCCCGCCGCCTTAACTATCGAATCCATATTCGACGCAAGCGAGAAAATGGCCTCCTCACGGCTCGTAGCGCCGGAGAGCGCCTTCTCAGCCTCGGCAATTACTGCATCACGTACCTTGAGCTTGAGCGCCTGATCCTCTTCGGAGTCGGAGTTCGCCACAACATGTAAACGCACCAGCTTATCGGCAAGCGCGTTCTGGCTTCCCTGCGTCACACAGCACAGCAACATGGTCACGACAAGCGCCGTAATCAGGGATAATTCCCATATTTTAAATTTCATGGTTTAATTATTATCATTCCTTCCGTTCTTTTTAAGTCAAAATCATTTATGAAAAAAATCAAAGGCCGGTAATATGTACCGCTGTACATACTATCGACCTGATTTCCTGATTTTATTCAGTTCAGAAGAAATTTTTTATGCTTTTTGTCAGAAAACAATCGCTGTAATCGGCAGACAGAATCTCATATGCTCTGCCGGCAGATCCGATATCATCAAAGATTCCGAAAACCGAAGGGCCGCTGCCGCTCATTGACGCGCCGAGCGCCCCGCAGTTTATAAGTACGCTTTTTATATGCTCAACATCGTTTTTGCCCTGCGGCAGTATGTCCTCAAACACATTGAACATCCTTCTGCCCACGCCCAGAAGGTCCCCTTTTCTGAGCGCTGAGATCATCCCTTCGGTATCCGGCCTGCACTTTATGCGTTCGCACCTGACGCGCGAAAAAAGTTCCGGAGTAGAGACCTGAAACGGCGGCCTGCACACGACAATATGGCAGTCGGGCAGACTGTCAAGCTCTGTCAGTTTTTCACCCCTGCCCTGCGCGAGAACCGTTCCGCCCGCTACGCAGTAGGGCACATCGGAGCCGAGCGCTTCGCCTATCTCCTCAAGCGCGCGCCGCTCCATACCGGTCCCGAATAGCTCGTTCAGCCCGCGCAGCACCGCGGCGGCATCGCTGCTTCCGCCCGCCATGCCTGCGCACACCGGTATGCGCTTCAGAATATCAATACTGATATCCACACCGCTTATACCGGCCTTTTCTATGAACAGCTCCGCCGCCTTGCCTGCGGAATTTCCGCGGTCTGATGGCAGATAATACCTGTTGGTAGAAACGCTTACCGTGCCGTTCCCGTCGGTACAGGCAACGGTAATATCGTCGCAGAGGCCGATGCTCTGCATAACCATCTTCATGTCGTGGTAACCGTCAGGCCTTCTAGAGACTATGTCGAGTGACAGATTCAGTTTTGCATAAGCATGAACCAGAGTTTTCATATCATTTGCCGAAAAGCATACCCATCAGACTTATGCCGGCGGCGACGTCTGTTCCTCCGACGGCACAGTCCCTTTCAGAGTATCTTATCCCGTTTTTATTGTCATAGCGGCTGTCATATATCACATACGGCACTTCCGATCCGTCATGTCCGCGCGTGCTCGTCAGTGTCTTGTGATCGCTGAGGACGAGCATTCTGAAATCGTATCCGGCAGCCTCGAGTTTTTCGATAAGCGGCGCGATGATGCGCTTGTCAAGATTCTCGATCGCCTGTATCTTTCCCTTTAGGTCGCCGTTGTGCGTACACTCATCCGGCGCCTCAAGGTGTATGGCGACAAAATCGTCTTTTTTGAGCACTTCCATTGCGGCGTCGACCTTGCCCTCGTAATTCGTCTCGAGCTCGCCCGTCGCGCCCTCCACGCTTATCATATCGAGACCGATCAGCGACGCGATGCCGTGGCAGAGTGGTACGGCGGAAACGACCCCGCCCCTGCGCCCGTATTTCTTCACGAAATTCGGCAGCTCGACGGCCGTTCCCTCAGCCCAGAACCAGATGCCGTTTGCCGGCATCTTTCCCTGCGCGCGGCGGCGCTCGTTTAACGGATGGTGGTCGAGCTTTTCATGCGCAAGACGCATGAGGCTCTCGAGCACCTTGGCGTTTTCACAGCCGCTCGGCATGAGCGGTCCTATCTTCTCGCCGAGATGGTCATGCGGCGGGGTCAGCACAATGCCTGTGATATCCACGTTGGACTGCACGGCAAAATGGCGGAAGGACGGCGACTTATACACAACTATGCCGGCCTTTTCGGCAGCGGCCTTGAACTCCGGATCTTCAAACAGCGCCGTAATTATCGCTATCGACTCATCGCCCTCTATAGATCCGGCACTGTGTGACAGGATCCTCTTTTCGCTGAAGGGCATATCCCCGTCTTCGTAGCATACCATATTGCACCTGTAAGCCGCGTCGCCCGGCTGCAGCTTGACGCCGGCCGCTGCCGCTTCAAGCGGCGCTCTTCCTCTGTAGCATTCGCGCGGATCACAGCCGAATATCGACATTATCGCGGTGTCGCTTCCAGCCGGCAGGCCGGCAGGTACGTTATATACATAACCATACTCGCCCCGCGATGCCATCATATCCATCGTCGGGATGTCCGCATACTCCAGCGGCGTTTTATTACCGAGCTCCGGTACCGGAAAATCGGCCATACCGTCGCCGATCACTAAAATATATTTCATATTCCTCCTATATGCGCTCACTGGCAAGCGCATTCGTTCGCACAATGCTTTCCGATCGCATAAAATCGAACGGAAAGGTTGGTTTTTCCATATATAATCAATCCGTCATGCTTCAAGCCGATAGGCATTTAAATCTTATCAAGAAAGCTGGCAAGCCGTTTAAGCGCCTCGGAGATGTTCTCCACAGACGATGCATAGCACATACGCACGAATCCCTCGCCGCCCTCGCCGAAGGCCGTACCGGGTATAACGGCGACCCTGTCCTCGAGAAGGAACTTCTCACAAAATTCATCCGATCCCATTCCCGTAGACTTTATGCTTGGGAAGACATAGAAGGCGCCCTTCGGTTCGAAACAGTCAAGTCCAAGATTTCTCAGGCCTTCCACGAGCAGGCGGCGCCGGTAATCGTACTCCTGCCGCATCATCTCGATATCGCCGTCGCCCTCGCGTATAGCCTCAATCGCGGCATACTGGCTGGTCGTCGGGGCGGACATTATCCCGTACTGGTGCAGCTTCAGCATCTGCTTTATAACAGGTTGCGGTCCGCAGACGTAGCCCATTCTCCAGCCGGTCATGGCATGGCTTTTTGAGAACCCGTTTACGAGAATTGTACGCTCGTACATGCCGGGGATATTCGCGATGGAAACATGTCGCTGCCCATATGTAAGTTCAGCATATATCTCATCTGAGAGCACCATTATATCGGTCCTCTCCAGAACTTCCGCAATCGCCTCGAGATCGCTTCTCTCCATTATCGCGCCCGTCGGATTGTTCGGGAACGGCAGGACCAGCATCTTGGTCCTCGGCGTGATCGCCGCCCTGAGCTCCTCGGCCGTGAGGCGGAACTCGTTTTCACGCTTTGTTTTGATATATACGGGCACGCCTCCGGCCATCGTGACGAGCGGGCCGTAGCAGACAAACGACGGCACGGGCACTATCACCTCGTCTCCGGGGTTTATCAGCGCGCGCACGCCGATGTCAATACCTTCACTGCCGCCGACAGTGACGATTATCTGTTTTTTCGGATCATAACTGAGATCGAAACGGCGGTAAAGAAAATTCGATATTTCGCCTCTTAAAACGCTGAGGCCGGCGTTGGATGTGTATTTCGTGAACCCCTTTTCGAGCGAGTAGATGCCGGCGTCGCGTATATGCCACGGCGTTACAAAATCCGGCTCGCCCACACCCAGCGAAATCCCGTCCTTCATGCCTTCAAGAAGATCAAAAAACTTTCGTATCCCTGACGGCACAAGGCTCTGCACTCTGTCGGACAATACACTGCTGTAATCTATCATGTGAACAATAACCTCTCCTGCTGTTCTTCCTGTTTCGCAAACACGCGGTGCTTATCTTTATATTTTTTCAAAATAAAATGTGTAGCTGTGCTTGTAACTCCGTCGATAGGCGCAAGGCGTCCGAAGACAAACTCCGAGACTTCTTTTATCGACCTGCCGGAGATTATGACCGCGAGATCGAATGCGCCGCTCATGAGGTACAGGCTCTCAACCTCCTCAAACTGATAGATACGCTCTGCGATACGGTCAAATCCGGCGCCACGCTGCGGCGCAATTTTGACCTCAATAAGCGCGGTCACAAAATCGGTATCCACCTTATCCCAGTCTACAAGGGCAGTATAACCGAGAATTACATTCTCTTCTTCGAATTTTCTCAGCATCTCTTCAACCGCGGCGACAGAGTCGCCGGTCATCGCGGCAAGCTGCTGCGGAGTGAATCGAGCGTCTTTTTCAAGAAGTCTCAAAACGTCTTCCATCATAATACCTCCGACTTTTTAATATTTTTACCAATTTAAATTATTATACAACAGACGTCAAGCATTGCAAATAATAATATTGAACTAATTTCCACATATAAATTTCAAATGTTTCTTCCATCTGGCTGAATAATCTGTTATCATTATTTCGCCATCTATTGCACATTGCGTATATTTTCCCCGTCGGTGGGCATATTAAGCTTCACAAGGAGGGAAACACAATGATAATGGACAGAATTGCGCTGATCCTTTTGATCATAGGCGGTATCAACTGGGGCAGCGTCGGCATTTTCAAATTTGACATCGTGGCATATCTTTTCGGCGGCCAGACCGCGCCCGTGAGCAGAGTCGTATATACTCTCGTATTCCTTGCGGCCATCTGGTGTATCTCGCTGCTTTTCAGGCAGAGAGAAGATTCCAGAGATAACGCATAAGGAAATTTAGCCGGGGGGTATGTCCCCCGTACATAGGTGCATTATATGGACTCCAAACTTATAATTTATCTCGTATGCATGAATATCCTCGCGTTTATTCTGATGACCTCGGACAAACGCCGCGCAGTTAAAAAACGCGGCCGTATTCCTGAATCGCTGCTGCTGTTTACGGCGCTGGTCGGCGGCTGCGCCGGTTCGCTTATGGGAATGCTCATTTCCCGGCACAAGACAAGGCATCCCAAATTTTACATAGGCGTTCCGCTTATAACAGCGGCGTATACCGTATTGGCGGTACTGCTTTTAAAATAGCAATTCGAAAAACGCCCCGAAACGGTCTCCCCTGTGAGGCCGCTCGGGGTTTCGTATTTTTTCAGCCGCACGACGGCACTCGGCGCAGTATTATTTTCTGTTCTTTTTCGGCGGCTCTCCGTAGATTTTCTTATACGCTCTTGAAAATGTTGAATAGTCTCCGAAACCGCTCAGCATGGCGGCCTTCGTCGCCGGCGTTCCGTTTCCGAGCAGCTCGGACGCGTATAGCACCCTCTTCAGCAGAATATAATTATGTACCGTGTATCCCGTCATTTCCTTAAAGCGGCGCATAAAATAGTATTTGCTCAGAAAGCTGCGCGCCGAGAGACTGTCGATTGTTAGCTCGTCCGACAGATTATCGTTTATATAATTAAGCACACCTGCGATCTGCGAATCATATTTTAAAATGCTGCGCTCTCCGCACTCGGTCGAGCGCGCGATGCGGTTGAGCAGTACGAGCAGCCTGAGAAATTCGGCGTTTCCCATCACATCTGCGCCGAACTCATCGGATCCCGTCGCCTCCTCAAGCCGCTTTAAAATGTGCTCCAATTTGGCGGTTTCCGCGCCATCAGGCCGCAGCAAATACAGCCTGCTCTGCGCCGCGTCGTCAAAGCACCGCATGAGCGGCGTGACCTCCGTGCTGTTTTTCTGAACAAAATCGCGGTTTATGTATATAATTATACGCTCATACGGGTCGGTCTCGGATATGACCGCGCGGTGTATGAGATGGTTGCCAACGAGCAGGATGTCCCAAGGACGCAGATCATATGTCGTCCCCTCGATCAGGTATTTCGCCTTGCCGGAGAGGAATACGACGATCTTGTCAAACTCATGGTAGTGGTATTCAAATTCGAGCCCCTTGCTGTCCCTGAGATGAAACAGGTGAAAATCCTCATTAAGATAACCGCGCTTGTTATAGATCATTTCGGGACCACTTCCTTTTTTGCTCTTATATTATAATTATAGGGCAATTTTTGCCATATTACAAGTCAAAGCTATATAATTTTATGCAAATGTTGTCAGTCAGGCGGTCAGGCGTAAGGGTTGACCGGAAAACCATCTGGAAAGGATCATTGATGAAATACCCACTGTTCACCGGTTCAGCCACAGCTATGGTAACGCCGTTCAAGGACGGCGCCGTAAATTACATAAAGATGGGCGAGCTGCTTGACATCCAGGCGTCCTCAGGCACAGCCGCCGCCGTCATATGCGGCACAACAGGCGAAAACCCAACGCTCTCGATATCCGAGACTGAAACCCTGTTTGAATTCTGCGGAAAGCATCTCCGCGAAAAAGGAATGCTGTTCATCGCAGGCATAGGCGGAAACAACACGATAAAGTCACTGCACCTCGCCCATGCAGCGGAAGCTGCAGGAGCAGACGGCGTACTTATGGTCACTCCATACTACAATAAGACCACTCAAAAGGGGCTCGTTGATCACTTTACATACGTCGCCGACCGCACTGACCTGCCAGTCATCCTCTACAATGTCCCGGCCCGCACTGGCATCGGCATAACAGTCGAAACCTATAAGCTCCTGTCGCGTCATCCGAACATAAACGGCGTCAAGGAGGCGTCCGGTGTTCTCAGTCTTGCCGCCAGGACTATCGCAGAGTGCGGTGAAGACCTGAATTTCTGGAGCGGCAACGACGACGACACGATACCTATGATGGCGCTCGGTGCAAAAGGCGTGATATCCGTGGCGTCAAATATTGTGCCGAAAACCGTGGCGGAGATATGCTCGCTGTGCATCGACGAAGAATTCTTTGAGGCATCACGCCTGTATTTCGAATACGCCGACCTTTTCGCAGGCATGTTCCTTGAAGTCAACCCAATACCTGTAAAAACCGCGATGAACGCTCTCGGCATGGATGTAGGCGAACCAAGACTTCCGCTTGTGGGAATGCAGGACGGAAACCGCGCTAAACTCCTGAATATACTCAAAAAGCATGGGATTCTGTAATTCTCGCCGCCCTCTTCCCTTTTGCGGCGAAAAACTGTATAATGGGGAAAAACGCGAACGGGGGCTGAGAAAATGGCGTCAAAAAAAAGCAGAAATTCTACCAAGAGCAAAATAGTTTCCGCCGCGTGGCGGCTGTTTTACGAGCAGGGCTACGACGATACTACCGTTGAGGAGATAGTCGAAGAATCGGGTACCTCAAAGGGTTCTTTCTATCACTATTTTGAGGGTAAGGACGCGCTTTTGGGTTCGCTCTCTTTCCTGTTTGACGAAAAATACACGGAGCTTATGAGCTCAATGGATCCGGAGATGAACAGCTTCGAAAAACTTCTGTTTCTGAACAGAGAGCTTTTCGGCATGATAGAAAACACGGTACCCCTTGACCTCCTGGCAAGGATGTATTCAACCCAGCTTATTACGCGCGGAAATAAACATCTTCTCGACAGCAACAGGATTTACTACCGCCTCATCCGGCAGATCGCAGTCGAGGGGCAGTCGCGCGGCCAGATAAGCACAGCGTATTCCGTCAACGAGATCGTCAAGGCATACGCGCTCTGTGAGAGGGCGCTGCTGTACGACTGGTGTATCTGCAACGGCGATTACTCGCTGAAAAGCTATTCTGCGCAAATGCTGCCGGTGTTTTTGAACGGATTCCGTGTACAAAGTTGAATATTAAATTTTGTTTATTATTTATTTCAAATATCAGTCTATTAATAAATCCTTATATTACAACAAAAAAATGATTTTTATATAAACGCAGTATAGAATTTCGTCTATACTGCGTTCTGTATTGCGATCTCAAAAATGATCTGTTATACTGTAGCTTGTTGAAAAATTGGAAAAGAGGTCAATTCAATGAATGTTGAAGCTATAGTGTTTATTGTGTACCTGGCGCTTATGGTGTGCATCGGCGTCTATTTCTTTGTTAAGAACAAAGACGGCAGCGAAAAGTCTTATTTTCTAGGCAACCGCCAAATGGGGCCATGGGTCTCCGCCCTCTCCGCGGGCGCGTCGGATATGAGCGCGTGGGTGCTTATGGGTCTCCCCGCCTCCATCTATGCCGCCGGCATCGGACAGGCATGGATCGCGATCGGGCTCGCCATAGGCTACGCCATAAGCTGGCTGATTGAGGCGCCGCGTCTGCGCCGCTATTCAATCGCCGCCAACGACTCCATAACAATACCGCAGTATCTCACGAACCGTTTCCTGTCCAAAAGCAAGATCCTCCAGGTAATCTGCGCGGTGATCTTCCTTGTGGCATATACGATCTACGCCTCATCCAGCGTCAAGGCGTGCGGCACGCTGTTCAATACCGTTATCGGTATCGACCAGAAGGTCGCGATGTACATAGCCGCCGCTGTCATTATCGGTTATACCTTCCTGGGCGGTTTTTCCGCTGTCTGCTGGACGGACTTCTTCCAGGGCCTGCTTATGCTCGCCGCACTGCTCATTGCGCCGATCTTCGCCCTCGCCCTCATCCAGAGCGGCCAGGGTGCCGAGAGCGTGTCGTCACTGCCCGCCGGCTACTGGAATCTCTTCTCCAACTGGAAAGATATCGTATCAGGCCTTGGCTGGGGTCTCGGCTACTTCGGCATGCCGCATATCATCATCCGCTTCATGTCGCTGCGCTCCGATAAGGATGTGAAAAAGAGCGCGAAAATCGGCATCACATGGAATATCCTCATCATTTTCTTCTCAGTCGCCGCGGGCTGCATCGGCCATCTGTTCCTCGGCGAGATTGACGACAGTTCCATTGTCTTTATCAACATGGTCAGGAAGATATTCCCGGTCCTGATTTCCGGCATCCTCCTCTCCGCGATACTCTCCGCTTCGATGAGCACCGCGGACAGCCAACTCCTTGCGGCTTCCTCCGCCTTCGCGAGCGACGTGTATAAGCCTATCATTCGCAAAGGCAAGGCGAGCGACCAGGAGATGAACTGGGCGGGACGGCTCGTAGTGCTTATAATCGCGGTTGTCGCCGTTATCATCGCGTCCAACCCGAACAGCGGCACGATAATGGCGCTAGTCGAGAACGCGTGGGGCGTGTTCGGCGCGGCATTCGGACCTGTAATACTCCTCAGCCTGTTCTGGAAGCGCCTCACCTTCAGCGGCGCCGTGGCCGGAATACTTGCAGGCGCGATCGTAGATATCCTCTGGCTCACACTGCTCAGCAGCACCGGCATCTACGAAATCATCCCGGGCTTCATCGTCGGCCTTATAGCCGCCGTGGTCGTATCCCTGTGTTCCAAGGCCCCGTCCAAAGAGGTCGAAGAAATATTCGATGCCGTCGCGAGCGGCGCCGAGATCGAGACTGTAAACTGATCCGAGTCTTAAAACCCGTTTCAATAATCTGCCTCCGCGGCCATAGGGCCGCGGAGGCTTTATTGTGTTTATGGAAAACAGATAAGAATATTTGTAAAATATAGTTGATAAAATGTAATGCGAGTGTTATTATGCAGGCAGTTCATTTAAAGGAGTCGTCATTATGGATATGGCATATTGGTTTCTCTTTTTTGTTCTGCTGACTATTGCCATACTTATCATAAGCATAAAAATTAAAATTTGCAGAGGCGATTACGACGAGCGGCAGGAGGCGCTGCACGGAAAGGGCTATAAATCCGGTTTTTTTGCCATACTTGTGTTTTTTGTCTTATATATATCGGCCAGCGCCGGTTATGAAAAGCTGCATGAATACGGCTTTTTAGCCATAGTTGCTGGCATTTTCCTCGGCTGTTCCGTAGCCTCTTTATATTTTATTATGCACGACACGTTTTTTGCGGTTAAGCAGAAGCCTGCCGCCTATCTAATCTTAACTGTTATTCTCGCCGTTTTTAATTTGATTCCGCCTGTTGAAGATTTCATCCGCGGCGTGAATTCTTACGATTTTATCTCCGGCCACCGCTTAATAAGCCTCTTATGCGGGGTAATGTTTCTTGTTTTTACAGGCGCACTCATAACTAAAATGCTGGGATCGCGCAGGGAGGCTGAAGAATGAAGAATCTGCGTCTAAAGTCCGCACGCGCGGCTATGGATCTTTCCCAGCAGCAGCTTGCGGAACTCGTCGGCGTTTCACGGCAGACAATAAACGCTATCGAAAAGGGCAATTACAACCCTACGATAAACCTTTGCATAGCTATAGCAAAGGCTCTCGGGAAAACCCTCGACGAGCTGTTCTGGGAGTAAAACAGGATATGTATTATATCCGCTGCGTAATTTATTGACGGGAGTGGTGAAAATGGCGTCCAGCCGGGAATATCTCAATTTTATCATGGAACAGCTCTCAGGGCTTGAGGGTATTTCGCACCGTGCCATGATGGGAGAATTTATTATCTACTATAAAGGGAAGGTCGCGGGTGGTATATATGACGACAGGCTGCTCGTAAAGCCTGTGAAATCGGCGGTTTCATATATGCCCGACGCCGTGTATGAGCTACCCTACAAGGGCGGACGGGAAATGCTTCTCGTCGATAACGTAGACGACCGTGAGTATCTCACGGGGCTTTTCGAGGCCATTTACGACGAACTGCCCGATCCGAGGAAATAGAAATAAAAAACAGACATCTTTTATTCGCGCACCCCGCGCAGGGTAACTTTTCTATTGCTCCGCGGGGTGGCTTTTCTGATATGCGTCAGAAAAGGAGAACGATTGCTCTTTTTCTGCTTGTCCAGAAAAAGAGCAGGAAAAAGAGACAACTAAGGGGGAAGATCTTGATTTCTTCCCCCTTAGTAAACCCCTAATTAAAACGCCGGAAGAGAACTCTTCGTTCTCTTCCGAATCTTTCAGCGGCTCAGATAGACTAAACCTCTGAGTAGCGGAAGGACTCAAAGGGAAACGAAGGGTTTCCCTTTTGTCGGTTTAAGGATGGGGATTAATAAGGGGAAGGGAAATCGAAATCCCTTCCCCTTATTTGCGTTCTTTTGGTGACTTTTCTGACGCATATCAGAAAAGTTACCCTGCGGAGCTAAAAAAAGAAAAGCTACCCCGCGGAGCGACATAAAAATATAAAACAGGCCTGACACAGTTTAAAAACGAGCTGTTTTATATGTCCAGTATACCGAGTATCACGATGCCCGCGACAACGATCGCTATAGAAAGATAATGCTTTTTCGAAAGCTTCTCCTTCAGGAACAGCCTGCTCCACAGTATCGATGCCACGCAGTAGGACGAAATTATTGGCGCGGTGAACGCCACATGTTCCGTATCCGCGAGCGCGTATATGTAGAAAAACTGGCCTATCGTTTCAAATACGGCGCCGATATATTTCGGCCCCTCCATCTTCGGCACAAGCCGCTGCTTTTTTATACCGAGCGTATAGACCGCGCAGATTATGCCGACGAAAAGGAACGTCAGTTCATACGCGACGTTTGCCGAGTCCTCGTTTATCGTTTCCAGCACGATACTATCGGCAAATGTGCCGAGCGCGTCGAGAATACAGTATACGATCGGTATGACGATGGCTATCCAGCTCTTGGCGTAATGGCGGTTTGACTCATCCTGCCTGGCCTTGCGCAGCTCTTCATCCTCCGTCGCCTCGGTTATGCCGAGCGCGATGACGCCCATGCAGACAAGCGCAACGGCGATGAGCGCGGTCGCGGGGACATCGTCGCTTATGCCGTGTATGGCTATGCTCAGCACGGCGACGATAGCGCCCGAGCTGTTGCAGATCGGCGACGAGATCGAGAGCTCGATATACCTCAGGCCTAGGTACCCTATAGCCATTGAGACTATATACAGGCACGAGACCGGCAGATACGTCAGTATCACGTGCATATCTATGCTGACGCCGCCTATGAATATCTCATAAAACGCGTGTATACCCATTACAACGCCGACCGCCGTGACCATTTTAAGATGGCTGTACTTATCCCTGCTGTCGGCGCAGCCGATCTTTGAAAAAAGATCGGAGCCGCTCCAGCACAGGAGCGCTATTATTGCAAACCAAAACCACATAATCCTGTTTTTCCTTTGACCTATAATTTTTCGCTATATCAGAAAACCGCCGTTCGGGCTGATAATCTGACCCGTAATGAAAGACGCCTTGTCCGAAACAAGAAAGCTCACGAGATCCGCCACATTCTCCGGCGTCCCGATAACGCCGAGCGGCGTCTCATCCCTCAGCGCTTCCATTGTTTCAGCACTGTGGCGCGCGTTCATATCGGTATCGATGACCCCGGGCGCAACGCAGTTGACGCGGATGCCGGACGGCCCCAGCTCCTTTGCGAGTGCCTTCGTCATTCCTATAAGCGCCGCCTTTGACGCGGAGTAAGCGACCTCGCACGACGCGCCGGTGATACCCCAGACAGACGAAACTATCACTATGCTGCCCCGCTTTTTTCGCACCATATCCGGCACGGCCTCGCGACAGCAGTTGAACACTCCGTCGACGTTTACCGCGAATATCCTGCGCCAGCCGTCGAGCGTGAGGTCAGTGAAAAGCT
>Ga0079305_1002895_pt1 | contig 13069 bp, 12 predicted proteins | sample LMS_cellobiose_e_FD_79183 | JGI IMG/M metagenome (GOLD analysis project Ga0079305, IMG submission 79183) | Rumen-fistulated moose microbial communities from Alaska, USA - LMS_cellobiose_enrichment | ecosystem: Host-associated > Mammals > Digestive system > Stomach > Rumen fluid ... | reverse complement strand
GAGAGGACTGCTGCCTGCACCTGATGAGCATCATCAGCATGGTGGATACCGACAAGGCAGTCGTCTACTCCAAATACATGCCCGTATTCTTCAGAGAGCTCCTGATCGAGAGGGGTATTCAGCTTATCGAGTGCAACGACAAGGAATACGACTATCTCGGATCCAACGTTCTCGCTGTCGCTCCCGGCAAGGTCATAACAATCGCCGGGAACCCCGATATCGTTGAGAAGATGCGCGCGGCGGGTGTCGACGTCACGACCTACGAAGGCCCGGAAGTCTCCTACAAGGGGACCGGCGGTCCGACCTGCTTAACCTGCCCGATAACCAGAGTATAAGGTTTACGAGGCAAGGCGGACTTTGCATGGGATGCCTGCAGAGTCCGCTAAAGATTCATGTTTTCAAAAGCCGCGGGGAAAGAGCCGCGGCTTTTTGCATTTACAAATTGCGGTTGACCGGGTATCATTGCAATGATATGATATTTATATCATTACAATGATATAGGAGGGCGATCGGTGAACACACTTACGCTTTTTCACGGAAGTGAGCAGATAATAGAAAAGCCGGATATAGCACTCGGGAAACCAAACAACGACTACGGCCGCGGATTTTACTGCACGGACGATCCGGAGCTTGCTGGAGAATGGGCCTGCAAGCGGGGAAATGACGGCTTTGTAAATAAGTATACGATCGACGCCGCGGACCTCAGGATGTTGGACCTTGAGGACGGCGAGCATATGGTATTGAACTGGATAGCGCTTCTGCTGAAGTACAGAACGTTTTCTTTGAGAACGGAGATCTCATCCGCGGCGCGTGACTATCTGATCGGGCAATTCTCCGTAGACACGTCCGATTATGATCTGATAAGAGGTTATAGGGCAGATGATTCGTATTTCCGATATGCGGAGGATTTCGTCATGAACAGCCTGCCGCTCGGGAGCCTTGAGCTGGCGCTGAGACTCGGGAAGCTGGGGATCCAGACAGTTCTAGTATCAGAGCAGGCCTTTGACCGGATAGAGTTTGTCGAAGCGTTTTCTGTCGATGCGTCATGCTATTATCCGCGCTTTACCGAGCGCGACGTCAGAGCCAGAAGGGAATACAGGGAAGATGTATCCCGGCGCACAGCTGTCATTGACGATATTTTTATTCTGGACATCATTAGAGAGGGGATGAAAAGCGATGACCCGCGCATACAGCGAATTGTATCTCGATGACGCGAAGGACACATTGTCGCTCTTCTTTGATTATCTGATCAATGACTGCGGGATCGAGACCGATATGGCTGCGAGTCTGTTCATTACGTCCGGATACGCGGGACAGTTTGAACGTGGGAATCCCGCCGTGATAGCCGGCATGTCCGGTCCGGAGCTTGCGGAGGAAGTGATCCGAAAGACATACCAGGTCGGTATGTCGCCGTCAAAGACTGAAACGTCAGGCCTTTCCGGAGAATACTGGGCGGGCTGGGCACTCGCGTACTTTCAGTGGTACAGCGGCAGGACCTTCGCCGACATATTCGATCGAGTCAAACTGTCGGAGATCGTCCGGATGTACCCGGTATATCATGAGATGGATATTTCGCGGTTTGTTGAGGCGATGGACCGGAAATGCCGCGAGCCGAGTCATGAAGCAAGGCTCAAGACCCTGCGTGAGAACAGGGGACTGTCGCAGAGCGAGCTCGCAGGTCTGTCAGGCGTAAATCTCAGATCCATTCAGATGTATGAGCAAAGAGTAAACGATATCGACCGTGCGCAGGTGAACACCGTCTACAAGCTCGCGAGAGTCATAGGATGCAGCGTTGAGGACCTTCTCGAAAACCCGATGGGATGAGCCGACGGGTCGGCGAGCAAGTGCCTTCACGCAGAAGAGAATACAGAGCAGTCATGCCGGAAAAGATAAGAGGCGCGAATCCGCGCCTCTTTTGCTTGCCCATATATTGATTTACATTCTGTACATACCCACAAGGCACACACTGGAAGAAGCATCCAGTGACATATTCGCTTTTGTGCCGGTTTGGCAGTGCATTATCGACCGATTCCCGGGTTTGTCAACTTTTTTGGCGCTGACGCCCCGATCCTCATGCCAAAACTGCGCCGAGTGACCTGCAGCGCTGACGCCCTGACCCTTACGCCAAAGCTGCGCCGAGGGACCTGCAGTCGTCGAGCCCACTCGCGTCCGGAGCGTCGTTTATCTTAAGTGGATCTGTCACGAGATTGGCGCCCGCGTCGTTGCAGCGGCTTTCCCAGTCTCTTATCCACTCGCCGTCTCCCCATCCGTAGGATCCGAAGATGGCGATCTTCTTGCCTCTTAGCGCGGGCTCGACCTCGCTGAACATAGGATCGAACTCGCTCTCCTCAAGGACTTCTGAACCCATGGCGGGGCATCCGAACGCGATGGCGTCAAAACCCGCGACCATCCCGGAATTGAAATTCGACGGCCCGAAGACGGATACTTCAGCTCCGGCGTTCTTCGCTCCTTCGGCTACAGCGTTTGCCATGGCCTCTGTGTTCCCGGTACCACTCCAGTAAACTACCGCTACTTTACTCATTGAAATTACCTCCTGTTGACTATAAGCTGTTCCAGAGATATGCCTCTGCTGAGCGCAAGGCGATATGCTCTGGTGCAGCGATCAAAGCGCTCGAAAAGCTTTTCCGCTTTCTGAACGTCACCGTAGACTTTCCAGTAACCCGTCAGTTTGGCGCCTCTGGACGCGCCGTCGGAGAGAGTGGAGCTTTCGATGAAGCCCTTGACGTCCTCCGGCGGATAACCCAGGAAAAGACCGATCTCGTGGGGGAATTCGCCCGAAACGCGAAGCCTGTCCGCCAGCTGAGCAATACAGCCGGAGACGCTCCGGACACGGTAACCCTTCTGCCTCAGGATGCTGAGAGCCCGCGGCTCGGCAAGATCCCGCTCCAGACGGTCGGGGCGGAATATATAGAGCAGGCAGCCCGAGCCCTGCTTCCGGAAGGGAATGGCCCTGAGCCCCTTGCGAGTGAGGAGCCTGTTGATATCGCGAAGCTCGGCGACCATGTCGTCACCGGAGTCAAAGCTTACCGAGAACATGTTCCCGGTCTTGATACCTGCGAGGGTAGGCGAGCAGTGCTGTACTATGAGTTCTTCGGTCATATTCGGATCGGGCCTCCGTGCAACGGGCAGATGCGCACTGGCAAATGCGTTAGTTACACACAACGAAAGTTAGTTGTATCTAACCTACAAACATATTGTACCACCCTTTCACAGCTTTAACGCAAAGAAATTGAAAAAAACATGCCAAAAATGATATCATTTATCAGGATAGGTTTTACTCTGGTCCCGAAAGGATAGACTTATATGAAGGTTTACGATTTTGATACTGTCATCGACCGCCGCGGCACCGGCGCCAGCAAATACGACTTCGCCGGAATGGGAAAGCCCGAGGATGCGATACCTCTTTGGGTAGCCGACATGGACTTCCGCGTCTGCGATGAGATAATCGACGCTCTTAAGAAGGAAGCCGAGTTCGGCATCTTTGGTTATACAGGCCCCGGGAAGGACTATTTTGAGGCCGTGAGCAAATGGTTCAGCCGCAGATTCAAATGGGACGTAAAAGAGGAGTGGCTGGTCAAAACTCCGGGAGTCGTCTTTGCTCTTTCCGTTGCTGTCAGAGCTTTCACCGAGCCAAGGAACAGCGTCCTGATCCAGCCTCCCGTCTATTATCCGTTCAGCAATGTGATAAGGAGCAACGGCCGGAGCATAGTCGAGAATCCTTTGATCCTGAAGGACGGAAGGTATGAGATCGACTTTGAGGACATGGAGAAGAAGATCCGCGACTATAACGTGAAGCTCTTCATCCTCTGCAGCCCGCACAATCCGGTGGGCCGGATCTGGAGCGCGGAAGAGCTGAAGCGCATGGGAACGATCTGCCGCAAATACGGAGTCATCATCGTCGCCGACGAGATCCACTGCGACTTCGCCTGGCCCGGCAAAAAGCAAAGGATGTTCCTCGAGGCCTGCCCGGAATTCTCCGATATGACGGTGAGCTGCACCGCCCCGAGCAAGACCTTCAACCTCGCCGGGCTCCAGACCTCCAACATCTGGATACCGGGGAAGAAGCTCCGCAGCAGGTTCATGAAGGAGATGCAGGCAAGAGGTGCTTTTACGCCGAACCAGATGGGCCTTGCGGCCTGCACCGCGGCATATACCCACGGCGAGAAATGGTTCCGCCAGTGCCTTAAGTATATGCAGGGGAATCTGAAGTTCATAAGGGAATACCTCGCTGATAAGATACCCGAGGTCAGGCTGATCGAGCCGGACGGAACGTATTTCGCCTGGCTGGACTTCTCGGCTCTCGGGCTGGGCCGGGAGGCTCTGGACGATCTCGTCCTGAACAAAGCCGGGATATGGACGGACGAGGGCCATATCTTCGGAACCGGCGGGGACGGCTTCCACAGGCTGATACTCGCCTGCCCGCGTTCCATGCTGGAGGAGGCGATGGGGCGCCTGGAGAAGGCAGTAAAGACGGTCAAAGCCTGACGGCCCGTCTGACGTTTGCCGCGTAAGGAGGTTATCGATATGTCTTTTATCAAAAATAACGAATCGGCTTTCAACGATTCCAGGACGAGGAGCAGCAGGATAACGCCCTGCTCGGGAATGTGCTCCTTCTGCGTGGAGGGCTGTGCGGGCACGTGCGAGATAGGGATGTCCGCGGTGCTCGGAAGGTCGATGGTCTATCCGACCAATACCGGAAACAATCAGATCGCCGGCGAGAAGGACAACCCGATAGACTTCTCGATCTTCAATATAAACGGACGATGCTTCGGAGCCATTGGCGCGCCCGAGGATATGGAGCAGGCGACTATCTTCAACGTGGGAACGGAGCGGGTCATCGGGAAGAGAAACCCGATAAAGATAGCCGTGCCCTTTGTTCTCCCGGCTTTGATCAAGCTGAACTGGCGAGACTATTTTGCCGGAGCCGCGATCGCCGGGACCATCTGCACGATAGGCGAGCACGCGACCAATAACGACCCCGATATCGTCAGGAAGAACGGAAAGGTCGTGAAGTTCGATCTCCTCAGGGAAGCCCTCGACTCATTCAGAAAGTATTACCGCGGATACGGACAGATCGCGGTCCAGTGCAATATCGAGGACATGATGGCCGGCGTCCCGGAGTACGCGATCAAAGAGTGCGGCGCTGAGGCGATAGAGTTTAAATTCGGACAGAGCGCCAAGGGCACGCAGCCTGCCAAGCTCCAGCCGACCCCGGAGGCAGCCCTCAAGGCGAGGAAGAACGGACTGATCGTAGTTCCCGACCCGGAAGACCCTGAGGTCAGGGCCGAAGCTGCCAATGGAAACTGCCCCGCGTTCTGGAGCTATTCCAGACTTCCGATGTGGACGGAGGAGTCTCTGGCCGCGAAGGTGGAGGAGCTCAGAGCGATCGGCGCGAAGAATATCTTCTTCAAGATGGCGGGCTTCGACAGGCAGGATATCGAAAGAGTGCTCAGGATCGCTTCTGACCTTGAGGTGGATCTCGTGACCTTCGACGGAGCGGGCGGGGGTTCCGGCTACAGCCCCGACAAGATGATGAACGAGTTCGGGCTTCCCGCCGCCTGCATCGTGAGCGCGCTGGTACCGGTCTGCGACAGCCTGAAGGCTGAAGGAAAGTACATCCCCGCGATCGCGATAGCGGGAGGATTCTCGGCGGAGGATCAGGCCTACAAGGCTCTCGCGCTCGGCGCGCCCTATGTCACCGCGGTCGGCCTCTGCCGTCCCGCGATGGCCGCCGCGATGGTCGGAAAGCAGATCGAGAAGCTGGCTTCCGAAGGAAGGGTGCCCGATCACCTGAACAGGTTCGGCTCGACTTCCGAAGAGCTTTTCCGAGAGCTGGGTTCCGTGAGAGCCATGTATGGCGACCGCGCTCAGGGCATCTCGATGGGAGCTGTCGGTGTCTACTCATATCTTCAGAAGATGACCTTTGGCGTGCAGCATTTCGCGGCTCTGAACAGGAAGTTCGACGTCTCCCTGATAGGGCGGGAGGATCTGATCCCCTTGACCCGGGACGCGAGGATGCTCCTAAAGGGGGCCTGGTTCGACTGGTAGAAAGCTCGACCGGTCCCGGGCGTTTTGGTAGAATAGAAGGAAAAAGACGCCAATCTACCACGAAACGGAGATTTTTCGGCCGATTCTACATAAAACGGGCAGGGGGCTTGGCACTTGACTATCGGACTCTTTTTATGTAACCTATACGTGCGAAGAACACGGGGGGTGAAGCATGAGCAAGATACGCTCCGCAGAGAGAATAAGCGACCTCATACGGGAAAGGATACTGTCCAAGGAACTGTTCCCCGGAAGCCAGATCGTGGAGGATGAGCTGGCTAAGAGCACCGGAGTCAGCAGGGCGGTCGTCCGCAACGCTATGATAGAGCTCCAGAAAGAGGGCTTTGTCACGATCATCCCGAACAAAGGCTCCTTCGTCACCAATCCGAAGAAGAAAGAGGTCACGTCCTTCTACCAGGTAAGACAGTATCTGGAGCTTGGCGCGGGCGAGATAGCTATGCGGAACATAACCGAAGAGCAGCTTGCCCGGATGGAGGAGAACTACGCGAAGCAGATCGACCTCCTGAGCAATTTCAGCATAGAAGAGTACGCGATACTGAACCGCGAGTTCCACTGGGTCATCGTCGAGGCCGCGGACAACGAGTTCTACACCAAATATCTCCGCGAACTCTACAACATCCAGAGACTCTATATCATCTTCTTTGATAAATCGACCAGCAACGCCAACTCCCTCAAGAACCACCGCAAGATCCTCGACGGCCTGAAGGAGCGCAACTACCAGAAGTACAGCGAAGGCGTGATCGCCGACTGCGATATCAACGGCATATACGGAGCCAACTTCGAGTAGGGAAAGCTCCCGCATTCAAATGACACATTTAACGGCACCTCTCAGGAGGCGCCGTTTTTTTTATTGATCGGGAAAAATAGTGCTTGAAAAATGAAACAGTATAATATATCCTTTAATTGTCGACAATGTTGTATAGCATTTGGAGGTGCTTATTATGGCAAAGACAGTTAAAAAAGTTACCGTAATGGGCGGCGGAAACGGCGGGTTTGCAGTCTCGGCGGATCTTACGCTCAGAGGATTTGAGGTAACGCTGTATGAGTCTCCCGCTTTCGCGGCCAGCGTAGCGAAGATAAAGGACGACCATACCATCCATCTTGACGACACATTCTGCCCGGAGCACAGCGGAACGGCTGTCCTGGCAAACGTCACTACCGATCTTGAGGAAGCGCTCACAGGCGCCGACATCATCCTTCCGGTATCTCCTGCGTATTCTCAGGAGGCCGTAGCCAGATCGCTGGTCCCGCATCTCAAGGAGGGAATGGTGATCTGCCTGACTCCCGGAAGCTGCGGAGGCGGACTCGTCTACGCGAAGATCTTCCACGAGGCGGGAGTCCTCGACAAGATCAGACTCTGCGAGATGAGCACGCTGCCTTACGCGACCAGAAAGGTGAACGACAATACGGTCAGGATCCTGCTGGAGGTCCCCAAGATCTATTTCGCTGCGTTCCCGGCAAAATACAATCAGGAGATGTTCGATCTCGTAAGCCAGATCTATCCGGCGATCGTCCTCTTCCACGACGTTCTCGAGACGGCTCTCAACAACGGCAATATAGACAGCCATCCGACGCCTGTCGTCCTGAACGCGGGAAAGATAGAATACTACGGGAAGCACTGGCACTATAAAGAGGGAATAACTCCTTCCGTCGCCAAAGTCAATTACCTGGTCAACAAAGAACGTCAGGAGATATGCAAGGCCTTCGGCTATGAGCCGATCGACATCATGCAGCGTCTGGTCGAGACCGGATACTGCAAGCCGGCCGACACGCTCTACGATATGTACCGCACCTCTGAAGGCATATTCATGGATATCAGCGGACCGGACGATCTCTCGGGAAGATACCTTACCGAGGACGCGCCGTGCTCGCTCGTCTTCTGCGCCAACCTCGCCAAACAGGTCGGCGTGCCCACACCTTTGATGGATTCCGTGGCGAACCTCGCGTCCGCGCTCAGGAGCGAGAACTACTGGGAGACCGGCCGCACGCTCGAGAAGGTCGGACTCGACGGAAAGACCAAGGAAGAGATCAAAGAATTCCTCCAGGAGGGATATAAATAAGACACAAAGGTCCTTTGAAGACCTTTGATGCGGGGGGGAGAGTCCCCGGAGAAGTTTTTCTCCGGGGGCTCTGCATTTTTTGGTGCGGCAGGAAGGATGCGAAAATTTGTGTCAGAAACTTGACACATCGCCGGCCCTTCTGTATCATATTATCAGAACCTTTTGAAAATTACCCCCCTAAAGGCACCCCGCAGCCTGATTTTTTCAAAGGAGGAACGCTATGCTGAGATGCATGGATCTTGTGATGAACTCAGTCGACTATATCGCGATAATCGACAGCAATTTCAATCTTGTGTTCAACACGAGATATGAGACCAACGTGAACTATACCGCCCAGACAGTTCCGAGAAGCGAGTACATCAACAAGAAATACTATGAGGTCTATCCGAATCTCGAACTCGAGAAGAGCACCATCATGCGCGCCATAAGGACCGGCGAGGTCGTGGTGGGCAAGAACCAGACCGTAGTGGACTTCAAGGGCGTGGAGCTCTGCACCGACAACATCACGATACCGATAATAAGACGGGGCAGGACCATGGGCGCGATAGAGCTCGCCCGCGACGTCACGACGGTGGATTTCAAGACCAATGAGGACCTGGAGAAGAACAAGGAATTCGACGAGCTCATCGAGCGGATGAAGGCGATCCACGGTCAGATCACCTTTGACTCCATACTCACGCGGAACGTCAGGATGAAGCATGTCATCAACTACGCGAAGGCGCTCGCGGCTCTCCCGAACCACACGCTGATCTACGGCGAGACCGGGACCGGCAAGGAGCTCTTTGCTCAGGCGATGATCAAAGAGAGCGGAATACCCCTTTCGCGCGTCGTGACAGAGAACTGCGCGGCGATCCCGGCGAATCTGTTCGAGTCGACTCTCTTCGGGACGATCAAAGGCGCCTATACCGGCGCCGAGAACAAAAAAGGCCTTCTCGAGGAGGCGGACGGCGGCATTCTGTTCCTGGATGAGCTCAACGCCATGCCCTACGAAGTCCAGGGCAAGCTGCTCCGCGTGATGCAGGAGGGCACGTTCAGAAAGCTCGGCAGCAACACCGAGAAAAAGGTCAACGTAAAGATCATAGCCACGATGAACATCGATCCGGAGGAAGCCATAGAGAAGCGGATCCTCAGGCGCGACCTTTTCTACAGGTTCAGCAGCAGCGTGGTGCATATCCCGAGCCTGGCGGACCGACCGGAGGATCTGGAATTCTTTCTGGATCACTTCCTCAAGGAGTACAACAAGACCTACGGGAAGAACATAAAGGGGTATGACAGGAAGCTCACCGATCTCCTGCGCGACTACAGCTGGGACGGCAACGTCAGGGAGCTGAAGCACCTTGTGGAGGCCATGGTGGCCACCTCAAACGAAAACATCCTGACTGTAAGCGACATGCCCGACTACGTATATCAGCGCATTGTAAAGGGGCAGGACAGCTTTGAGGAAGAGCACCTCTCCGCTGTTTATCAGGCACCTGATCTCTCGGGCGGCAACCCGGTCAACATGATGAAGTACCTCGAGGATCAGGAGAGGGAACTGATAACTCAGGCGCTCAGGCAGACCGGCGGGAACAAAGCCCGGGCAAGCAGACTTCTGGAGATACCGAGGCCGACGCTGATCTACCGCATGGAGAAGCTCGGGATAGAATAATGTCAGATTTCTGACGGTCAAAGCGGGGAATAAACGTCAAATATCTGACGTTTCTTTCAGTGTAGCATGCCCGCCGGAGATCGGCGGGCTATTTTTCTGCAGTTTTCAGTCTTTTCAGATTTGGCACGCTATTTGCTAATAGTTAATGTACACGGAGGAGGAAGAGCCATGTTGGTGACCTGGACGAACTATTACACCGAAGAGGAGGTCGTGGAACTCACCCGAAAGCTGATCGCGGTCCCTAGCCATAAGGACGTCGAGGGCCGGGAAGCGGCAGTGGGCGAGGTCATCTTTGATCACCTCAGCCGGCTGGGCTTCGAAGCTGAGAAGGTCTCCGTGAGCGGCGGGAGGTGCAACGTCTGCGCCAGGCTCCGCGGAACGGACAGCGGCCCGACCCTCCTTTTGAACGGCCACATGGACACCGTTCCGCCCTACGATATGGTGATCGACCCGTACGCCGGCGAGATCCGAGACGGATTTCTCTGGGGCCGCGGCACGACCGACATGAAGGGCGCGCTCGCGTGCATGATGACCGCGATGGCAGCGATCAAAAGATCCGGCATGAGGCTCAAGGGCGATATCCTTTTCACCGCGGTGGTCGGCGAGGAGGGCGAGAGCGACGGAACAGAGGCATTTATCGTAAACGGCGGGACTGCCGACGCCGCGATCGTCGGGGAGCCCTCGGAATACGGCTATTCCTTCGCGCACAGAGGCCTCGAGACACTGGAGATCAAAGTCTACGGCACGACGATGCACGGAAGCCAGGCTCTCCGCGGAGTGAACGCGATAAAGATGGCCTCGCGCCTGATCGAACGGATCGAAAAGGAACTGTTTCCCAGGATCATCGCCCGCGAGAACGAGTATATGGGACCGGCTCTTATGAACTACGGCAAGATCTTCGGAGGCGATCAGATCTGCACGGTGGCGGGAGAATGCACCATTCAGCTCGACCGCAGATATCTTCCCGGAGAGACTGCAGCGTCCGTGATAAAGGAGTATCAGGAGATCATAGACGAGCTGCACGCGGAGGATCCCAACTTCAGAGCGGAGATAAGCCGGATGCCTAACAGCAATATGAAGTATCTGGCTCACGCGCCGCTGTGGACCGACCCGGAGGAGAAGATCGTGAAGACGGTCGACGGCGTTCTGAGAGAACGCCTTGGCAGGGAGCCGTCCACCGGCGGCTGGAGAGGCTGGACGGACGCCGGGATGCTCTCGACTTTCGCTCACATCCCGACAGTCGTATTCGGCCCGGGATCCCTGGCGGATGCTCATACGAAGGACGAGCATGTATCCATAGCGGAGCTTTATGACTTCGTCTCATTCTACGCGGAGACCGCGGCTCGCTTTTGCGGGGTGCGGGAAGAATCAGATTATTGACACACAGGTGATTAAAAGTTATAATATCTAATAGAATTGTCGACAATAGTATTCGCAATTCCAAAAGTCTGATAATTTCAACTAGTTCCACAACTTACGATCGTATTCCCTTTGCTAAAGGTTACCTGCTCTAGGGAGGTGCGTATATGGCCAGGTACATATTAAAAAGGCTGCTGCTCATCATTCCTATTCTGATCGGCGTGATCTTTCTCGTGTATTTCATACTTGAATTCACCCCGGGGGATCCCGCTATCAGAAAACTGGGAGTTGAGGCCTCGCCTGAGGCTCTGGATCAGTGGCGCCACCAGATGGGGCTCGACAAGAGCTTTCTGGAACGGTTCGTCAGATACGTCTTCAACGTATTCACCAAATTCGACTTCGGCGTATCGTGGCGTACCGGGAACCCGGTGTTCCAGGATGTTCTTCCCCGCGTACCCATCACGATCAAGCTTGCCACGGTGAGCATCCTTTTCGCCGCGGTCTTCGGCATAGTGGGAGGCGTTTTCTCGGCGGTCAAGCAGTATACGATAGCTGACGATATCATCAGGGTGCTGTCGACTGTACTGGTAGCGATGCCGTCGTTCTGGTTCGCCATGCTCCTGATCCTCCTGTTCGCGCTCACACTCGGGTGGCTTCCGCCGAGCGGATTCGAAACCTGGAAGCATATGATCCTTCCTGTCATAGTGATCGCCGGACCGCAGGGATGCCGAATACTCAGGCTCACGCGCTCAACGATGCTCGAGTCGATCAGAGAAGACTATATCCGCACCGCGAGAGCGAAGGGCGTGCCCAACAGGGCGGTGACCTACCAGCACGCTCTGAGAAACGCCATGCTCCCCGTAATAACCACCATAGGCTCGGCGTTCGCGACCTGCCTCGGCGGCTCGGTGCTCACGGAGAACGTATTCGCGATACCCGGAATGGGATCGCTCGTGGTCCTGAGCATCAGGACGGTGGACATACCGACGGTACTCGCCTGCGTGATAATAACCGCGACGTTCTTCTCTCTGGTCATGCTTCTGGTCGATATAATGTACGCTTTCATCGATCCGCGTATCAGAGCGAAATACGCGAAGAAGAAATAGGAGGTGCGGGAAATGAGTAAAGACAAGACCGGGACCTCCGTAAAAAAGAGAAGCAGCGGAAAGCAGCACAGCAAGGCGTACCAGGTGTGGAGAAGGCTCCTTAAGAACAGGAGCGCCGTGATGGGACTGATATTCCTGACGATCCTGGCGTTCGTCACCATCTTCGCCAACTTCTTCATCGATCCCGCGCTCGTGACCGAGCAGAACTACGACGAGGTCAAACAGCCGCCATCGGCTCAGCACTGGTTCGGTACCGATATCTACGGCCGCGACGTGTTCGCGAGGGTAGTATACGGAGGCCGTATCAGCCTTACGATAGGCGTGGTGACGGTGATCATCGCTTTGGTGATAGGAGGGCTTCTTGGCGCGATAGGCGCGTATTATGGAGGTATTCTCGACGAGATAATAATGCGCGTATGCGACGTAATGGCGGCCGTGCCGGAGATGCTGCTCTCCATGTGCATAGTCGCCGCGATGGGCGGAAACGCCGTGAGCCTTATAACCGCGCTGGTCATCGTTACGGTGCCTTTCCGATGCCGTATCGTCCGTTCTTCGGTGCTCTCCGAGGCGAACAAGGAGTATATCGAAGCGGCGAAGGCCGCGGGCATGAAGGACTTCCGCATAATAGTGACTCAGCTTATCCCGAACTCGATGGGACCGGCGATCATCGTATCCATGCAGGGCGTGGCCAATATGATGCTTACCGCAGCGGGGCTCAGCTATCTGGGCGTAGGTATTCAGCCGCCGGCACCTGAATGGGGCAATATCATAGCCGGAGCAAGAGAGTACCTGAGGCTCGCGCCTTATAT
>Ga0079305_1002893_pt1 | contig 13085 bp, 8 predicted proteins | sample LMS_cellobiose_e_FD_79183 | JGI IMG/M metagenome (GOLD analysis project Ga0079305, IMG submission 79183) | Rumen-fistulated moose microbial communities from Alaska, USA - LMS_cellobiose_enrichment | ecosystem: Host-associated > Mammals > Digestive system > Stomach > Rumen fluid ... | reverse complement strand
TGGTTTTCAGACCGCTGCACCCGGAAAAAGCGCCGGTTTCGATGTACCGCACACTCTGCGGAATGACGATCTCCGCAAGGTCGATCTTCCCCTTGAAACAATTCTCACCAATGGCCGTGACGTAACTCGGGATCTCGCATTTGTCGACGTGTCCGTCGAATGCCGTGACGGTCGTACCTTCTTTGTCGAGAGAGAGTCCGTTGGCCTTCAGAAAGGCGCTGCGTCTCCAGATCGGAACGAAAATCATGAGAACGATCAGAAATACGACGGCAACGGCAGCGGCTGCCGCTACGCAAATCACCCTGCCCCGTTTTTTCTGCCGTATGTTCGCGGCGGTCTCTTTTTCGACGATGTTGCCGAGGCGCGCAAGAAGGCCGTCCATCACGGACAGGTACTCCTGCTCCTCGGCAGAGGAGAGATCAGGCGGAAATCCGCCATCGTCCGTGAACGGAACCGTCTTCAGAAAGGCCTCTATCTCATCCGCCAGTCCGTTGGAAGTCTGCAGAGAACGTTCCACCCGCAACCCGCGTTTGAGCATCGAAATTTTATGAAAGAACTCATCTGTCTCTTCTTCTTTCCGTATATGCCTTTCGTGCTGCCGGCGAAGCATACCCTCGATGCCGGACCGCTGAGCGACCAGAGACTCCTGACGTTTGCGGAAAGCGGCCAGTTTATCCTGCTGCCTGCGGGCCGCCGCATTTTCCGCAGTCCGCGGCGCACCCGGAATCGGCGGCGGGGGCGGCAGGCTGCCCGGAGGCGGAGGCGGCAGGCTGCCGGTCTGCGGCGCACGGCTGATCGTAAAATTTTGACTGCACTGCGGGCAAGCGGCATCCATGCCGTCCCAGTCGTCCTGACACTCCATGGCGGCACCGCAGTGCGGGCACACGAAATCGAAACTCATTCCTTTATTCTCCCTGTGACATTTTCATTGCTGAAAAATCAGCCTAATCCGATGCTCTGCTGGCTTCAGCGGAGCGCGCAAAAGTAAATTTCGGGTCAAAGCAGAGCCACACCTTGTATCCCTTGTTCCGCAGATATCGCCGGGTCACCAGCAGCGTGGAGTAACTGTCGTTGTCCGTGGTGAGGTAAATGTAGTGTTGAGACGGATCGATCCTTCCGAAAAGGCGGTCAAGATCTTTCTCCGGATCTGTGCTCAGACTGGTCCCCCGCACCGGGATCACCCGGAACACCCGATCCTGTTCCAGTGTTTCGACACGGACATCGGGGGAGTTGCCGAAGTTCCTTCCCATAAAGTAGAGTTTGTTGTCGTACGCGAACACGAACCAGCGCTCGAGATCCGTCTGCGTGTCGGCGGCGAAGCGCAGGGTCTTCGGCTGTATCGCCTTCAGCTGTTCGCTCTGTCTGCTGATCTCCCTTTCGAGTTCCTGCCGGAGTTTTTCGTGCACCTGTCTTTCGGCATCGTTTTTCTGTTTCAGTTTCTTCAACTCTTCCGCCTTGCTCTGCTCCTCGTTCAGAAGCCGTTTCAGTTTTTCCTGCGCGGCGGCGATCTTGAGCGCCAGCTGTTCCAGGTCCGCCCGGAGCCGGTTCGACTCCTGCTCGGCGTCCAGAACTTGCAGTATCAGCGCTTTTTTCTCGGGAGAGAATGCTTCGGCCTTTTCTTTCTGTTTGGCGATCTTGGCCTGAAGCAGAACGATGTCCTGTTCCAGCACCTGGACCTGACGCTCCAGCTGCGCCATGAGACGTTCGGAATACTGTTCCGTCGTCATGTCCTTCAGGCTTTTGGCCAGCATCTGCGACATGATGATCAGCGAGATGGCGATGAACATGATGCCGCCGAAGGTATTGCACATCGTGTCAAGCAGCAGTTCGAGGCTTTCCGGCAAGGTTCTTTTCTTCTTCATCAGAAACACTCCTCCCCGGTCCCCAGCAGTTCGCGGCCGATCTCCTTGCCGAGCGCCTCGCGCAATTCGGCATCGAAGCGCCATGTCTCCCTCCTGTACAGAACGACTGGATAGGTCCTGCCGGGACGGCTTGACAGCCACTCCTTCAGGGCGCCGAGCTGACGCAGAGGCGTGTAGGCCTTCCCGGGGGTTCCGAAAGACTTCACTTCGCCGTCGGGGTAGACTTTCGCCCGGAAGCCCCACAGATTCACTTCGACGAGCACCGGAGTTTTGTCCTGATATCCGGAAAACTCGAAATTCAGCATCTTTTTCTTTCTTGCGACGGCTTCGGTGATTTCCTGCCGGCGTTTTCTGAGCGTGGCGACCAGCATCGACAATTCTTTCAATTTGTCCGTGGCCTCATGTTCTTTGGCGATCTGTTCCTTCAGAACGGCGATCCGCGCCTCGGTTTGACTTATTTGCAGCAGCAGTTCGCTCAGCACTTTGCTTTGCGCATCCAAGTTTTCCCGCAGACGGGAATGTCCCGCCTGCTCCTGTTTGAGCATGAAATTCAATTCCGCAACGGAAGTCTGTGAAAAGCGCGAGGGTTTTTCCTTGGCGCGGGCCAGCTCCGCCAGTTCTTTTTCCAGCTGAGCCTTTCTCTGCCGAAGTTCCTTCGCCTTGTCGCGCATGACCTGAAACTCGGGGTGTTTCTCGATGTGTGCGACCGCCTGAGACGCCGCCTCCACCAGCTGCAGCAGAATTACCAGAACGACGACGATCATGATCCCCGTCAGGCTCGTTATGATGTCCTGAAAGGAAAAGAGGGAGATCGGATTTGATGACTTCTTTCTCATGCCCGTTCGTTCCGGAGATCAGAATTTTTCGACGTCGTCTCTGATATCGACCATCTTCAGACGCGAGGTCAGCTGGTCATGACAGTAAGAGGCGCAATCATCGAGAAAAGCATCTTCCTTCTGCTGAAGAAAGGTCAGCAGAAGCTGGATGATCAGTGCCGCGACCAGGGCGATCAGGGTCGTTTCGAACGCCGTCGCCAGACCGCCGGTCACACCGCCCAGAGCGCCTTTGAGCGCATCCAGATCGGCGCCGCCGGCCACCACCGCGCCGAAGCCGCCGACGGCCTGCGAGAGGCCCAGCACCGTTCCGATGAAGCCCAGCACCGGGATCGCCCAGATCAGGCCTTTGGGCAGGGTGTAGCTGCTTTCCACATAGTTGGCGTCCTGTTCGCCGAGGTCGGAGAGCAGGGACGAAACGTCCGAGACCCGGCCGATGTTCTTCAGATTACCCAAAGCGCACTCGATCCGCCACAGCAGCATGAAGTCCTCCACCCGCAGGACCTGCCGGCTCAGTTCGCTCAAAATCTCCTGCGCGTTCATCGGCGAGATCACGAAATCGGCAGTGGCGTCTTCCGGAATCAGCCGGATATCCAGCGCCAGCTTCTGGACGGCCAGTTTTTTCGCCTTGATGATCAGAAACGCCAGACACCAGCACGAGAGCAGGACCGTATAGTAGGGGATCGTCGAACGGTTTTCGGGGCCGCCGTGAAAAAACATGTTGACCATCTGCCATTTGTTCAGCAGATGCAGCGGATACATCACCGCGTAGAAGATGATGGTCAGGCCGAGACCCAGCAGAAGAGATACGCCGTTGCTCACTGCGGTGAACTTCTTCGCGCGGAATCCCCATTTGGCTTCGGGGTCCAGCCGTTTCCAGTTCAATGCGTACTGACTGTTGGTGTGGATATTGCTCATTTTTCTTTCCCCGTCTGTTTTATTCTTTATCCAACTGTTTGAATATCTTAAGCCGGATCTCCATTTGTCCCTTCTTCCTCGGAAGCATATAGAGACATCCTTTGTGGTAGAGGCCCCTGACATTGCTGGACTCTGCCAGATCCCACAGAGCCATTCCCGCGTTCTTTTTCACCAGAACGTATTTCTTCAGGTCCCATCTCTCTCCGTCGATCTTCGGTCTGTACGGTTTTTCTCCGCCCAGGTGCCGGTAGGAAAGCGTGCCGCTGTCGACGACAAAACAACCGCGGCCTTTGAAGTCCATGACCACGATTTTGAATTTTTTCGCCTCCTCCTCTTCTTCTTTTATCTTATTCGCGATGGTTTTCAGATCTTGGGAATCATTGTCGTAACAGCCGGCCTCGAACTCGTATGACAGAACAGTGTATTTGAGTTCTTTCGCTCGTCTCGCCGTGCACTGGATGATTTCCCGGGATGCCTTTCTCGAGGCTTCGTAGGCGCCGAGCACTTTCATGCGGTTCCAAATCGTGTTCAGAAAATTGACGTCGGTCGTACCGGCGATCAGATTTTCGAGTTTTCTGTAGTCGATCTCCTCGATCGGAACGGTAATGTATTTTTTGCGGTTGACCGAGGCGGTTTCGCCTTTGCGGGAATTGTATTCTCCCATTGCCTTGACCAGAGCGCCCCATTCATCGCCGTTCTGCTCCAGGGCCTCGAATATTTTTCCCCGCTGCTTTTTATCGTACTCCCATTCTTCTTCATTGACGCCGGGAGTTTCGGCAAAAACGAAGAGACCGATCAGAGGCGTCTTGTCCTGGGCCAGCTTCAGCGCCTCCTGCCAGAACTCTTTTCTCGTTACCTTGTCATTGATGAACTTCGACTGCAGGGATACAACGGCGTCTATATCGCCGACGACGAGGGCGGAAGACGATGAAAAATACCTGTCGTAGACAAAGTATCCGCCCCCGCCGAGCAGGAGCAGAACGACGACGCCGATGACCGCCAAAGTGAGGATCCCGGCGAAATTCGTCTCGCGCTGGGGCTGTACGTACTCCTGATCATCGAAACCCTCCAATCGATGGCTGCCCGTCTGAATTTCCTGCAGGGGCTGCCGGTTCGTCTGCTGGGGGGGCGGCGGCGGAGCGCTCTGCATTCTGATCTGCTCGGAGAATTCTTCGATGCTGATCCAGTTCAGCTGATCGGAGGAGATCATATCGGTACCGCCGAAAATATTTCTGCCCGCACAGTATCCGATCCGCTCCATCGAAAGCGGTCCATACAGTTTTCCGTTGCGGCGAACATAGTAGATGGATGCATCCTGATTAGATGACATGATGGAACTCCTTTTTTCCGGTTAAAATATCGGCCATGATGCGGGACAGTCGGTTGAAGAGAACCCCTGTTCCTTTGACATTTTTTCCGCTTCCGCGCGAGCCGACTTCAAGGCGTTGGCGTTCTTCGGCGTGAACAGGATCACGTAATCGATCTTCAGTTTTTCGGCATTGGCGCCGAGTCGGATCTCTCCGTTCTCATACCTGCCTATCAGGGTCGTTACGGTATCGTCTATGAGATACAGGTCGCCGGCTTCCGGAGCGTCGTATATCTGATGGAAGACCCTCTTTCCGCCTTTGTTCGAGATGTATCCGGCGGGGGTCAGCTTTGCCTCGGTGAGCGCATTCCAGAGCTTCAGGAAGAACGTCTGTCTCTGGCGCAGTTCTCCGGCGCGGGCGGCTGCGAGAATATCCTGCACTTTTTTCTGCGCGTCCGGGTTTTCTTTGAAGGACAGGAGCCATCCGGACGGCTTGGGAACGGCGGCCAGAGACTCCTTTATACTCTGATACGACGGGTTGGACGGATCCAGTATCAGCAGGGCGTCGATGATGTCATGGCAGTAATTCTTCCGCAGGACGGAATTGATCAATTCATTGTCAAGAAGGATTTTAAGTGCCTCATGCAGTGCCGGTTCCGCATTGTTTTTATCCGCCCGCTGCAATATGGAGTTGATCGCCTGCACTCCCCGGATGTACGGGGCGATATTTCCTCCGCTGATCTCCCCTCTGTGGACTTCTTCCTTGTCCCAGCTTTCGGGATACAGCGCTTCGCCCTTCCAGGTCTTGCCGTCGATCTCCACGGTAACGTCTTTTTTGCCTCTTGTTCCGGAAAGGAGGACATCCAGCGTGGTGCCCTCTTCATCTTTCATCGCCCTCAACGGGTTGTATTTGAAGTTGGCGTTTATGCCCTGATACCGGTACGCCGCCTGAGATCCTTTGGCATTTTGGGGACGCGAAAGGGTATAGTACAGATCGATGATAAGCCCGTCCGTCGTCTTGGCGATGAAAGCGTGGACGGGATTGTTTTTGTAGTACTTTGCAAGTTTATCGTACTTTCCCGAGATTTTTCCCAAGGCCGCACTGCTGTTTTTCTGTATTTGTTTCACCCGTTCGAGATCTTTGGAAAAAATGTTGTCGGCGACGGTGCCGTTCTCGAGAACGGCGACGATTCCCTCGGCGAATTTCGCCGACCCGCTCAGTTTTGTCAGCGTTTCGGTATCGGGGGATGCGGGAAGAAGGCTCAGATAATCCGAGATATTCTGCCGCAGCTGAGCCAGTCCCATGGGGGATTGGATGCTGGGCATGATATCTCCCGCCCGGGCGATCTTGCCCGTCGTCTCATTCAGACGCTGCGTCAAAGCTTCGCTCTGACGGAAATCGTTTTCCCGCCCGGGAAACGCCTTGCCGATGACGGCATAGATCTTTGCGGCCTTTTTTTCCAGCAGCCCGATCTCGGCGATAATCTTTTTCGCGCTTTCGACATCCGTTTTTTCGAGGGTCGTGTAGAACCTCCCCCGTTTTTCGTTGATCTGTGCAACGATCCGGTCAAAAACGGCCAGCTGCTGCATCTGGAAGAGCTCCAACTGCGCCGTGTAGTCCTGAGTGAGTTTATCAAGAACCTCTTTTTCGCGACCGTCCACGACGAGCCGGGACAACTCTTCGAGGCCTTCCGCAAGTTTTTCACGATTTATTGCGAAATTGCTCAGTCCCTTCCGGAAAACATCGGCACGCCGCGTGAAGTCCTTTCGCTTTTTTTCCTCGTTGATCTTCATAGTTTCCACTTCGCGGATCAGGGCGGTCAGACCGGGACGCTCGCAAAGCTTCGGAGAATTCTTCTGCAGTTTGGCGACCAGATCCAGTGCGGAGGCGACGGTCGGTTCCTTCATGGCCTTTCTGATCGCCGAACTCCAATTGCGTTCCGAAATGTTCTGGATCACCATGTGGGAAAGCAGTCCCGCCAGACCGATCACGGCCGCGGCGGAAACGGCGATCGCCGTGATTTTCAGAATGCGTTTTCGCCCCTAGATGAGATCGTAATTTTCCTTGATGGTGAGATACTGGTGCTCGACGTGCTCCGGCAGCTGGCGTCCGGTCAGCGAGATCTGATTGTAGATCATGTCCAGATTTTCCTGCGGAGCCGCGTTCTCCAGCCCCTGACGCAGGCGTTCGGCCAGCGCCTGAAACCTGGCTTCTTCGTTGCGCTCTTTATTCTGCTGCAGATAGTATTCTTCAGCTTCCTTCACCTGCCGGATCTCCGTTTCGTCCGGCTGATAACCCGCCAAAGAGGAGAGGTCCCGCCATTCGCCCAATGCCGCGCCGAGGGAGTCAAACTCGAAGTTGCCGTAAGCTTCGTTGATGGAGTTCAGACATTTCTCCGCCTGTTTTTTCAACTCTTCCAGATGGTGCTGCTCCAGGACCTGTTCGATCTTTCTCGTGACCTGCTCCGGGCACTTCACGCTCCACTCGGGATCGTTTATTTTCTGCAGCAGTTCCTGCAGGGAATCATACTGTTTGTCGATGATCGCGTGTTTTGCCTCGTTTATCAGCCGTTTCTGCCATATCTCCTCCTGCTGGAGCAGCATGTTCCGCCATTCCTGTGATTTGGCATCGGCCCGGACCAGACGGCGAAGCAGAAGGACTTTTGCGCGTACGTCCTCCGTTCTTGCGACCATCCGGTAGGCATTGAGCAACGGCTGCAGATTCTTTGCATCGGCGGACATGACCGTCAGCTTTTCGAGGATTTCTCCATCAAGTTTCGGCGGAACGGACCATTCATAGATCTGGCACAACTCCCGCCAGTCGGAAAGACCGTCGAAATTCAGCAGCTCGAACTGGCGGGACAGCGAGGGTTCCTGACTTCCGGCCAGACTCGCCGCCTCCTGTCCCAATCCCTGCTCCAGCAGAGAGCGGCACTCGTCAAGCAGATCCGAAACTTTCCGGGAGAGTTCGGAAAATTCCTTTGCTATCTCCTGCCGTCGCGGCGAGTTTGTCCAATCGTCCGATCTCAGGATATCCTGGATCCCCTTTGTCACAGAGTATATGTTGTTCATCCGCAGGCGTGCTCCTTATTTTATCATATCATTTGCATATAATTTCAAAACAAATTCCATCCGTAAAAATCACACCTTACCGCAGTCCTGCAGAAAATGCGGTCCGGAATCTTTTCGGATCATCCCGGCATGTTCCTCTTGTCATTCGACCTTGACCTCTTTTATCTCCTTGAGCAGCGTCTTGCCGTCTTTCCCCCCGAGGACCTGCGCTCTGACGCCTTTCTCCTTCAGGCGCTTCGCCAGACTTTCCGCGCCTTTCACAAAGACATATTTTTCTTTCGGTTTGTGCTTTTTCTCCAGCGGCTCAAATTTTCTGAGCAAATCATTCAGGGCCTCGTCATTTTGGGCAATATTGGACATTGCATTCAGCATCTTGCGGATTTCGCCGTATGGGAATCCACTGCACCCTTTTTCGCTCATTTCTATCCATGCTTTGGTGTTGTCTGCCTGGAGATACCCATTGACCTTATTTTTCAGATCTTTGTATTGATCCTTGAATTTCGTTTCGAATTCCATTTTTTTCGCCTTGTACGGGTCGTCTTTCCCCGGTTTTTCGACGGCGCTCGATGTTGTGTATGTGTCGCTCCGCACCTCTTTGATGATTCCCAGCAGCTCCGTCATCTTGAGTTTTTTCAAAATCGACTTGATGTCCTTGATTTTCATGCCTTCGTATCCATGGTCGGAGCCGATCAGCTTCTCCCATACTTCTCTTCCCGGCTTGAGCGTCTTGAGTTTGTCGTCCACACTGTATACTTTCAAACTCTCCTGAGCACCATTAAACGCTTTTTCAAACGCTTCTTTGAGAGACTGCTCGTCAAAACACTCGCCGTCAAGCATGCCCTTTCCCTTGTCGTTGACAGTCATATCGACGATCTCTTTGCCCTTTGCATCAAGAAAACGGATACGCTTGGCACGCGACCCCAAACCGTCTTTGTCCGCCTTCAAATCGTAACCCACCTCCAGGGTCGAGCCTTTTTTTCCGGTAATCGTCACAGGGGTCTCGTCAGGCCGGAACAGACTTTTCCCCGGCACGAAACTGAAGGAGAGCTTCTCTCCGTCGGAGAAAGTCAACCCCTTCCATTTGACTGACTTGTTCTCATTCTTCTCGACCTTGAAACGCAATTTGCCGCCGTCAGCACGCTCGATACGGCACTTGAGGCAGGTCATTGTCTGCTCTCCGCCGGTAACTGTGTCCATTTTCGATGCCTTGATGGTCAAAACGCCGTTTTCGAATGTCGTCTCGGGTGTCCACATTGACCCTAACCCGCTCAGATCACAGTCGATATCGACGTTTTTGACACTTTGCCCTTCGGCGAGGAGGGGCTCAGGCGACGTCCATTCTTTACCCGCCTTGGTCGGCAAGTTCTTCGCCTCGAGCCAGAAATATCGGCGATTTTCTTTGACAGTCCTTTCCATTTTCTTCGCGGCCGCGGCCGCCTTCAGCCTGTTGTCGATGCTCCTGACGGCTTCTTCGGCTTCCTGACGATATTTTTCTGCCTTGGCCAAAAGGTCTTGGATCTCCCGGGCATTGCCGTAGTTTGCCGGCGGCTGGAGCTTTTTCATTTCCGCTTCAAGTTGTCTCCGCGCAGCGACCAGGGATTTTTTTTCAGCTTCCGGTTCCTTCTTTGACGAAAGGCCTTTTGCTGCCGCGATGTGGCCGCTGAGCTTTTCCATGGCCTTTTTCAGCGGCTTCAGGTCGGCATACTCCTGAGGTTTCGAGGCGGTATTCTCCTGAGGTTTCGAGGCGGCAGGACGTTCGTTCCCGCGGGCGGGCGATCCCGCCGCGCCGTCCTGTTTGCGGCGCGGCTCCTGCTCTTCGATCTCCGGCGGCTCGGAGTCCTGCGTGCCGGTGGTGTACAGAAGGACGCCCAGACCGATGAAGACCGTCAAAATGCCGCCGAGGGCGACTCCGCCCCACAGCAGAGATCTGTTCCGCGTCTTTTTCGGGATCGGCGGCGGAGGCGGAAGGTCCGGAGCCCTCCGTACGATCGGAGGAGGAACGAAAGGCGCCCCCTGTCTGGGCGGCTGGGACGGCGGCGCGGCCGGCTGGGGCGGAGGAGTCCGCGGGACGGAGGCTTTTACGGGTTCGGGACGGACACCGGTACGGGCGATCTGCGCGAATCCGCTGTCTGGCGCCGCATCCGCCGGACGGGTCAGATCGATGATGAGCGTTCCCGGCACCCGGCGCGCCTCCCGGAGCGGATCGGAATCCGGTACGCAGAAGCGCCAGTGACACTGCAAACCCGCGGGCATCGTGGTAACATAGGTATTGAACGCGACTTGCCAGCGGCGCTCCGGCGGCAGGAGCATCAGCGCTTCCTCGACCAGAGCAAGGATATTCTGATGCTGCACCGGATCGAATATGACGAACGCCGGTTTTGCGGGATTTTTCAGGAACGCATCGGCCAGAGCTCCCGCCCAGCCGGCATCTCCCGTATACTGCTTCCATGTGTCTGCGGTCCGCAGAGGCGGATCCTGCGGGGAAACGATCAGCTGTTTCTGAAAAAGTTCCGGCTCACCCTGCCACTCCGTCCTGAACAGTCCCTTCTGGCGGAACACACACGCCGGTCCGCCGGGCACGGACGCGGCTTCCGCGGTGCTCAGCACGATATGATGCGCCAGTTTGTTGGAGCGCTTCGTGTAATCCAGACCGTAAAAACTGACACGGCTGAGGATGTGATGCCGGCCGCCGGAATTGCGGAAGATGAAGTGCGAAAACGCGACCGGATTCAGGGAGGCGTTCGCATCGTAGTGGGGAAAGTATGCCTTGTAGGCGCTCATCCCCTCCAGTTGCATGATCAGATTGGCCGCCAGACCGTTCGTGTACGCGGCCGTACAGAAGCCGGAGCTTCCCGGACGGATACCGCGGGGGACGGAAGTGTATACCAGTTCGAATGCCATTGCAGGACTCCTCTGTTCAGTTTACTTTTCTGCCGATCAGTTGTTCCAGAAATCATCCGCCGCGCCCGACGGATCCGCGGAGGCTCCGCTCGCAGTTTGCATTTCCTGAGTCTCCGGCGCATTCGGGAAGGTGATATTTCTGCCGAGCGCGTTGCTGTAGACGGTCCGGCCCCAGTAATTCGACGGTACGGAGAAACGTCCGGGCAGGCCGGGCAGCGAGTAGATCAACGAATCTCCGTTGAACTTGTAATTCTCGATGGGACAGCTGTCTTTCGGCGACGTGACCACGCCATCGACCAAGTTCGCATACCAGAATTGAAGCAGCATAGGCACCTCGGCCCAGATCGGTTTCAGGTGTTCCGGATGAATGCCGATGGACTCCGTCTTTTCATCGTATTCCGGCACCCTGCCCAGTGCACTCGTAGGAAGGAAAAACACCGTCGAGAAGAACGTCTCGCACGTCGCCACCAGATCCGGGAGATATTTCAGCAGCATCTCCCGCAGCGCGAACGAGACGCTGGTTATCGAACCGATGTCAAGGAAATATCTCATTTCTTTCGAAGAGTAGTAGGCGAACTCCGTTTTTTCCAGATCAAAGGGGAATTCTTTGCGCCATGCATCGTATTTCGGGATCACAAGTACCAGCATCTTGTTGTATTTTTCCCGGCTGTTCAGCCCGGAATACTTGCGGATCCGGGAGATCATTTCGTTGAGAAGGACCATCTGGTTTCCCTTGTACTGGGTCTGACGCTTCTGGGGATCGTCATCGCTGCACTGCTTCGCCAGACGGATGTCCTTCATCGGATCGTACAGAAAAACGATGCCGTCGGAGTGGATCAGATGGTGCGTCGACGGATTGTTGACGCTGTCACGTCCCGGTTCGAAATGCTCGCCGCCGTTGTCGTAAAGCACGATGTTCCGCTGCAGCGTACTGTCCTCCTGACCGAACAGCGGATGCGAAGGCGACGGCATCAGCGTGAAGATGAAGGGCTTCGGCAGATCCGTCACGATGCCCTTCAGCGTGACCTGATTCGTGTAGTCGGCGCCGGCCACCTCGGTCTTAGGCAGAGCGACCAGCTGATCGCTGCGGTTGTTCAGAAACAGAAGCGATTCATAGTTGTTCAGCACCGCGTTGAATGTTTCGTCCGTGTCTGCGAGCGAAAGGTCGAATTTCTGCGCCAGCGTGCTGCGCATCATCCAGATGGACGAAGTCAGGTAGTAAGACTTGCCGCTGGCCGGCGCTCCGACGATGGAGAACATACTGGACGGCAATTCCGTCGATGACAGCGGCAGAGACAGATGGCAGTTCGGACAGGCCATTTCGTTGCAGACCATTCCCCTGGCGTCGATGGCATATCCCTGCGCGTTGAATTTTGTCGGCAGAAATCTCCGCTGTTCCCCCGCGCCGACGATCGGATCGCCCAGCAGATCGGGGTGCTTGGATATGTAATTGACCTGCGACATGTCGAATTGATGCCAGCAGTGCGGACAGGTCGCCGTCTTTCCGCTCAGAGCAACGTTTTCCAGAAAATCCTGATCTTCCTGAGAAATTTCCGTCTGCGTCTGCATCTGCGGTTCCGGCGCGGTTCCGGCTTGCGCCTCCGACGGGGATCCGGCATCTTCGGTCTGCGCGTCCGAATTTTCGAAAACCGGTTTCAGCGCGGACTGCTTTTCGTCCGTCACCGACGACCGGAGGACCGGTTTCAGCACGGGCTTGGGCGCGGTCACTTTCGGCACCCGCAGCACCGGTTTCACCTGCCATTGTATTTCGGACACCGGGACCCACGCCCCATCCACAGCCACATAAGCGCTGTCGGGCAGTTCTCCTGCCTGACGCATGCCGAACAAAGCCGCTTTGGCAAAAGGACCTGCCTGCTGATTGTCCCGGTATACGTAATAACCGCCCGGAATGTCTTGTAACACCTTCATCCTTCAAACAACTCTCCTTTTTTATGCCAACTGGCCGATGTTCTCTTTTTTCCATGGTCAAAACATCGGCCCCGTTCGCAATGTTTTTTGCTCACGATCTTTATTCCGCACGAAAAAAAACAAACGAAAATCACTTCTTTCTATAGGGAACCTCTATCAATATCTTTTTGACAGAAATTCCGATTGTTTCTGTTTGAAAATCTCCGAATGAGATTTTTCTGTGTTTTACGTTAACGCTTTGACTTCTCTTTTTCAAGTATCCTC
>Ga0079305_1002892_pt1 | contig 13086 bp, 11 predicted proteins | sample LMS_cellobiose_e_FD_79183 | JGI IMG/M metagenome (GOLD analysis project Ga0079305, IMG submission 79183) | Rumen-fistulated moose microbial communities from Alaska, USA - LMS_cellobiose_enrichment | ecosystem: Host-associated > Mammals > Digestive system > Stomach > Rumen fluid ... | reverse complement strand
TTGGCAATCTTGAGCCAGTCGCGGCTGGGGCCGGGAGAGGCTTTGGAGGTCAGGATCTCCACAATATCGCCGTTCTGCAGTTCGTGGTCGAAGGGCACGATGCGGCCGTTGACCTTGGCCCCGACCATGGAATTGCCGACGGCGGAATGGATGGAATAGGCAAAGTCGATGGGCGTGGCCCCGGCGGGGAGGGAGCTGACGTCGCCCTTGGGGGTGAAAACAAAGACTTCGTCGGCGAACATATCCACCTGCAGACCGGAGAAGAAATCCTCCGCGTCGCTGTCCTGCTGGCTCTCCAGCAGGCGCCGCACCCAGGCGAACTTTTCTTCGTCCCCATCGCGGATGCCCGCCTCACCGGATTTGTACTTCCAGTGGGAGGCGACCCCGTATTCCGCGGTGCGGTGCATATCCCAGGTGCGGATCTGCACCTCGAAGGGAATGGCGTCCGGTCCGATCACCGTTGTGTGCACGGACTGATAGCCGTTGGGCTTGGGCGTGGAGATATAGTCCTTGAATTTGCCCGGCACAGGCTTGAACATGTCATGGATCTGGCCGAGGACGTTATAACAGTCGGAAACGCTGCCCACGATGACGCGCAGCGCGCAGATGTCGAAGATCTCCCGCAGCTGCAGCTTCTGGGTATACATTTTCCGGTAGATGCTGTAAATATGCTTGATGCGGTGGTAGACGGTGCATTCGATGCCCCACTCTTTCAAACGCGCGGAGATCCGCGCCTCCATCTCGGTCATGAAGCGCTCCAGCGTGGGGCGGCGGGCCTCGATGGTGTCGGTGATGGTCTGATAACCGAGGGGGTCGAGATAGCGCAGTGCCAGATCCTCCAGCTCCCACTTGATCGCCTGCATGCCGAGACGGTGGGCGATGGGGGCGTAGATCTGCATGGTCTCCAGAGATTTCAGCCGCTGCTTCTCCGGGGACTGGTAATCCATCGTGCGCATGTTGTGCAGCCGGTCGGCAAGCTTGATGAGGATGACGCGGATGTCCTTGCTCATGGCCATGAGCATCTTCCGCATGTTTTCCATCTGTTCTTCTTCGCGGCTGGTGTAATTCACCCGCGTCAGCTTGGTGACGCCCTCGACGATGTCCGCCACGGAAGGCCCGAACTGCTTCAGGATGTCCTCATGCGTCACGGCGGTGTCCTCAATGACGTCATGGAGCAGGGCCGCGACGATGGAATCCTCGTCCAGGTCCATCTCCACGATGATCTCGGCGGCCGCGACGGCATGCGTCACATAGGGGCTGCCGTCCTTGCGCCGCTGTCCGCTGTGGGCGCGCGCCGCCAGCTCAAACGCGGCGCGGATGCGTCCCTCGTCCAGCAGCATATGTGCGTTTTCAATTTCAGAGATCAATTCACGGTAGCACTGCTCAACGCTCGCTTCGAATTGTTCCGCCATAGCATTCTCCATTTGTCAATCGGGATCAGTTGTGGATCACGAAGAAGTTCGCTGGGAAAGAAGGCTGCCTCAAGCGCCGCCCCTGCGCAGCCGGGCCAGCAGCGCTGAGCGCTCCAGCTCGGCCTCGGCGTTGGGGATGCGTTCGACCGAAAGCGTGCCGTCGCCGAGGCGCAGCCGGAGCAGCCCAAGATCTTCAAAGACTTTGAGGCAAAGGCAGAGCGTCTCCTCCTTCAGCGCCGGGCAGAGCTCCGCACAAAGGCGGTACAGCGGCGCGGTACAGCGGCCGCCGCGGTTGGCCAGCGAGCGCCAGAGCGTCTCGAAATCGCTGCGGGGCAGCGGCGCGGACTCCGCCGGGAAGTGGCCGGACAGGATGCGTTCGGCTTCCGATGCGTCGTGCCGGCGGATATCGCAAAGGAGCAGCTGTACGCTCCGGCGGTCCCGAAACTCGTTGACCTGCGGGATAAACGCGGCGTCCACGCAGTCGCCGGCGCGCAGCCCGACGGACTCCGCCGTCTGGTGGAAAAACACGGCTTCATAGGGCGTTCCCTGCATCTCCAGCTGAAGGCGAAGATGGCGGCCGCCGCCGATGGGCGTCAGTTCGGTCAGCATTGCGCCGAGCAGACAGAGCATCGGCCGGGGATTTCCGGTTCCGCAAGGCTCCAGGCGATCCAGATCCTCCACGCACTCCAGCGTGAGAAGCGCCGGAGAATCCACGCAGAGATCGACGTCAAGCGTGGAAACGCACTCCGCCGCGTGGTTGCGGTAATAGTCGGTAAAGGCGGCGCGGAAGGCGTCAATGTTCTCGCGGCGGATGGTCAGCCCCGCCGCCAGCGCGTGGCCGCCAAAGCCCACCAGCTGGTCCGCGCAGGCGTTCAGCGCGGTGAAAAGGTTGAAACCGCCGCTGCTGCGGCAGGAGCCCTTTCCCTCCTCCCCGTCGAGGCATATCATGATCGCGGGGACGCCGTATTTCTCTGCCAGGCGGGATGCCGCAATCCCGATGACGCCCTGGTGCCAGTCGGCGTGGGCCAGTACGATCGGGCCGTCGGGCGTCTCGGTGTCGAGCATTTCCAGCGCCTGCCGCCAGATGTCCGTCTCCAGCTGCTGCCGGTCCCGGTTGAGCTGGCAGAGGTCCGCCGCATAACAGGAGGCCTCGTCCGCCGTGCGGCACAGCAGGAGCCGGACGGCGCTCTCCACCTGGCCGAGCCGGCCGGAGGCATTGAGCCGGGGCGCGAGCGTGAAACCGATATTTGTCGCCGTGATACGCTTTTTCGCCGTTCGGCTGTTTTTATCCCAGAGACCGACCTCTTCGATGAGGGCCTGGAGACCGGGATGCGGGTGAGCGTTCAGCTTTTCCAGCCCGCGCTTGACGATATATCGGTTCTCTCCGGCGAGCGGCATTACATCGGCGATCGTGCCGACGGCCACAAGGTCGGCGTAACGGTCGAGGATCGGTTCGGCGCTGCCCTCCAGCGCGCAGAGCAGCTTGAACGCGACGCCGACGCCCGCCAGGTCATGGCTCGGATAACCGCAGTCTGGCCGCTTCGGGTCTACCACCGCAACGGCGGCGGGGAGCTCGTCCTGGCACTCGTGGTGGTCCGTAATGATCATGTCCACGCCAAGCGTGGAGGCGGCGAATTTCGCTTCCGCGATCGCCGTCACACCGCAGTCCACCGTGACGATCAGCGTTACCCGCCGCTCGCACAGTTCACGGATGGCGTCACAATTGACGCCGTAGCCCTCCTCCAGCCGGTTGGGGATGTACCACCGGCACGTCACGCCTTTGGACCTCAGATAGTCCGTGAGCATACAGGTGCTGGTGATCCCGTCCACGTCGTAGTCCCCGTAGACGGCGACGGTCTCATGCGTTTCGATCGCCTGCCTCAGGCGCCGGACCGCCCGCTCCATGTCCTTCAGACGCAGGGGGTCGCCAAGCGCCGTCTCATCGACGTTCAGAAACTGCCGCGCTTCTTCCGGCGAATCGTAGCGAACGGCAAGCACGGCGGCCAGAAGACGGGAAAAGCCCGCCCGTGTCAGCGCGTCCGGTATGACCGGGTTGCCTCTCGGGATATTCCACTGCGAATAAATCATCGATTCCGTATCCTTATCACTTTTTATTAATTAGATTACTATATCATGATTTCCGCAGACGTGCAATACTTGATCAGGAGGAAACACCGCCCGCGGCCATCCGGCTGCGGGCGGTGTTCTGCGTGGCGGGAACCATTTCCCGGCGGCGCTGCATTACTTCTTCTGCAGCTCCTCGAGGATCTGCTGGAGCAGCTCTTCCGCGGTGGGCTTGGGCTCCTCCTCTTCCTCCGGCTCGGGCTCCTCTTCCTTTTTCTTTCTGGCCTCGGCGGCTTCGCGCGCCTTGTTGAAGGCTTTGACGATCAGGAAGACGATCAGCGCCACGATGATGAAGTTGATGATCGCGGTGATAAAGGTGCCGATCTCCATAACGACGGCCTCTTTCACGACCTCTTCCCCGTTCATCACGGCTTCCTTCAGCACGATGTTGAGCCTGTCGAGGTCAACGCCGCCGAAAATGCAGCCGATGAGCGGCATGAGCACCTTCTGCACCAGCGTTGTGGTGATGGCGCCGAAGGCGGTGGCGATGATGACGCCGACAGCCATGTCGAGGACGTTGCCCCGCATGATGAAGGCCTTGAATTCCGCGAACAGTTTTTTCATAAACTCTCTCCTTTTATTTTTTCAATTGGATTGTCACTTTTTCGGTCGGAGCTCGGTCATGCCGCCCATGTAGAGCCGCAGCGGCGCGGGGACCGCCACGCTGCCGTCGGCGCGCAGGTTGTTCTCCAGGAAGGCGATGAGCATCCGCGGCGGCGCCACGACGGTGTTGTTCAGCGTGTGGGGCAGATACATCTTCCCATCCGCGCCCTTGACGCGGATTTTCAGCCGGCGGGCCTGCGCGTCGCCGAGATTGGAGCAGGAGCAGACCTCGAAATACTTCTTCTGACGGGGACTCCAGGCTTCGATGTCGCAGCTCTTGACCTTCAAATCGGCCAGGTCGCCGGAGCAGCACTCCAGCTGACGCACGGGGATCTCCAGCGAGCGGAACAGCTCGACGCTCCAGCGCCACATCTTTTCATACCAGTCCATGCTCTCCTCGGGACGGCAGACGACGATCATCTCCTGCTTTTCAAATTGGTGGATGCGGTAAACGCCGCGCTCCTCGATGCCATGCGCCCCCTTTTCCTTGCGGAAACAGGGGGAATAGCTCGTCAGGGTCTGCGGGAGGGACTCCTCCGGCAGGATCTGGTCGATGAACTTGCCGATCATGCTGTGCTCGCTGGTGCCGATGAGATAGAGATCCTCGCCCTCGATTTTGTACATCATGGCGTCCATATCCGACTGGCTCATGACGCCCTCGACCACGTTGCCGTGGATCATGAACGGCGGGATGCAGAAAATGAAGCCCTTGCTGATCATAAAATCGCGGGCATAGGCGAGGACCGCCTCATGCAGGCGGGCAATATCGCCCATGAGGTAGTAGAAACCGTTGCCGGAAACGCGGCCGGCGGCGTCCATGTCGACGCCGTTGAAGCGCTCCATAATCTCCGTGTGATAGGGGATCTCAAACTCCGGCACAGCGGGCTCGCCGAAGCGCTGCACCTCGACGTTGCAGCTGTCGTCCGGGCCGATGGGCACACTCGGATCGATGATGTTCGGAATCAGCAGCATCCGCCTGCGCAGCTCTGCGGCGTATTTTTCCTCCAGCGCCTCCAGCGCGGCCAGGCGTTCGTCATCGGCGCGGACGGCGGCCATGTTTGCGTCGATCTCGCGCTGGATGGCGGCTTTTTCCCCGCCCTCTGCCCGTTTCAGCTTTCCGAACAGCGGCCCGTTGGCTTTGGACAGCGCATTGCGCGCGGCGCGCAGATCGCTGGCCTCCGAGATGGCGGCGCGATTCTTTTGATCCAGATCGATGACCTCGTCTACCAGCGGCAGCTTTGCGTCCTGGAATTTTTTCCGGATGTTCTCCCTGACCAGTTCGGGGTTTTCCCGGACGAATTTGATGTCCAGCATAATGCAATTTCCTCTTCTGTATAAAATGTAAATTAATGGAAGCTTATTTATTTCGTCTGAGCGAAGAAAACAGCCGCAGATTCTCGATCAGCTTTTCCCGATCCTCCGCGCCGTAAAACTCCAGTTCGATGCGGCCCTTCTTTTTCCCGTCCACCAGCCGCACCTTGCGTCCCAGCGCGTTTTCCAGCTCCAGCTCCACCTCCCGGATATAATCAACGGAGGCGGGAGCGGGCGCTGCGCTTCGCGCGGGGGCGTTGGACAGCCGCGCAGCCAGCGCTTCCGTCTGCCGGACGGAGAGATGCTTGTCAATCACGGTCTGCGCGGCCTCAATGAGCAGCTGATCGTCCCGGATCGAAAGCAGCGCGCGGGCGTGTCCGGCGGAGAGCCGGCCTTCCTCTACAAGCTGCTGCGCAGCGTCGGACAGACCGAGCAGCCGCAGCGCATTGGCCACGGCGGGACGGGACTTGCCGACCGCGGCGGCGGCGTCTTCCTGCGTCAGACCGTATTCCTGCATCAGTGTGCGGTAACCCTTTGCCTCTTCAATGGGATTCAGATCTTCGCGCTGCAGATTCTCCACCAGTGCCAGCTCCATGGCCTGCCGGTCGTCTGCCTCTATGATCCGGACCGGGATCTCCGTCAGCCCGGCGGCGCGCGCTGCCCGCCAGCGCCGCTCTCCGGCGATGATCTGGTAATAGCCGCCGTCGATCTTCCGGACGGTGATTGGCTGGATCAGACCGTGCTGCCGGATGGATTCCGCCAGCTCCTCCAGCGCCGCGCCGTCAAAGCGGCTGCGCGGCTGGTCCGAACGGGGCTCCACCCTGGAGATCGGAAGCGTGCGCTCCGCGGTTTCAGGCTTTGCCGATTCGACGTCGCCGAACAGTGCGCCGAGACCGGAACCGAGTCCGCCTTTTTTCGTCATCAGCCGCGCCCCCTTTTCTGTGCTTTCAGGAATTCGTTTGCAAGGTGCAGGTATGCCCGCGCCCCCTTGCTGGATTTGTCATAGGCAATGCACGGCACGCCGTGACTCGGCGCTTCGCTGAGCCGAACGTTCCGCGGGATCGTCGTTTCATACACCAGGCCGGGAAAGTGCTCGCGCAAGGCTGCATCAACGTCCAGAGACAGTTTGGTGCGGCTGTCGAACATCGTGAGCACCAGGCCTTCGATCCGAAGGCCGGGATTCATCTTCTGATTGATTCTGCGAATGGTGCCGGTCAGGTCGCTGAGCCCCTCCAGCGCGTAAAACTCGCTTTGCACCGGGACGAGCACGGTGTCGGCGGCCACGAGCGCGTTCAGCGTCAGCAGCTCCAGAGAGGGAGGGCAGTCAATGAAGATATAATCATAGCTGTCCTTCAGGCTTTTCAGCTTGTGCATCAGAACGAATTCCCGCCCGGGGACATCCACCAGCTCCACGTTGGCGCCCGCAAGATCCGGACTGGCACCAAGAATGGAGCCAAAACGGGTGGCCGTCACCGCCTCCCGCGCCGGCAGCCCGCGGAGCATCACGTCATAGACGCTTTTCGTGCGGGATTTGTCCAGACCGAAGCCGGTGGTGGCGTTGCCCTGGGGATCGCAGTCCACCAGCAGGACCTTCTGGCCCCGATAGGCGAGGCTGGCGCAAAGATTCACAGCGGTCGTCGTCTTACCGACGCCGCCTTTTTGATTTGCGATCGCAACCGTTTTGCCCATCTGTTCCTCTTTCCGCCTTTGCAAGGATCGTAATTTCCACCTATTATAGCAACTGGCGCCGCGTTTTTCAATCCGTTTGCGCAAAAAAGCGAGTGTTTCACGTGAAACTTTGCTGCGCTTGACTGTTTCACGTGAAACATTTATACTGACGGCAAGGAAAGAAAGAGAGGCGAGAGAGATGCGATGGATCGAGGGAGTGATTCCGTCTTCCGCTGAAGAGATCGACAAGCTCTGTGATTCGCTTGCAGATCTCGGCGTTGAGGGCATCAGCATAGAAGACGAGGCGGACTTCCGGCGCTTTCTGGAGGAAAACAGGAACTACTGGGACTATGTGGATGACTCCTTGGAGCGGCGATTTGCCGGGCTGAGCCGTGTAAAGTTCTATCTGCCGGACGACCCGCAGGGCCGCGCGGAGCTGGAGCGAATCCGCAGCGCTCTGGGGCGCGAGATTATGACCCGGACCATGGAAGACGAGGACTGGGCCAACAGATGGAAGCAGTACTACAATCCGATCCCGGTGGGGAAGCGGCTGCTGATCGTGCCGGAGTGGATCGAGGCCGAGGCAGGCGGCCGTACCGTCCTGCGGCTGGATCCGGGCATCGCGTTCGGCACCGGGAGCCATGCGACGACACGGATGTGCCTGGAGGCGCTGGAGGAAGTTGCGGGACAGGGGAAGCGCGTGCTGGATCTCGGCTGCGGCAGCGGGATCCTCGGGATCGCGGCGCTGCGGCTGGGCTGTGAAAGCGTGCGGGGGTGCGACATCGACCCGAAGGCGCCGGAAGCGGCGACCCGCAATGCGGCGCTCAACGCGATCGGGGAAGACCGCTTTCAGGTCTGCGCGGGCGACGTGCTGGCAGATGCAGGGATGCGCAGACGCCTCGGCGCTTCGTATGACATCGTGCTGGCGAACATTGTCGCGGATGTGATCATCCCGCTGAGCGGATTTGCGAGGCAGTTTCTGGCGGAAGACGGCGCGTTCATCTGCTCCGGGATCATCGACGGCCGAAGCGCGGAAGTTGAGAACGCCTTGCGGCGCAACGGATTCGTGATCGAGCGGCGCTTCCACGAGGAAGAGTGGAACTGCTATCTCTGCAAATGATCAAAGCCTGCGGCGCATCTGTGCCGCAGGCTTTGATCACGAAAGGAACATGTCCACGTCCTCGATCGTAAGTCCGTCATGGAGCGACAGATTCAGCGCATAGCCGATCAGCTTCGCGATATCCCGCACGTTTTTGTCGATCTCGCGCGGCGTGACGATCATCCCGCCCGCCTCGCCGAACGCGGCCGGATCGGGCGACGCGCCGGCGCGCGCGGCGAGATCCACCGTCAGCGTCGCCGCGTCCACGACCGTGGGGACGCCCACCGCGATTACCGGAATGCCCAGTGTTTCGCGGTTCAAAGCCTGTCGGGCATTTCCGACGCCGGAGCCCGGGACGATCCCGGTGTCCGCGATCTGCACCGTCCGGCAAAGCCGATCCGGACTTCGTGAGGCCAGCGCGTCGATCGCGACGACCGCCGCCGGACGCACCGTTTCTGCCACGGCCCGGACCAGCGCGCTGCTCTCGATCCCGGTCGTGCCGAGCACGCCGCTGCAGATCGCGCTGACCGGCCGGAAGTCGCCGAAGTCCTCCGGGAGCTGCTGCGTCAGGTGCCGCGTCACCATGACGCAGTCCACCGCATCCGGTCCCACCGCGTCCGGTGTGATGGCCCGATTGCCGAGGCCCACCACCAGACAGGCGTCCTCCGGCGCAAGGGGGAGGAGGGAGCGAAGCGTGTCGGAAAGCAGTGCGCAGGCCTCCGGAAAAGCGTTTTCCTCCCGACGGATCAGCGCGTCGAGCTCCACCGTGATATAGGTCCCCCGCGGTTTGCCGAGCGCCGCCTCGCCCCGGGCATCCAGCACCTCGACCGTGGAAACGGAAAAACCGCCCCGCTGCTCGCTGCGCGCCCGGACGCCCTCGGGCGCCGTGCCGGCGCGCTGTGTTTCCCGCCAGAGCGCTTCCGCCTCCAGCGCCAGATCGGTGCGGATCGTACTATTCATAGACGTGCCTTTCCAACAGAATACAAGATTTTGTGGTTAGTATGACCGCCGGAAAAAATCTTATTCCTTTTTTGAAAAAAAGCTTGATTTTTCAATGCTCTGCTGTTACAATACTTATCTGTGAGTCTATATGTACCGTGCCGTATCACTGTGCGTTTGACCGCTGAAACTTTATAGGAGGAGGTGGCGAAAGAAACCATGCCCAACATCAAGTCTTCTGCAAAGAGAGACCAGCTTGCGAAGGTCCGTGCCGCGAGGAACAAGGCCAACAAGTCTGCGCTCAAGACCAGCATCAAGAAGTTTAACACCGCAGTAGCCGAGGGGAACAAGGACGCAGCCGTCAGTACCTACAAAGTCGCTGTCAAGGCCATTGACAAGGCGGCCGGCAAGAACCTGATCCACAAGAACAACGCTGCGAACAAGAAGTCCAAGATGACGCTCAAGCTCAACGCGATGGAGTGATCGTCCTTCGAAATAACACCGCTTCGTATCTCACCGCGAAGCGGTTTTTTCGTTTCTGCCCGGCGACCGGAGCCCCGTCTCTGAGCGAAATTACGTATTCTGATATCCTTGTATACAATTAACGCCGCCCCGGACCGGGAGGCGGCGTTTTCAGGATTTGCGGGTTCATTCGATCGGAAGCCACGCTTCAAAATAGCCGGTTAGAACGTCGTTTTCCAGCACACTGGCCAGCAATACGCCGCAGATCGGGCCGAAGATGCGGATGTCCCGCTCGTCGGCATAGTCCAGCGCGTACTGCAGCAGCGACGGGGCGAAGCCGCCGCGGCCCCCGCAGTTTTTGAAAATTGTGTGGATGCTTTTGCGGGAAGGGATCGTCGCCATGGGAGGCTTCACCTCGAAGCGAAGCGCATCGGCATATTCCCGCGTCAGAGAAAAACCCCAGCGATAGCTGTCCTCGCTGCCGGGCAGCGGCGCGTCGGCGTTCATTTCAAAATAGCGGTTGTTGAAGGGAAGGGCCTTCAGCCACTGCCGCGCGAGTCCCCGGAGTCCGCCGCCGATGTCGTATTCATCTCCGACGCGGTTGATAAAGCGGACAAATTCCGGGGAATCGCTGATCTCGCAGCGATACAGGAGCTCGTCGATCCGCGCCAGGTCCTGCCGGTGCTGCTCCAGACGGCGGAGCTGGAGCTGCATGCGGGAGATCGCCGCGCGCAGTTCCGCGTCCTTGCCGGCCAGCGTGCCGTCCAGCTCCGCGACGGAAGGAATGTGGACGATATCCGCGATCTGGTCGATGGAAAAGCCGAAATTCTTGAACCACAGACAATCCATGAGGAAATTAATGTCCCAGGCGTCATAATACCGGTAATCGTTGTTTTCGCCCTTTGTGGGTGCAACGACGCCTTTTTTCTCATAATAGCGGAGTATGTCCGGCGAGACGCCGAGAATCCGCGCAACGTCACCGATCTTGTATTTCATTCCGGCGCCCCCTTTCGGCAGAGTTTACAATAACATTATAAAGGATTTTCATGATAATGCAAGGTTTTTCCCCTTGACCTTGGAATCGTTCCAAGGTTTATACTATTCTAGGAAGAAAATGAACAAAACGTATTACATTTTAGGAGGATTGCATCATGGCATACATGCCCCTTCACAAGGACAAACTCTATCTGGAAACCGAAAAGATGCCCAAGATCTGGGATCTCAGTCAGCCCTGGGGCTGGGACACCCCGCTGTGGCCCTTCCCCGGCGCCCGCTCTGACCTGAACTTCCCCCGCGGCCAGTATCTGGAGCGTTTCCACAAGCGCACCAACACCTACACCGGCACGCTGCACGCCGCCACCCACTGCGACGCCCCGAACCACACCCTCCACGAGGAGGAAGTCGACCGCGCCCGCTACGGCTACAACCTGGCCGAGATGCGTCTGGAGCACGCCATCGGCTCCGGCGTCATCGTTGACCTGACCTGGATGTACGATGAGTTCGAAGCCGCCTTCAACCGCGCCGGCGGCGATCCCGCAAAGATGGGCCCCGACGCCGAGATCCCCGGCAAGAAGGGCGCCATCTGGCACATCATCACCCCCGAGGATGTCCAGAAGGCTCTTGACAAGGACGGCCTGGAGATCCGCCCGAACGACTTCGTCGTGCTGAACACCGGCTTCCACCGCTACTGGAGAATCAACAACGACAAGTACTTCAACTACTATCCCGGCAATGGCCCCGAGCTGGCCTACTGGCTGATGTATGAGAAGAAGATCAAGGCCATCGCCGGCACTTACGGCGCGAGCGACTCCTGCGTGTGGCACTGCCCCTGCAAGGAGCAGATGCCCTGGCTGTACAACAACTACAAGCTGGCCACCGGCCGCGACATCGACGTCGATTATCCCGACTATGAGCCCTGCCATCGTCTCTTCGCGCAGCACGGCCTCATGGCCATCGAGAACGCCGGCGGCGACATCGACCAGGTCACCGGCAAGCGCATGACCATCGCTGCGTTCCCGTTCCGCTGCGAGGCGGCCGACGGCGGCATGGTCCGTCTGGTTGCCTGGGAAGAGGGCACCAAGTGGTGATTTTAGGCAAACACTGAACCACCCGCCATCGGCGGCTCGCGGACAATTTGCGCCATGGCCGCGTCAGCTTTTCTTGAAATACACAAAGTATTCCTGCGAAAATCTGCCTTTGCCAGAACACAAATTCTCTCGCGACCCGCTCTCGCCGAGTGATTCAGAGCTTGCCCGGCGCCTTCGCGCCGCAACCCCAAAACCGTTTTGCCCCGCAGCTTCTGTCTGCGGGGCAAAATTCCGATGAAAGGAAGCAAAAACATGAAAACACTTGCCGATATCAAAAAAATTGCCGTGCTCGGCGCCGGCACCATGGGCCCGGGCATCGCGCAGGTTTACGCCATGGGCGGCTATACCGTCACCATGTGGACCCGAAGCGAGTCCACCCGCGAGAAGGCCGTCGCCGCGCTGAAGGCGCAGCTGGACACCTTTGAGGAGGAACAGCTCCTCAGCGAGCCGAAGGAGACCATCCTCGGCCGCATCCGCTTCGCGCTGACCGTCGAGGAGTGCGTCGAAGGCGCGGATTTCATTCAGGAGACCATCGTCGAAAAAGCCGACGCCAAGCAGGCGCTCTATGAGCAGCTCGCGGCGATCGTCCCGGCCGACGTGATTATCGCCTCCAACACCTCCGCGCTGAACATCTTTGAGATCGTTCCGGAAAAGCTGCTGCCCCAGCAGATCATCTGCCACTGGTATGCGCCCCCGCACGTCATCCCGCTGGTGGAGGTCGTCAAGAGCGAGCAGGCCCCGCAGGCGTACGCGGACATCGCCGTGGAGCTGCTGAACGGCTGCGGAAAGACCGCGGTTCTGATGAAGAAATTCATCCGCGGCTACATCGTCAACCGCCTGCAGCAGTGCCTGAACCAGGAGGTCTTCTACCTGATCGACAATGGCTATTGCGACGCGGAGGCCATCGACCTGGCCAGCAAGGCGAGCTTTATCCCGCGCGCCTGCGTCCTCGGCATCTGCAAGCGCATCGACTTCGGCGGCGTGGATATGACCTACAACAACTTCAAGAACCGCAGCTATGCCGCGCCCCAGTGGGATCACATCCCCAACGTCCTGCAGGAGAAGGTCGACGCGAACGAGCTGGGCATCAAGACCGGCAAGGGCTTCTATGACTACGAGGGCGTGGACATGGAGGCACTGAAGGCAAAGCGCGACAAACAGCTTTTCGAAATCTTCCGTGTGACGAAGAAGTTCATGGAGGATCCCGTTTAAGGCAAAAAGCGCATACAGCCCCGGCCCGCTCTTGACATCCTTCGGGGAACGGGAGTAGTATGATGCTTATACAAATTTAGAGGGGGAAGAACCCAAAATGTCTGCACAGTTGATCATCATCATCGTCTACTTCATCCTCACGGTCGTCATCGGCGTTCTGTCGGGGAAG
>Ga0079305_1002890_pt1 | contig 13110 bp, 16 predicted proteins | sample LMS_cellobiose_e_FD_79183 | JGI IMG/M metagenome (GOLD analysis project Ga0079305, IMG submission 79183) | Rumen-fistulated moose microbial communities from Alaska, USA - LMS_cellobiose_enrichment | ecosystem: Host-associated > Mammals > Digestive system > Stomach > Rumen fluid ... | reverse complement strand
GACATGGTAGGTGAGCTCACCACCGGTAAAAAGAAATACGCGGATGTCGAGGAGGACATAAGGCGCCTTATGGCGGAAGCCCAGGAGATCCGAAAGGAATTCCTCCGGCTGGTCGATGCGGACGCTGAGGCGTTTGAACCGCTCGCAAAGGCCTACGGGATCCCCAAGGACGATCCGGAGCGTGATTCCGTGATGGAAGGAGCCTTAAGGGTCGGATCTTCCGTTCCCGCGGATATCGTAAGGACCTGCGGAAGAGCGCTTGAAGTCATCGCGGAGTTCGCTGAGAAGGGCTCGCGCCTTGCGGTTTCCGACGCCGGGTGCGCAGCGGTGCTCTGCAAGGCCGCGATGAAGGCAGCTGCGCTCAACGTGTTCATAAACACCAAGTCGATGAAGGACCGCGAATACGCGGACGCGCTGAACGCCGAGATGGAGGCTTTGCTCGGGAAATACTGCCTGAAGGCTGACGAAGTCTACGCGGAAGTCCGCGAATCGCTGAGATAGTCAGCGCTGTGACCGCGAGTGACCGGAAAAGAAGGAGATAACAATGGCCGAGATTTACAAGGGCGCTCCCGTGGCGGAAGCCCTTACGGAAAAGATGATCGCTGACGTTGAGGGACTTAAGGCAAAGGGAGTCACGCCGACTCTCGCCATCTTCCGCGTGGGAGAGAGGCCCGACGACCTCTCGTACGAGCGCGGCGCGATGAAGCGCGCGGAGAAGACCGGCGTCGCCGTCAGGAACGTAGTGCTCCCTGAAGATGTGAGCCAGGATGACTTCGACGCGGCTCTCACCGCGCTGAACGAGGACCCGGAGGTCCACGGGATACTGATGTTCCGCCCGCTCCCCAAGCAGCTCGATAACGAACGCGCGCGCAGGATGCTCGCGCCGGAGAAGGATATCGACGGCTGCACAGACGGCTCGCTCGCCGGAGTCTTCACCAATACCGGGACCGGGTTCCCGCCCTGCACGGCGCAGGCCGCTATGGAGATCCTGCACCACTACGGTGTGGAGATCAAAGGCAAAAAGGCCGCCGTCATCGGCCGCTCTCTGGTCATCGGCCGCCCTGTCGCGATGATGCTTATGCACGAAAACGCGACGGTCGTGAACTGCCATACGAAGACCGTGGACGTGCCTTCGATCACGAGCAAAGCGGACATCCTGATCGCGGCAGCGGGACAGCTGAGGTCCGTCGGCCCCGAGTACGTGAACCCGGATCAGGTGGTTATAGACGTCGGTATCAACTGGGACGCCGGGAAGAACGGAATAGCGGGGGACGTCGATTTTGACGCTGTGGAGCCCCTTGTTAAAGCCATAACACCGGTGCCGGGAGGCGTCGGATCGGTCACGACCTGTGTGCTCATCTCACACGTCATAGAGGCGGCAAAGCGCGCGGCGGAATAGGGTGACGCGGTTAGCCGCGCATTGCACATTGAACGAAAGGAGAACGGCCTTGAGCAGTCTCAGAACATTCATTTACGGAGTGATCGGCGGGATGTGCATATCCATCGGCGGATGCGCTTTCCTCGCCACGGACAGCAAGATCGCCGGAGCGGTCTTCTTCGTGGTAGGCCTCTTCACGATATGCACTTTCGGATTCAATCTGTTCACCGGAAAGGTCTGCTATAGCCTTGAAAACAATGCGGGATACCTCGGTACGCTCGGCCTTATCTGGCTCGGCAACTTCGCGGGCTGCCTTATCATGGGCGGCCTCCTCAGACTGACCAGGCTGACGGCGCTCATCGAAAAGGCGGAGACCGTCGCGGACACCAAGCTGGGTGATTCGCTCCTCAGCATATTTATCCTCGCGATTTTCTGCAATATCCTGATCTTCATCGCGGTGGACGGGTATAAGAACAATCCGCACGAGATCGGCAAATACCTTGCCCTGTTCTTCGGAGTCACCGTGTTCGTGCTCTGCGGATTCGAGCACTGCGTCGCGAATATGTTCTATATCACGGCCGCCGGAAGGTGGTCCGGCCACGCGCTCCTGTTCATAATAGTGAACACGCTCGGAAACGCGGCCGGAGGCCTTTTGATCCCGGTCCTTAAGAAGCTGTCCGAGGAGCGGAAAGCCCCTAAGGCGGAGCCCGTCAGTGCATTTCCCGAGCCTGAGCCGATACCCGAGCCTGAACCGCTCCCGGAATCCCCGGCTGAAACGCCTGTGATGGCCGAAGCGGAAGAGACGCTTGCGCGGACCGCAGCGGAGACCCCGGCGGAAGAGACGCCGGCCATTGTGATAGATCCTTTTGCCGAGCCTGTGCTTTTTCCGGAAGACTACAAGGGCCTGAGCCTTGCCGGAGCTCCGACAGGCCGTGAGGCCGCGACGGACGCGCTTCTCCTTAAGATCGCTTCAAACGTCGGGATAGCGGTGCCGGAGGAGCAGATAGAGGAGGAGACCGACCTACAGCTCATCGGAAGATACCAGAGCATGAAATACGCCGCCATGGGAAACGGCGGCATGGTCGAGCTGATGAACCTCGACAAGGACGCGCTCAGAGCAGAAGTCCGCGCAGATGTGGAAAAGGAACTCATCTGTGACAAGGTGATCAAAGCGATCCTTAAAGCCGAGGATCCCGAGGTCACCCCCGAGGAGCTTCAGCGCGAGGCGGAGCGCATCGCCAGGCAGCAGAACACCGACATGGAACTGGTGAAGCGGTTCTTCGGTGATGATCTTTCGGGGCTCACCCGCGACGTAAAGATAAGAAAGGTCAGAGATCTGGTATATGAGAGCGCAGTGAAGTAATGATCTGCCGGTTACTCTGCCTTTGATCCCCGGCTCTGTAGGCCATCTTGCTTTTTCCCGGGGATGGCCTACAGAAATTCATCATTTTGAGGTAAATGGCCTACAGGAATGCCGGACCAGAGTCCGGTTTTTGTAGGCCATCTTGCTTTTTCCCGGGGATGGCCTAAATAAAACCACCATTTTGAAGCTAATGGCCTACAAAAATGCCCGGCGCAGAGTCCGGGCATTTATTGATTGAATTATTACGCTTTCCGGCAGGCTCTTTTGCTAGCCTGCCTTTGCTGATCACATCAGAAGCAGAACCAGCCTCCGTTCACGCCGAGGATCTGGCCGTTCACATAGCTGGCTTCGTCGGATACGAGGAATACCGCGGCGTTAGCGATCTCCTCGGGCTGGCCGAGGCGGTGGAGAGTGGCATTATAGACGCTGGTCTTGGCGATGCCGAATTCGTTGCTCGGCGGCATATTGAACATGATGTCCGTGAGGACTCCTCCCGGAGCGATGGCGTTCACGCGGATGCCTTCCTTGGAATACATGAAGGCGGTGTGCTTAGTCGCTGCCTCAATGGCTGCTTTCGCGGAGCAGTAGACCACGCCCGCTGCGGCGTGCTGGGCGCCGACGCTAGTGATATTGAGTATGCTGGCGTAGGGCATATCCGGATCCGGACGCTCCTGAGCCAGGAACTGCTTGACTGCGGCCCTCATAGCGTAGAGAACGCCGAAGGTGTTGAGGTTATAGACTTTGGTCATGAGTTCATCGGTGAACTCGCCGACCGGGGATGTATCGTCCATGATGCCTGCGTTGTTTACGAGGCTGTCCAGCTTGCCGTATTTTCCGACGGCAAAGGCGACCATCTCCTCGCAGACTTCCTCTTTGGAGCAGTCTCCGGCAAAGGCTGCGATCTCTCCGGGGAGGCCCGCGGCTTCTTCAACGAGCTCGTCGAGGACTTCTTTTCTTCTGGCGACGGCCACGACCTTCGCTCCTTCGCGGGCAAAGGCGAGAGCCATGCTTCTTCCCATTCCGGCGGACGCGCCGGTGATGATCACTACTTTGTTCTCAAGACGCATAATTGACCTCCATTCCCAAGCTGATCAAGCACTAAAATGCGGAATATCCTGAATATATTCTAGTTCAGGCTCTGTGAATCATGAATAATCAAAAATCTGTATTATTGTGATAGCATCAGAGCCAGAAGCTCCCTCTGGCTTGAGATCCCAAGCTTCTCATAGATATTGGAGATGTGTTTGTACGTGGTCGCGATCGAAATGTACAGGGTGCTGCTTACGTTGGCCGGCGAGACGCCCTGGCAGAGGAGGTTCGCGATCTCAGCTTCGCGTTTGGTGAGGCCGGAGTTCTCGGGCGAGAAGGCTTTGATCCTGCCCCAGCCGTTTTCCTCCGAATAGAAAAAGTTCTTATATAGGTTGCTCAGATGCGGAAAGGCGTAGTAGATGTCTGCAATCTCTTTTCCGGTCCACGGCTTTTTGTTCAGCTTATCCAGGGCAACGGCGGTACGGATGTTTCCGTAAAGGTCATAGAAGATTAGGACCATGGAGTAGGCGAGATCCTGAGGCCTGATGTACTCGCGTATAAAGACCGTCTCGGGCTCGTCCAGCCAGTTAATGATGCTGATATCGATGGTATCGGGGATCTCGCGGTAGTATCTGTCGATCGAGTATTCGTGATTCCCCGCCTCGGAACCGTGAGCAAAGGAGCTCATGTAGAAATCGCTCGTCTCATTGCTGATGTTGGAAAGATGCTGGTGAATGACTTTTCCGTTCCCGTCGAAGAACAGGACGAAGGCCCTGTCGAACCGCAGAAGATCCGGCGCGCTGTTCAGAATCGCCGCGACGAACCCCTTGGGGTCGTGGGCATCGCCGCAGGCTATGACGAAATCGTTGATCTTCTGCCAATCCGGTTTGATCGATGTGTCGATGAGTTCCTGTATGTTCCGCTTGCTCATTTCGCACCTGCTTTCTGAGAAAAGAAACTCTTACATATATATTATACGACAACTGCACAAGCGAAAACTACATAATTCTGTTTATTTGTTTTGAAATATTCTGAACATATAATAACTGTACAAGGGAAATTAGCAGTTCCCGGCGGGAACTGCAGATAAGAATAAGGAGGACAATTATGGCTATCAGTTCCAAGAGCTCACTGAGAGAAGTGCTCGCTGACGAGAGAGCATGCGCTATTATCGAGAAGTACATACCGGGATTCAGAGACAGATCTGACCAGTTCGGACCCGTCATGGGAATGAAGATCGGCATGCTGCTGAGATTCCCGCAGGTCGGACTCCCGAAGGATCAGGTCGAAGCGTTCATCGCCGAGATCGATGCGCTCGACGCATAGTTCCGGACCGAAGGCTTTGATCATCAAAAACAGGAAAAGGAGATAAAACCATGGCAGACATCAAAATGTCGACTGCTTCCAAGGAAAGGAAGACCCTCTATAAGCTTCAGAAGATGAAAAACGAAGGCGAGAAGATCGTTCAGATGTGCCCGGCGGTCCTGGGACCGATCTTCGCGATCGCTGCCGAAATGGTCGGCTGCGACATCATGCGTATCCCCGGCATGCTCAGCCTGAGAGGCGGCCTTCGTCTTGAGGACGAGCACGTTAACGCGATAGGAACCATCAGGATGTTCCGCGAATTCGTAAGCGTCATCCACATGAACTACTATATGGCCACCGGATTCTACGCTGACAAGGTCACCGCGGTCAAGGAAGGCGCTGAGTATGTAAAATTCGGTGCTGACTCCATCCTCCCGATGGGCGTGACCAACGAAGTCCTGAAATACATGAGCGACAACTATGTACCGACCTACGGCCACATCGGAGCTATCTCCGGCTGGCAGACAAACGCCACCGGCTACAAGAAGGTCGGCAAGACCGCTGAGGACGCGTTCCGCATCTTCAAATGGGGCTATGAGTATCAGGAGAACGGCATGGGCGGCATGACCATCGAGCTCACACCGATGGAAGTTTCCCAGAAGATCGCCGAGACTCTGAGAGTTCCTGTCGTATCCATCGCTGCCGGAGCACCCTGCGACGGTTCCGAGATGGTCGACATGGATACCTTCAGCATGATGCCGAAGCCCGCTTCCCACGCCAAGGCTTATGCCGAGCTGATGCCCTTCCTCTGCGAAGCTTACATGGGCTGGCTCATGGACGTCAAGAGCGGCGCGTATCCTGAGGATAAGCACGGATATCACATGGATCCGGAAGAGCTCGAGAAGTTCAACGAGATGATGGACAAGTTCCAGGCCAAATAAGCATTTGCGCCCCGAGCAAAGGAATCAAAACCATAAAATGCGATGTAAAGAAGCGCCGCGGTTTTCCGCGGCGCTTTTTGATCGTGTTCGTCCGGACGAAGGCACCTCGCCCGGAAGACTTGTCAGTTGTGGCAGCTGTGCTCCCCGCAGCCGGATCCGTGGTGGCCGCAGCTTTCGCCTTCGCCGTGGTGGCCGCATCCCGCGCCTTCGCCATGGTGACCGTGGTGGTCGCAGTGCGCGTCAGGGTCATATACGAGCGCTCCTTCAGCCAGAGCCTTCGCCGCTGCGTCCGCGCTTCCGCTCACTCCGCCGTAGAGCGCGATGCCCGCTTCCGCGAGCGCGTTCTGAGCTCCGGGCCCTATGCCTCCGCAGATCAGCGCGTCGACCTCCGCGGCCTTCAGAAAGCCTGCCAGAGCTCCGTGGCCGTTTTCGAATGTGCTGACGACCTGCTCGGCTACGATCTCTCCGTTCTCCACATCGTAGAGCTTAAAGGCTTTCGTGTGTCCGAAATGCTGAAATATCTCTCCGTTTTCGTAAGTTACAGCGATCCTCATGGTATTCTCTCCCTTCATCTCAACATCTATGCTTTCCGGCGGCGATATCCGATAGCAGCCGCCGGCTATCTCGATCCTGCGTCCCTCCACCAGCATGGAAGCGAGCTTCCGCCTGGCGGACTCATAGATCGCGGTCACCGTGGTGCGCGAGACACGCATCTGCTCCGCGCAGGCTTCCTGTGTAAGTCCGGCATAGTCGATCAGCCGGACCGCTTCGTATTCGTCCAGTGCCAGGACTATCGGCTCACCCCGCCCGGAGTCCTCTGCCGAGAAACACCAGTGGTCAGGGTAGCTTCCGATGAATCTGCATTTGGGTCTTCTGGGCATGGCGGGCTCCTTTCTGACATATGTCAGTTATAATCATATAACTTTTTTGACATATGTCAACAACAAATTGCGTCGCCATGAATGAGGGGCTTCGCAAGGAAGGGCTGCCATCCCGTTTGAACGCGGGGTATTTGAACGCATCGGCCGGCAATGGTATACTGTCTTAAACAGATCGCGATCGGAGGGAGACAGAATGCAATTCAAAAAAGGATCGGGATGGAAAGCCGCATATGATAATGAAAGCGGCAGGTATTTCGGCGAGTACGGCGGCATTCAGGCCTATAATCTCTACGAGCTGACAAAAGAGCAGTATGAAGCGCTTGATGCGGATATGAGCGAAGGCGATGCCTCTTTGATCATGTACGAAGGACGGCATCTGTATATGTCGGTCGACGATCGCTGCGGCCCGCCTTACACTATAGTTTTTGACGATGACTATAAAACGCTCTGCCCGTGGGCGAAAGTTATCGCAAGCGGCAGGGTATGGCCAGACGAGCTGACCGACGCGGCTGTGGAGATTTTTTCCTCAGAGGAAAACAACCGCGAACAGCGGCGCAAAAAGCGCGAGGAACGCGAAAAGAAGGATAAGTGATCCTGGCAGATAGGGGTTTGTGGAGGCGATGATGGCATGAAGCATGAATGCAGAATAACCGTATTGGAAACAAAATGCTTTTCTGATCTTCAGGAAAAATATTTGGCAGATCCCAAGTCCGGGCCATGTCCTTTTTTTAAACCGGGCGACACTTTCCTGCTGAAGCGCACACCGCAGCAGGACGATTTCTATCATTTGATGGAAGGCAGGTTCTGTGGTGAGGCGTGGGATGCTGTCAGTCGGTATGTTTACACTGCACTTCAGGGTGGCTCCATAATGAAGGGCTGGACCAACGATGACCGTATGATGATCGCCTGCTGCAATGATGGGACACGTCCTGTTGTGTTCAAAATAGAGCGAATCGACATACCGGAGAATGACGAGGAGCGTGAGTGGCTCGAAAAACAAGATTTTCATAATACAGCGGATGATGCTTATACCGGATAACAGATCTGATTGGTTGAGATGTCATTAAATTCCGATTTGTGGAGGTGTTATGGAGATGGAAAACAGATTGATTCAAATGCTGCATCTAAAGTCTGAACCTGTTGGAATCTATTTGGGAAATACGGATGTCGTTTGTGATTTTGATGCATCCCAGGAAAAGAGAAACTGTGTAATTCCTTTGCTGATCGCTGCGGCAAAGGGTAAAACAATCTCGATGAATGAAGAAAGCTGCAACTGTCCCGGTGGGGCGACCGGATGCTGTTTTGGAGACGGATTTACCAGAAGAAACCCGCAGATTCATAAGATGCTTTCGCAAGGCTTTGGGGAGCAGGCTCCACCCCAGATGCCGGAGCATATGAAGAGCGGGGAGCGTTTTTTTTGCACAGAAGAACTTGCGCTGAAGTGGCGGAACAGCATGCCGTTTTCTGAGAAAGGGTATCCGAGGGTCGTATTTGCTCCAATGAGTAAATGGAAAGAGATTGGAAACCCTGATGTTGTTTTTACTTTTGCAAATCCGGATCAGATTTCTGCGCTGGTCACCATGCTGGGGTCTCACAACGGGGAGGCATTGAATACGCTTGCTCCCTTTGGAGCAGCCTGTCATTCTATCGTATATGCAGTTGATCAGATAGAGAAAGAAAAACCGATGGCGATCATGGGGCTGTTTGATATATCCCAGCGTCGGGAAACACTGGCAAACAACCTCTCCATTACTATGCCGTATGCCTTGTGGGCAGGTTTGGCAGAGGATCTGGATAAGAGCTGCCTGACGACACATGCATGGAAAGAGATAGAGAAACGACTCTGAGACAGCATATTCCCGTAGAGAATCATTCCTTCTGCTCGGAATACCTTTTCAAAGACTGGGAAGCAGTCCTGGATATTTTGTATGAAGAGGGCGGCCGCGTTTCGTCCATCCTCTGGTGGGATCACTGCAGGAAAGATCTGGCGCATGCATCCATTGGAAGCGGCGGATACACCGATCCTGATGATCCGGAATGGATGTATGCTGAGACCTGGCTTCACGAAGACGGATTTGAAGAAAGATCCCTGGAAGATATAAAGGCTTATATTCAGGAGATTAGACAGGGTGGTCTTATTCTCAGTGACAAATACATCACCTTTGATCTAGTGCCGTCTTTCTATATTGCGGATTAAATCAAGTTTGCAGGGTTGTACTATGCATGAAATAAAAAACGATGGTTTCTATGATTTAGCCAAACAATATGATCCGGATCCCGAATATCATCTTGTCGGCGAAGTTGACTATCATCTATTGGAAGATGATAAACCTTATGAAGGTCTGCAGTCCCATAGGGATGCCTTGATCGTCGTCTTTGACCGCCTGGTGGAAAACAGCATAGAGGATCTGAAAGGTGTCAGAGAAAGATGTGGCGATGACAAGGCGGATCAGCTGTTGCCATTGGTCTATGACATTGATAAAGCGCGGCCGGCACCATTGGATCCGGACGAGTTTTTCTACTGCCCGAATATCGTAAAAACCGATTATTACGGCAACGTCTATTATGATGCCGAGTGGAAACCAAATGATGAGAACTGTGGAACTGCGGTTCCTTACTGGTACGCTTTGATGGAACCGGTCCACGGCGAAAGAAACAAGCCTGAGGATTTCAAAAAAGTGAACGGCGGCCTGTTTCCAAACGGTATGGATGCGCTTGACATATATGAATGGACCACGGATTGGTCGGATCTATTTGATGCAGGGCACGAATGGTATGGTGCATGTTGCTGGAGCATCTATGACAAGAGCATGAACAGATATGTAGTGATGCTCGTATCGGCAACGGACTGAGAAAAAATGGCGTTTGATTATAAAAAGGAATACAAGGAATTCTACTTGCCGAAGAACAAGCCTTCCATATTGACTGTGCCGAGCATGAACTATATCGCCGTTCGCGGTCATGGCGATCCGAATCAGGAAGGCGGCGAATACAATCAGGCGATCGGATCGCTGTACGGCATTGCTTTTACGATCAAGATGAGTAAAAAAGGAGATCATCAGATCGAGGGATATTTCGATTATGTTGTACCGCCGCTGGAGGGGTTCTGGTGGCAGGAGGGTATAGCGGGAGTCGACTATGCTCACAAGGAAGACTTCAACTGGATATCCGTGATCCGGCTGCCGGACTTTGTGACAAGGGCTGACTTTGACTGGGCCATAGAAGAAGCAACAAAGAAAAAGAAACAGGATTTCTCAAAAGTGGAATTTCTGACTTATGATGAAGGCCTATGCGTTCAATGCATGCATATAGGTCCCTATGATGATGAGCCTGCTACTGTTCAGGTGATGCATGAATGCATGGAAGAGCAAGGCTTTGTTCTGGATATCACGGATCAGCGCCTGCACCATGAAATATATCTGAGTGATGCGCGAAAGGTCGCGCCTGAGAAACTCAAAACTGTGATCCGCCATCCGATAAGGAGGGGGTAGGTTGTGACATCAAGTAAAGAATATCCGGAATACACACTGGGTCAGCTGTCCGGGCTGGATGATCTATCTTGTCGAGCGATGATGGGTGAATACATCATCTACTATTGCGGCAAGGCGATCGGCGGCATATATGATGATCGCTTTCTCGTCAAGCCGGTGAAGTCCGCAGCGGCAATGATGCCGGATGCGGAGAAGGAACTCCCGTATGAAGGCGCTAAGGAAATGCTCCTCGTGGACGATGTGGAGAACAGGGAGTTTCTGAGCGAATTGCTGGAAGCGATGTATGATGAGCTGCCTGCGCCGAAGAAGAAAAAGAAGTGAACAAATCTTGCTAATGTTTGTCAAGCAGATTTTTAAAGATTTTGAGCACCTTGAGGCCAGAAATAAGAGTAACCTTAATAAGACCTGCTGTTGCAGGCCGGCAGTTAACGGCTATAATGAAAGCGGACGGATTTACTTGTACAACTCCATTGCACGAGCATAGTAGATCCGCAGGAACTTATTGACGGCAGCCATCTTGGCTACGTTGTAAGGTTTCCCTTCCTGTTCCTTTTTGAGCAGAAAAAGGTAAACAGGATCGTCCTGAGGTTTTGTCAGTTTGAGAGCCTGCATAACCTCAAAACAAGCTTTTCTGAGAGCCGGGTTGCCACGCTTGGAGATGTGACGATTCCGGCTCTCGAATTGCCCGGACTGATACGGCGGGGCATCGTTGCCTGCATAAGCATTGAGTGCTTTACCGCTGTGAAAACGGCGAATGTCACCGATTTCACCGAGGATGATGGGGCCAAGCCGATCACCCACGCCAGCCATAGAGCGAAGCACTTTGTACTCCGGTATGGTCTCTGCAATGATCCTCATTTGAAGATTGATCTCATCAGCAGCGTTCTGAGCCGTGGATACGAGATCAACACACTGATCCTGAGTCATTGCGGATAAGGGATTTTCTCCACGGGTGGTAATACTGTTAAGGACCAGTTCATAGATAGCAAGTCCCTTAGAACCGGCAAAACGATCCTTTGTCTTCTTGACGAGGACCTGATAGCTGTCCAGGAAGCGTGTCTTGCCCATCTTACGGATCACATCGAATGACTTGAAACGCTTAATGAAACGCAGAAGCACGCAGTTGTCGGGATCTCTGCTTTTAAGCGGGAGAATGGTCGTAATGCCGGGCATTGTTTCGTCCAGAAGGCTGAGCAACTGAACTTTGGCAGCAGTTAGGGTTGATATCCTCTGACTGTATTGTCTGGACAGAAAACGAAGATCCTCATACTTCTGATCCTGAGGAGTGTAAGGAATCAGCGAGTACGACTTCTCAAGTGCATACTGAGCGATTCGCAGAGAATCTCGTTTGTCTGTTTTTGCCTTTCGGAGTTCGGTATCGCCATACTTCTTCATCTGGTATGGATTGATCAGACAGACTGGGAGTTCCGCCTCCCGAAAGGCTTTCAGAAGTGGATAATGATAGTGGCTGGTAGGCTCCATAAGAATGGTTGGAGGTTCGGAAGTCCTCTTGATGTAATCCACCAATGCCTGCAGCTCATCAGCGACATGGTGGACATCAAAAGGTTTAGCACGGATGCTGCCATCCCCATTAAGAATAGCAACTGTACTCTTGGCTTTTGAAACATCAATACCAACAGCAATCATGAGAAAGACGCTCCTTTCGTAAGTGGTTTATGATTGGATCCAGCTCTTCAAGGTTCACTCATATTCTTTCGTTAAACGGGAGAAACAATCTTTCCCAACTTGCTGAATCGAATGTAAAACGATGAAGGCGGGCTGACACATTTGTCGCCGGGCGTGATGTCCCAATCGAAGATTACGTCAGGCCAATCACCTTCATCATAAAGAAAGAGCAGAGACTGTGAAAGCCTCTACTCATATATTAAGAATCGAAGTTCGCGTTCTCAAAGATCAAGTACGAAGGATTCGAAAATGCCGATAAGAACACCTATTACGTTCTTCGAAAAGCAAGAGATGACGACGCAAACAAAACGTATCTGGAAATACTGGAGGAAGAAGCGGACGGTCTGTATATCCAGGATATTATGAGGGGAGGTATCAAAAACGATGACCCACGCATACCGAGAAATCTATCTGAGTAACGCGCAGTCGGTGCTTGGCGATGCGTTTGATTATGCGATAAATACTTGTCAAATACCCGGCGATGATTTTGTAAAACTCTTTGTTGCAAGCACTGTCAGCCGTCGCATGGAAAACGGTGAGCCATCGCTACTTTCCGGAAAAAGCGGAATTGAGATTGCCATAGAAGTTATTGCCGAAACCACCGGCAAACAGCTTGAAACAATTCCTTCAGAGCATATGGAACGATCCGTGGAATACTGGATCGGCTGGGCTGTGGCGTATTATCAATGGTATTCTGCAAGACGATACAGCGACATCTTCAAAGTGCTGACCTTCGATGATCTCCAGAAAATGTATTATACTCTCCACGAAGCAGATATTACAAAGTTTGTCGATATAGCGGAAGAGCGGATCAAAGAACACTTCAAAGATACCAACCTGAAACGGATCCGCACGGCATACGGCTGCACACAGGCGGAACTTGCTAAACAGTCTGGCGTAAGTCTTCGCTCAATCCAGATGTACGAGCAACGTCGAAAGGATATCAATAAAGCAAGCGCGGAAACACTGTACAGCATTGCAAAAGTGCTGGGATGCACGATTGAGGATTTGATTGAAAAATAAAAAGAATGTACGG
>Ga0079305_1002889_pt1 | contig 13117 bp, 9 predicted proteins | sample LMS_cellobiose_e_FD_79183 | JGI IMG/M metagenome (GOLD analysis project Ga0079305, IMG submission 79183) | Rumen-fistulated moose microbial communities from Alaska, USA - LMS_cellobiose_enrichment | ecosystem: Host-associated > Mammals > Digestive system > Stomach > Rumen fluid ... | reverse complement strand
CGTTTGGGGTACAAAAACCTCGAAGAAATAATTGAAGAAGTCTATAGAGAAGAACGAATTAAAGTTGGAGCACCAACAGAAGGTTTATTGTTCCAATACTTTTGTCCTAATGACATCAAGCACGAGTTACGCAGAATTCCAACAGAGAAAGGGCGTCTGCAACAATACTACTGTAAAGAATGCAAACGCAAATACGCAATCACGTCTACAAGTATAGTTGATTCGATGGGCTTCGATATATACAAGTGGATTCTTTTTATAGAAAGTTCACTTGATGGAGATACGATAAGTGCCACAGCACGACGTGTGGGAATTACGGTAAAAACAGCCGCTCGTTGGAAAAAGTGCTTGCTATACGCGGTCGATTTGTTGGTGGCTGAAACAAAGCTCAGCGGTATTGTCGAAATTGATGAGACAATGATACGCACGAGTTATCGTGGCCCAGGTGAAATGGAAAAATATAGTGTAAAAAGAGAGCCGCACAAGCGAGGAAACGCTACTCGAATTAAAGACTCTCAACAAGAGAATGTATGCGTACTGTGTGCAGTCGATAGTCATGGGAAGTATATTGCTAGAGTGTGTGGTATCGGCGCATCAAATTCTGAAGTTATATGCGACCAGCTTAAAGACAGAATAGATTATAGAAATATCGAAATGCTGCTGACTGATGGTGGATATGCACTGAGAAAGTTTGCAAGGATATACCACTTTAGTCACCTTCGCTTGATTCCCAGAGATATTCCAGGATGCGGAAAGGTGCCCACGGTGAAAAGCATCGGAGGAAGGCTCTATCATATACAACACATCAACTCATTCCATTCCAGTATAAAGAAGTTTTTGAGAAATGGATGCACGACACGTTATCTTCAGAGCTATCTTAATTTATTGTCGTACAAAAAGATGCATGGGGGTAATATGCAGGATGAATCAACATATATGGATATTATCAAAACTCTTCTGCGCCCACATCTATATAAGTCTGAGAAAGATTACGAATCATATTTTTCGGTTCCTAAAACGACTCGTATGCTTTCGGATGAAAAGAAGGATATTCCTGAGTACCTGATGGATGCATACGCACATATCTTAATGAAAGAGGACGAAGAGACCATTGCACGCGAAACTGGTTTAGATGAAGAATATATCAAGAAGTTGCAGCAATCAATACAGGCAGAACCCTGGTTGATAGATTATGTCCAAGAGTGGATGGATAAAGAGCACAAGCTTGAACAATCCCGAATAAGGGCTCAGCGAAAGCGCGAAGAATTAGATAAACGCAATTGGCGAATTCTGGCTGCTGTTAATTCGGGTATACCATTAACTTTAATTGCAAAAGAGTTTAACTTGACCAGAGCATATATCAATACGATTATTGCAAAATACAAACGTGAATTTGGTTGGATTGATACACGACCTGTAAAAAAACGAAAAGAGAAGGTATTTCATCCGAAACCCCCTCTTAAGAGGAAACTATATTATGAGCGTTTCATGGAATTAGAGGAACAATATCCAGAACTGCCCAAAATGCAAATATATAAAAGACTCTCTGAGGAATATACTACGAATATAAGTAATGTCGTATCATCAATCTCAAGATACAAGACAAAAGTTATTGGTATCAGGACAATACGAAAACCAATTGACAGTAAAAAGAAAAGCGCCATCGTTAAGCAGTATAATAAATTGGCTGGAATAATGCCAAGAAAAACTGAAGCAGAAATATACAAAACTATATCAATTAGGGAAAGGGTTCCTATAAGTATTGTTACCCGTTGTGTAAATCAGCACTACAAACTAAATGGCTTAAAGAAGAATAATGAGAGGACATTTCATTTGGGCAAAAAAAATCTATCGAGATCCGAAATCGAGGAGATTCGAAATTACTATTTGAATCTGTTGAACAAGCCAGAATACCATGGGAAAAAGTCCCTTTCCGAAATAAAAGCAGAGGTTGTTACTTTATATAATTTAACAAATAGAAAGAAGACAACGGTTTTTCATAATAGGACAATTCTCGATGCAGAAAAAGAGCATCTGCAAGCGGGGCACTTTATTACAAATAAGCCAAAGAGGGATAGAGCAGGACGCCCTATTGTTAGGCTTCGGGATGGTAAGGTGTTTAAAGATGCGTATGCGGCAGCTGAAGAAATGCATATATTTGATAGCAATATCCGACATTGTTGCAGATGCCCTGATGAAACCTATAAAGGTTCCTATTGGTGTTATTTAAAAGATTTAGAAGAAAGGGAAAAATACTATGCCGATAAATGCATAGATATGAAAAGCGAAAGACGTCGCGGCAAAATGCTATTTAATGAGGTATATCATAAATACTGGGATGAGAAAAATGCTAACCCTAAAAGAAAAAGCAAGGAAATAATTGCTGCACTGGCAAAAGAATATCAAATGTCTATACAATATATTGCTAACATTGTTTATAAGGTTAGGGGAGCAGACTATATCATAGAAGATGATAAAACCAATACATAACGATGCCTGAAGTTTAAGAGAACCGTTTTTGTTCGGTTCTCTTTTTTATGTGGTAAAAAGGCCTTGTTACTTCTTGGCGGGCTTGACATTAACAGCGGGAACGATAGCACCGTCTATTTCGCCATGCTCCTCCTCAAAGGCTCGTATGCTTTCCCGAATAAGAACAAGCACATGACTGTTGACAGACCGTCCCTCATAATCTGCAACATACGCCAGCTTTTTCAGCATATCGTCCTCGATTCGGATGGAAACACTCTTGACTGGCATAAAACCACCTTACTTTTAGATATTTGGTATGTTTATTTTATGTCCACAGCGTGTTATAATGTCCAAAATAGATATATGGTATATCTATTATTTCAAAACAGAGAGGGCTGAGTACAAATGACAAACAACGGTCAATACGCCACGGCATACTTTGTCCGCCACCCACGCACGATACAGGATCTGATGTTGCTTCATGCACTTGATGAAGAGCAACCATTCGTAATTGCGCAAAAGATATATCTTCCCATGATTGACTATGAGAATTTTCTGACGGATATGACGGTGGACCGTGGATTCATCGAAGAAAATGCATCAAAGTGCGTGAATGATGATGAATATGTGAAACGGTGTTTGTTCGTCTATTGTAGAGATCCGCAAAAAGGCGTGCTGATAGTTCCTGAAGATGGGCGATGGGTAGGAGAGGCTGCCTATTATGATAGAAAGTAATATAGGTTCCTACAAACAAGTAAAAAAAGGAGAATGTGATTTCATAAAAATTGGTGTTTATACCGTCCTTCTGAGAGGACGGTAATTTGTTTTTCGGAAAATGGGCAATTTCCATGTACTTTCATCATACTATTCGCGATTTTTTGCGAATGGTGGTGTAAGTGGTCGTGGCTAACAAAAACCTTGCTGCTGCAAAAAAGGGAAAAAACGATGAATTTTACACACAATTAACTGATATCGAAAAAGAACTCAGACACTACAAAGAACACTTTCGAGGCAAAACAGTGCTCTGTAACTGTGACGATCCTTATGAAAGCAATTTCTTTAAGTACTTTGTTTTGAATTTCAATTTCCTCGGATTAAAAAAGCTGATTGCAACCTGTTATGCTGGTTCTCCTATTGCGGGACAGCAGCTTTCATTGTTCGATGAGGAGACTCAATCGCAGCAGCCTGCGAATAAGCCATATAAAGCTATCGTTACAAAGGTATATGACGCCCTTGGAGACGGTAGGGTTGATATGGTAGATGTTGCGGAGTTGTTCCGTATTGGAGAAAATGAGCTGACTTTGTTAGAGGGTGATGGAGATTTTCGTTCTCCTGAGTGTGTGGAATTGCTGAAAGAAGCAGACATTGTGGTGACAAACCCACCCTTCAGTTGTTTTCGCAGTTATATTTCCTTGCTGATAGAGAACGAAAAGAAATTTGTGGTAATTGGGAATCAAAATGCTATCACCTATAAAGAAATATTCCCTCTTATAAAGGAGAATATAATTTGGCTTGGTTATGGTTTTCCTGCAAATGTTGGCTTTTTTACCTCTCCTTATGAAGATAAGGCTAAGGCTTCTCAGCATAGAGAAGGATTTATTCGCATTTCAGGCGTCATGTGGTTCACAAATCTCGATATTAAAAAGCGTCATGAGCCCATCGATTTGGACGGCCATCCAACCTATACTCCAGAACGGTTCCCAAAGTACGACAATTATGATGCTATCAATGTTGATAAGGTTTCTGAAATTCCGAAAGACTACTATGGCGCAATAGGAGTTCCTATCTCTTTCCTCGACAAATTTTGTCCTGAACAGTATGAGATTATTTCTTGTTCGGCCTTTTCTGATAAAAAGCATGATGGTTGTGGTTCGCTCTTCGTTGGAAAAAGAAAAATCTACGCACGATTAATTATCCGTCGGAAAAAATGAAGGAGGGAAAAAGAATGCAGATTAAACGTGTTCAGATTTCAATTCGTGATTTAGTCAAAGAGTATTCAAGAAATGAAACTACTGGACGAGTAGTGGGATACGGAGGAGCACTTGATATTCGTCCTGCGTATCAACGCGAGTTTGTCTATGACGATAAGCAGCGCAACGCAGTCATTGACACAGTACGCAATGGATTCCCACTCAATACTATTTACTGGGCAGTTACTTCAAATGGTTTTGAAGTATTGGATGGTCAGCAGCGCACTATAAGTATTTGCGAATATATTGAGGGTGAATACTCTATAAAAGAGCAGTATTTTTATAATCTTACCAAAGAAGAGCAAGACGAAATCCTTGATTATCAACTCGATGTCTATCAGTGCGAAGGTACAGATAAAGAAAAACTCGATTGGTTCAAAATTGTGAATATTGCTGGTGCAGTACTGACAGACCAAGAATTAAGAAACGCTGTTTATGCAGGACCGTTTACGGGAGCGGCAAAAAAGAAGTTTTCGGCACGCGGTTGCTCTGCTGAAAGCATCGCCAAGCAGTTTTTAAGCGGTACGCAGATTCGTCAAGACTATCTCGAAACGGCACTGCAATGGGTTGCTTATAAGAATAATACCACTATTGAGAACTATATGGCTCTCCATCAATACGACGAAAACTGTGATGAGTTGTGGGAATACTTTGAAGCCGTTATTAAGTGGGTCGGGAAGGTGTTCCCTGTCTATCGCAAGGAAATGAAGGGACTTCCATGGGGAGAATTCTTTAAAGACTATGGCCTTAACGAAAATGGAGAAACTATCTACCCGTCAATTTCCGACGATGCAATCAAGGCGTTGATGACCGATGACGATGTTACCAAAAAGGGAGGTATTTTTGAATATCTCCTTTCGGGCCGCAAAAAGGAAAAGGCACTTAGCGTGAGGGCTTTCAGTGATACTATGAAGCGCGGAGCATATGAACGCCAGAATAGGAAGTGCGCGATTTGTGGTAAAGAGTGTGAATACGAAAAAATGCATGGCGACCATATCAAGCCCTGGTCTATGGGAGGACACACCACGGCAGACAACCTTCAGATGCTCTGTACAACTTGCAATTTGAATAAAAAGGCTGATTGCTAGTCTGAAACCCATACAATTACAAAGCCGTTCCTGTTTGCTCGAAATCTTCTTTTTCGGCATTGCAGGGAGCGGCTTTTGTATGCTATACTTGGCGGGTAGAGTCAAGAATAATTCAGTATATTACGCTCAAGATATATACACCACTTGAAGGAGAATTGAAACATGGCGAACAAGTTGGAACTGACATGGTACAACAAAGAAAAGCCAATAATCGTAGAGCCCAGAATTCTGATTGAGGATGCCGCAAACTCAAACTATGTAAATGCTCCCGACACCGAGAATATGCTTATTCACGGCGACAATCTGCTTGCCTTGAAAGCTCTTGAGAATAAGTATTCAGGAAAGGTGAAATGCATTTATATTGACCCACCATATAATACTGGAAGTGCCTTTGAACAATATGATGATAACCTCGAACATTCTATTTGGCTTAACTTGATGTATGCACGCCTCCATATTCTTCATTCATTGCTCGCTGATGATGGCAGCATTTGGATTTCCCTGGATGACAACGAGGCGCATTATCTAAAGGTTGTCTGTGACGAAGTGTTTGGTCGTCTCAATTTTATTGCTGATGTTGCCTGGGAAAAAGCCGATAGTCCTCGCATGGATGCAAAACTTTTTTCAACAAGGTACGACCATACTCTCGTGTATGCAAAAGATATCAACAAAGTTCTTATTAAGAAAATTGAATCTACTGAGATTCCAGAACACTATGATAAGACGGACGAAGACAATCGCCGTTATTATCTAAAACCGTTGAGAGCCATGAATCAAAATGACTCGCGGGAGGCAAGGCCCAATCTATACTACTCCCTGACTGCCCCAGATGGAACCGTTGTCTTTCCACGTAGACCAGATGGGTCAGATGGAACTTGGCGGTGGTCACAGAAAAAGGTAGAAGATAATCCACGCCTAATCGAATGGATTAATGGGCGCAATGGATGGTCGCCATATTACCGTATATACGCTGATGAACATACGTCAAGACCACCTGAAACATTATGGCGATTTGAGGTGGCTGGAAGCAATCGGGTTTCAAAGGCTGAAATAAAAGCATTGTTTGTTACAGAAAAAGCATTTGAAACTCCAAAACCAGAAAAACTTATAAAGATGGTTTTGGATATTGCGTCAAATCCTGGAGATTTGGTATTGGATTCATTTTTAGGCTCGGGTACAACGGCGGCCGTCGCACACAAGATGGGCAGGCGGTACATTGGTGTTGAGATGGGCGAACACGCTTATTCTCTCTGCAAAACTCGCTTAGACAAGGTCATTGATGGAGAACGTGGCGGAATAAGCAAAATGGTGAATTGGCATGGTGGAGGAGGATACCGTTTCTATGAATTAGCTCCTTCCCTCATCAACGAAGATCCCTTCGGTGAGCCTATTATTAATCCAGAGTATGATGGAAATATGCTGGCTGCTGCTATGGCATTGCATGAAGGTTTTACTTATCAGCCAAACAGCAATCTATTCTGGAAACAATCTGTTGGGAATGAGAATAGCTATCTCTTTGTTACAACACGGCATCTGAATGGCACTTATCTTGATTCAATTCGAGACACAATGGAGGACGGAGAGTATCTAATTATTGCCTGCCGTTCATTTGATGCTGGGCTGGAAAAGGCATATGGAAATATCACAATTAAAAAGATTCCGCAGATGCTGCTGGATCGCTGCGAATTTGGCAAGAAGGATTACAATTTGAATATTGTTCACCCACCCGTGTATGATTACGAGGAGGATGAGATTGATGAGTGAGCGTTTTCCGCAGTACACGACCGATTATATCAGCGGCGTCATGTCGTTGCGCCGACCGCAAACCGCCTCGCTGAAAATCCTGGAGGATATTCTCACAAGCGTCACACTCCGCAAAGGGATGAATCTACGTGGTGTGCTGGGGGCCGTTCATGCCATGTATCCTACCTGTACAGACTTTGAGCGAGACTTTATGTCTTTGACCTTTGCTCTGGCAACAGGCGTGGGAAAAACAAGATTGATGGGGGCCTTTATCGGGTATCTATACACGCAGTATAACATTCGCAACTTTTTTGTCGTAGCACCTAACACAACAATCTTTGAAAAGCTCAAAAAAGACCTCTCTGACTTTAATAGCCCCAAATATGTGTTTCGTGGGTTGGGGTGCTTTATAACTGCACCGCAAGTTATTACGGATGACGACTACAAATCCAAGCAAATATCGTCCTTCGAGTCAGATATTCGCGTCTTTGTGTATAACATTGATAAGTTCAATAAAGAAGACGCGAATATGCGTAGAATCAATGAGATAATTGGTGACTCGTTCTATAAGTATCTGTCTTCTCTTCCTGATTTGGTACTTATAATGGATGAGTCTCACCATTATCGCGCAGAGCGTGGCGCTGCTGCGTTAAATGAGTTGAATCCTCTGCTGGGGCTGGAATTGACGGCGACACCGCTTGTGACCCAAGGGACGAAGCAAGTTCCATTCAAAAATGTCGTATACGAATATCCTCTCTCCAAGGCTATTGAAGACGGATATACCAGGACTCCATATGCAGTAACAAGAACGGATATCAACTTCTATAATTTTGGCGATGAGCAGCTGGATAAATTAATGCTTCAAGATGGAATCGCCTGTCATGAGAATACAAAACGAAAGTTGGAGGTTTACGCCAGCAATAACGGTAGGCGCGTCGTAAAACCTTTTATGCTTGTTGTGTGCAAGGATACAGAGCATGCTACATGGGTTGAGCACTATATACGCTCCGATGAGTTTAGAAACGGAGAATATCGAGAGAAGACCATTGTTGTCCATTCAAAGCAAAAAGGTTCTGAAACTGAAGCACATACTCGCCTTCTTCTTGATGTAGAGAACCCAGAAAACCCAGTAGAAATTGTTATTCATGTAAATATGCTGAAAGAAGGCTGGGATGTTAATAACCTCTATACGATTGTCCCATTGCGTACAGCTGCTTCCAAAATCTTGAGAGAGCAGATGGTCGGGCGCGGGCTGCGTTTGCCCTATGGCGAGCGTACAGGTGACCGAGATGTGGATGCTGTTATGCTCACGGCACATGATAGATTTAATGATATACTGGAGGAAGCGCAGCGAGGAGACTCTATATTCAAGGCTGGTAATATTATTAAGGTTGAAGATATTATTCCAGAGAAAACAACACACACCCAAGTACAATTTCAAATAGACCAGAATACTGTGCGCGATGAAGCTTATGCTCAAACGAATATACCTCGGTCGGAACAAAATGATGCTGTTATCGACCGTGCAGAACATCTGATTCAGGAAAAAGTCAGTAAAACAATACAGCAGGCGAGCGGACATACCGTCACTCCACAAGCAGCACGGGAAATCGCCCAGTCCGTTGCGTCCACTCTTGCACAGGATAAAGACCTTGGTGATACCTATCGAGAGAATGAATTACCATTAGCTGCGTGGCTCTATCAGCAAGTGGAAAGAACACATATCGCGGTAAAAGCCAAGTTTATTCCCATTCCCCGTATCAAGATAACAGATGCTGGAGCTGAAGAGTATGTGTTTGTTGATTTTGATATTGACCTTAGTGAATTCGACCATACACCAATCCGCAGTGAACTCCTGATTCAAAACCTCGAAGACATAAGCGACCGCCAGCGGATAAAAGGCGATTCAATTGATTTTGACGGTTACAATCCCAAGAAGGTCATATTGGATGAATTAAGAAAAAAACCTGAAATTGACTATGAGAAATGCTCTGCGTTGTTATTTAAGTTGATTACTCAAGTATGTCACAATTATACAGCTAAATACGGTGAGAACGGTGCCCGTAATATCGTGATGATGTTTAAACGGGATATTGCCAATAAAATCTATACGCAAATGATGCACGACCACTTCTATTGCAAAAACGGCTTTTTGCAGGAAGAGGTTATGAACACACGGGATTATAATTTGGAACAGACCTACAACTACAGAGAAAAAGTGGGCCTGTATGAGCCATTCACGGAAGAGATCCATTCTGTGTTGTTTACGGGTATTAAGAAAGGTGTGTTCAGCACGGCCAAGTTTGACAGTAAGGAAGGCGAGCTTAGCTTGGCCAGAGTTCTGGAAGCAGATTCTGATGTGTTGAATTGGCTACGGCCTCATCCTCAAGAGTTTAATATCACATATAATCATGGCCACTCATATGAGCCTGATTTCGTCGTTGAAACAGAGCATATGATTTATCTTGTGGAAGTAAAGGGGGAAGATAAGCTCAACAATCCAGATGTGATAGCGAAGAAAGAGCGCGGAATACAGTATTGCACCGTTGCATCTAACTGGGCTAAGGCTAATGGCCATAAGGAATGGTGCTACCTTTTCATTCCTGCTGGGCAGATAATGTCGAATTCCACATTCAGGCAATTGGCGGAACGATTTAAGGAATTGTAACGGTAGTAGAATTATATGTTAGTGCTGATGTTCACTGATTCGCATTTATGGATTATAGGGGGATATTGATGGATACTATCTTTGGCGAATTGGAGTTGCAAGGAGTATTGTATCATTTTCAATTTGATGAATATATTCTCCAGATACACAAAGCAGGTTCTGATGCCGATGCACTTCAAGCAATGGTTGATGCGTTATCCCCGAGTGCACCAAAGATTATGTCTAAACCCACCATAGGAACTTGCTATCCTGATGGACACAAGATTTATTTTATGCAAGTCTCTTACAAAGGGTTTAGCAATAATGTCAAAAAGTTTTCAGTTGGTTCTTATTTTGAAATCGATAATAATACCAATTTTCCCTTGCCCATATCCCAAGTAAGTATTGTCGCTAATGAACTAAACTACATCTATCCGCCTACGCAAATGTATTCATATCAAATTGATGCTCAAGGTATCATAACGGCCATGAATTTCACTCGTCCCAAGCCATCGTTTGAATGGAAATTCTCACTTGAAGGTGTTGAAGTTACTGTATCAAGTGGCTTTACACATAGCTATAAATGGAACTCAAAACCTGTTGAAATACAGAGTATGTTGCACCTTTCTTTTAAGCCTACAGAAAAATATGAGTTTGTAGTTCGTGTTTTTAATATAGCTCAAAACTTGCTACAATACTTGTGCTATCGTCAAAATATAAACTGTACTAATGCTTACATCTATGCACAGAATGAAGAGGGAAAAAACATCAAAATTGGGATTTATGATGCACGATGGATGAGCGAACAATTACCTGAAACAGAGAAAAGAAGCCTTAAAAAGAAAATCACATTCATGCTCGTTGAAAATGGCGTGAGCAATCTTCTACAAAGGCTGGCAGACAACACTTTATACTCCAGACATATTCCTGATAATAGTAAAGACGAACGGCGTATAACACCTGCGCGTTCAATCATGCTTACGGCAGCATTTGAATGGGAATATAAGCAAGTCTATCTGAACGGGAAAAAGCCAACGGATAGTTTTAAAGAGCGATTAGTAAAAGCCCTCAATGATTATTCGGACTGTATTGGGTTATTTGCTCAAAGAACCTACTCCATGAATAATAGAACATACGATATTGATTCTGCGGCTGAAAAAATCAAAATTGCACGAAATGACTTTGCTCATGGAGATATAAAGATAGACTATGATTTAGAAACTTTAATGGGAATTTCAATTCTTCCTTACTTGGTTTATGCTATGCAATTAAGGGCAGCAGGCGTGGATACAGACTCAATTAAGCATGCCATAAATGAGCTGTTTGCTTTACATATGATTTGATTAAGACTGCGACAATCCTCGCTGATGGCTTCAAGCATTTAACCTTGTTTCAAAATACTATCTGACAAAAAGCAGAAGAGCATTTGCTTTTCTGCTTTTTGTTTTCGAGCTGATTTATGGTTTTTCCATCTTAGGCTGCCGTTCCCATGTGGAAAACTCGTTGGCGGAAATGTAGGTCCCCTGGGTGAGCACTGACTTGTCCGTGGTTTTCGTAACTTCGCTGCTTGCGGTACGGTTCTCTTCAATCCATGAAAACAGATTGATGTAGTTATTCAGGTATTTGGTGGATACTCCCTTATATGCCACCAAAAAATCTCGCAGGCGGTGGCAATAGTTGTTCAGGTTATTGACATGATAAACGCCCTTACCATGTGTTATCCTGGCATTGAATGTTTTATGCTCAATCTTCGTGGTGCGAAAGTATTTTTTGTATGCGCGCCAATCGTCTGTAACCACAAGGGCACTTTCGTCAATGCGGTCTTTTAAAGCTCTTTCAAGCGTCTCTGCGTTAATTTTGCCACGGCATACCACTTCATTGTAAACGACGCCACCGCCTCTGCTAATGCCCGTTAGAACAACAGCCTTGGTGCGTTCTTTGTTGTCGCTGCCACGCTTGTAGGATTCGCGGGGCATAGTAAAGCTTTTGCTCTTTTTATGGTTGCCTTTAAATGAAATTGAGAAGAAGCCCTCATCCATTTCAACAATGCCTGACATGATATCTTTCTTCTCAATTCTCGCCAGCGCAGTCAGAATCTTATGCCGCCACGAAAAAGCTGTATGAGAAGAAAGCCCACACTCTTTTGAGCAGAATTCGATACTTTTCCCTTGCACCATGAGGGAAATATACTTGTGCCAAGTGGCTGCGGGTTTTTGTGTGCGATATACAACTGAGTTAGTTGCTCGACGAAAAGTTCTTTTGCAATCTTTACACAGATACCGCTGTGTAATTTTATCCGCGCTCATCCCGCGCTTTACAATGTGAGACTGCTCACAAAATGGGCAGACAATAGCGGTATTGTCATCAAACCGAGTTATATCGGTTTCACCAAGAAATTCACTTGAAGATGCTTGTTTCGTTACTTGTAGAAAGAGTTGCTCAATGAGTCGTTCTTGTTCCTGTTTTGACAATTTTCCAATGGCTTTCAATGCTTCGTCATAGGAATTTGCGCTCATGATTGTCCCTCCCTTTACTACAAGATAGAAGTTTCTTTTTGCGTCATAATTATATACCGCAAAATACGAAAAGGAAACAAAAGAGAGTACTTTTTAGCTTGAAAAAGATGTTTGTTTTAAAGCGTATGTTTTTATTATTTTGACTACTGTAGTTTATGAGATAAGTTGATTAATTTTAGCCTTTCTTATCGAATTAATTAGATGTTTGTTTTATTATTTCAAAAAAAAAAGAACGCTTGCTGCACATTTATGCAAACACAAGCGCATGGTCAAAAACCTGAACAAAGAGCAAATGTTCGGAAAATTTCTTCCGAAATGTAAATAATTGGTTTTTCAAAGGGCTATTTTTTATTATTTATCCCATAAATTACAATACAGCGCAATTTAATTACGAATTTAACAATTTGCATGTATCTCCATTCTTTGGTCTTATTCACATATGTTGCATTAGAATCCGGTATATTTTGTATAGGATGTTGAAGCAAGCCGCTATATCCTGCATTCCGGCGAAAAAACGCGCCCCCATCCATCGGGGGCGCAGAGGACGCGTGTGCGTTACCGCCAGTTTTCCCACAGCCGGAAGATGCCCTCCAGCAGGCCGGGCATGCGCACCTCCCGGGCCGCCACCGCGGGGATCTCCGCCACGGCCCGTCCGCCCAGCAGCAGCCGCACCGTGCCCAGGGG
>Ga0079305_1002888_pt1 | contig 13119 bp, 12 predicted proteins | sample LMS_cellobiose_e_FD_79183 | JGI IMG/M metagenome (GOLD analysis project Ga0079305, IMG submission 79183) | Rumen-fistulated moose microbial communities from Alaska, USA - LMS_cellobiose_enrichment | ecosystem: Host-associated > Mammals > Digestive system > Stomach > Rumen fluid ... | reverse complement strand
GTCGTCGCCGCCTACGGGCAGATCCTGCCCGCGGACGTGCTGGCCCTGCCGCCGCGCGGCTGCATCAACGTGCACGCATCCATCCTGCCGAAATACCGCGGCGCCGCGCCGATCAACCGCGCGATCCTCAATGGGGAGAAGGAGACCGGCGTGACCATCATGCACATGGCGGTCGGCATGGACACCGGCGACATCATCAGCACCCGTACCACGCCGATCGACCCGGCGGAGGACGCCGCGGCGCTCTCCGCGCGCCTGGCCGAGCTCGGCGCGGCGCTGCTGGCCGATACGCTGCCCGCCATCGCGGACGGCACGGCGCAGCGCACGCCGCAGGACGAGACGCAGGCGACCTACGCCGCAAAGCTCTCACGCGAACTATCGCCGGTCGACTGGTGCAGAACGAGCCGGCAGATCCTCGACCAGATCCGCGGCCTGATCCCGTGGCCCTGCGCGGAGGCAGAGCTGGACGGGAAACCGCTCAAGCTGCTGCGCGCGGAGCAGGGCGGACCGACCGATGACGCGCCGGGGACGATGCGCGCGGCAAAGCGCGGCATTGCCGTCGCCTGCGGCGACGGGCAGAGCGTGCTCGTCGCGGAAGTGCAGCAGGAGGGCGGCAAGCGCATGAGCGCCGCAGCATTCCTCAACGGCCGCCGCGCCGCTTCCGGCCAGCGGATCAATTGACGACGGAGGGACTATGTCCGCTTATTACGGCAGCAATATGAGGTACGGCGATTACGGCGCGTTCCTCGGCGAAAACCTGTATGTGATCCTGCTGATCCCGATCCTGCTGCTCTCGCTCTGGGCGCAGCTGCGGGTGAGCGGGAGCTTTCGCAGGTTCAGCGCCGTGACCAACGGCCGACGGATGACCGGCGCGCAGGCGGCGCAGGCCGTGCTGCGCGCGCACGGCATCACGGACGTTGCGATCCGGCCCTGCGCCGGCAATCTGACCGATCACTACGACCCGCGGGAAAACACGATCTATCTGTCCGAGGGCGTGTATGCCGCGCCGACGGTCGCTGCGGTCGGCGTCGCGGCGCACGAGGCGGGCCACGCCGTGCAGTATGCAGCAGACTATGCGCCGATCCGTCTGCGCAGCGCGATCCTCCCGATCACGCGCATCGGGTCGCAGTTTTCCTTCCTTCTGCTGATGATCGGTATGCTGCTTTACAGTCAGAGCCTGTTTCTGATCGGCATCGTGCTGTTTTCCTTTACGACGATCTTCCAGCTCGTCACGCTGCCGGTGGAGTTCAACGCTTCTGCCCGTGCCGTCGGCACGCTGGAGAGTATGGATGTTTTCACCGAGGACGAGCTGGCCGGCGTGCGGAAGGTGCTTTCCGCCGCGGCGCTGACCTATGTCGCTTCGCTGCTGATGTCGCTGCTGCAACTGCTGCGCTATGTGATGATCTTCGCCTCGCGTGGCAGCAACCGGCGCGGAGGGCGCAGATGAGCGCGCGCGGCTGCGCGCTGCAGGTGCTCAACGCCTGCCGCGTGAACGGCGCTTGGGCGGATGCGAGTCTCAAGGCCATGCTCGGACGCGAGAATCTCAGCGGAGCGGACGCGGCGCTCTGCACGCGCCTCGTCTACGGCGTGCTGCAAAACCGGCTGCTGCTCGACCACTATTTGAGCACTTACTGCACCCAGCGGCTCGACCATCTGCAGCAGCCGCTGCCGGATCTTCTGCGCCTCGGTGCGTACCAGATCCTGTTTCTCGACAAGGTGCCGGACAGCGCCGCCGTGAACGAGGCGGTGGAGCTGGCAAAGGCGAACGGCCGCGGCGCGGCCGCGGGGCTTGTGAACGCGGTGCTGCGCAGGCTTGCGAAAAACAAAAACGCGCTGCCGCCGCTGCCGGACGATCCGGTCGAACGGCTCTCGGTGGCGACGAGCCATCCGCGCCGTCTGACCGAACGGATCTGCGCGCTGCTGGGCATGGCGGAGGCGGAGCGCTTCCTGCGCAGCGGCAACGAGGTCGCGCCGCTCACCGTGCAGCGCAACCCGATGAAGGTGACGGGCGAAGCGCTGACGGCCGCGCTGGCGGCCGAGGGCGTCCCGGCCAAACCGCACGCCTGGGTGCCGGACTGCTTCGAACTCACCGGCGCGGGCGACCTGAGCACGCTGCCGTCCTTCTACCGCGGCGAATTCACCGTGCAGGACGGTGCGGCGCGGCTGGTTTCGCTTACCGCAGGTCTTGCGGAGGGGATGCGCGTGCTCGACGCCTGCGCGGCGCCGGGCGGCAAGAGCTTCTCCGCGGCCTTCGCCATGCGGGATCGGGGTGCGATCGTTGCCTGCGACCTGCACGAGAACAAGCTCAAGCGCATCCGTGAGGGCTGTGCCCGCCTCGGGCTCACAAGCATCGAGACCGCCGCAGCCGACGCGCGTGCTTTCCGTCCGGAATGGGAAAAGCGCTTCGACGCCGTGCTGTGCGACGTGCCTTGCTCCGGTCTCGGCGTGCTGCGAAAGAAACCGGACATCCGCTATAAGGATCCGGCGGAATTCGCCGCCCTGCCGGAGATTCAGAGCGCGATTTTGTCAAATTGCGCGCGGTATGTAAAGGAAAACGGCTTGCTGGTCTATACGACCTGTACGATCCTGCCGGAGGAGAACGAGGCGGTGACGGACGCCTTTCTCGATGCGCACCCGCACTTTGCTTACGAGCCTTTTGCACTGCCCTCGCTCGGTGTGATCGAGGGGCATGTCACACTCTGGCCGCAGCGGCACGGCACGGACGGGTTTTACATCAGCCGCATGAGGAGAACGCATGACTGACATCAAGAGCATGACGCAGGAGGAGATCGCCGCGGCACTTTCCGCGCTGGGCGAACCGGCCTTCCGCGGCAGGCAGGTCTTTGCCTGGCTGCACCGGGGCGCCGTCTCCTTCGAGGCGATGCACGACCTGCCCAAGGCGCTGCGCGCACGCCTTGCGGACGACTATGCGATCACCGCGCCGAAGATCGCGCGCAAGCAGGTCTCGCAGCTTGACGGGACGATCAAGTATCTCTGGGAACTGAACGACGGCAACTGCATCGAAACAGTGCTCATGAGCTATCACCACGGAAATACCGTGTGCATTTCCTCGCAGGTGGGATGCCGCATGGGCTGCCGCTTCTGCGCCTCCACGATCGCCGGCAAGGTGCGCGACCTGAGACCGTCCGAGATGCTGGATCAGGTGCTCTTCACTCAGCTCGATTCCGGGCGCGAGATCTCCAACATCGTGCTGATGGGCATCGGTGAGCCGCTGGACAACCGCGAGAACGTGCTGCGCTTTTTGCAGCTTGTGAACCATCCCGACGGGCTGAACATCGGCATGCGCCACGTGTCGCTCTCGACCTGCGGCATCGTGCCTGGGATCGACGCGCTCGCGGAGTTGGGATTGCAGCTGACGCTGTCCGTTTCGCTCCACGCGCCGGACAGCGAGACGCGCAGCCGCATCATGCCGGTCAACCGCGCTTATGACGTGGAGGAGCTGTTCGCAGCCTGCCACCGCTATTTCCGAAAGACCGGACGCCGCATTTCGTTCGAGTACGCCATGATCGACGGCGTGAACGACAGCGACGCGCAGGCGGATCTGCTGGCGCAGAAGATCCGCGGCATGCCGGGACACGTGAACCTGATCCCGCTCAACGACGTGGTCGAGAGCGAGTTCAAGCCGAGCCGCCGCATCGCCGCCTTCCAGAAGCGCCTTGAGGCGCACGGCGTCACCGCGACGGTGCGCCGCAGTCTCGGCGGGGATATCGACGCGTCCTGCGGGCAGCTGCGCCGCAGGGAAATGGAAGCAAGAGGAGTGAACGCGCAATGAGAGCTTGGGGCATCAGCGACGTGGGACTGCGCCGCCGCGAGAACCAGGATACCTACGCGATCGAGAAGATGGGCGGACTGCTGTGCACCGTCGTATGCGACGGCATGGGCGGCGCGAACGCGGGGCAGACGGCGAGCGTGCTCGCCATCATGACCTATCTGCGGGAGCTGCGCGCGCGCATCGGCGGGGAGACGGCGCCGCAGGCGCTGCGCGATGCCTGCGCGGACAGCGTGGCCGCGGCGAATCTTGAGGTCTACCGTCACTCGGTCGAGGATGCAAACTGCGGCGGCATGGGCACGACGCTCGTCTCAGCCGTGTCTTATCCGGGCGGCGCGGTCCTCTGCAACGTGGGCGACAGCCGCGCCTACCATATCGGTGCGGAGGGGATCACGCGCATCACGCGCGACCATTCGGTCGTGGAGAATCTGATCCAAAGCGGTGACATCACGCCCGAGGAGGCGCGTACGCACCCCAACCGCAATCTCATCACCCGCGCGCTGGGACCGGAGCGCGCCATCCTCTGCGACACGTTTGAAGTCGCGTTTGCGCCCGGCGAGCTGCTGCTGCTCTGTTCGGACGGGCTCGTGGTCACGCTGACGGACGCGGAGATGCTCGACGCCGTCCGCGCCGAGCCCGTGCCGCAGCGCGCGCTCGCGCGGCTGATCGCGCTGGCAAAGCAGAACGGTGCGCCGGACAACGTGACGGCCGTTCTGGTCGAATACCGATAAGGAGGTGGGATCGGTATGGACAATATGATCGGCAAAATGCTCGACAACCGCTATGAGCTGCTCGAGGTCATCGGCAGCGGCGGCATGTCGGTCGTCTATAAGGCCAAGTGCCACCGGCTGAACCGCCTGGTCGCCGTCAAGCTGCTCAAGAGCGACCTGGCGGAGGACGCCGATTTCCGCCGCCATTTCCGCGGGGAGTCCCAGGCCGTCGCGATGCTCTCGCATCCGAACATCGTCTCGGTGTACGACGTGTCGCGCGGCGAGACGGAGTATATCGTCATGGAGCTGATCGACGGGATCACGCTCAAGCAGTATATGGAGCGGCGCGGCCAGCTCAACTGGCGCGAGGCTCTGCACTTCATCACCCAGATCATGCACGGGCTGAGCCACGCCCACAGCCGCGGCATCGTCCACCGCGACATCAAGCCGCAGAACATCATGGTCCTGCGGGACGGCAGCGTCAAGGTCGCGGATTTCGGCATCGCGAGCCTGATCAACTCCTCGCAGACCGTGACTCAGCAGGCGCTCGGCTCGGTGCACTATATCTCGCCCGAGCAGGCCAAGGGCGAGCGCACGGACGCGCGCTCGGACATCTATTCCGCGGGCGTCGTGCTCTATGAGATGCTGACCAATCGCCTGCCGTTCGAGGGCGATTCCGCCGTTTCAGTCGCGATCCAGCACCTGAGCTCCGTCCCGCTCTCCCCGCGGGAGATCAACCCCCAGGTGCCGGAGGCGCTGGAGCTCATCTGCATGAAGGCGATGGCCTCCGATATCGACAAGCGATATCCCTCGGCCGAGGCCATGCTGGACGATCTGGAGGAGTTCCGCAAAAACCCCGAGGTCGACCTCGCGTTCACGATCGAGGATCTGCGCGGGCCGAAGAACACCGAGCCGACGCAGTATCTGCCGAAGGTGACGGATGTGCGCCGCACCGCGGAAGACGAGGGGGAAGAGGAAGAAGGCCCCCGCATCCCGCGCGTCGCGATCATCGTGGCTGCGGCGGCGCTGTGCGCCGCGATCGGCTTCGGCCTCTGGCGCATCATCCTGAGCAGCTTCAATACGCCGGATCCCACACCGACGGAATACCAGGTGCCCTCGCTCATCGGCATGACGCTGGAGCAGGCGCGCGCCGACAGCCGGGTAAGCGGCGTCTTTGAGATCGAGCAGATCGGTCAACGCTCCGACAGCGAGCATCCCGCCGGACAGATCATCGAGCAGTCGCCCGTGGAGGGCAGCAAGGTCAAGGGCAACCGCGTGATCTCCGTGTTCCTGAGCACCGGCGTCAAGTCGGACGTGATGCCCGAGCTGAAGGGCACGGAGTATCGCGGCGCGATCATCGCGCTGCGCCAGCTTGGCCTCGATCTTGACATCCGTTCCGACGAGGAGGAGTATTCGGACGAGATCGAAGCGGGCTGCGTGATCCGCACGTTTCCGGATACCGGCACGACGCTCAAGGCGGGCGACAGCGTGCGCCTGATCGTCAGCAAGGGGCGCGAGCGCAAGCCGGTCGTCGTCATCACGTTCGAGGGCAGCAGTCTTGCCACCGTGGAGCGTCAGCTCAACGAAATGGGTCTCGTCCGCGGTCGGGTCGAGGAGGAATACAGCGACACCGTGGCCTACGGCAACGTGATCCGGCAGAGCATTGCGCCGCTGACCCCGGTGGACGAGGGGACGGTCATCGATTTCGTCGTCAGCAAAGGTCCGGAGCAGCCCAAGGATCCGACCGCGCCGATCACCGGCACGCCACAGGATCCGACAGCGCCTGTCGGCGGGACGGTGACGCCGTGACCGGGCGCATCCAAAAGGCGCTGAGCGGCTTCTATTACGTTGCCGCGGACGGGACACTGTATACCTGCAAGGCGCGGGGAAAGTTCCGGAAGGAGGGCGTCACACCGCTCGTCGGCGACCTGGTCGAATTTACGCCGCTCGGCGGCGGAGAGGGCCGCGTGGACGCGATCCTGCCGCGGCACAACTGCTTTGAGCGGCCGGCGGTCGCCAACATCGACCTTCTTGTGATGGTCGCGTCCCGTGCGCTGCCGGTCACGGAACCGTATCTGCTCGACCGGATGACGGCGATCGCCGCGCTGCGCGGCTGCGAGGCGCTGGTGTGTATCAACAAATGCGATCTCGATCCGGCGGAGGAGCTGCGTGATTACTACACCCGCGCCGGGTTTCGCACGGTCTGCGTCAGCGCGCTGACGGGAGAAGGAATGGAAACGCTGCGCGCAGCCATATCCGGCAAGGTATGTGCCTTTACAGGCAATTCCGGCGTTGGGAAGTCCAGTATCCTCAATGCGCTCGTTCCCGCGCTGTGTCTGCCGGTGGGCGAGATCAGCGAGACGCTCGGCCGCGGCCGGCATACGACGCGGCATGTGGAGCTGTATCCGCTGCCGGACGGAACCGGGATCATCGACACGCCGGGCTTTTCGTCGTTTGAGGGACGGGAGCTGAGCCTGGAGCTGAAGCAGCGCCTGCCGGAAACCTTTCCGGACTTTGCACCCTATCTTGGCTCGTGCCGCTTTGTCGGGTGCAGCCACACCAAGGAAAAGGGCTGCGCGGTGCTGGAGGCTGTGCGCGCGGGCAAGATCGTCCCGGGTCGGCACCGGAGCTATCTGCGGCTCTATCAGGAATTGAAGGAGATCAGGGATTGGGAGACCTGACGCAGGCGCAGGCTCGTCTTTTTCCACGACGGCGGAGTGGAAACGCTCCGCCGTTTTTTGCGCGCTCACCTCCGGACGCGGCGATGGATATAATGGAGCGAAAGAGACCGCGTGAAACGGGGAGGGAAGCGTATGCGCTGCGGAACATGGCGGTTGATCGGACTCTGCGCTCTGGCGCTGGGACTGTCGATCCTGATCGTTGCGATCTTTCCGGTCGGGTTTTTGATGTTCCTGATCGCTTTTCTGCTCATTTTCTGCGGGATCGGCTGTTTCAGGAGGTGAGAGCTGTGAAGATCGTCGTCTGGCGGTCGCCCAAGGTGCTCGGCGCGCTGCTGCGCCGGCTGTTCGGCATACGGGAGGAATAAGCGCGGTCGCGCCGGCATAGAGTGAAGCAACACCATGCCAAAGGAGACGACTGCCATGGAATTGGAACTGCAAAACGAGCTTTTCGCCTGCTTTCAGGCGTATCCGGCGCTGACGGACGCCTATGAGGAGACTGCCGAGACCATCGTGCCGGACTACTGTCCCGACGTCGCGCGCATCGTGGACGCAAGCGCGTGCCTGCTGCTGCGCTCCCGCGAGCTGACGGACGGGCGGGCAAGCGTGTCCGGCAGCGTGAAGATGACGGTGCTGTATCTGCCGGAGGACGGACAGGGCCTGCGCAACATCGACTATGCGATCCCGTTCGAGCACGTCTTCGACGCGCGCCTGCCGGAGCACTGCGGCGATGCCGCCGTTGAGGGCTGTGTCGCCGGGAGCGACGTCCGGCTGATGAACCCGCGCAAACTGTTCACGCGCGTGCAGCTTGAGCTGAGGCTCACGCCGTTTTGCCGCAGTACGCTGACCGTCTGCACCGCGATCCCGGAGGAGGAGCGCTTCCATATCGAACAGCAGCGCGAGACGCACGAGCTGTCGCTGTTGTGCGCGGTCCGCGAGAAGGACTTTGTGATCGCCGACGAGTTGACGCTGCCCGGCGGCAGGGAGCCGATCCGCGAGCTGCTGCGCGTCTGTCCGACCCTGCGGCTGACCGAGTGCAAGAGCGTCGGCGGGAAGGTCGTGCTCAAGGGCGTCGCCGAGCTGGAGCTGCTGTATCTGTCCGAAAGCGGCACGGTGCAGTGCGATCACGGCGAGCTGCCGTTTTCTCAGATCGCCGAGGGTGCGGCGGGCGACGACGTCACGGCGGAGGCGCTGCTGCGCCTCACGGGCAGCGAGGTACATACCGGCGCCGAGGCGGGTGCGAACGATGCGCGCACGATCGACGTCAAGCTGTTTGCGAGCGCCTGCGTGCTGCTGCGGCAGACGCAGCGCACCGTCTGCATCACCGACCTGTACAGCACCTCGCACGAGCTGAGCGTCCGCACGGAGACGCTCGTGCTGACCGGGGCGCCCGAGCGCACCGTGCTGCGCCGGAACGTCCGCGAGCAGATCGATACGGGCACCGAGGTGCGCAGCGTGCTCTGCGCGAGCGTGCGCTTCAGCGGCGCTCACGCGGTCCCGGGCGATCCGCAGACCGCGCTGCATGCCGCCGCGCACATCAAGGTCCTCTACCTGGACGAAAACGGCACGCCGCTGCTGGCCGAGCGCCGCTGCGAGGTCGTGCTCGACACCGAGCTGCCCGCGTTTGCCCAGCTCACGATCCGCGCGGTCAGCGCGGGGGACGTGACGGTGAGCGTCAACGCCGCCGGGCTCGAGGTGCGCTTCCCGGCGGAGTTCACGGTGACGACCGCCGTTTCGCCTGCCTGCGTGTGCGTGACGGCGGTGAGCGCCGAAGAGCGCAGAGACGCAGCTGCGGAGGCGCCCTCGCTCGTGCTGCGCGCGCTGCGCAGCGGTGAGACGCTCTGGGACGTCGCCAAGCAGTACCGCACGACGATCCCGGATATCCTCGCGGCCAACGAGCTCACGGACGGCGACGGCGCGGCCGGACAGCTCCTGCTGATCCCGCGGAAACGATAGGGAAAAACGATACGGCGGCTTCGGCCGCCGTATCGTTTTATCATTGTTTACCACGCAGCGGGATCAAACAGTCGCCGTAGCGCACACAGGCGATCTCACTGAGATCGAGAGGCTCATCGAACACAACGTAGTCCCACCGTGCCCAAAACGGCTGCCAGTCGATCCCGCTGATGCTGTAACCTGTGTTCTCTGCGCCGGTCTCCATGGGCGTGCAGTCGATCACCGTGCCGTCATTCCGGATCAGAGCAAAGGCATTGGGCTGCGGCAGAATGTCCGGCCCGATCTCCATACCGCGCCATTCCGTGACGCTTCCGGGCGGTGTCGGCATCGGGAGATCGGAGATGTAGCGGAACGACAGGCTCAGCGGTGAGAGCAGCACTCTGTCGAGGGTGTAAGTGACGCCGCGCTCATCCGTCCATACCGCATCCGTGCAGTCCAGCTCTCTGGCATAGCTCTCAAACCGGCTGCCGATGGACAGCGAGAAGTCCGCGCGGAAGACCTCGGTGAAGTCGAGCTCCGGCGACATGACCCAAAGTCCGCTGATCGTCAGCCGCTTTTCCGTTCCGTCGTTGAAACGGACACCCTGCTCCGCCATCGCCTGATCGGCGGTAAAGCGCAGCACCGTCTCGATCACGTTGTCCGTCGGGTCGCTGTCCGGCAGGTCAAACTCCGCTATGCCGCAACCGAAGCTGTATTTCCGCGCCTTGCTGCCGTCTGGGTTTGTGATCTCACGGATATAGGGCGTCATATCCATCGGCTCAAAACGTGCCAGTTCGTCTTTGCCGCCTGCACCGTAGAGCTTGTAGGACCAGCCGTCCGGCAGCGCGCCGAGGACGGTGCCCGCCGGCGCCTCGATGCGCAGGCGCAGATAACAGACGTTCTCGTCCACGAGGATCGCAAGCGGCGTGAGCGTTGCGCCGTTGCTGCTGACAGCGTCCTCCATCACCGCGCCCATGCGGTCAATGGCCTCACTTTGCGCGGCGTTCAACGTACCGTTTGGTGTGAAGAAGGCGTGAAACCATTTGCTCACGCCGGGCGTGTTTGCCGCGGCAAGCGCCGTGATGCTCAACGCGGCGGCGAGCACCGCAGCGGCAGCCAGCGAACGGAAGCGGCGCTGCGCCTTCCGCGGACTCAGACGCTGCATCGTTCGCGCACGGATGCGCCTGGCAGACAGCGGCGAAGCGTTCTCCGGCGCTGCGGATTCGTCGACGTAGCCGTCGAGCAGATCAAATACGTTACGTGTCATAAAAGCCTTCCTTCTGCATTTCTTCTTTCAGCTTTGCGCGGCCGCGGTGCAGGCGGGTCCTGACGGTCGACTCGTTGAGGGCAAGCGCGGCGGCGATTTCCGCTGTGGTCTGCGCGTAGTAATAGCGCCGGAGAAAGATCACGCGGTCTTCGTCCGGCAGCGCGGCAAGCGCTTTGCGGACGATGCGTTGGGTTTCGCGGCGCTCCAGCTCGTCCGACGGCGTGTCGGGGCAGGGAATGTCCGGCGCGTCCTCCTCAAGCTGGAGCGTGCGGCCGGCCGCGCGCAGCCTGTTTTTTGCCCGGTTGCGCGCAACGGTGCCGAGCCAGCCCTTAATATGTCCCGGCTCCAGTGCCTCTGCGTGGTCCCACGCTGCGAGAAAAACGTCGGAGGCAACCTCCTCGGCATCCTCCGGTGGCATGGCGCCGCGCAGGATATTCCACACCACCGTCGACACATAGGGCAGATAGTGATCCATCAGCGCACGCAGCGCAGCGGGATCACCGCTTTGCAGCCGCTGCAACAGTTTTGTTTCGTTCATTCGGTCAGCTCCCGGTTGTTTGAAAAGCGCTTTCACCAATAATAACACCGCCAGGCTGCCGCGCGTTTCACCCGGCAGCGTTTCTTTCGCGCGGCATATCCGCCGCCGCACGCGCATACATATGGAGCAAGTACGAGGAGATTTCGGAGGGATGCCTATATGAATACGAACACCCAGATCTATCAGGACATCGCCACGCGCACGGCAGGGGACATCTACATCGGCGTCGTCGGGCCCGTCCGCGCGGGCAAATCGACCTTCATCAAGCGTTTTATGGAGACGCAGGTCATCCCGAACATCGAAAACGTCTATCGCCGTGAGCGGGCGAAGGATGAGCTGCCGCAGAGCTCCTCTGGCCGCATGGTCATGACGGCGGAGCCGAAGTTCGTGCCCGAGGAGGCGGTGGACATCTCGCTCGGCGGGGATGCGACCTGCTCCGTGCGCCTGATCGACTGCGTGGGCTACATGGTGCCCGGCGCGATGGGTGATCTGGACGGCGATGCGCCGCGCATGGTCACGACGCCCTGGCTCGACCACGAGGTGCCGATGTCCGAGGCGGCGGAGCTCGGCACGACACGCGTGATCCGCGAGCACTCGACCATCGGCATTGTCGTCACGACCGACGGCAGCATCACCGACATTCCGCGCGAGGATTATGTCGAGGCCGAGGGACGCGTAATCCGCGAACTGCAGGAGATCGGCAAGCCGTTCCTCGTCCTGCTCAACGCCGAGGATCCGGCGTCCGAGCGCGTGCAGGCCATGGCGCGGGACATCGCCAACCGCTACGGCGTGACCTGCCTGCCGGTGAACTGCCTGCTTCTGGACGACGAGGCGGTGGGCGGCATCCTGAAGGCGATCCTGTATGAATTCCCGCTGGCTGAGCTCGATCTGTTCCTGCCGCCGTGGGTCGAGGCGCTGAGCGCCGCGCACCCGATCAAGAGCGGGCTTTATCAGGCGATCCGCGAGAGCGCAAAGGATCTGCGCAGCATCCGCGACGTGCGCGGCGCGATCGAGGCCATGAACGGCCGCGAGGGCATCGGCGAGGCAAAGGTCGACGAGATCCGCCTCGGCAGCGGCGTGGCGCGCGCCACGATCCGTCTGCCGCGCGCGCTGTTCTATCAGACGCTCAGCGAGCAGTCCGGCTTTCCCGTGGCAGACGACGGCGACCTCATGTCCCTGCTCACGCAGCTTGCCGCCGTCAAAGCGCAGTATGACAAGGTCGCGCAGGCAGTGCAGGACGCGCGGGAGACGGGCTACGGCATCGTGGTGCCGGGCGTCGAGGAGCTGAAGCTCGAGGAGCCGGAGATCATGAAGCAGGGAGGACGCTACGGCGTGCGCCTCAAGGCCAGCGCGCCGTCGATCCACATGATCCGCGCCGACATTGAAACGACGGTCTCGCCCATCGTCGGCAACGAGAAGCAGAGCGAAGATATGGTCAATTATCTGCTGCAGGAGTTCGAGGGCGACACGGGGAAGATCTGGCAGTCCAACATCTTCGGGCGCAGCTTTCACGAGATCGTCAGCGAGGATTTGCAGTCAAAGCTCAAGCACATGCCGGACGACGCCCGCGCCAAGCTGCGCGAGACGCTCGAGCGCATCATCAACGAGGGCAGCGGCGGCCTGATCTGCATCATCCTGTGACGCTCACGCCCTACGACCGCGGCGCCGCCGTGCGCTACGCCCACGAATGGGCCTACGGCCGCAACCCGCGCTACTACGACTATGAGCGCATCGGCGGGGATTGCACGAATTTTGCCTCGCAATGCCTTTATGCCGGCGCACGCATCATGGACTTCACGCCCACCTTCGGCTGGTATTACCTCGATCCCAACCGCAAGGCGCCCGCCTGGACGGGCGTGCCGTACCTCTACAATTACCTCACGCGGGAGCGCAGCGCCGTCGGCCCCGCCGCGCGGGACGCGGCGCTCGCTGAGATGCTGCCGGGAGATATCGTGCAGCTTTCCTTCGATGGGGTGCGCTGGCAGCATTCGCCGGTCGTCGTCGCGGCAGGGAAGGGAGGCTCCCCGGAGACCCTGCTGCTCGCCGCGCACAGCGAGGATGCCGACAATCGTCCGCTTGCGACGTATGATTACGCGAAGGCGCGCTTTCTGCACGTGATCGGCGTGTACCGCTGAGCAGACGATCGGCAATCCAGGAGAACGGAGCCCGTTATGATGCCTGACAAAAGCGTGATAACGGGC
>Ga0079305_1002886_pt1 | contig 13125 bp, 10 predicted proteins | sample LMS_cellobiose_e_FD_79183 | JGI IMG/M metagenome (GOLD analysis project Ga0079305, IMG submission 79183) | Rumen-fistulated moose microbial communities from Alaska, USA - LMS_cellobiose_enrichment | ecosystem: Host-associated > Mammals > Digestive system > Stomach > Rumen fluid ... | reverse complement strand
TGGACCTACCACGACGAGAGCGACAAGCTGGTGGGTCTGGACGTGGAGATCGGCACGCTGATCGCCCAGGGCCTGGGCGTGGAGCCCGATTTCCAGGAGACCGACTGGGACGCCATTCTGGCGGGCGTCGATTCCGGGCGCTTTGACATCGCCTGCAACGGCGTGGGCTACACCGCCGAGCGCGCGGAAAAATACAATTTCACCGCGCCCTATGTCTACACCCACAAGGTCCTGGTGGTCCGCGGCGACAACGAGGACATCAAGACCGTGGAGGACTTGAACGGCCGCACCACCGCCAACTCCCCCGGCAGCAACTACGCCGGCATCGCCGAGCAGCACGGCGCCACCGTCACCTCCGCCTCCACCCTGGACCAGACCATCGAGTTGGTGCTGCAGGGGCGGGTGGACGCCACCATCAACGCCCAGGTGTCCATTGAGGACTATCTGCGTGAGCACCCCGACGCCAATCTGAAGGTGGTGCAGGTGATGGAAGGCGACCCCGTGGTCTTTCCCATCCAGAAGTCCGACGACGCCGCCAGCCTGCTCGCCGCGGTGGACGAGATTCTCGCCCAGGCCCGCGCCGACGGACGGCTGTCCGAGATCTCCCTGAAATACTTTGGCCTGGATTTGACCGAAGAGGACTGAGGGACATATCCGACTTGAGCAAGAATTGAAACAGGGGACTTCCTCTGTTTCAATTTTTGCTGTAAAATGAATTTCTCATTGGAATCCGGGGAGGTCTTTTTGTGAAAAACGCGGAGCTTTTTATCCATGAGGCGGACTATGCCGGGCTTGACGCCGCGGGCGCGGTGGAACATCTTCGCGCCGCCATACGCTTTGACACCACCGGCTACGCGGACGCCGCCCGCGTGAACTACGCCCAGTTCGACGCGCTGCACGCCTTTTTGCGCGAGAGCTATCCGCGCGTGATGGCCTATGGCCGCTATGAGGAGATCGGCCACAGCCTGCTCATCACCCTGCCCGGCACGGACAGCGCGCTGCGCCCCGCCCTCTTCATGGCCCACCAGGACGTGGTGCCCGTGGTGCCCGGCACCGAGGGCGACTGGCTCCACGGCCCCTTCTCCGGCGATCTGGCCGACGGGTATATCTGGGGCCGGGGCGCCATGGACATCAAGGAGATGCTCATCGGCATTCTGGAGGCGGCGGAGCACATCCTCGCCGGGGGCAGGGCCTTCCGGCGGACGGTATATCTGGCCTTCGGCGAGGACGAGGAGACCCGCTCCACCGGCGCCGCCGCCCTGTGCCGCACGCTGCGGGACCGGGGCGTGGAGCTGGAATTCGTGCTGGACGAGGGCTCCGGCGACGTGCTGGACGCCGCTGACTACGGCGCGCCGGGCGCGCTGGTGTGTCCCATCGGCATCTATGAAAAGGGCTACGCGGACATGCGCCTTTCCGCCCGCTCCCGCGGCGGCCACAGCTCCAACCCCTTCCGCGGCACCTCCCTGGGCGCTCTTGCCAGGGCCATCGCCGCCATACTGGACGACCCCCCCGCGCCCCACCTCTCCGACGCCATCCGGGAGAGCTTGAAAGAGCTGACGGTGCACATCACCCAGGAGCCCATGGCCGGCTGGGTCCGGGACATGGACACCCACGAGGCCGACATCCTGGACTGGTTCACACGGCGGGAGAGTCTGTACCACCAGGTGCGCACCACCGTGGCGCCCACCATGATCGACCCCGGCTCCCCGGCGGGGAACGTGATGCCCCAGAACATGTCCGCGGTGATCAACTTCCGCCTGGCCCCGCCGGACACGCCGGAGAGCCTTATGGCCCACTGCCGGCGCGCGGTGGGAGAGGACGTGGAGCTGTCCTATGTGCAGTGCGAGGGGGCTTCCCGCCCCTCGGAGGTGGACTCCCTGGGGTACCGGAGCTTAAAGGCGGTGCTGGAGCATTATTTTGATCGGCTGATCTTCATCCCCGTGCAGAACAAGGGCGCCACCGACGCCCGGCGGTACGAGCCCATCTGCCGCTGCTGTCTGCGGTTCGGCCCGTTTCTGGAGGAGGAGGACATATCCGCCGAGGGCATCCACGGCACCAACGAGCGCATCAGCGTGCGCGCCTATCTGCAGGGCATCCGGGTACTGCTGCGCATGATGGAGACCACCTGTCTCTGATATAGACTTTTAGGAGAACACTCTGCATGAATGAACGGTTGTGGAATATCCTTGTGAGCTCTTTCCCCCGGCTGCTGGGCTACGGCGTCCGGGTCACCATTCCGCTGACGGTCCTGTCCTTCGCCCTGGCGCTGGTGATCGCGGTGATCGTGGCGCTGATCCAGTATGCCGACGTCCGGGGGCTGCGGCAGCTGTGCCGATTTTATATCTGGATCATCCGGGGCACGCCGCTGCTGGTGCAGCTGTATCTGGTGTTTTACGGGCTGCCCAGCGTGGGCATTGTGCTCGCCGCCTTTCCCACGGCGGTGCTGGTGTTCGGCTTCAACGAGGGCGCCTACATGGCCGAGAGCGTCCGCGGCGCGCTGGAGAGCGTCTCCCGCGGGCAGGTGGAGGCCGGCTACTGCGTGGGCATGAGCTACATACAGATCATGTGGCACATCGTGCTGCCCCAGGCCTTCCGCATCGCCTTCCCGGCCCTGGGCAACTCCCTGATCTCCATGGTCAAGGGCACGTCCCTGGCCGCCACCATCACCGTGATGGAGATGTTCCGCCAGGCCCAGGTCATCAACGGCCGGGTCTATGAGTCCCTGGGACAGTACAGCGAGGTGGCGCTGATCTATCTTCTGTTCTGCACGGTGCTCACCTGGCTGCAGCGCTGGGGCGAGAAGCGGCTCAACAGCTATGGAGGGGTGAAGTGATGATGCTGGAGGTACGCTCCCTGCGCAAGTCCTTCGACGGGCACGAGATTCTCAAGGGGATCGATTTGACGGTGGACAAGGGCGACGTGGTGGCGATCCTGGGCCCCAGCGGTTCGGGCAAGACCACCCTGCTCCGCTGCCTGAACTTTCTGGAGCGGGCGGACGCGGGCGAGCTTATATTCGACGGGGAGAGCTTCGATCTCCACGCCGCCGGCCGGGCCGATGTGACCCGGATTCGGAAAAAGACCGCCTTTGTTTTCCAAAACTACAACCTGTTTTTAAATAAGACCGTGCTGCAGAACGTGACGCTGGGGCTCACCGCCGCCAGGGGCATGGGCAGGGCCGAGGCCGGGGAGATCGCCGTGCGCGCTCTGGAGCGGGTGGGCATGGCCGGCCATGTGGACCGCTACCCCAACCAGCTCTCCGGCGGCCAGCAGCAGCGGGTCGCCATCGCCAGAGGGCTGGTCTCCAACCCGGAGATCATCTATTTTGACGAGCCCACCAGCGCCCTGGACCCAGAGCTGATCGGGGAGGTGCTGTCCGTCATGCGCCGCCTGGCCGAGGAGGGCATGACCATGCTGGTGGTGACCCACGAGATGGAGTTTGCCCGCAACGTATCCAGCAAGGTGCTGTTTATGGACGGCGGCAGCGTTATCGAATCCGGCCCGTCCAAAGAATTTTTCGCCAATCCCAGGGAGCGCCGCTCCCGCGAGTTCATCAACACCATTTTAGCCGACAGAAAATAAGGAGTCCTGCCAATGAACGCCAATGAAAAAAAGATTGCGCTGGAGGAATATCTGCGCTCTCTGGGCAGCGTGGCCGTGGCCTTTTCCTCCGGGGTGGACTCCACCTTTTTGCTGAAGGTGGCCCACGACGTGCTGGGAGACAAGGCCATCGCCATCACCGCCCGCTCCTGCTCCTTCCCCGCCCGCGAGCTGGGCGAGGCCACGGAGTTTTGCCGCCGGGAGGGGATCGAGCAGATCATTGTGGATTCCGAGGAGTTGGAGATCGACGGCTTCCGGCAGAATCCCCGCAACCGCTGCTACCTGTGCAAAAAGGAGCTCTTTACCAAGATCCTGGACATCGCGCGGGAAAAGGGCATCCGGTATGTGGCCGAGGGCTCCAACATGGATGACAACGGCGATTACCGCCCCGGATTGCAGGCGGTGGCCGAGCTGGAGGTGAAAAGCCCCCTGCGCCATGCGGAGCTCACCAAGGCGGAGATACGCGCCCTGTCCAGGGAGATGGGGCTGCCCACCTGGGAAAAGCCCTCCTTCGCATGCCTTGCCTCCCGGTTTGTCTACGGCGAGCTCATCACCGAGGAAAAGCTCGCCATGGTGGACGCCGCCGAACAGCGGCTGTTGGATTTGGGCTTTCGCCAGGTGCGCGTGCGCATCCACGACAAGCTGGCCCGCATCGAGGTGGAGCCGGAGGAATTTGCCAAGCTCCTCTCCCACGCCGCCGAGCTCAACGAATATCTGCGCTCTCTGGGCTTTTTGTACGTGACTATGGATTTGGCCGGCTATCAGATGGGCAGCATGAACAAGACCCTGGAGAATGGGTGAGGGAAAAACACCTCATCAGTCACGGCTGCGCCGCGACAGCTTCCCCTCAAGGGGAAGCCCAAGAGGGCTGGATTATCACACCAGTCTGCGGATTTCCGCAATCACAAGGCTGTTTGAGGAAGAACCATCCGCTTTGTCATTGCGAGGAGCGCAGCGACGTGGCAATCCGCAGCCTGCCCCTCATCTGTCGGCATGCGCCGGCATCTTCCCCCCAGGGGGAAGAACTTTTTGAGAGGGTCCGCCAAATCCCGCTTTACGGCGCTTATTGCGCATCCCACAAGGCACGCCGCTTTGCAGCAAAGCGGCGTGCCTTTCATTGACCCGCGGGGGAAACTATGCTATCGTTATATTATATCCAATGGTTTCGCCTGAAGGGGTGGGGAAAATGAAGGATAAAGCGGTTTTCACCGTTCTGGTGGCCGACGATGAGGACGAGCTGCGGGAGGCTGTTTGCTCGCTGGTGCCCTGGGAACAGATCGGCTTCCGGCTCCTGGGCAGCGCCGGCAACGGGCTGGACGCCCTGCAGCTGGTGGAACAGCTGCAGCCGGATTTGCTGCTGACGGATATCCGCATGCCCTTTATCACCGGCACGGCGCTGGCCCGCCAGGTGCGGGAGGTGCAGCCGCTGATCCAAGTGGCCTTTTTGAGCGGCTTCGACGATTTTGAGTACGCCAAGCTCGCCATCGACAGCGACGTGATCGCCTATCTTCTCAAGCCCATCAGCATGGAGGAGCTGACCCGCTCTCTTCGGGAGATCCACGAGAAAATGGCCGACCGGCTCAGCGCCCTGCTCCCTGAGGGCGACGCGGCGGGCAGTCTGCCGCTGACGGTGGCCTCCCTGCTGCTGGACGAGACCGCCGCCCAGTCGCCGGAGAAGCAGATGCAGAGCCTGCTGTCTGATTACGGCATGGTGTTCACCCCGCCTTATACGCTTTTGGTGCTCTCCACCCGGCTGGGCGGAGAGCTGCCCCGGCAGAGCGCGGCGCTGACCGTGGACCAGGTGCTGCGCAAGTATTACAGCGTGTGCAGCGTGGTATCCGGCCGGCGGGTGCTGACGCTGATCGTGTCCGAGGACGGCGACGCCCGGCTGAGCGCGGCGCTGGACGAGCTGTATCAGACCGCCCGGCGGGTGCTGCGCGCGGAGTGCTCCATCGGTGTCAGCCGCCCCTTTGACTCCCTGCGGGGCTGCCCGGCCGCCCGGCGGGAGGCCGAGGAGGCGCAGCGCGTTCCGGGCGAGGGCATTTTCCGCGCCGGGGCCGAGCCGCGGGACGCCGCCGAGGCGAGGCGGGACGGGCTGAGTCTGCTCTGCGAACAGGCGCTGCGCATGATCGAGCAGAGGTACATGGACGAGGAGCTGTCCCTGGGCTCGGTCAGCGAGACGCTGCACGTGAGCCCCAACTATCTCAGCGCCAACATGAAAAAATACGCCGGGGACACTTTCATCAACCTTTTGATCAAAAAGCGCATGGAGACCGCCCGCGCCATGCTGGATGAGGGCGCCCTGAAGATCGGCCAGGTGGCCGAGCGCTGCGGCTATTCCGACCAGCATTATTTCAGCTTCTGCTTTAAGAAATATTACGGCGTCTCGCCGGCCCGGCTGCGCCGGGGAGAGGGGGCGGCCCCGTGAAGAAAAAAGGCCAGTCCATGAGCGCCACGCTGCTCACGGCGCTGATCGCCACGGTGGTGCTGGTGCTGCTCAGCGCCATGCTGCTGTTCTACCGCATGTACCGCCAGTCCCTTCTGCGCAACACCCAGACCGCCGGTCTGCGGACCATAGAGCTGGCGAGCAACACCGTCAACGATTATCTGTCCGATGTGGACGAGGTGATGGCCCTGGTGTCCGAGGAGCTCCGCGCCGACGAGGCCGCGCGGGAGGATTTCTTCAACGTATTTCTGCGCATCCGCCCGGACGTGGTGGCCGTATCCACCTACGACGGGGACGGCGGGCTTGTCAACTGCTACAGCTACGGCCGCACGGCCCTCTCGCAGCCGGAGGTGAATCTGTCCTTCGACGCGGCCAGGACCGCGGAATACGCCCAGGGCTTCGTCTCGCCGCCCCACGTGGTTACGCTGTTTGCCAGGGAATATCCCTGGGCCGTCACCATGATCGCCCCGCTGCGGCTGGAGGGCGCGGAGCGCTGGGTGGCCCTGGACATCAGCTGCAGCAACATCTCCGAATACATCAACGACATCGGCATCGGCCAGCGGGGTTACTGCTTTTTGATGGACGCCGACGGCAACATCGTCTACCATCCCCAGCAGCAGCTGCTCTATTCCGCGCTGAAAACGGAGAACACCGCCCTGATCTCCTCCCTGTCCGACGGCAGCCACGCGGAGGGGAACATACTCTACACGGTGCAGTCCCTCTCCAACAGCCGCTGGCGGGTGGTGGGCGTGAGCTACATGCAGGAGACCGTGTCCGACAGTCTGCGGGAGCTGACGCGCATCCTGCTGCTGGCGGCGGTGGTGATCCTGGTGGCGGCGCTGCTGCTGGGCGTGCTGCTGTCGCGGGCGCTGACAAGGCCGCTGCGCGCCCTGGCCTCCGCCATGGAGCAGTTCGAGCGCCACGCGGACGACTTCACCTATCAGGGCGTGGGCGGCGCGCGGGAGGTGCGCATGCTCTCCGATTCCTTCGGCCACATGACCGGGCAGATCCAGCAGCTGGTGGACACCGTCCGGTCGGAGGAGGTCAATCTGCGAAAGACGGAGCTGCGGGCGCTGGAGGCCCAGATCAATCCCCATTTCCTCTATAACACCCTGGATTCCATCTCCTGGATGTGCGAGCGGGGCAAGAACGCCGAGGCGGTGCAGATGGTCAACGCCCTGGCAAGGCTGTTCCGCATCAGTATCAGCCGGGGCAGGGAGTTCATCCCCATCCGCAGCGAGCTGCAGCACGCCGAGAGCTATCTGCAAATCCAGTCCTACCGCTATAAAAACCAGTTCACCTATTCCTTTGACGTGGACGAGGACTGCCTGGACTGCCTGTGCAACAAGATCACCCTGCAGCCCTTTATCGAAAACGCCCTCTACCACGGTCTCAACGGCCTGGTGGACGACGGGACCATCCTGATCCGGGTGAAAAGCCGGGGGGACGACGTGGAATTCACCGTCTCGGACAACGGCTCCGGCATGAGCCAGGAGCAGATCAGCGCCATTTTGAGCAAGGAGCGCAGCGACAGCGCGGGCATCGGCATCAAAAACGTCAACGACCGGCTGCAGATCTATTTCGGCAGCGAATACGGCATCCGCATCGACAGCGTGCCCGACGAGGGGACCCGCGTGCATATCCGCATGCCCAAGCTCCGCGAAGGGGAGGAGGCGGAATATGAAAAAAGGTAAGCTCATGGCGGCCATGCTGCTCATATCCGCGCTGCTGCTGTCCTCCTGCGGCTATGCCGCCGCGGAGAGCCGGGACCGCTACAGGATATGGTTCGTCGCCAAGTCCACCGACACCCAGTTCTGGCTGTCCGCCATCGCCGGGGCCAACGCGGCCAAGGCCGAGTACAACGTGGAGCTGACCATTGTGGGGCCGGAGACGGAGGAGGATTACGCCGCCCAGAACGACTATATCGCCCAGGCGGTGGACGAGGGCGTGGACGCCATCGTCTTTTCCGCCATCAGCTACAGCGAGAACGCCGCCGCCGTGGACGCGGCGGCGGACGCGGGCGTGAAGGTCATCGTCATCGACAGCGACGTGGATTCCGCCAAGGTCAGCGCCCGCATCGGCACGGACAACGTACAGGCCGGGCGCATGACCGGCGCGGCGGTGCTCTCCGCGGAGGCGGGCGCGCTGTACGTGGGCATCGTCAACTTCGATTTGGGCAGCCGCAACGGGCAGGAGCGCGAGCAGGGTCTGCGCCAGGCGCTGCAGGAGGACGCGCGGGTCCGGGACGTTTACACCGTCAACGTGGCCGCCACGCCGGATTCCGCCCGGACCGGGGCGGAAATCCTCCTGCACAGCCACCCGGAGATCAACGCCCTGGTGGGCCTGAACGAGCCTCTGGCCGTGGGCACGGCCAGGGCGGTGGCGGCCCTGGGCCTGTCCGGCCGGGTGCGGGTGGTGGGCTTTGACACCAATCCGGAGTGCATCGACTACATGCGCGAGGGGACCGTGTCGGCTCTCATCGCGCAGAACCCCTACGCCATGGGTTATCTGGGCGTGGAGACCGCCTGGGAGCTGCTGGAGGGCGGCAGCCGGAACCCCGACGAGCTGCTGGACACCGCCACCACCATCGTCACCGGGGAGAACATGTTCACCGCCGAGAGCCAGAAGGCCCTGTTCTCTTTCGGATAACGCAGAGCGCGGCGGCAAACGCCGCGAGGCTATGTATACAACCCGGAAGCTTGTGCATCCTGCATAAAAAATTGCAAAAGTTTTTGATGTGATTTAAAGATTAAGATAAAATTTTACACTTTTTCCCGTAAGGAATCCCATTGCTTTCAACCTGTCCGCGTGAGAAAATGTTTACATACTTGGGGGCGTGCCCCCAACGCAGAAGAAAACTATTATGATTGACAGGAGGAAAGATTTCATGAAAAAGATTCTTGCGATCGTTCTGGCTCTGGTCATGGTGTTCTCGCTGGTCGCCTGCGGCGGCAGCTCCAGCGGCGGCTCCAACGCGGCCCCCGCAGCCAGCGGCGATTCCGCCCTGAAGGTAGGCGTGTTCTGGTATGTTTTCAGCGACGCTTATCTGTCCACCGTACGTTCCGCTCTTGACGCCGAGCTCGCCGCCGCCGGCATCGAGTATCAGGACTTTGACGGCAACAACAACCAGGGCACCCAGCTTGAGCAGGTGCAGACTGCTGTTACCAACGGCTTCAATGTCCTGGTAGTCAACCTGGTCACCTCCGGCTCTGCCGACGCCGCCCAGCAGATCATTGACGCTGCCAATGGCCTGCCCGTTGTTTTCTTCAACCGCGCCATTGAGGGCGACGGCGAGGAGGGCACCGTTCTCGGCGGCAACGACAACATCACCTTCATTGGCACCGACGCCCCTGAGGCCGGCCACATGCAGGGCAAGATGATCGGCGAGTTCCTGCTGGCCAACTACGACGCCGTTGACCTCAACGGCGACGGCAGCATTTCCTATGCCATGTTCATGGGCGACGCCACCAACGTGGAGGCCATCTACCGCACCCAGTACGGCGTGGAGGATGCCAACGCTGTCCTGACCGCCGCGGGCAAGCCTGAGCTGGTCTACTTCAACGCCAGCAACACCGACAAGTACCAGCTGGACCCCAACGGCGCCTGGTCCAATGCCGCGGGCAACGACTTCATGAGCACCAACCTGGCTGAGTACTCCGAGGCCAACGGCAACATGATCGAGCTGGTCATCGCCAACAACGACGATATGGCTCTGGGCGCCATCGCCGCGCTGCAGAACGCCGGCTATAACAATGGCGGCACCAGCACCAAGATCCCCGTCTTCGGCGTGGACGCCACCGACGTGGCCAAGGAAGCCATCGCCAACGATTACATGACCGGCACCGTCAAGCAGGATGCCGAGGGCATGGCCAGCGCCATCTGCGCGGCAGTCAAGGCCATCGGCGAGGGCTCCACCGCCGCCGCCGCCACCTCCGCTGTGGCCGACTCCTCCGACAGCTACACTCTGGCTCCCGGCTTTACCAACAAGCTGTACGTCGCTTACGCCCCCTACACCGCGTAATCCCTATCGTTTGTCCCGCCAAGGGGCAGCTGCCATACGCAGCTGCCCCTTGCTTGAAGCCGCTGACCGTAGCGGCTTTTTGCGCTGCGCGGAGAGAAAAGGCGTGAGCTTTTCCCCGGCGGCAATTGATTTTTGATGGGAGGGAAGAACTACATGGCTCAGGATATCCTCCTGAAAATGATGGATATAACCAAGACATTTCCCGGCGTGAAGGCGCTGGATCATGTCTCCTTTTCACTGGAGGCCGGCACGGTCCACGCCCTGATGGGCGAGAACGGCGCGGGCAAGTCCACGCTGATGAAATGTCTGTTCGGCATTTACAGCAAGGACAGCGGCACCATCCTGCTGGAGGGCCGGGAGATCGACTTCAAGAGCAGTAAGGAAGCGCTGGAAAACGGCGTTGCCATGGTGCACCAGGAGCTGAACCAGGCGCTCAAGCGTACCGTTATGGATAACATCTGGCTGGGGCGCTACCCCCGGAAGGGCGGCGTCATGGTGGACGAAAAGAAAATGTACAACGACACCATGGCGGTCTTCAAGGAACTGGAGATCGACGTGGACCCCAAGCGGATCATGAGCACCATGCCCGTGTCCCAGCGGCAGATGGTAGAGATCGCCAAGGCCGTCTCCTATAACTCCAAGGTCATCGTATTTGACGAACCCACCTCCTCGCTGACGGAGGAGGAGGTGGATCACCTGTTCAAGATCATCAACATGCTCCGCTCACGGGGCGTGGGCATCATCTATATCTCCCACAAGATGGCGGAGATCAAGCGCATCTCCGACACCATCACCATCATGCGCGACGGCACCCACGTGGTCACCAAGCCGGCCGCCGAGCTGGAGATGAACGACATCATCCGCCTGATGGTGGGCCGGGAGCTCACTAACCAATTCCCGCCCAAGACCAACCAGGTGGGCGCGCCGTATCTGAAGGTGGAGAATCTCAGCGGCCAGTACTCTCTGCTGCGGGACGTGTCCTTTGAGGCGCGTCGGGGCGAGGTGCTGGGGCTGGCCGGTCTGGACGGCAGCGGACGCACCGAGACGCTGGAGAACATCTTCGGCGTGGCCACCCGCAAGAGCGGCACCATCACCCTGGACGGCAAGCCCTGCCGCAACCGCAATTCCCGCGAGTCCATCAAAAACGGCTTCGCCCTGCTGACAGAGGAACGGCGCGCCACGGGCATCTTCGGCATTTTGAACATCCGGGAGAACACGGTCATATCCAGTCTGAAAAAGCACAGAAGACTGGGGCTGTATCTGAGCAGCAGGTCCATGAAAAAAGACACCCAGTGGTCCATTGACTCCATGCGCACCAAGACCCCCTCCCAGGAGACGAAAATCCGCGCCCTCTCCGGCGGCAACCAGCAGAAGGTCATCATCGGCCGCTGGCTGCTGACCGAGCCGGACGTGCTGCTGCTGGACGAGCCCACCCGCGGCATCGACGTGGGCGCCAAATATGAAATCTACCAGCTGATCCTGGACCTGGCCAACCAGGGCAAGACGGTGCTGGTGGTGTCCTCCGAAATGCCGGAGCTGCTGGGCATCTGTGACAGAATTCTGGTCATGTCCGGCGGCCGCCTGGCCGGCGAGGTGGACGCCAGGACCACCACCCAGGAGGAGATCATGACCCTGGCCGCCAAATACGTTTGAGGAGGAAGACCATGGCAAATAATAGCTACTTTGCAAGAAAAAAGCAGGAATACCAGGCGCTGGACCGCCTTGACCGGCGGCGCTACTGGACCGACGGCCTGCTGAACAACGCGCTGTACATCCTGATGGCCGCCTTTATCATCTTCACGGCCATCGTGAACAAGAACTTCCTGAGCGCCAGCTCCATTTCCAACATCATCACGCTGGCTGCCGTCTCCCTCCCCATGGCGCTGGGCATTGGCGGCTGTATCGTGCTGACCGGCACCGACCTGTCCGCCGGACGTGTGTTTGGCCTGACCGCCGGCATGACCGCGGCGTTTCTGCAAAACCGCCTGGCTACCAAGCTGATCTTTGAGCGCATGCCCAACACCACCGGCCCGTGGATCATCGCGGTGCTGCTGATCGTGATGGTGGTGGGCGCGATCATCGGCCTTGTCAACGGCTTCTTCGTCGCCAAGTTCAGCCTGCACCCCTTTATCGTCACGCTGGCTACCCAGTTGATTACCTACGGCGTGATCCTGATGTTCTTCCAAATCAACGGCAACGGCGGCGGCCCCATCGGCAACATTGCCCAGGAATTCAAAAACGTGGTCTCCGGCCCCGCCATCAAGATCTCCGCTTGGAACGTGTCCATCCCCTGGTACGTGGTCTACGCCATCATCCTGGTGGTTTTGATGTGGTTCATCTGGAACAAGACCACCTTCGGCAAGAACATGTTTGCCGTGGGCTCCAACGCCGAGGCGGCCAAGGTCTCCGGCGTCAGCGTGTTCAAGACCACCGTTCTGGTGCACACCCTGGCCGGCGCCATGTACGGCTACGCCGGCTTCGTGGAGGCGGCCCGTCTGGGCTCCGTTACCGCGGCCACCGGCCTGAACAACGAGAGCGACGCCATCGCAGCCTGCGTCATCGGCGGCGTGTCCTTCGTCGGCGGCACCGGCAACATCGGCGGCATCGTGGTGGGTGTGTTCGTGCTGCGCATCATCTTCGTGGCGCTGAACATGCTGGGCATCAACCCCAACCTGCAGTTCATCATCAAGGGCGCCATCATCCTGGCGGCCTGCTCGCTGGATATGCGCAAGTATCTGGTGCGCAAATAATATCCCCGTTTCAATGAAAAAGACGCGGACCGCGGTCCGCGTCTTTTTCATTCCTCTTTTCTCTCGATGGACTTGATCTGCTTTTCAAACCTCTGCCGGGCGCCCATGACCTCCCGGCCGCAGCCCAGGCACCGGAGCTTAAAGTCCGCGCCGATGCGCAGCACCTCCCACCGGCTCTCGCCGCAGGGGTGCTGTTTTTTTAATCGCAGTATGTCGCCCACGCGGATATCCATACATATTCCCCTCGCTTTCGGGAAAGATTTTTCCGGGTGATAAAAATGAATCTGCATATAGCCGCCCGGTTCGTCACC
>Ga0079305_1002885_pt1 | contig 13127 bp, 9 predicted proteins | sample LMS_cellobiose_e_FD_79183 | JGI IMG/M metagenome (GOLD analysis project Ga0079305, IMG submission 79183) | Rumen-fistulated moose microbial communities from Alaska, USA - LMS_cellobiose_enrichment | ecosystem: Host-associated > Mammals > Digestive system > Stomach > Rumen fluid ... | reverse complement strand
TTGATGTTTGCACTTTCCATTGGGATATTCTGGGTTTTGTTATTTTCCGAGCCGAAAACGGCTGCAAAATAAATGCCTTTTTGGTATTTTTGCAAAAGTATGCGATATCAGATTGTCCTTTCGTATGACGGTTCGGATTACTGCGGCTGGCAGTACCAGCCGCGGGAGCGTTCCGTGCAGCAGGTACTGGAAGAAGCGCTCTCGACGCTCCTCCGCACGCCGGTGTCCGTGACCGGCGCCGGCCGCACCGACACCGGCGTGAACGCCGCCGGCTACGTCGCCCATTTCGACGTCGAACCCGCCCTGCCGGACCCGGCCCAGCTGGCGTACCGCCTCAACGCGCTGCTCCCGTCCTCCGTCGTGGTCACGGAAATCCGCCCCGCGGCGCCGGACTTCCACGCCCGCTTCCAGGCCCGCGAGCGGGAGTACACCTACTTCCTCAACCGGAAGAAGGACCCCTTCGTTGAGAAATTCTCCTACCGCTGCACCTTCCCGCTGGATTTCGAGGCGATGAACACGGCCGCCGCGGCCCTGCTCGGGACCCACGACTTCTCCTGCTTCGAGAAGACCGGCGGCGACAACAAAACCTCCATCTGCACCGTCACCAAGGCCCTCTGGGAGCCCTACGCCCCCGTCATCGCCGCCCACCCCGCCGGCTGCTACTGGCGCTTCACCATCTGCGCCGACCGCTTCCTCCGCAACATGGTCCGCGCCATCGTCGGGACCCTGCTGGAAGTCGGGCGCGGGCGCCGCACGCCGGAAGAATTCGCACGCCTCGTGGGCGGCGGAACGCGCTCGCAGGCGGGAGAATCCGTGCCGGGCCATGCGCTTTTCCTGTCGCGGCTCGATTATTGATGATTTTTTGTTATCTTTGTTTGATTAAACCGATTCTTATTAAAGGTACCCGATATGCTTTTCAACTTACTCCAAACCGGGATTGAAGCTGTTCCGCAGTCGCAGGAAATGAGCGAATCCCTGATCAGCATGGCCGTCAAGGGCGGCTGGCTGATGATCGTGCTCCTCCTCCTGTCCTTCTGCGCCATCTATATCTTCGGTAAGAAGTGGTGGATGATCCGCAAGGCGACCAAGGTCGACAAGAACTTCATGAAGGACATCCGCGACTATATCCACGAAGGCAAGGTCAAGTCCGCGGTCACCCTCTGCGAACGCATCGACTCCCCGGTCGCCCGCCTCGTCCAGAAGGGCGTGGAGCGCATCGGCCGCCCCCTGGATGACATCCAGACCGCCGTCGAGAACACCGGCAACGTCGAAGTCGCCCGCCTCGAGAAAGGCCTTCCGATGCTTGCGACGATCGCCGGCGGCGCCCCGATGATCGGTTTCCTCGGGACCGTGATCGGTATGGTCCAGGCCTTCTTCAGCATGTCCAAGGCCGGCAACAACATCGACATCACCCTCCTGTCGAACGGTATCTATACCGCCATGATCACGACCGTCGGCGGCCTGATCGTCGGTATCATCGCCTACTTCGGCTACAACTTCCTGACCTCGCGGATCTCCGACCTGGTCTTCCAGCTGGAGCGCACGACCATCGATTTCATGGACCTGCTGCACGAGCCCGGCAACATGGCAGCGAGCGAAGAATAAACTATGGCGATCAAGAGAAACACCCACGCGAAGGCTGACATCTCGATGTCCTCGATGACGGACATCGTCTTTCTGCTGCTGATCTTCTTCCTCGTGACCTCCACGCTGGTCAACCCCAACGCGCTGAAGCTCCTGCTTCCGAAGAGCACGGGCCAGGTCAGCGCGAAGGCGACCGTCAGCGTGAGCATCAAGGACTGGGGAGACGACGTCTATACCTACCACATCAACGGCAGCGAGACGCCGGAGAGCTACGAGCAGGTCGAAAACGACCTCGTGGAGCTCCTCCAGCTGGAGGAGGACCCGACCTTCTCGATCTATTCCGACGAGACCGTCCCGGTCCGGGAGGTCGTCGCCATGATGAACATCGCGAAACGCAACCACTACAAGGTAATCCTGGCGACCCAGGCCGAATGACGGAATGAAAGAGTACTTGCGCGAACAGCAGCGGCAGGAGAAGGCCGCAAGGCGGACGGGGGTTTTCCTTACGGCCGCCCTGCACGCGGTCGGCCTCGTGCTCGTCGCGACAAGCGGCCTGAAGTACCTGGACCCGCCGCCGCCCGAGACGACCTTCCTCATGGACTTTACCGAGGAGGAAGAGATCGTCGAGAACCGGCCGGACTATACCGGGACGGAGCCCCGCTCCGAGGAAGTCGACCTGACCCGTCCGCTGGAGATCGTCCAGCGCAGCGAGTCCCCGGTCGAGTCCCGGACCGCCAACACGACCCCGGCGACCGCCCCTGACCCCCACGGCGACGTCGAGGTTCCCCCGACGCCCGAGGAGCCGAAGCTGGATCCGCGCGCCGCATTCCCCGGCATGGCGAAGAAAGACACTTCGACGACCGCGCCCCACTCCGCGGCCGAGGCCGGCGAAGGCTTCAAGGCCGGCCAGCCGACCGGCAACACCGACACCGGCAGGACCGACGGGACCCCGAACGCCCACCTCAAAGGCCGCACGGTCAAGGGCAGCCTCCCCCGTCCGGCCTACAACGTCCAGCTGAGCGGCATCGTCGTCGTCCAGATCTGGGTAGATCCTTACGGCAACGTCCAGCGCGCGCTTCCCGGCGCCGACGGAACGACAGTCACAGACGCAACCCTCTGGGCCGCCGCCCGGAAGGCCGCCCTTGAATCCCACTTCAACCAGAGCGGTGACGCTCCGGCACTGCAGGAGGGAACGATAACCTACATATTCAAATTAAAGTAAATGGACAACTACAACAACGACGGAGAGAAGAAGTTCTCTTCGCAGGGAAGGGTCCTCCGCCCCCGGAAGAACGCCGGGCGGACGGAATCCGGAGAGCACAGGAGCTACAGCGGTGAGCGCAGGAACTCCTACGGCGAACACAGAAGCTATGGAGAACACAAGCCTTATGGCGAACGCAAGCCCTACGGCGAGCACAAACCCTACGGCGAGCACAAGCCGTACGACGGCGAGCGCAGGAGCTTCGGCGACCGCAAGCCCTACGGCGAACACAAACCCTACGGCGAGCAAAAGGCTTACGGCGAACGCAAGCCCTATGGCGAACGCAAACCCTATGGCGAACACAAACCCTACGGCGAGCACAAGAGCTACGGCGACCGCAAGCCCTACGGCGAGAACCGCGGCGGCTACCAGCAGCGCAGCGCCCGTCCCTACGGGAACAAACCCTACAAGAAGCCTTACGGCAGCAAGCCGTACAACAAGAAATACGAAGCCCGCTTCAACGAAGCCGACGAGGAGAGCATCAACCGGATGCTCGCCCGCAAGGAGCAGCCGGACACCTCCCGCTTCTCCGACTACGACAGCGCCGCAACGCCCATCAAGGAGGAGATCCGCCTCAACAAGTTCATCGCGAACTCCGGCGTCTGCTCCCGCCGCGAAGCCGACACCCTGATCCAGGCCGGCGTCGTGACCGTCAACGGCGAAGTCGTGACCGAGCTCGGCACGAAGGTCAACGTCCTCAAGGACGAGATCCGTTTCAACGGCGAACGCCTGAAGGGCGAAGCGAAGGTCTACATCGTGATGAACAAGCCGAAAGGCTATGTCACGACGGCCTCCGACCCCCATGCCGACAAGACCGTGATGGACCTGCTGACCGGCTGTTCCGCCCGCGTCTTCCCGGTGGGCCGCCTCGACAAGGCCACGACCGGCGTGCTGATGTTCACGAACGACGGGGAGATCGCCGAGAAGCTGACCCACCCGTCCTATGACAAGAAAAAGATCTACCAGGTCATCCTCGACCGCCCGCTGAAGGACGAGGACCGCGAGCAGATCCTCGGCGGCATCGAGCTCGCCGACGGACCGATCGCGGCCGACGAACTCGAATTCATCGACGAGCACGACCACCGCAAACTCGGCATCGAGATCCATTCCGGCAAGAACCGGATCGTCCGCCGCATCTTCGAATCCTTCGGCTACAGCGTCCGCGCCCTGGACCGCGTCTATTTCGCGGGCCTGACGAAGAGCGGCCTGAAGAAGGGCGAGTGGCGGTATCTGACCGAGGGAGAAGCCAATATCCTCAAGATGGGAGCATACATGTGATGGCACACCGGTCCGGATTCGTCAACATCATCGGCAACCCCAATGTCGGGAAGTCCACGCTCATGAACGCGCTGGTCGGCGAGAAACTGTCGATCGTCACGTCCAAGGCCCAGACCACGCGCCACCGCATCATGGGCATCGTGAACGGCGAGGACTTCCAGATCGTCTATTCCGACACCCCCGGCATCCTGAAGCCGAACTACCGGCTCCAGCAGAACATGATGAACTTCGTGGACGGGGCGATCGGCGACGCCGACATCGTGCTCTACGTGACCGACACGGTCGAGAAGCCGGACAAGAACGGGGAGTACGTCGAGAAGCTCCGCCGGCTGACCTGTCCCGTCATCCTGATCGTCAACAAGATCGACATCAGCACCCAGGACAAGGTCGTCGCCCTGATGGACTACTGGAAACAGGAGCTTCCGGACGCCCTCGTCATCCCCGCCTCCGCACAGGAGCGCTTCAACCTCGACAGCATCTTCGCGGCCATCCTCGAGCGGCTCCCCGTCTGCCCGCCGTGGTACGACAAGGACGCCTTCACGGACCGCAGCCTGCGGTTCTTCGCCTCCGAGATCATCCGCGAAAAGATCCTTGAAAACTACACCCAGGAGATTCCCTACAGCTGCGAAGTCGTGGTGGAAGCCTTCAAGGAAGGGGCGGAGCTGTATGAGATCTCCGCCGTCATCTACGTGATGCGGGATTCCCAGAAAGGGATCCTGATCGGCAAGGGCGGCACCGCGCTGAAGCGGCTCGGCACCCGCGCCCGCCTGGAGATGGAGGACTTCTTCCAGAAGAAGGTCTACCTGTCGCTCTTCGTGAAGGTGGACCCGGACTGGCGGGAGTCCCGCCGCGAACTGCGGAAATTCGGATATGAAGATTAAGTAAGCGCATGGAAGAGGAAGAGATCATCGAAGAAAACGTCGAGGCGATCGAGGCTGAGGACGAAATCGTACAGGAAGGGGAATCCAGCGGAAGGTTCGACCGGCTGCTCGGCAGCGACAGCCGCCACTTCAAGCTTTCCGGCATGTTCAAGGACTGGTTCCTGGACTATTCCTCCTACGTGATCCTGCAGCGGGCCGTTCCCCACATCGTGGACGGCCTGAAGCCGGTGCAGCGGCGTGTACTCCACGCGATGTACCGGATGGACGACGGCAACTACACGAAGGTCGCGAACATCGTCGGCCAGGCGATGCAGTACCATCCCCACGGTGACGCATCGATCCTCGGCGCCCTCGTCCAGCTCGGCCAGAAAGGCTTCGCCATCGACTGCCAGGGTAACTGGGGCAACATCCTGACCGGCGACAGCAACGCCGCTCCGCGTTACATCGAAGCCCGCCTCTCGAAATTCGCCAGGGAAGTCATCTTCGACCCGAAGGTGACCCCCTGGATGACCTCCTATGACGGCCGCAACCAGGAGCCGACCGAGCTCCCGGTCCGCTTCCCCCTCCTGCTCGCGCAGGGGACCGAAGGCATCGCCGTCGGCATGGCGTCCAAGATCCTCCCCCACAACTTCAACGAACTGATCGACGCCTCCGTCGCCATCCTCGAAAACCGGCCCTACGAACTCTATCCGGACTTCCCGACCGGCGGCCTCGCCGACTGCTCGAAGTACATGAAGGGCCGCCGGGGCGGCTCCGTCAAGGTCCGCGCCCGGATCGAGAAGATCGACAAGAACACGATCTCCATCACGGAAATCCCCTACGGCAAGACGACCCACGCCCTGATCGACTCGATCATGAAGGCGAAGGACAAGGGCAAGATCAAGATCAAGAAGATCGACGACATGACGACCTCCCGGGTCGAAATCGTCATCCACCTGCCCAACGACGTCTCCCCCGACAAGACGATCGACGCGCTCTACGCCTTCACGGACTGCGAGTGCAACATCGCCCCGAACGCCTGCGTCATCAAGGACAACAAGCCGCAGTTCCTCGACGTCCACGAGATCCTCGAATACGACACCTGGCATACCCGCGACATCCTCGGGCAGCAGCTGCAGCTCCGCCTCGACGAGCTCGAGAGCGAGTGGCACTACAACTCCCTGGAGCGCATCTTCTTCGAGAACCGCGTCTACAAGATCCTCGAGCAGGACCAGCGGACCTGGGAAGACCAGATCGAGGACATCTTCACCCAGATGAAGACCTACCAGGACCTCTTCCGCCGCGAAATCACCCGCGACGACATCCTCCGCCTCGTCGAGAAGCCGGTCCGCAAGATTTCCAAGTTCGACGCGAAGGCCATCGACGAGAAGATCCTCGCGATCGAGGATGCCATGAAGCTGGTCCGCGACCAGCTGGACCACCTGACCCGCTACACGGTCGACTGGTTCAAGTCCCTAAAGAAGAAATACGGGAAGGACTTCCCGCGCCAGACCGAACTGACCGGCTTCGAGACGATCGCCGTCACGAAGGTCGTGAACAACAACGCCAAGCTCTACGCCAACATGGAGGAGGGCTTCGTCGGCATCGGCCTGAAGCGCGACGAGAAGGTCGAATTCATCTGCGACTGCTCCGACCTTTCGGAGATCATCACCGTGAACAAGGACGGCAAGTACCGCATCACGAAAGTCTCCGACAAGGCCTTCTTCGGCAAGAACCTGATCTACGTCGGCGTCTTCAACCGCGGCGACACCCGCACGATCTACAACGTCATCTACCGCGACGGCAACACCGCCCTCTCCTACGCGAAGCGTTTCGCCATCACCTCCGTGACCCGCGACAAGGAATACGACATCACCCAGGGCAAGCCCGGCTCGACCCTCCTCTGGTTCAGCGCGAACCACAACGGCGAAGCCGAGTCCGTGCGCGTCTATTTCCGCCCCCGGACCAAGCTGAAGAAGATGTCCGCCGAGTACGATTTCTCGACGCTCGCGATCAAGGGCAAGTCCTCCCGCGGCAACCTCGTCGCCAAGAACCCGATCCAGCGCATCCTGCTGAAGAGCAAGGGCGTCTCGACCATCTCCGGCAAGGACATCTGGTACGACGCCGACATCCAGAAACTCAACGACGAGGAGCGCGGCCTCTACCTCGGCCAGTTCAACACGGACGACAAGATCCTCGCCGTGTTCCGGAACGGTACCTTCTACACGACCTCCTTCGACATCTCCAACCGCTACCAGGGCGACCTGCTGCGCATCGAGAAGTTCGACAGCGGCAAGACCTTCACGGCCCTCTACTATGACGGCGCCGCCAAAGCCTTCTACGTCAAGCGCTTCTCCTTCACCCTCAGCGACAACACGCCCCTCTCCTTCATCTCCGACGGGAAGGGATCCTACCTTGTGGACCTGAGCGAGGACGCGCGCCCGCAGTTCCTCGTGACCTTCGGCGGCAAGTTCGCCCACCGCGAACCCGAGGCCGTCGACGCCGAAGCCTTCATCGCCAAGAAGGGCCTCGCCGCCAAGGGCAAGAAGTGCTCCGACAAGGACGTGAAGGCGGTTGCCTTCATCGAGCCGCTCCCGGCGCCGGAAGATGATTCCGCCGAAGCGGGAGAAGCGGAGGAAGTCGCCGTCGAGGACATCCTTGACGTCGGCGTGGCGGATGACCTCGCCGGGGCGGACCTCCCCGAAGTGGATGTCCCCGAAGTGGAAGAACTGACGCTGTTCTAAGCCGTCCTACCTATATTATATAAGATGGTCATTTCGCTCACGGGTTTCATGGGGTGCGGCAAGAGCACCTGGGGGGCGCTCTTCGCCCGCCGGATCGGCGCGCCCTTTATCGACCTCGACAACTACATCTGCGACCGCGAAGGACGCAGCATCCCCGCCATCTTCGCCTCCGAGGGGGAGGCGGGCTTCCGGCGCATCGAACAGGAATGCCTGGAAGAGGTGCTCGCGCAGTACGCGGATGCGCCGGGACGGCTGGTGCTGGCCCTCGGCGGCGGCACGGTGACGACACCCGCCTGCGCGGAGCTGATCCGCAGCAAGACCTTCTGCATCTGGCTGGATGCCAGCGCGGAGACGCTGCGGAAGAACCTCGCCGGAAGCGAGGGAAGGCCGCTGCTGAAGACCCGCGGCTTCGAATCGCTTCTCCGGGAGCGCGGGCCGCTCTATGCCGCCGTCGCCGAAAAACGGGTCCTGACCGACGGGCTCGGACCGGAAGAAATGATTTCCATTTTGGAAAAAACCATAAAGTAGTGGTATTTTCTTCTTATTTTATTGCCTGAAGTTCGCTATCCGGTAGATTGTCGCATTTATAAATTTACATTTGTAAAACATTTTAACGGTGAAATGTCGGCAGATTGCCGGACATTTCGGTTAATATTTATTCGGATTGGACAACACTTTATTTAAACTAACCAAGCTTAACTAAATTATGCATTTCAAAACTATCTCAGTGAAAGCTATCCTGCTTACTGTCGTGGCTTTGTTTGCCATGTTTACGGCAAATGCACAGCAGAAGCGGGTAAGCGGAACCGTGAGGGGCGAAGATGGTTCGCCGCTCATGGGCGTGACGGTTATGATCCAAGGTACCACCATCGGTACCGCGACCGGAGTTGACGGCACCTATGCCCTCAACTACACCCAGAACAATCCTGTCCTCGAGGTATCCTGCATCGGATACACGACCCAGGAGATTGCCATCGGCAACCGGACCACGATTGACGTCGTCCTCCAGGAGGATACCGAATTCCTCGATGAGACCGTCGTCGTCGGTTATGCGGTAGGTAACAAGCGTACCGTTACCGGTTCCGTGGAGCGCGTAACCGCGGAAAACCTCAACCAGGGTTACGTTTCTTCCCCGATCGATGCTATCCGTGGCAAGGTTCCGGGACTCGTCATCACCCAGAACGGTGGTAACGTTACCGATACCCCTACGATCCGCATCCGTGGTACATCCTCCCTCTCCGGTGGTAACACCCCGCTCGTGATCATCGACGGTATCTTCGGTGACATCGCGATGCTCTACTCCCTCTCCCCGGAAGAAATCCAGGAGATCACCGTCCTGAAGGACGCTTCCGAAACCGCCCAGTACGGTTCCCGTGGCGCCGCCGGTGTTATCGTGGTTACGACCAACAAGGGTAAGGAAGGACGCGCCGAGGTTGAATACCGCGGCCAGTTCGGTATCTCCACGGCTTACAAGAACCTCGAGGTTCTCTCCGCCGACGAGTACAGGGCTTTCAACAAATCCGATTTCGGTGGCGCCGGTCTTGACCTTGGCGACAACACCAACTGGATCGAGTGGAGCCAGAACAAGTACGTCATCCAGAACAACCACAACCTCTCCATCACCCAGGGCAACGCGAATGGCAACATGCGCGCTTCCATCGGTGTCCAGCAGCGTGAAGGCGTTGTCCGCAACTCCGACAACACCAACTACACGATGCGTCTCGCTGCCGCCCAGAAGGCTTTCGACGGCCGTCTGACCCTCGAAATGAACCTCATGGGTTCGCTCCGTACCGCAAACCAGGTTTCCTCCGGTATCTTCGCCGGTGCCGCGACCTACAACCCGACCTTCCCTCATCAGCGTAACCCGCAGACCGGTTGGTGGGACTATGATCCGAACGCCGAGACCGTCACCCACCCTGGTGACTACCTCGACCGTACCGATGTCAACGAGACCGGCCGTGTCGTGGCCAGCGGTCGTGCGACCCTCAAGATCGTCGACGGCCTGACCGCCTCCATCTTCGGTTCCTTCAACTACGACAACAGACTCGGCCGCTTCTACGGTCCTTATGACACGAAGAGCTACCGTTCCAGCCGTGGTGAAGCTTCCGCTACGACGGCCCGCAACACCAACAGCCTGGCCAGCTTCCAGCTGAGCTACGTCAAGACGATCGGCAAGCACGCCCTCAACTTCCTCGCCCTCACCGAGGCCCAGAAGTATGAGTCCTGGAATGACTATTCGAGAGTTACTGGCTTCGATACCAATTACTTCCTGTTCAACAACTTCCAGGCTGGTTCGACCGTGAACTGGGGTGATGTCACCTCCAGCGCTTCCGAGTATACCCTCATGTCCTACATGGGCCGTATCAACTACATGTTCAACGACAAGTACGTCGTCACCCTGAACGCCCGCGCCGACGGTTCCTCGAAGCTGGGTGCCAACCACAAGTGGGGCTTCTTCCCGTCCGCATCCGTGGCGTGGATCGTCTCCAACGAAGGCTTCATGAAGAACCAGAGCCTGTTCAGCAACCTGAAGGTGCGTGTCGGTTACGGTGTTACCGGTAACCAGGACGCCATCTCCGCGTACAAGTCCCTCAAGCTCATGACCCCGAACGGAACGACGACCTACAACGGTACGACCGTTACCACCTACACGCTGGATTCCAACCCGAACCCGGACCTGAAGTGGGAGACCAAGTACACGATGGACGCCGGTATCGACTTCGAGATGTGGCGCGGCCGCCTCAGCGGTACGATTGACGTTTACCGTTCGACGACCAAGGACCTCCTCTACAACTACCAGGTCCCTGTGCCTCCGTTCGCTTACACGACCCTCCTCGCCAACATGGGTGTCATGACCAACAACGGTGTCGAGGTCGCCCTCCGCGGTGCGGTCATCGAAACCAAGGACTGGGGTCTCGAACTCGGCGGCAACGTCGCGTTCCAGAAGAACGAGCTGGTCAGCCTCTCCGGTACCTACCAGGGCCAGGAACTGACGACCTCCAAATACATCGCCCTCTCCTCCGCGAGCTGCAACGGTCTGACCTCCAACACCAACGTGGTGTACATGACCGAAGGCTACCCGATCAACATCTTCCGTCTCCCGGTCCACGACGGCTTCAATGAGGACGCCCAGGGCCACAAGACCTACAAGGTGAAGGACATCGACGGTGTCGAAGGTATCACCCTCGACGACAACGGTGACCGCGAGTACCTCGGCCAGGCGACCCCGAAGGCCGTCGCGAGCTTCAACGCGAAACTGCGCTTCCGCAACTGGGATCTCACCGCCCAGGCGAACGGCGCGTTCGGCCACATGATCTACAACTTCCAGAGCCTGCGTCTGTCCAGCCTCGGTGCCTTCCCGACCTACAACGTCCTGAAGACCGCCCCGGCGCTCGGTGTCTACAACGCCCAGCACACGTCCTACTGGCTTGAGAAGGGTGACTATGTCAACCTCGAGTACATCACCGTCGGCTACAACATTCCGGTCAACAACGCCAAGTACATCAAGAGCGCCCGCGTCGCCCTGTCCTGCAACAACGTCGCGACGATCACCGGTTACTCCGGTATGACCCCGCTCCTGAACAACGCTACCCTCGGCGGCGGTATCGACCAGAACATCTTCCCGATCATGCGTACTTTCACTGCACAGCTTTCCGTCAGATTCTAATAACGTTAACCTAGAACACTTATATGAAAAAGATATTTTACGCTGCAGCCATTGCGCTTCTGTTCGTAGGGTGCTCGCTGGAAGAAACTCCGAAGAGCAAGTTCGACGAGAGCGAAGCATACAAGAGCTCGACCCTTGTATACGTGAATACGGTCGCCAGCCTTTACACCAAGATGTACAACCGTTTCCACGGTGCTGACGACAACTACAACTACATGTCCGAGTTCACTTCGGATGTCCTCTTCCTGCCCGGACGCCAGGGTGACTGGGTTGACGGTGGCAAGCACCAGAACGCCTTCATGCACCGCTGGGATCCTTCCACGGACTACCTCCGCAGCATCTGGAACAACTCCTATTCCGACATCGCCCTCTGCAACGCCTCCCTTGAGAAACTCGAGGAGATCCGTGCGCTGAAGTCCCTGGACGACGCGACGATCAACGGCTACGTGGCCGAGGTCCGCGGCATCCGCGCCTTCTACTACATGTGGCTCGTCGACTTCTTCGGCCGCATTCCGGTCGTGACCTCCTCCCAGGCGGGTATCAGCGACGTGCAGCAGCTCAGCCGCAGCGCCGCCTATGACTTCGTCAAGAAGGAGATCACCGAAATCATCCCGGACCTTGCGTCTGACAAGTCCCAGAAGCTCAGCAGCGAGTACTACGCCCGCTTCACCAAGGCTGCCGGCTACGCGATGCTGGCCCGCCTCGCCATCAACGGCGCCGTCTTCTCCCAGGATTCCTGGACCGGCGGCAAGTTCACCGGCGGCATCGACAAGGTCGAGGCCAACGTGACCAACTGGGGCAAGGCTGACAAGTACACCGTCGACGGCAAGACCATGAACGCATGGGAGACCGTCGTGTACTGCCAGGAGCAGATTGCGAAGGAAGGCTACAAGCTCGAGGCGAACTTCGCCGCGAACTTCACCAACGCCGGCAACGAGAACTCCAACGAGAACATCCTCTGCTGCCCGATGGACGACACGGTCTATCGCCGCTCCGATACGCAGGTGACCCGTTCCCTCCACTACAACCACGCTTCCACCATCGGCTTCAGCTCCTGGAACGGAACCGCGGCTACCGTCCACGCCCTGAACGTGTTCGACTACAAGGAGGACTACAACAAGGACGGCGACCTCGCCGACGGCACCTATGAGTGCGACGACCCTCGTTTCGCCCTCTCCTTCTTCTACGGTTCCTGCTCCGTCAACGGTGTGAAGGTCGGTTCCGGCGTTTCCGCCGACAAGTGGCCGGAAGGCTACTACCTCGGCTATGAGGCCCGCAACGACTTCAACATCGACGAGTACAGCGATCCTTGGGGACTCTACGTCGTGAAGTGGGCTGGCGTCCGCATCAAGAAGTACGAGTATGACCCGACGACCAACGGCCAGAACTACTTCAACTCCGACCGCGTCATCTTCCGTTACGCTGACATGCTCCTCCTCGCCGCCGAGGCCCAGTACCGTCTGGGTAAGACCGCCGAGGCCCTCGCGCTCCTCAACCAGGTCCGCGACCGCGTCGGTGTCGCTCCGATGACCGAGATCAACCTCCAGGTCATCCTGGATGAGAAGCTCCGTGAAGAGATCTGGGAGACCATGGGCCGCCGTGGCGACCTGGTCCGCTGCGGTCTCTATACCGAGCAGAACGAGGACAAGTTCGTCGGTATGAAGCACGCGATCGTCTGCGCTGACTACATCTACGACAAGGACGGTTACACCAACGTGTTCCCGATCCCCGTC
>Ga0079305_1002881_pt1 | contig 13143 bp, 12 predicted proteins | sample LMS_cellobiose_e_FD_79183 | JGI IMG/M metagenome (GOLD analysis project Ga0079305, IMG submission 79183) | Rumen-fistulated moose microbial communities from Alaska, USA - LMS_cellobiose_enrichment | ecosystem: Host-associated > Mammals > Digestive system > Stomach > Rumen fluid ... | reverse complement strand
TGCGGAGATTCATCAGGGATCGAAGGATCCGCTGTTTTTCTGACGGATCGGTCGGCGTCGGCAGGTCCTGATACCCATCAGAATCCGCTTTGAATCGCTCGATCAGGTAATCCAATTGCTCAGTCCGGTTCATGATGTCGCTCTTCCCCTCCTTTTGCATTCGGCATTGGGCAGGCAGCCGCTTTGCGCGATCCCGCACACGGGGTCCCGCGGCCGGCACGGAGATCCATTTCCCGCCGGCCGGCGTTCCGCATGCACATTCTCCATATTAGGAAGCACCCTTATTATGTCGCTTGAATCTGTGTTCTGTCAATAGAGAGCAGCGCAGAGCCGGCGCAGTTCGGAAGGAAAAGCGGATTTCCGCATGGCTGTGCCGCAGCGCGGATGAAAAACAGCAAAAAGAATGAATATGGACTGTACTGAATGAGAAAAACCTGATATACTGAGTATCATTTCCGGGGAGGCTCAGGGCTGCCTGCCAGAACACAACCGACCCGGAGCTATCATTACCGCATCGGAATGGAGGAATCGTCATGCTGAACATCGAAAAAACCATTGAGAAGGGAACCGCAGTCTTTGCGCTGGCTGGACGGCTGGACACCGTCACTGCGCAGGAACTGGAGCAGGCGATCAAAGAGTCGCTGGACGGCGTAAGCGCGCTGACGCTGGACTTTGGGAAGCTGGACTACATCTCCTCGGCGGGGCTGCGCGTGCTGCTCTCGGCACAGAAGGCCATGAGCAGGCAGGGCGCGATGAAGCTCACGAACGTCAACGAGACGATTATGGAGATCTTCGAGGTAACGGGTTTTACGGATGTGCTGACGATCGAGTGAAAATCATATGGAACAATACATAAGCTGCGTGGCGGTAAGGCGGTCAATACCGTGGATCGACTACGGAGGAAAACCATGAGGAAATGCAATCAGATTGTTTCTGTCCTGCTGGCGCTGGTGTTGGCATTGTCACTTGCCGCTCCCGTGTCTGCGGCCGATTCGGAAGCGCTGACGCGCGGCGGCTTTCTTGCAGCACTCTATGAACTGAGCGGCGATCCGCAGGCGCAGCCGCAGCAGACGGAGTTCCGTGACGTTCCCGCCGACGGCGCGCTGGCGCAGGCTGTCCGCTGGGCGGTGGACGGCAGAATTGTCAACGGCTACGGCGACGGCCGTTTTGGACCGGAGGATCCCGTGACGCGGGAGCAGATGGCGGCCATGCTTTACCGCAATGCGCAGGCGCTGGGACTGGGATTCCGGGGAACATGGATGTTCCCGCTGGATTACCCTGACGCCGCGGAGATTTCCGCCTGGGCGGACGAGGCCATGCACTGGGCCGTGATGAAAGGAATCATCGTCGGCACGGACAGGGGCCTGGAGCCGAAGGCGCTCGCCGCTGAGGACCAGGTTGCCGCCGTTCTGAACCGCTGGCAGATCACCCTGTCAGACGCGGAGGAGGCCGCCGGCATTCATGGCGTCGGAATCCTCCATGAGGAGGAGTTCGGCGGCGTATATCTCTGCAATGCCATCGACGACTTCAACGCGGCGGGCTTCGCTTACGGGGACAGCGTACAGGTCGAGTTCTCCAACGGCTATGTGCTTGAGGATCTGCCCTACTATAACGGCTACTATACGGCTGAAGGGGAGCCCCTGCTGGTCGCCTATCCGGGATATCCGTATATCAAGGCGACGATCAACAGCGGCGGGGACCTGTTCGTGATCGCCGGCCTGCGGGAGAATGACACGGCGACGGTCACGCTTCGGGAGAAGGGCAAATACGCCGCGATCCAGGAGGCACGGGATATCCACTATACGGATGAGCGGGCGGATTACGAAAGCGACGCGGTATTCGCCAATTTCAGGAGCGTTCGGGCGGGCGGCATCCGTGATGGGATCCTCTGCCGGAGCGCGTCGCCCTGCGATAACCAACACAATCGCGCACCCTATGTGGACGCGCTCATGAATGAAGCCGGCGTGGCCTTCATCCTGAACCTTTCCGACAGCGATCAGAAGATCCAGAAGTATCTGGAGGATCCGGGCTTCGCCTCTCCCGCTTTTCTTTCCCTTTATCAGAGCGGGAAGGTTGCGCCCATTGCCCTGAATATGAGTTACAGCTCCGCGGAATTCAAGACAAAGGTCGCAGACGGGCTTTCCCATATGGCGGATGCCGAAGGGCCGTACCTCGTGCACTGCACGGAGGGGAAGGACCGGACGGGTTTTGTCTGCATACTGCTGGAGGCTCTGTGCGGCGCGAGCTATGAGGAGATTGCTGACGATTACATGATCACCTATCGCAATTACTACGGCATCACCGCGGAGGCGGAGAAGGACCGCTATGACGTGATTGTGGAAAGTGTGCTTGTGCCAATGATCCGCAGCCTCTCCGGAGATGACGGAGCCGATGTCCGGACGATGGATCTGGCCGGATGCGCAGCGCGGTATCTCGCGGACGGCGGCATGCGCCCGGAGCAGATCGCGAAGTTGAAGGCACAACTGACAGGCGCATGAATTCTGAAGAAGTGACAGGAGAGTGAAGCATATGGAAGACAGACAGCTGAAAATCGCGCTGGAGGGAAGGATCGACTCCAACAACGCAGCGACAGTGGAACAGGAGCTCCTTGCAAAGCTCGGTATGGAGCGGGATCTTACCGTGATCCTTGACGCGGAAAAGCTGGACTATATCTCCAGCGCCGGGCTGCGCGTGGTTCTGCACCTGAAAAAGACGTTTCCCGAGCTGCGCGTCGTCAATGTCAACCCCGAGGTCTATGAAATCTTCGACATGACCGGTTTTACCGAAATGATGCCGATAGAGAAGGCATATCGTGTCGTCTCGGTGGAGGGCTGCGAAGAGATCGGGCGCGGCGCCAACGGCACGATCTACCGCATTGACCAGGACAATGTGGTAAAGGTCTACACCAATGCCGCTGCGCTGGATGAGATCCGGCATGAACGCGAGGTGGCGAAGCTGGCGCTGATCCTCGGGATCCCGACCGCCATCTCGTATGACGTTGTCCGGGTCGGGGAGAGTTACGGATCGGTGTTCGAACTGCTGAACGCCAGCTCCTTCTCAAAGATTCTCTCCAGCGAGCCGGCAAAACTGGACTGGTGCGTCAGAGAATACGTGAAAATGCTGAAGTCCATCCACAGCACTTTGGTACCTGCCGGAAAGCTGCCGGACGTGAAAGAGACGGCCCTTTGGTGGGGCAGTACCGCCCTGCCGGCCCTTCCGAAAGAGGCCGGGGAAACGCTGATGTCGCTTATCCGGGCAGTGCCCCACGACGATCACATGATCCATGGAGATTATCACACGAAAAATCTGATGCTGCAGGGTGATGAGGTTCTGCTGATCGACATGGATACGCTCGCTGTCGGTCACCCGGTCTTTGAACTTGCGAACATGTATAATGCGTATCTTGGCTTTTATGAGCTTGACCATGACGCGATCAAAGCATTTCAGGGCTTTGAATACGAAACGGGAAGGACCTTCTGGAAAAAATCGCTGTCGGCCTATCTGGGAACCAGCTGCGAGACAAAGCTGCGGGAGGTCGAAGATAAGGCGCGTGTGCTTGGCTACACCCGGCTGATCAGCCGCGCGGTACGCCGCGGGCTGGATGAAACCCGGAAGGGCAGCGCGGAGATCGCCTTCTGGAGAAAGGAACTGCTCGCGCTGCTGGAGCATACGGATACTCTGACCTTTTCCCCAAATGAATTGCTGATTGAAGCCGAGACGGGAAACCTCGCGGAGGTCCAGACGTTCGTTGAAGAGCGGCTGGAAGCGGCGGACTGCCCGCCGAAAGCGTTGATGCAGATCAATGTGGCGGTGGAGGAAATCTTCGTAAACATCGCGAGTTATGCCTACGCGCCGGAGAAGGGCAGCGCCACGGTGCGCGTGGAGGTGCCTGAGTCGCCGGTCTCGGTGACAATCACATTCATCGACCACGGCGTGCCCTATGATCCTCTGGCGAGGACCGACCCGGACATCTCGCTGGCGGCGGAGGAACGCGGGATCGGGGGCCTCGGCGTCTTCATGACGAAGAAAATGATGGATGATATCGCGTATGAATACAGGGACGGACAAAACATCCTGACGATGAAAAAGAATCTCTGAGGCGGCGCTGTATGCAAAGCCGCCCCGCCGCAGCCCATCGGGCCGCGGCGGGAGCGGCGATTTTGGAGGAGGACATGAAGTTCAGGTTCGATACCAGAGACACCAAACCGAAGCTTCGCGCACTTGCGCTTTGGACCGCGGCGGCGGTGATCGCGCTTGTGATCCTGGCATGGGCCGGCGGGGCGCGGCGCGGCGCCGTGATGAGCATCGTAACGGCGCTTTATGCGTTCGGGACGATCCTTGTGCTGCTCTGGGCCTTCCGGGAGCAGATTCATTACAATCCCTATTCCTACAACACGATATTCTATTTCGGCTTCGCGCTGTTCGCCCTGTCTGTCATGCTCACCCACATGATTCTGGCGGCGCGCATGCTGAAACACCCGGATGTCTACACCGGGAACGAGATCCTCCACGTGCTGCTGGGATCGGCGAAAACCTATATGATGCTCTCATCGCCGTTCCTCTTTCTGTTCTCGGCCGCGCTGTGCGTCTCGAATATCGCCCTCATCCGGCACGAGGGGAGACGATTTGTGAATCTTCTGGGCATCCTTCTGTCCGTGCTGATCGTCGCAGGCGCGGTTTTCCTGTTCTGCTTCGACCAATATGCATCCGGCAGCCGGAGAGAGGTCATGATCCATGATCTCGTTACGAATCTGTTTGCCGCTGTCTACCTCTATTTTGAATGCATGCTGCTCGGCGCCATCGTCGCGGACGCCATCGCCGCGCGGCATGAGCCGGAGAAGAACAAGGATTTCCTGATCGTTCTCGGCTGCGGGCTGAAGCGGGACGGGACGCCGACGCCGCTCCTGAGGGGACGGCTTGACCGGGCGCTTGCCTTCGCGGAACGGCAGAGAGCGGAGACGGGCAAGGAGCCGGTTTTTGTCACCTCCGGTGGGCAGGGCCCGGACGAGCCAGTGCCCGAGAGCGCCGCAATGAAGCAGTACCTGACGGAACACGGCGTTCCGGCGGAGCGGATCATCGAAGAGGACCACTCCACGAACACCTTTGAAAACATGAGGTTTTCCAAAGAGAAGATCCAGGCGATCGATCCCCATGCGAAGATCGCCTTTTCGACGACCAACTATCACGTGTTCCGCAGCGGCCTGTTCGCGCGGCGTGTGAAGATGCGGGCGGTCGGTATGGGCGCGGAGACAAAGTGGTATTTCTGGCCGAACGCGGCGGTGCGGGAATTCGCGGGGCTTCTGACCGCGCACCGGGGGAAGCAGGCGCTGATCCTCGGGAGCATGGCGGCCATCTATGTTGCGCTGACGATTCTGGCATATCATACCTGACGGATTCATCCGGGCGGATAGAAAGCAGACCAAATCAGGCATAAGGAGACGGAGATCATGCGGGAAATCTCGATCATGGAACTGGAGCCGGTGCGGATCGGACAGGTGGAAAACAGGGAGGCCGGTACGGGCTGCACCGTTTTCCTGTGTGAAACGGGGATGCGGGCCGGGCTGGATGTGCGCGGCGGCGGCCCCGCCTCCAGAGAAAGCCAGCTCCTGAACCCCCTGATGGCGGCGCGGGAGATCCACGCGATCGTGCTGGCCGGGGGAAGCGCTTTCGGCCTCGCCGCGGCGGGCGGAGTGATGGACTATCTGGAGTCCCGCGGCATCGGCTTCGATGTCGGCGTGACGAAGGTGCCGCTGGTTGCGCAGTCGGATCTGTTCGACCTGACGGTGGGCGATCCGCGCATCCGGCCGGATGCGGCCATGGGCTATGCGGCCGCGCGGCAGGCGATGGAAGCGCCGAACTACAAAGACGGCAATTTCGGCGCGGGCTGCGGAGCCACGGTGGGGAAGATCGCGGGAATGGAAACCGCCATGAAAACTGGGATCGGCAGCTATGCAGTCGAGATCGGCGAACTGAAGATCGGGGCGGTCGTGGCGCTCAATGCGCTGGGCGACGTGTATGACTGGAAGACCGGGCGGCAGATCGCGGGCCTCCTGACCGAGGACAAGCGCGCCCTGCGCAGCACGTCGGAGCTGCTGAAGGGCAGTATCCGGGCCGTGGACAACCGCTTTACCGGAAACACCACGCTCGGCGTTGTTCTCATGAACGCGGCGTTTGAAAAGGCCGCGCTGTGCAAGATCGCGGGCATGGCGCACGACGGATACGCCCGGTCGATCCGGCCTGTCCATACCTCGTATGACGGCGACAGCATCTACGCCGTCTCCGCCGGGCTGGTGCAGGCGGATCAGGAGGTCGTTGGGACGCTGGCCGCGGAGGCCGTCAGCGAGGCCATCACGCGCGCCGTGCGGAGCGCAGAAAGCGCGTACGGCTTCCCGTCCGCGGCGCAGCTGATTGTTTGACAGAGGAAGAGAAACGATGAGAATCGAATACAGAAACGACCCGGCAATGGATCCCTCCGGTTTTGCGCTGCTCTCGGACTATGTTCCTCAGATCGTGCAGGAGATCCGCTATTATTCCACCTACAATTTCATCGGCGAGCGGATCGACGGCTATGAAGAGCCTTGCGCGCTTATGACGGTCGAAGCCGCCAGAGCGCTGAAATCGGTGAGCAATGAGATGATCGTCCGGGGCTACCGCCTGAAGGTGTTCGACGCCTATCGCCCGTCCTGTGCGGTGAAGCATTTCGTGCTCTGGGGCATCGAAGATCAGGACATCCGCATGAAGCCGTACTTTTATCCGGAGCTTGAAAAGCAGGAGCTTTTCGCGAAAGGATACATCGCAAAACAGTCCAGTCACAGCCGCGGCAGCGCGGTAGACCTGACGCTTCTGGACATGCAGACGGGGAAGGAACTGGATATGGGCAGCCCCTTTGACCTGTTCAGCGAGGTTTCCCATCCGGATTATTCCGGCATTTCCGAGGAACAGTATGCAAACCGAATGATCCTCCGCCGCGTGATGCTCCGCAACGGGTTTCAGCCGATCGACTGTGAGTGGTGGCATTTCTCCCTGAAAAACGAACCGTACCCGGATACATATTTTGAGTTCCCGGTTTCTTCGGCATATTTGAGGAGGTAATTGCACAGGCCTTCGTCCCCGGCAGATGAGCAGCGCCGCCGGGGGGACACCGGCGGCGTTTCCATCTGTCTGCAGATGATCGGAAAAGTGATCCGCATGGAATCCCCGCGCATCCGGCGCGGGAAGCATATCCTTCCGCAGCTTCGAGGCAAGCCGCCGGGCCGGCCGCTCAGACGGAATACCGACGGATGCGTGCCGTAAAAGCGGAATGCCTTGACGGCAGGGATCAGACGGGATATTCTATAAAGTAATTCCTTTTTCCGTGAACCCGGAACCGGCAGATGAAGCCGTGATGAAGAATACAGGATCAGAAGGGGATTGTCTGCAGATGGGGAAATCATACGAGGAGTATCAAAGAATATACGAATCAAAGAAAGGCACCGTTCAGGACGCGCTGGATCTGATTCATTCCGGCGATGTGATCTGGTGCTCCAACAATTACAATGAACCGAGTACGCTCTTCAACGAGCTGCATACGATCGCGGACCGCCTGGAGAACGTGATCGTTTACAAAAGCCGCATCGGCAGCTATCCGTTCCTGCTCACTCCGGGCATGGACGGCCATATCAACTGCGCCAACTATTTTTACGGCCCCAGCTATCGCGAAGCGCATAAGCTCAAAAACGTGATGTTTATTCCGGTCGATCTTCCGAACTATTACAGCAGCGTCAATGCCCATCGCCCCTGCAGCATCTTCGCCGCGCAGGTGTCGCCCATGACGGAGGACGGACGCCTCTATATCGGCATGAATCAGACGATCGAGTATTACGCGGTAAAGGACGCCGTCGAGCAGGGCAAGCGCATCATCTGCGAGGTCAACCCAAACCTGACCTATATGAACGGCTCGGAGTACATCCCGGTCGAAGCCGTCACGGTGCTCTATGAGGTCGACACGCCGGAGTATTGTATCGGCGGCATTGAGACCACGGAGTTGGAGGACCGGATCGGCAAGACGGTTGCGGATCTCATCGAGGACGGCGATACGATCCAGATGGGCATCGGCGGGATTCCCGATACCGTGGGGCGCTGCCTCCGGACGAAAAACGACCTCGGTCTGCACACCGAGCAGTTTACCTCCTCCATGGCGGGGCTGATCGAAGCGGGCGTCATTACGGGGAAGAACAAGGTCTTTGATAAGGAACTGCACGTCGGCGTTTTTGCCGACGGCGTCCATGCGCTTTACCAGTTCCTCCACGATCATCCTCAGTGCGTGATGAAGCCCGGCCCGGAGGTCGTCAATCCGTGGAACATCGCGCGGCAGGACCACATAGTCGCGATCAATACCTGTATCGAGATGGATCTGACAGGCCAGGTCGCGGCGGAGTCCATCGGCCCGGTACAGTATTCCGGTTCCGGCGGCGGCTTTTGCTTCATGCTCGGTTCCTACTACGCCGAACACGGAAAGGGCATCCTCGCTTTTACCGCCCGGACGGGCAAGGGGCTGCCAAAGATCAAATCCCAGCTGACCCCCGGCGCCATCGTGACGCACCAGCGCAATTATGTGCAGTATGTCGTCACGGAATACGGCTGCGTCAATCTCCGCGGCATGGATGTGCGTGAGCGCGCAAGGGCGCTGATCTCCATCGCGCACCCCGATGACCGCGACCGCCTGACGGACGAGGCGCGGGAACTCAACTATTTCTGAGAGATATAAGCGAGGCTGGCACAATGTTGGAACTGCTGCTGTTTACGTATCAGGATATGTTCGGAGAAGCTTTCCCGCTCGCCGAGTTTGCGGGAAAAGAGGAGTTTGAGGTCATCAATATCCTCTATGATTGCGTCTCAAATAATCTCCCGTATGATCCGAACCGCAAGGTGGAATTCAGAATTACAGACGCTCCGGGGATGAAGAAACAGTGATCGCGGAACCCGGTTGTGCGGGGATGAAGATGCGGAAACGATTTCCTTATGGGATGGGGCGAATTTCGCCTCTATGCGGAAAACCAGACGCAGCAGCGGGGGAGCCTGCAGCATACGGGAGGGATCCGGACCGCTCTCTTCAGGAATCGGAACGGCGCAAATTGTGCTTCCATCTTTTCCATTTATGGAATATGATGCAATCAATCGTGAATTGATTCGCGTCAATTGTCAACCGGGCCTGCAGAATCGTCCGGAATTGCGCCTGGACGCGGGCGCTCCGGCCGGGCGATGGAGCGGCATTCACACGAAATAACATCACTTGAGAAAAAGGAGAACGGAATATGAAGTATCGTACGATGGGGAAGCTGGGGATTCAGGCGTCCGCTTTCGGCCTGGGCTGTATGCGGTTTAACGGCCCGGCTTCCGGCGACTGCGTTTTCGACGAACAGAAAGCGATTTCCCTCATCCGGCGTGCAATTGACGGTGGGGTCACGTACGTGGATACCGCCTATGTATACAGGACGTCGGAAATCGTTCTGGGAAAGGCGCTGCGGGACGGCTACCGGGAGCGCGTGACCATCGCCACCAAAATGCCGCCGGACGCCGTCCATAACAGGGCCGAAATGGAAGCGCTGCTGGAAGAAGAGCTGCAGAAGCTGCAGACGGACCACATCGATTTTTATCTGATGCACGGTATCAACAAGGAGAAATGGGAGTATTTCAAATCCATCGGCGCGCCGGAGTTCTTCGACGATATGAAGCGCGCCGGCAAGATCCGCTACAAATGCTTCTCTTTCCATGGACCGTATTCGGAATTTGAATTCATCCTCAACGATTGGGATTGGGACATGGTGCAGATCCAGTATAATTTTATGGATGTCGACAACCAGGCAGGTACCAAAGGACTGAAACTTGCGGCAAGCAAGGGGATCCCGGTAGTCATTATGGAGGGCCTGCTTGGGGGCGGCCTGGCCAAAGCGCCGGAGAACGTGCAGGCGCTTTATGACGCATTCCCGGTGAAGCGCTCTCCGGTGGAATGGGCCTTCCGCTGGCTGTGCGATCATCCCGAGGTATCTGTGGTCCTGTCTGGCTGCAATGAAGCAGAACAGATCGACGACAACCTCCGCATTTTTGACATGGCAGAGCCCGGCGTCATGGACGCTGAAGAGCTGCGGCTGATCGAAGACGTCCGCGCGGCATACCTCAGCCGTACAAAGATCGGCTGCACGGGCTGCCGCTACTGCATGCCGTGCCCCAACGGCGTGAATATCCCCGCCGTCTTCTCATTGTGGAACAGCGTTTCGCTGTACAATGTCGATCCCGGGAAGGATTGGGGAATGCGCATGATGAAGGAAAACAAAACCGGCGCGGACCAGTGTGTGGAGTGCGGCGCCTGTGAGGCGGCCTGCCCCCAGCATTTGAGCATCATCGAGCAATTGAAGTGCGCCTGGGCCGAACTGAACTGACCGCAGCCGCGGCATCGGGACGAAGCGGTTTTCTCCCGCAACCGGGGGGCGGGACAACTGGCCTGAACCCCAGGCAAAGCATATGCTTCTCTGCGTATTTTGACCGGTTCGCCGCCTACTCCGGTTCAGCAGCGTTCTGATCTGCCGCAAGCTTCCCAAGCTCCGTATAGAGCATACCGGTTTTGCCGCGGTCGGAGCGCATGAGGGATACTGCGTTCACGGTCATGGAAGCGCTACCGACCGGAATTCCCGGCATGGCGCCGCGGGCCTTGCGGAGCAGCGTGATATGAGGGGAGAAGCGTTTTCGGTCAAAGGGAATGCCGTTCTCCGCCAGCGCGTGCCGGATCCTGCGCGCCAGCGCATTCAGCGGGGCCGACGCACGCATTCCGGCCCACCAGAGATCGCCGAAGCAGCCCATACCCTCCAGCCGCAGCTCGAAAGGGGAGAAAGACACGGTGGAAAGCGCCTCCAGCACCGGCCCCGCGTCCGGGTATTCGCCGATAAAGGCAAGCGTGAGGTGCAGGTTCTCCTCCGGAGCATAATTCCCCCGGATGCCGCGGTCATACATCTCATTTTGTGCGTCGACGAGCGCCGCCTTCATCGGCTCCGAAAGATTGATGGCGAGAAACAGCCGCATGATACAGATCACCCCTCCTGCTGGCCGGGTATATATAGTCGCCTTTATTATACAGAAGGTTCCCTGTGTTTTCAATCATCCCGAGGAATGCGCATCAGCGCCGCGGCCGAAAAAGAATCCACACGGCGCGGAACGCTGCACTTTTCGCCGGCAGCCGGCGGAAATCCGCCGCTCCGGGACAAAGGGCGCGCTGCAAAATGCCTCCCGCCCGTCATTGAGAGTCCCCGTTGGGACCGTGGCAATCCGTTGCGCCCGAAAAGGGACCGGATTCCCGCGCCGCGGCTTTTCGCCTTTGCGAAAAGCGCGCGGGCTCGAAATGACAGGGCTGAACTGCATTTTTGCGGCGCGCCCTTTCCTTCAACTGTTCTGTTTTCTCTGCCGGCCTTTCATTGACAGATGTGCGCACGCTGCCCGGGGATTCAACGCGCGGAAATCGTTATGCTTACGTTTTCCCTGCCCAAAAGCGCTGTCATTTCCTGCCGGGATAAGCCGATATGGCCGAGCCTCGTGTATGCCCATGAATTGGAGCCGTAGAAGATCACGATCTGATTTCCGGAATACAGAACGATGTCGCCATAGTCTGCCGAGATCTGTTCATCGTTTCCGGCAATGCTTTGCCCGATCGGCCCAACCTGCTCAAACCCGCCGTACATGGACATTTGGATCGTCAGAGGCAGCAGTTCCCGGATCGCCGCCACCGCGGCGTTGTCCTCCCACGTGACCGGAACCTCCGATCCTCCGATCGTCAATACCATTTCCGGTTCCTCCCGAAGCGCAAGCTCCAGGCCGTTGACCCAGTCGATCACCGATTCGCGGGTTGCGCTGCCGCTGAAGCGGCTGCCTTCCAGCCAGGTCGCGTTCGGGGCGCTTTGGCTCAGATTGACCGCGCTGCTTCCGATCCCGCTGCTGCCGGAGGTACAGAAGGGAATGATGGTTTTTCCGCTGAGTTCGCAGCGCTCCACGAAGGTGTACATGATTTTGGGAGCCTGCCCCCACCAGATGGGGTAGCCGAGGAATATGATGTCATAGTCCTCCAGGTTTTCCACAGTTCCGGAAATCGCGGGGCGGGCGGCCGGGTCATTCTGCTCCCGCGTGGCGCGGGAAGAGCTGTCGTTGTAGTTGAGGTCAGCGGAGGTATAGGGCGTCTCCGGCGTGATCCGATACGCCGTTACGCCGTAATTCCCGGCGATATAGCCTGCAATCCTTTCCGTGGTTCCGGTACAGGAGAAATAGGCAACCAGCACCTTGCCGCCGCCGTCCGCTTTTTTGGTTGCGCTGCTCACGGCGTCCACGTCGGAAAAGCGCTCCAGCAGCCGAAGATACCGGAGTACCATATCCGCCACCTGTGCACGGGTTGCCGCACCTGTCGGTGCAAACGGGACGGCGTCTGTCAGCAGCCCGTCAACCCGCGCCCAGCGAACCGCGTCCAGCGCCCAGCCGCTTGCAGAATTTTCAACACCGTCGGCGTCCGCGTATTCGCTGCCGAGGACATAGGATCCTGCGCTGCGCCAGAGCATCACAGCCAGCTGCTCCTGTGTGGTCGGGTCGTTCGTGCCGAACAAACCGTTGCCGTAACCGTCGACGATCCCGTTTTGGGACGCCCACAGCACGGCGTCGGAATACCATTTGCCGCTCTCGGTGTCGCTGAAGCCGTCCTCTCCGCGGACGGCGGGCGTATCAGCCAACCGGTACAGCACGGTGGCCAGCTGCGCGCGGGTGAAGATGCCGTCGGGATCAAAGCGGTTGTTGCCCACGCCGTCCATGATTCCCTTTTCCCGCATCGCCATGACCGCCTCGGCATACCATTCGCTGTCGTTCACATCGCGATAGCTGCTTCCCGCCGCACACGCGGATGCAGCAAAGGAAAACAGCATCACGACGCAAACCATGATTGCTGCAAACCGTTTCATAAAACCCCTCCTTTGTCGCGCCGCCCGTCGGCGCGCTTCATTTTTCAACGACTGCCCGGCCTTTTATTTGCAATTTATAGTTTTGATCACCTTTGCCGGGACGCCGCCCGCAACGGTGTTGGCCGGGACATCCTTTGCTACGACAGCGCCGGCCGCGATGATCGCGCCGTCGCCGATG
>Ga0079305_1002880_pt1 | contig 13145 bp, 18 predicted proteins | sample LMS_cellobiose_e_FD_79183 | JGI IMG/M metagenome (GOLD analysis project Ga0079305, IMG submission 79183) | Rumen-fistulated moose microbial communities from Alaska, USA - LMS_cellobiose_enrichment | ecosystem: Host-associated > Mammals > Digestive system > Stomach > Rumen fluid ... | reverse complement strand
TGGCGATATGTTCTATCTTCATCGTCTTATCCTCTGTGTTTTCCGGTCATCCGGCTGGGAGTGAGCTCAATCATGATATACCGGGTATCCGTTTTACAGTGTTCCTGCGCTACTTCAGCCTTATCAGGCGCAAGATCGTACATCATCTTCATCATGGCATCAATCTTCTCAGTGGATTCAGTTATTATACGTGCACTACCGAAAACAATAACGCTGTCATAATGCGTAGAGAAGATCTCCTTATCCATATCGTGACGGGAAACAATGGTAAAACAGACCTTGTCATTTTTCTGAAGGCAATCGCTCAATAAACTCTGAGCAACTGTATGATGGATATAAAACTTTCCGTCAGCATACCCGTAGTTCACAGGAACTCCGTAAGGGAATCCCTCTGCACAGAGTACAGATAAAATGCCATAGTCAGCAGACTTGATTGTTTCCAGAATCTGCTCGTCTGTCATTTTTCGTTCATTCCGATGCATTTCTCTATTCATAGCCAAACTCTCCCATAAACTCCGATTTGTTGAATTGCAATCAATAGTTTCGTTATCGATCATGTTCTTTTCCTCCGTCGAAGTGTTTTCTCATTTCAGAAACATCAAACTAAGTGCGATCAGAATCTGTCCCACATAGTACAGACCGATATTGGTTACGCGCAGGCTTTCTTTCGTTTCCTTGCCAAAGGTATTCAAAATCAGTACGATGTCGCTGATTAAGAACAGCAATGAACCGACTGCAAAAATTGCTGTAAACGCGGAAGGCGAAGCAATCAGGTTTCCGATTGCCACGCAGTTGAGCAGCATGATCGCGCCGATGTACACGACGCCGAAGATCTTAAACGCCTTCTTTGCGGTGATGTGCTTGAAAATCCACAGCATCAGCAGCGCGGTTAGGATCGCACCCGCAATCACACAAATCCACCAATACTGAGCGCCTTGCAAGACAGCGATCAGATACAAGATATGTCCGCTGAGAAAGACAGCTATCCCGACAAGGAAAATAAGCTGCCCTTTCTTCTCAAATACATAGCGGAGATTCAAAAGCACGTCCGCAATGCAGCCGAGCAGCAAACCGACGGTAATCAGCTTTGCCATTTGCGAGCCGTTGGAAAGAAGGAAGCCGAGGATGACAAAGCAGGCGGACGCCGATCCCTTTAAGATTACGGCGGCGACATAGTTTTTCTTGTATTCCTGCCAAAGAAAGATTGCGGCAAGACACAGGCAAAGCAGAATCAGCACATACATCATAGCAGAATCTCCTTAACAATAGATATGTTGAAGTCGTTTGACTTCCTCTCGCATTTGTTCGACCACGTTCTCCGGCTCAGTGATTTTCAATCCTTCGCCTATCGCAAACACCCAGCCGAGAAACTGTCTGCTGACTGCGACATTCACTCGCACCGAAAAGTGATCCTCGTCCTTGATCGTAATCGGAATATCTTTTCCGAATCGGTCGATCACAACGCCGACCACATCATTCCGTCCCTCCAGCGTGACGTTCGTAAGCTCGCCGCCAAACATTCCGAACAGACTCTTTGTGTACTTCGGCAGGTTGAACTCTTTATATGCTTTGCCGCCGATACGCCCTTTATCCAATGTTTGCAGACTAACCATTTTATCAACGCGATAGTGCTTGATCTTCTGGTCTTTTGCATCGAAAGCAACGAGGTAATAGTTTTCGTCGTCCCACATCAGCCCCCACGGACTGACATCATACCAATCACCGTTCTTTCGGAGTTTCATCTCCTTATTGACCGTCCATTGATAGTAGTGAAATCGAACCTGTTTGTTCGCGTTTATCGCTTCATGAAGGGTATCGACGTTATAGTAGATACGCTCATTCATGGTTTTGATTCGACCGGAGATAAATACCTGTCGTTGCAAATGCTTTGCGTCATACTTGCTTCCGAGAGATTCGATCTTCTTAATCAGGTCATTGCTTTTCTTTGCAGACAGGAACTTTGCGCTCTGAACACTGTCCACCAACAGCTTCAGTTCAGGTAACTCAAACTGACGTTTGCCTACATGGTAATAGGTATCTCGTCCAATCTTTTCGGAGATAATGTCAACGCCATATTGACGCAGAGTGTCGAAATCCGTGTACATCGTCTTTCGATCCTCGGTAATGTCATTGGCATTCAGTCGAGCGATAATCTCCTTTATGGAAAGACCATGTTTCTCGTCTGTCTCGTTATTCAGAATATCCAGAAGATAGAAAAGCTTCAACCGTTGGTTTTCACTCTGCGGCATATCAAAAACTCCTGTTTTCAAACTGATAACAGTATATCAGAGCAGGTGCAAAATTTCAATGATTGAGTGGTGACTTTTGGACTCGATTCCTGGGATACTATAGATGTAGAAAAGAAAAGGAGGACGGAATCTCATGTTCATGATAAAGAAAAAGAAAGCCGATGTTGCGCAGTGGGCAGAAGCCGTATACGGGCGTCCCTTGCTGCATCCCGAACTGGAATCCGAAGATCGGCTTGCTGCTTTGACTGAAATGATGATCCTGCAAGACATCCGCATCATTCACGACAGCATCCGTCTTGTGAAAACCTCGAAGAACCGGGAAACAAGAGACAGCCGTTCCCTTCTCGCTCATCAGCGGTATGCGCATATGGAAAAGCTAAAGCCGTATGCCCGTCCCGTTGCAGACAAGAATCTCATGGAACTGATCCGCTCTACTGATAAGGCAATGAAAACCATCTAAGGAGGCATGACAATGGCAGTCAGAGAGAACAAAAAGGAGATCGTATTAAAGAATCTCGTCCAGAAACTGTGTGCCGTGATCCGCTGTATGCAGGATGGCTCAAAAGAATCCATCGCGCATTTGGTATCCCGCTACTATGCCGGGAAAGGGTATGAAGTGCAATGGCTTGATGGCAAGCATAGCAATGGATGGACAAAGGATAATCGAAAAACATTTTCAGTTTGCTTTTCCGATCTGTTTGATGTCCTGGATATGGTTTCTGAGGAATTGTACGGTGAAATCGAACTGGACTTTAGCGAGTACGAAAACAAAGATATAGGGCTACCGTTCAACTTTCGATTCACCGTTAAAAAGTTAAAATAATGATGGAGGGAAGTCAATTATGGAACAGAAAAGATATTGGTACTGTGGAATTGAGATTAAGGGTGTTGATCGCGTTTTCTCCTATATCAGCGATCTCGGGGAACTATCTGTGGGTACATATGTCAGAGTCCCATTTGGACAGAGCAACACCTCTCGTGTCGGCTTAGTCAAGTCCTGTGGTGAGTATGCAGCGGAAGGCGCGCCTTATCCTCCCGATAAGACCAAACACATCTCCGGCACCGCCACAAGAGAAGAGTATCTCGCAGATGCAACCGGCTATGTCGATAATCCTGATGACTATTTCGATGATGTCAATGATCTCATCGCCTACGCAAAATGGGACGAAGTGCTTAATTGGGCTTGTGAGCATCACGATACCACACACCCGGATATTGCCGCAAAAGTCATGCAATGCTACGAGCTGTGCATGAAGCAGGATATGCCTCTCGCTTTCCTCAATCTCGGCACATTCTACTATAACGGCATCTTTGTAGAGCGTGACTACAAGAAAGCGTTTGAGCTTTACAAAGTCGCAGCTGATGCGGCGGTACTTCAGGCAATCTGTAATTGTGGGTACTGCTATTACTATGGCCGGCATCAGGAAGTTGACTATGAAAAAGCCCACTGGTATTTTGAGCTGGGAGGTATCCTCTTTAATGACGCCAACTGCCTCTATAAGCTTGGCGATATGTATCTGAATGGATACTATGTTGATAAAAACGAGAAGTACGCCTTCATTCTGTTTGATCGCGCTTTACAGATTTGTCAGGCCCAGGATGACACGCCTTCTTGCATAGCCGATGCACAGTTCCGCGTAGGAAAGTGCCTCCTATATGGGATCGGCACCGATAGAAACATCGAAGCCGCTCACGCTCTTTTGAATTTCGCGTTGCTCAATTTCTACAAGCGCCGCAAGACCGATCCCTTTGTAACGGGTCTCATCGCTTCGACAAAGAAGTTGATTGCAGAAGCGCAAAAGTATCTGGAAGCAGAAACTATTACCGGAGGTGAATGACCATGACAAACAGAGAACACCTGTTGATGAAACTTTCCGCTATGAGCAACACAGATCTTGCTGATTACCTTGATGGTGCGATCTCCGATGACATCTCACAGGTGATTTGCGAAACCTGCCAGAAGACTCACGGTGGCAATTGCCTAATGGACATCATGGGATTAGATCACTGCCCCAAAACCATTTCAGCATGGTTAGCGGAAGAAGCCTGTTAAAGAAGAAAACACTACGGTTGGATTAAACCCATCTCAACGGACGCTCTAAAATAGAGTTCCTAATAAAACAAAAAAGGAGGATAATACAATGGATATTAAGTGCAAAATCGTCATTCGGAATGGTGCGGAACAGGAGAGTACATACTCTGACTCCGAAACCGGTGATAACGCCGAAACCATTATGGATGCAAGCGGCAGAGCCGCGTCCTACAAAGCTCGTCTCGAGCAAATTCTGGAACAGCTGCGCGAATCAGAGTCTGCGCTAAATTCGATCACCGAACAGTGGCGTGACGCTTTGGATGAAGACTCTGATCCTGACGATGACGAGGAAGACATTCTTGATGAACTTGAGACTATTGCTTCCGATCTGGATTCTGTCGTAGATGATTTAGAGGACTTCATTGATTGAGGTGATCCCTATGATGATCTGTCCTGAATCCTTTATCGCAGAGCATACCGGAGATTCATTCGATCAACTACTCATGCTTCGCAACGAACTGATCCATGACATCCAAGTATTTGAGGAGAAGAGATTGGCTGAATCGCAATGGATGATACGCCCATCACCGGAAATGATCTATCAAATGAACTTGAAGTACCTGTCTGTCCTCTGTGACTACATAGCGGAGCGGTATAACCAGGAATACGTCTCCCCGGAAGAGGAAGATGATTTGTAACCAGGGCAGAGCCAACAAGGAGGTCGCCATGAAACACAAGATCACCGTGCAAGTCCCCATCGAAAAGCGCGGATTCTTCGGCAAGAAGAAGACTGTGTTTGAAGAACGCACGATCATTGTGGACGGCCCTACATATCGCAAAATCAAACAGGCACAGAAAGACGCCGAACTGGAAGATTTCCTCGACTTCATGGAAGAAATGGATCTAATCGAGGATCTGATGAATGACTAAAGAAGGGAATCCGTATGATTTGGTTGATTGCCATTATTGCACTACCATTTGTAATTCTCCATTACTTATTGAAGAGCAAATAGATCAAAGAATCAAATATGATGGTTCCGAAGATGGGGCATCATGCCGCAAAAAACACATGGGGATGCACGAAAGCAGTTTCAAATACTGTCCACGCGAACGAAGTGCTAATCTTGGGAGGTCATCCATAAATTTTACGGATGACCTCCTTCTTTCATTTGGTAGCAAACGCCTCATGCGGTTCCTCGCCCATCATGTCGCTGTCCACTTCCGAAAAATGCTCAGTTTCCGTTTGCGGTTGCTCGTCGGGATCATCAATACCGGCGAACAGGGGATTTTCCCTAACTCGAAGTCGGTCTATCGACAGTCGGGAGCTGGGGCTTTTCCGCTTCCCATTGTATTCGATGATAATCGCCTCTGCAAAACCCATCGAACCTGGGCGTCTGTCTCTTGCGAGCCGAGTTAATTGCTTGATTGATATTGAGCCGAGCCGGTCTTTGAACACCTCATCATCGATTTCGTTACCAAACGCATTTATAATCTTGGCGATAGCACTCATGATATTGCTGCTGAAGGAGTTGATGTCACCTTCCCATGTGCCGACGATCAGCCGTAAGACACGGTTCAGGATGTGATACCCGTATTTGCGGTAGATTAGCTCCAACGTGGACACCGCATAAATCACACCGGGCGCTTTTTTCTTCCCTATATGCAGTCCATACGATTCAACAAGATCTCGAATGATGAGTTGCTCATCGTTGCCTGCTTCCAGGTTTGCTTTGAACACCTCCAAAGGCGTCAGGGTCTTCACATACTTCTGCTGGTTGGCAAAGATGTCGGCTTCATGCTCGTAATTCAGATCATCGTAGATCATACACCACACCGGCGTATCCCGCGATCCCGACACCAAAGCAACGATCTCGATAGTATGCTGCCCGTTGAAAACATAGTTCAATCCATCTCGGCGACTGACCTTGACCGGATTGATCTGATATGGGTCAAAATGTTCCGCTGTCCGCAAGATATGCCCCGTAGATAACCCACGCTGATACTCCTGATTCGACACTAAATTCTTGATCGGAATCTTCTCAAAATGTACGTTCGGTACATAAGGATTATAGTCTTCCATGTCTTGTTGCTCCTATCGCATTCAACAATTTATCAATCTGTCGTTTCAGATCGTTGAGATTCTTCTGTAGATTCGCCTTCGCGTCTTCGGATACCTCCGTCAAATCTTCCGAACGTACTCGCTCCAGCGAACTTGTCCACGACGGTAGAGTTAAGGATAATCCCACGACCTGCGCGTCCGGGTCGAACTTTGGCATATCCTTCACCGTCGTTTTCAACGGTTCCTGTTCATTCCCCTTCTCCTCTGTAGTCTGAAGGATCGTCCGAATCTGACCGTATAGCCCCATCGGTTTCTGGAGATCTTCGATTCGCTTTCTGACTTTCTCAATCTTTTCTCTCGGGAGTTTCGCCAACTCCATCACATTGTTGTGGGATACCTTATACTTCCCCGCAAGAATGTTTGCTGCCATCTCCGGGCTCTTTTGCTCAATCTCATCGACCGCGCGAGCATATGCAGCATACTTTTCAACAGAACCGCCTGAGATATGGTTTTCCGCACCGATGCGTTCTGCGGTTCTTCTATGTGTGATTCTCTCGGAGCGTTCAGTCGCCTGGGATGGATGCTGATTAATGCCCATGGGATTCCTGTTCATGCTAATTATTTTTTCGGCCTCATACTGTTTGCCGATCAAGAAGCGTCTTGCTTCATCCGCAAGATTTCTGCGTCCAAGCTGATTTGTGCAAATCCAAATCTCTGCTGCCTCCCTGCAATCAAAAGAAAGCGGCAATACCGCAAATGGGATATGCCTGCGGGTACAGATTTCGTATCGGTTATGCCCGTCCACGATGATCTCATTCCATGTAATGATCGGATCTCGACAACCGTCGCGCACCAGGTTTTCTTCAAGCTGCTGGTACTCTTTCGGGTACAATGGACGGATCAGGGATCGGAATTTCGGGTCGATTTTAAGTTGATAGAAACCTTTCTCCATTTCCTGACCCTATCTTTCAAATCGCTGAATCGTGTCCATGAAGAATAGCGCCAGCTTTTCCTTCGGCACAACGGCACCACTCATCCAATACCCGTACCCTTCATCCAACCCACCAACGACTTTGCAAAGCGTTTGAACAAAATCCTTGCTGTAGATTTCGTAGGAATTGTCTGAGTTCATCTTCCGACGGTCAATCCGGTGCGTCTGATCTTTTGCATAGTTTTTTTCGACACCACGGACGGCGACCGTTTTTGCAATGGGATTCACCAACAATTGGATATAATGCGGTTCACCAATCAAGCGAAGCACATTCTTATGAATCCGAATCCGATATTTCTTCAGGTCTACCACCAAAGTGATGACCGATTTGGTTGCTTCTTCCATACCGCACCCCCGATCCTCAAGCGGATGCTGCGGCTGCCTGCGTTGCCGCTGCTTTTTCATTTCTCACCGAGAAGATGACATACCCCTCGAACGTGTTGATTTGTAATGACTGTTCATGCTCAGTAAACGACATGCCAAATTGATCCTTCCAATCTTCCGCATAAGATGCAGTTCGGCTCGTTTTCATCTTGCCATCCTCTCCGGCTGTCCGCTGATAGACTTCTACAGCGTTCAAGTCGAACGCGATCAGATACTCGCCCCTGGCGCGAATCATTTTACCCAGGAGCTTATAGCGGTTCACCGGATTCCATCCGAGCAGGGCTACAAGCTTTGCTAGAAGCAACTTGCAGGTCGTAGCTTTTGGAACGCGCTTTCCCTTGGTCTCCTTCGACCACGGTAAAGCATCCCGCGTAAACTCCGTGCATGGGCGAAGAGCGATGATCCTGCTTTCCGGGTTCACCAGCACAAGAATATAATCCACGGTGGGGAACTTCCGAAGGCAGGCGGCATTGACATAGAACTTGTTGTCACAGAACGTGAGCGACGGTTCATTCATGTGCGCAAAGAATTCCCTTCGCACAACCTGGAACCCGTCGTAATCAAAGTTCATACCCAAATCCACAATTTCTTCTTCGGGTTCACTCTCCGAATTCCGTTGTTCGGCACGCTGATCAATGCCCGCATTTTCCGCGCCATACAAGTTCATTCCATTGTATTCCTGATCATCACTCATGATTGACCTCCTTTGGTGTTACGCTACCTAATTGTTCTGTGATATATGTGCGCAGTTCATCGAATCCGGTCACTTTGAAGCTCGTTCCCGTTTCAAAGAGTTGCCCCTTCACCCGAAGGTTCCATTCCTCCTTCTTCATGTTTGCAAGCGTTTCGTAGGACTGCTCATGAACATAATATGGTTTTCCAAACGAATTTGCCCATTCGGAAGGGACGGCGCGAATTAGATTTTTAGTTCCTAAAAGCGGCTTCACACGCTCGGTCTCCATGGTGACATCTGCCCGCACAGTATCTGGATGAAGAAGGATCTCTCCGTCGTTCCGCTCAAAGATAAAGGTTTGATGTCCGTCCTCCTCAAATAGCTGCCCGCTTACACGGTACTTATTCTTCATGTTCCATTGCAGAAGTTCAAATAGTGTCTCTCCGAATGCGGTGATCGGAATCTCACGCGGCTTCGTTTTATTATCATACAGTTTGGAAATCGGCACGGCGTTCCGATTGTCCTTTGTTGAAGAACGAACCGCAAACTTATTTTCAGTGGGGTTAATCAACAGCTCCACATAGTTGTTCTTGCCGAACCGATTCACGCAAGCCGAACTGAATTTGATGCACTTCTTCGACAACAGGGCAAAAAAGCCATGACTATTCTCAAAGAACTCCGATCGTGCGACCTCGAATCCGCGAAGATCGAACTCACCTTCTTCGACTTCGATCTGATACTCATCTTCTGCCGGCATAATGACTTCCTGGTTATCGTCTATCTCGTACACGCTCCTGGAAGCGTTGCGATAATCATCGGCGGTGAACCCTGACCAACGCGAGTTGATCGTGACAAAACCGTGTAGAACTCCGGTCTCAATCACTCGCAGCTCCGGTAAGATAGACTTGTTGCCATATCGTGCGTTATCCAGTAGCTTTTGCACGGCATTGAAGTCATCCCGCGAGACGATTCCCTTATGATGGTTATAGTACCAACTCTGGCCCCGGTCGCCCCGGTTCTTAACAACTTTGTGCGTTCGATAGCTCTCCGTGTATGTTTTCCGCGTCAGCACATCTCCACAATGGCGTTCGTTTCGCAAAACCTGAAGCACGGTGCTGGCATTCCAATGCAGCCGCCCATAATAGGAGCGTCTGCCGAGCTCTGCCAAAGTATCGGCAATCTGCTGGCAGGAATAACCATACAGATACATGAAGAACATCAGTTTTACTGTCGGTGCTTCATCCGGATTGATAATCAGCTCGCCGTTTTCATCATGGGTGTACCCATACAGCTTCGGGGTCAACGGGATTCCGTGGTTCAATCGCATTTGAAGAGATGCTTCCATGCTTCTGCTGCGAGTATGGGACTCTTCCTCTGCCATGGTTGCCTGGAAAGTGAGAGCCATCTGGGACTCATCGTTCAAAGAGTAGATTGCTTCGGATTCAAAATAGACGCCCACATGCGGCTTTAATTCTGCCAGCATCCGAACCGTTCCAACGAAATCCTCCACATTCCTGGCAAAGCGGGATACGCTCTTCGTAATGATTCTTGTGATCTTGCCTGCTTTGCAGTCAGCGATCATCCGATTGAACTCATCCCTATGCTTTAAGGAAGTGCCGCTGATCCCTTCGTCCGCGTATATATGCACCAGCGTCCAATTTGGGTGTCGGTTGACATACTCCTCATAGTATTTCTTTTGCAGCTCGTATGAGGTGGTTTGCCTCACATCATCAGTGGAAACACGAACATATATCCCTACGTCCTGATGAATGGTCTCATCGTAAAAATCCGGCACCTTTCGCGCGGGGATAAACCGGTAGTTATCGGGGTCAATTCTAACGCCGTACCTTTTGCGGATTCGTTCTTTCTGTTTCTCTTTATTGATTCGAGCTTCGTTCTCGATGGTTCTTGCTTCCACGCCCTATTCCTCGCTATCCGTCTGTATTTCCGTTGTCGGCCTATCAGATAGTTCTAGGATTCCATCATCATCCGGCAAGCGATTCCAGTCTTCACCAGAGGGAAAGTCCTCATCTCTAAGGTTAGTCCGATAATACGATGCCAGTGTAAATATGTCCTCAGAAACAAAGTAGATTCCGACAGGGTTCTCCAGCGCCGCCAGTATGCGCGCAACAAATGCGATCTCGTAATCTTTCTTGGATACGTTCGACACCTTCTGTGTGATGATCAGATCGACTTTCCCATCCATCGCGTCCTGAAGAAGTCTGCTCCATTCCGGTGCAGATTCCATATTGGGCGTAGATGATCCTTCATCTATGTAGAAACCTACCAATGTCCAATCTGGACAGCATTCCAAGGTGTCCTTGTATTGCTGGATGTGGTAATCCAGATAATTATCGTACTTGGTCTGATTGAAATATCGGATGTAAATCCCAACTCGAAACGGTCTTTCCGGGTTAGGGACTTCATGCGGGATGCTCTTGAGCCACACTCTGTGCGCTGCGATCCTGCGTTCTCGTTCTGTCGCCTCGGGAGTAAGCTTTCCGAATGGGGGAGATTGCTCCGCGGCAGCGAGTTTTTGGAATACTTCTAATCCTGTCGTCATATGCGCTCCTTGTATGATTTCATATCCGAATTATAAAGAAGTTGATTCCATAAAAGAACGAACCCACGGTTACATTCCTAACCGTGGGTATCAATTTGTGTAAAAAAAACAGACCCTTGTCTGTCTGTTATTAGTCCGCTTTTGATTTGTTAAACGCCTGGATCTGTCGAACGATCTTGGAGAGCATTTCGATCTCCTCCGGGGTGCAGTCCTTGACCAATACTCCAAACTCGTTCTGATACTCAGTGCGCCGATCACTGATATTCGGACGAATCAACGAATCTGTGGAAATATCCAGCACTTCGGAAATCCTCTTTAGCGTGGAGATCATGATCTGAGATTTGCCACGCTCAATCGCACCAATGTACGGCAATGATATATCCAGTTTTTCCGCAAGTTTCGACTGCGACCATCCCCGCGCCAATCTCTCGGCGCGGATTCTTTCGCCTACTTGCTTGGATAATTCAATTGATTCTTCACTACGCCGCCGCATGGTAGTCTTCCTTATCTTGGATATGCAACTCGATTATAAAATGTATCTTCTCGAATTACTATAAACTCAATATTTCAATACATTCTCGACTTTATACTAATAATAGAAAAATTCAGGAGGTACGACCATATGAAACTAAATCATCTACTCATCGGTATGCGAATCCAGCGGCTGCGGAAAGCACGTGGATTCACACAAGAACAGCTCTCCGAAATGCTCGACTGCTCACCAAACTATGTCAGCCAGTTGGAGCGCGGAATCAAGAGCATGAGTCTGGAAACCCTTATTCAGTTATCGAACGTGCTGGATGTGTCCCCCGAGGAAATCCTTATGGACAATTTAACCAATAGTGAAAAAGCTATCAACCGATCTTTTTCCCAACTGCTCTCTGATTGTACCCCCGTTGAAAAGCACATTCTGCTCGAAATCTTGCAGGCGGCGAAACGTGCCATTCACGAACGATGCTTGTATTGAACTCGTATCTGATTGTACGGGTGTATTTATAGGAAAACAACAAACCGAGGGTTAGAATTTGTAACCCCCGGTTCTACCAACTTCTTTTTATCTCACGCATCATTCAAAAGTTCGAGAGTTGATGCCTGATATATAGTATCTTGTAATAACCCCTTATAACCCCTTGATTTATCATCCTTTAGGGGTTATAATGTGGGCATGAAAGAGGGTGTTGTTGTCATGCCGAATAAAAAGGACGCCATTGAAGCGTTGGAAGCGGAAATCGCCGCGCTCCCTATCGGGTATATCTCGAAGAAAACGATCAACGGAAAAATCAGGTTCTATCACCAGTGGACGGAGAACGGAAAGAAAAAGAGTAAATACCTTGACGACGAAACTGCTGCTGAACTGCGCATACTGATCGAGAAGCGAAGAGGATTGGAGCAGCAGTTAAAAACTGCACGAGCACTCGCGCCCAAGCCCGGTCTGCAAAGAAAATCTGCAAAGGCCGTACATTCGTTCCAAACCAGCGTCAGCATCGGCAACGCTCTTGCGAGGTTTGTGAAACCCGTTATCGGGTATCGTCGAAGGGATGGATTTGCAAAGATCGAGGACTATCTGTACCAGGAATCCGACAGCAGAGTTTTCATTCTTTGCGGACTTCGCCGTACCGGAAAAACGACGCTGATTCGGCAAGCAATCGCTGCCATGTCCCCTGAAGACGTTGCGCGTACTGCTTTCTTGCAAGTCAAGCCAGGCGATGACCTGGGCATGATTGACTCGGATATGCGCTGGTTAGCGGACAACGATTATAGATATGTGTTTCTGGACGAAGTAACCTTTGCCAAGGACTTCATTGAAGGTGCTGCGCTGTTTTCCGATATATATGCGGCGTCCGGCATGAAGATTGTCCTGTCCGGTACAGACTCTCTCGGTTTTCTGTTTTCCGAAAGCGAAGAACTGTACGACAGGTGCATCATGCTGCATACCACCTTTATCCCCTACCGGGAATACGAACGTGTGCTCGGTGTGGAGGGGATCGACAACTATATCCGTTACGGTGGCACCATGAGCTTGGGAGGAAAGCATTATAACGAACCACCCACATTCGTGTCAAAACGCAGCGCAGACGAATATGTTGACAGCGCCATTGCACGGAACATTCAGCATTCGTTGGAGTTCTATCAGAACGGAGGACATTTTCGGCATCTGCTCGAACTATACGACAAAGGCGAATTGACGAGCGCA
>Ga0079305_1002878_pt1 | contig 13150 bp, 13 predicted proteins | sample LMS_cellobiose_e_FD_79183 | JGI IMG/M metagenome (GOLD analysis project Ga0079305, IMG submission 79183) | Rumen-fistulated moose microbial communities from Alaska, USA - LMS_cellobiose_enrichment | ecosystem: Host-associated > Mammals > Digestive system > Stomach > Rumen fluid ... | reverse complement strand
GATAGCGCCCGTTGCAACGAGGGCGGCCATGCAGAAAAATCGCATTATGTTATTCATTGCTTCCTTCGTTTTAAATGGGGCGTTACTCTTCTTCGTACTGGTTCCAGTTGTAGTCTTGAACGCTGCCGCTATTACAGATGACGCCTTCGGTTTTCACCTCGAAAACCATTACTTCAGGTGAGAGATACAGAGCTTTTTTAGTTTGATTCATAGCTATATGGCTGAACTATATATATTTATGCAGGCGCGAATACAGACGAGCAATTTCGTACAGAAGTGTTGCTCTCTCATTTCGCAAGCCGCAAATTTACTTTTTTTCCGGAAAATTTGCAAAGACCAAGAATAGGATTTTTATCGAGAACCCTCCGAAGAAGGTCCTTGATTTTGTTATGATGGTTCAGAAGGAAAAGGAAGAAGCCCGGATACGCCTTCTCGAGAAAAAGAACACACATTCAGCATTCAAATGTAATGAATCTGTCGTTCGACATCAATACTCAGGAGGGAGACAAGGTGGTTGTCTCCCTCTCTTCTTCATATCCTTAATATTGAGGTCACAAGAGCCGTTGCTTGAAATGTATGCCCATTTTCTTGTCAGAGACAGGCATCTTCCATTGGTTGAACTCTTGAGAAAGGAGGTTCTGAATAATTTCGAAACCATTACCAGTCAAAAGTAATCCCTCACTCCCCTCCGGAAGACATAGACATTTTGTGGACATCACCCTAAAAGTCGTTGTTCATCCTTGTCAAAGACCTGCTTTCAAACTCTTGCGTGTTTGTTGGTGCAATGGAAAATACCGACCTCTTCGATTGGCGGGCCGAGAAAGCCACCTTCGGATACGTAAAAACGCTTGATAAACTCTGGCGGGATCTTCAGAAGATTGAGAGGGCTCTTCTCTTATTGTTAAAGGAAAGGCGTGCAGATTTGGAGAAATCCTATACTTGGAAATAATTATGCTTCAGCCAATATGCATAGATGGGGTCTTGGAAAGAATAAACCCCTGCGATGTTGTCAAGGATATCCTTTTCGACAAGGGCTTTCCTTGCACGGGAAATTGCCGTAGGAGAGGAGAGATTATACTTGTCCATCACGGCTTTGGAGGTGAGGTTCTTTTCTCCGGCAGACATGGCGTGGAGGAGACATATCTGGGAGTTGGTAAGTGTCTGAGTCACCGTGTCAAACATAAGGCTGAGCTGGGCGGTTATCGCAGAGTGGGCATCCTCTACGGCGTCAAGCGTGGCAACCGTATCGGTGCGGAGCCATACTTGCTGGGCGAGTTGCTGGACATAGTACGGATGATTCTGAACACGTGAAACGATGTCTTTACAGATGTCATCAGTAATGGATTTCCCGGTTCTTTCAAACGTCCCTTTTATGAATTCAACCCAATCTGGTGTCTTGATTTTCTCCAAAAACAAGATATCTCCGAATTTGTAGAACGGCATGGAATAATCCGTAAAAACTTCCATCATCATATGCCGCTTGCTGCCATAAAGACAATATGCTACATCTTCATGTTGCTGGAAATGGGAGCGAAGTTTCTTTTGGAATGCGAGGGAATCGTCAAATGCGGCAATATTTTGGAACTCATCAATGCAAACGACAATACGAAGTTTCTTGTCCGATGCAATCTTTTGGGCAAGGTCAAGAATCTCATCCGGGCTTCTTCTGAGTTCCTCCATGTTGAGGTCAACGGAAAGTTCGCTCATCAGGTCACCACCAAAGGACACCTTTGGAACAAAACGGTACAGGAACCGGGTCGCAGTCGCAACAGCGTCTTCCCATTTGGACGCAGTGGATTTGATGACACTCTGGGCGAGAGCCGTGTAGAACTGCTCTTCCGTCCGCACATTAAAAAGGTCAACCCGGCATATCCTCAAATCAGAATCTTCTTTCCGGGCAATTTCCGCAGCCTTGAAGACAAGGGAGCTTTTCCCCCATCGTCTCGGAGAAATGAGGATGGTATTGATGAGAGACTTGAAATTCGTTACAAGATGAGCGGTTTCCTCTTTCCTGTCTGTGAAATTATTTTCCTTGGCGAGTTTGCCGAATACGAACGGTGTTTTCATACGATATCATTTGTCGGGAGCAAAAATACTAACAAAATCCGATATAACAAAACGTGATATATCAAAAAATGTAAAATATGGCAAAAGGGCGAAAACGAACATCAGACCAGAGCAAGCGGCTCCGGGGAACAGACCAGCCGTGCCGGATGGACGGTGCTGTCGCTCCAGCACTGACCCCCTCCGATCTCAAGGTAAGTTCGCATATCCCTCACTCACCTACGGGATTTCGTCGCTTCGCTCCGACATCCCTGCCCGCCTGCGGCGGGCTTTGCAATAAGCCATCAAAAAACTGCGTCAAGCTTGCTTGAACGCAGTTTTTTGCTACCTTATTGCGGTGAGTGAGGGATTCGAACCCCCGGTACGTTGCCGTACACCTGTTTTCGAGGCAGGCTCCTTCAACCACTCGGACAACTCACCAGTGTGGTTTGGGACTACAAAGATAGAAATTTCATGGGATATTGCAAAATCAAAGCGGATGAAAGGCAGGGGAGCCTTCCATCCGCATGAACTAATCAAAGAAGAATACTAGGAGAGGTCGGCGCGAGCCATTGCATCCTTGTAGTACTTCTGATTGATGAATACGTCTTCCCTGTAAGGGTTGATATGACGTTTCTTGGCCTGGACGATGATGTAGGTAAGAGCGACAGCGTTGGTGATGAGAGCGAGTGCGCTGATGACTATCATCATCGTAGGATTGGCTGCCACGACTGACGGGTCAACTGTTGTTCCTACTGTAGCAGCTTCGGCTCCGGCAACCTCATAGAGCTTGCTGATGGTAGTTGCGCCTTCAGGATAAAGGACGGGAAGGGTGGCCCAAGAGAACCACTGCTGGCCGTTCTTGAAGGTTTCCTGGAAGAGCGGGAATACCTGGGCGAACATGCACCAGATAGCAAGGGTGTTGGCGCGGTTCTGGATCCATCCGCCACGGTTCCAGCAGAGGGCAGCCACTGTCGGAGCGAGGAGAAGGGCGATACCGCAGTACCATGAGTGGGTAGGGAGGCAGTTGTATGTGTAGGCGAAGTTCCAGATGTCATAGACGAGGATGTAGACCCAGGTCATGTCAGCCCAGATCATATCTTTCTTGTCTTTTGAAGGATAGACCTTCCACCATGCGGTCATACAGAAGATGTTGAGGAGACCGGCTACGCCGTTCATGACATTGTGCCAGCCGCCGTACTGCCATACACCCTCAGAGGTGAGCCACCACTTGTTCCAGCCCATAACAGCAGACTCGAAGTCGGAGACGCAGGCGATGAGGATATTGATAGCGACAATCACAAACGGGAAGGGCTTGAACCATTCTTTGGCACCGATTCCCCATTTGTACTTGATCATCATGAAGCCGATACACCCGGCCGTAGCCGCGTACAACTTAGCATAGTGGAACCAACCCTGCATGTAGATGTGGGTCTGGTTGTTCAAGGCCCAATCCGCGCCGGTACGCACGCCGATAGCAATTGCAAGGAAGTAAATAGTAAGCGCAGCAGGGACTACCAGGAAGGTGATGATACCGCCGGCCTTAGTCCTGCGGGCGAACTCATTGAGAAGGATCAGTCCAAGAAGGACCACAATCAGCATTCCCCATTGAGCAAGGGCATTAGCCCCATAAACCTGGAAAAACATAATTCGTGTGATTTAAGTTATTAATAGTGTTATGCTAAAACTTTCTTCTTTTCGCGGATCAGAGCCCATACAGCCCAAACTGCAGTCAGGGTGATGGACATGGGAACTCCGACAGTAAGCAGTTCACGGAGCACAACGCTCCAGCCGCCGCCTTCCTGTCCCAGGGCGGTCAGGAAGGGGAAGGCCCATGTCAGTTCTCCGTTGATAATGTGGTCTACAATCAGCATCACAGTTCCTCCCCAAAGCATCTTCTCCAGGGCGGGAATATTGCGGCTGAGTGCACCTCCTTTTTGCAGGGATTCGCCTGCAGTCTTTCTGTAAATAGTGGTACCGATAGCCTGTACCAGAGGGACTATAAAACAAGACATAATATCATTAATTTGCTTCTATTTCTTTTATTTCCACTTCATTCCCGCGAAGGAGCCAGGTCTTGTCGCTCCCGCAGTGGGGGCAGGTCTTTCCGTGCTCCAGGGTACCGAACTCCCTGTGGCAACTGTCACAGTAGGTCACGGCGGGAATGGTGTTTATCCTGAGTTCGCATCCTTTGAGCAGCTCTTCCTTGTCAGCGGCCCACCGCCAGCAATCCTGGAGGTACTGCGGAACAATCGTCGTGACTTCGCCGATATCCATAACGACGGCTGAAACATGTTCAACGCCGTGCTGCTCAGCTACTTCCTTGACGTTGCGAATAATGTAGAATACGATACCCAGTTCGTGCATTATTTTCCGGATTTGAAGAGAATCTTGCCGGTACGCTTGATCATGTACGGAAGGATTCCTCCGAATTTGTCTTCAGACGTCCTCATGTGGCTCGCCTCAGGATGGACACGGTGGAGATGGATGGCGTCGAAGCCGCACTTCGTCGTGCAGATTCCGCAGCCGATACACTTGTTCTCATCCACAACTGAAGCTCCACAGGAGAGGCAGCGGGCGGTCTCTTTACGGACCTGCTCCTCGGTCAGGGTGAGGTGGTATTCGCGGAAAGGATTTTCCTTCGGCGCTTCGCCTGCTTCCTGGCGGGAAGAATTGTCATAAGACTCTACGAGAATGTCGTTCTTATTCAGCTCGATGAAATCTCTGCGGTTGCGCCCGATAGTCATATGGCCATGCTGGACAAAGCGATGGAGGGATTCAGCGGCCTCTTTACCCGCAGCAATCGCATCGATTGCGAATTTAGGTCCGGTGAATACGTCGCCGCCGGTGAAGATATCCGGCTCAGCCGTCTGATAAGTCAGTTTGTCGGCAACAGGATATACTCCGCGGAAGAATTCGACCTTCGTCCCCTTGAGGAGGTCTCCGAGCTGGACGCTCTGGCCGATCGCGAAGATAACGAGGTCGGCGTCGAGTGTAATAAGCTCATTCTCATCATATTCCGGAGCAAAACGATGCTCTGCGTTGAAAACGGAAGTGCACTTTTTGAAGACAATTCCGCTGACATTGTCCTCTCCGAGAACCTCTTTCGGGCCCCAGCCGGGATTGATAATGACTCCGTCCTCGCGGGCTTCGCGCCTCTCGAGAGGAGATGCGGGCATAATGTCCTCTGTCTCCAGTGAAAGCATGGTGACGGACTCGGCGCCGCTTCGCTTTGCTACTCTTGCGGCATCGATTGCTACGTTTCCGCCTCCGACGACAACGACCTTGCCGCTGACCTTCTTAGCTCCTGTATTGGCTTCATGGAGGAAGTCCACAGCCGTGGTCGTGCCGGAAAGGGTCTCTCCGGGGATTCCGGGGAGGCGTCCGCCCTGGCATCCGATTGCTACATAGAAGCCCTTGTAGCCCTCTTCTCGGAGCTGGGAGATGGTGATATCCTTGCCGACTTCGATTCCTGTCCTGATCTCGACGCCGATTTCTCTCATTATATCTATCTCAGCGTCAATTACTTCCTTTTCAAGTTTGAATGAAGGAATACCGTAGCGGAGCATACCGCCGGGCTTCTCGTTCTTTTCGAAAACCGTCGGCTTGTATCCCATTGTTGCGAGATAATAGGCGCAGCTAAGACCGGCCGGGCCGCCTCCGATAATAGCTATCTTTTCCTCCCAATGATCCTTGACATTGGAGCAGATATTGACTTCGGGAACGAAGCGGGTCTCAGCATGGAGATCCTGCTCGGCGATGAACTTCTTGACAGCATCGATAGCTATCGGCTGGTCGATAGTTCCGCGGGTGCAGGCATCCTCGCAGCGGCGGTTGCAGATACGGCCGCAGACAGCCGGGAACGGATTCTCTCTCTTTATGAGTTCGAGAGCCTCGCGGTATTTTCCTTCCGCAGCCTTCTTGAGATAGCCCTGGACGGCAATATGAGCGGGGCATGCAGTCTTGCACGGAGCCGTACCGGTAGGGTAGCAGTTGATCCTGTTGCGGTCGCGATAGTCCTCGTTCCACTTCTCCGGTCCCCATTTCACTGCATCGGGGAGTTCCTGCTTGGGATAGGTTTGAGGTCCGTGCTTCGTGCAGAGCTTTTGTCCGAGCTTGACCGCTCCTGCAGGACAATACTCGACGCAGCGTCCGCAGGCAACGCAGTTATTCGGGTCCACTTCGGCCACATAGGCGCTGCGGGACATATTCGGAGTATTGAAGAGCTGGGAGGTACGGAGTGCATTGCAGATCTTTACATTGCAGTTACAGATTGCGAAGATCTTCCCGTCTCCGTCAATATTGGTAATCTGGTGGACGAATCCATGATCCTCGGCCTTTTTGAGGATTGCCATACATTCGTCGTATGTGATATAGTGGCCGCGATTTGTTTCAACGAGGTATTCGGCCATATCGCCGACACCGATGCACCAGTCGTGATAATCGTCGGCGCAGCCTTCATCCAGCTGTTTCCTTCCGATACGGCAGGAGCAGATACCTACCGCAAGGTGGCCTTCATATCTCTTCAGCCAATATGAGATGTGCTCGATATCCACCGACTGGTTCTCCATCGAGATTGCTTTCTCGACCGGGATGACATGCATACCAATGCCGGAACCGCCCATAGGGACCATCGGAGTGATCTTCTCCAGGGGAAGGAAGGTCATCCTCTCGAAGAACATACCCAGTTCGGGATGCTTTTTCATCAGTTCCTCGTTCATGTTGGTGTACTCGGCACTTCCGGGGACGAACATGGGAACCCAATATACACGGTCCTTCCTCTCGTAGGTTGTCCCGGGAATGGGACCGTCCTTTGTGTACTTGTCACCATAGTCGTACTCCATCAATCCGAAACGCGCCATCAGGTCCAGAAGGTCGTCAAATCCTTCTTCTGTGGAGGCATAGTGCTTCTTTCGGTTCATCTCATGGAGCTGCTCGTTGGTCCAATGCTTTCGCACGCGGAAAGGGTTTGAGGGCAGCATGTCGAGCATCAGGTCCAACGCGGCTTCACGCGTGATGGGATCCATTTCATCTTCGAAAATACAGGCCAGTCCCCAGTATTCAGGGCCTTCGGTTGTCATCTTGATCTTGCCGGGAATACGGTCGGTGATGTGCCTAACGAGCTTGATAAGCTTCGGGTTCGGGTTCTTATCTCCCATGTGCTTGGGAATGAACTTTTTGGACATCTCAGGCATATGAAATCATTTATATGTTGTTGTTTTTATTGTAGTTTTTGCTCTTTTACCTTTTTCAGGAGCCATTCTGCGAATTTTTCCACCCCTTCTCCCGTCTTGGCACAGATTGGGATAATCTCGGCCTTCGGATTTCTCATATGGACATTCTTTTCGCATTTTTCCATATCGAAATCGAAGTAGGGGAGAACGTCTGTCTTATTGATAAGGACGAGGTCGCAGACGGAGAACATAAGGGGGTATTTGAGCGGCTTGTCATCGCCTTCGGGGACGGACAAAATCATTGCGTTACAGGTACTTCCCGTATCGAATTCGGCGGGACATACGAGGTTACCGACATTCTCGAGAATGACGAGATCCGTCTTTTCCGTATCGAGGTTGTCGAGTCCCTGACGGGTCATCTCCGCGTCCAGATGGCACATGCCACCGGTGTGGAGCTGGATGGACTGGATCCCGGTCGCCTCCTTGATCTTGACCGCATCAACGTCGCTGTCGATGTCGGCCTCCATAACGGCAACTCCTACCTTATCCTTGATCAGATTGATTGTACGGATAAGGGTCGTTGTCTTGCCGCTCCCGGGGGAGGACATCAGGTTGAGAAGAAATATCTTTTTGTCTTTCAGTTCTTTACGAAGATTGTCTGCATCTTTATCATTACTTGCAAAAACGCTCTTCTTTATTTCGATGACTTTTACAGAGTCCATTGGTTTTAGTTTCAGTGTGTAAGAAATTGTGCAAAATTAGCAATAATTTTAATTATTTATCCTTTTGATTGTCAATAATATGAATATGCGTAGGGACACTCCTTTCCATATCGTGTTTGAATGTCCTCGATTTGGATGGGTAGTTGACCACGTTTGTCGACGGCTCGCCTCTGCCTTTGACGCAAAGCGCGGTCGATCCGCCGCCGTCGAGATTGATGGCATCCTTCGGGTGGAACTGGTCTTCGATGAATGAGGTCAGTTCGAAGGCGTTCATACCCTCGGCAAAGCCCGGCCTGCGTCCGTCTACCACTATGAGAATGAGGTGGTTATCTTCGGTAAGGGCGACGGCCGTTCGGGGATGCCGGACGGACTGGTGGCGAAGGGGATCTTCATAGCTGAGGGCCTCTATCTCCCGGTCGGTGAGGTTGGAAGCGGCGAAGTATTTACCTACGGGCACATAGTCCTCGATCAGCATGGGAGCGCTGGTGAATACGTTAGGGTACTCTATAGCCTCATAGGCTTCCCGCTGCTCCGGAATGGTGAGTCCCTTCCCGGTGTATTCGATTTTCACCTCTTTGCCGTCGGTGCTGATTGAGCTGTCGGTCTTCCACTGCGGCACGGCCCCGAGGAAGGGGACTATGTCGCTCTCGATATTATGGATGGTCTTGCCGTCGACTCTGATGAATACGGATTCTCTCTCATAAGTGGCGTTGATCGAGGCGATTGCGCCTGCATCGTTGAAGGCTTCGGAGGTAGAACTCCTGTTCTCATTGTATGAGAATTTGACTTCGTAGCGAGGGTTATTCATGTCCACATCGACAAGCTGGATAATCTGGTGGGCCCTCGAGACAGGCTCAATGCCGCTATAGCGCCTATAGACGAATCCTTCCTGGATAGTATCGTTCTGCCAACCGCCTCGGTTGTAAGATGGGATAGAATTCATACGGTCCACGTATGCCTTCCTAAGGTCGGACCAGTGATAGAAGGGCCATTTATCTGTCTCCACGCCGACGAGCCGTTTTTCGTTTTCATTGAGAAGAACCTTGACCAGAACATCGTCAGAGCCCTTTTTCCTGAAGAATATCATCTGGATATTCGCGGCCATGGGGCAGATTTCTCCGATTCTCCATACGCTTTCGGGGTGCGAGGGATCCTCTGCGGTGGTGCAGCATCCTTCGATCAGCATCAGGGAGGTAAGAGGGGTGAGCTGGGAATCATGTCCATATCTCAAAGTGCCGCTATATGGGCCTCCAGCGAGGGCCTCATCGGCCTTTTCTATGATTCCCCTGAGGGTTCCCGCCGCCTGGTCGAGGGCAAGTTCCCCATACTCCTCGGAAGGACCCATGGCAATATACTCCCTGCGATTTTTCTCTTCGGTAATCTTTTGGAAATCTTCCTCTGTAAAATACTTGAATAGATCCACTCCTAGCTCGTCGTTGAGGGCAGTAGAGCAAGAAAGCGCCCAGAGGTAGTATGGCAGCTGCTTCCTGTCTTTAGGAGTCAGATACCTTGCCTTCTGGGCCTCGTTGTATGTGAAGATCTTGTCGAGGATCGCCTCATTGGCATATGAATCATCATCCTTTCCGAAGTAATCCCTGAGGTAGTTGGAAGCTACGGTGGACATATGGTAAGTGCCGAAAACCTCGCTTTGAACCTTATCTCCCGCATGCCTTTCGTAACGGACAAATGGATTTTTGGCAGAAATTGCATCAAGGCTATATGTCATACTCATCATGCAGCGGTTGCTCTGGGATGAGTAAACATCTATAAGACAATTCTTTCCGCTGAAAATGGACGGGTAGCTCGCCACAGTCCGTTCCATTATGTGCCGATGCTCCCTGCCTCCTCGGGGAAGGAGTGTGCCGTATTTCCCCTTGGCGTCCTCGGCGATGGCCCTGAGGTCCTCTAAAAGCAGCTTCCCTGTCTCTGTGAGGTAACCTCCCCTCGAAGCCTCTTCGAGGATTCTGAGAGGCTCGTTGTATTCACTCGTTGATCTCAGATAGCGGCTGCCGTGGCGGGAGAAGGTAGAGATGTAAAAGGGTTTGTATCCTGCCGGAGCGCGGGTCACGTGATTCTGCTTGTCCGGGTACGCAGAGTAGGAAAGGGATACTGAGGATGAATACAGTACGCTTTGCGATAGCAGCAAGCACAGCCCGGCGAGCAGGATGAAGAGGCGTTTAGGAGAATTCATTTTGCTAGGGTGTCAAAAATTATTTCTGGTTAGTTCTTCAAATTTAATCATTTCGTATAATTCTGCAAAAAAATAGCTGTCGGAGAAGTAGTTACTTCCCCGACAGCCGTATGGATATATCCGGAAATGGATTAGAGGACAAATGCGACTCCGAGACGGATGTAGTGGCGTCTCTGAGCATAGGTATTGTCGTAGTTATAGTCCATCAGGCTGCAGTCGTAGCCGAGCTTGAACATAATCGAAGAGTCTACGAGGTAGAGACCTACGCCGCCACCGACAAGGACGTTGAGGGGTTTGAGTGAACCTTCAGCAAAACGCTTTGCTGAAAGAACATTACCACCGAAGCCGTACTCGAGGGTCGGTCCTGCGAATACGAAGGGAACGACGTTTGCCTCATGACCTTGCTGAATGAAAGGAACGAAGTCTTTGTCTTTGGTGAAGAAGTAGTTGAAGGCTACAGGAACCTCTACAGAGTGCTCCATTCCCTTCGGATTGGGATCATATGCGAAACGGTAGTTGACACCTCCGCTGATCGCCATAGTGCGTCCAATATGCTGATAGTAGGTTGCACCGAGAGTCAATCCGAAGAAATTGTTGTTTGCGGGATCACCGACTACGTTACCGGTCTCATGGGCTACGAAAGCTGAACCACCAAGGGCGATCTGCGCATCTGCATTCTTGGCTGTCGACAGAAGAGCTGCGGCAGCGAGAACGATCATCAGAACTTTTTTCATTTTGAGTTAAATTTTAATATTGTTGTTTTAATAGGATTAACGTGCAAATATAAGTAAAAAATGTCTTCGTTATTCTCCTTCGATTCTAATGTCAACTTCCCGGAAACCGAATGATTTAAAAAGGGATTTAATACCTTCGTAGGCTGATTCCCTTGCTTTTGTGAGAATTCCCGCATTGACAGCGTTCTCTCTCAGTTTTTCCTTCGCTGCCGCTTTTACGGGCCTGAGGGCCTCCTGGGACCATTTCCCCTCTTCATAATAAGTCTCGAAATCGGAAGGGTTGAGGATTACGTCGAAAATCTCCGCTTCTGGGAGGGAGATGATCATGGTGTCAGCTTTTGCGGAAATATCTTCCTCGCTCAATTTGGAAAGGTCGAATCCGGCCCTTACTATGCCTTTTGCGATCAGGACAATCTCGTCCTTGTCATGGATTTTCACACCGAGAATCGAGGCGGTATCGGCCTTGGTGTCTTTCAGCACCATCTCTTCGTAGTAGTAGCCGGTAGTGAGTTCCCCGATTTTCCTGATATTCGAAATCACATTCGCCGTATTGTCTGCCGAGATGGGAGTCCTTTCAAAAATGCCCCTGCCGCGCTTTGCTGATCTCCCGCCTATGAGAATTGCCAAAATGGCGATCAACGCGCATGAGGCGATGAAAATGATACTTCTCTTTTTCATATTACTCGAAAATTACGTTGACCTTTTCTATCCCTATCTGATTGAACATGGCGACAAAGAAATCGGTGGTGTTCTTCTCCGCTTCGTTTAAAATCCCCAGATTGTCTATATCCTTCCTGATCCTTTCCTCTCCCAGCCGGAGTATCTTGTTCTGTTCGGCTTCGGAGAATCGGGAGCGGAATACTCCGTAACTCTCATATTCGGTCCTGATCTCTTCCGGGGGCATGTTGAATGAGAGCAGAGTGGCCTTTGGGAGGGTCACGCTGATGGAATTCTCCCTTCTATTGTAGGAGACGTTGTCTTCGGAAAAGCCATCCAGCTTCACTCCGGCCTTTAGGTAGGAAGTGGTGGAGAACAGGATTTTCCTGTCTCCTACGGTCCATACCTGGTTGTCAGACGCCCTGACAATCTTTTTGACAGTGTATTCAACTGTACCCAACTCAGTAGTCCCAGAAAGAGAGGCTATCCTGGAGGATATCCCTTTCTCAATCGAGGGGCGGCATGAGGCGGATGCGACAATCAAAAGAATGCCGAGAACCCAGTGTATAAGTCGCTTCAGCATATTAATCCATATTACGAAGCGTAAAGATAGCGAAAAAATAATAAAGCTCCTGTCGCGCCCTGTGAAAACTACTCTCTTCAGGCCTCTTCGAGCCGAGCACAGAGTTTTTCAAAGCCGCGGATGACTCTGCGGCGGATGGTCTGGGCGGTGACCTCCTCTCGCGAGGGCATCTCGGAGACCCTCATATTGCTTCGAAGGTACTCTACGAGCATTTTCCCGTCCCCATCATCACCGAGGAGGGTTTCAATGAGCCTGTAGAGGCCTTCCCGCGGTCCCGGTGAGGGGAGGTCGCTGTTTCGGAGGGCATGGATGATGGCGAGATCTCCTTCCAGGTTGTCAAGGTTTTCCCGGAGTTGTTTTTTACGAGTCTCGATCTTGTCTTCCAACTGCTTGATTTCCGGGTCCTTCTCTGCCGGAGAGATGGCCTTAGGTGCCTGACGGACTTTGCTGGAGGCAAGAAGATTGGCCTCCAGCCTCTCACACGTTTCAGGCGAGACCAGCTCTCGATACTGAGAACGGAAACTCCTGCTATTTTGCTGACCGAGGACTTTGCTCAGTTTCTCATACCCCATCCCTCCTTCCAGGCAATGAACAGCGAAAGTGCGACGAAGGTCATAGAGTGTTATCTCTCCGAGGCCGAGTTCATTCAGTACTTTTAGGAAATGGCTTCGGAAGGGACTGAGAGTAAGAGGCTTAGGTTTACCGCTCACGAGGTAGACTGTCGGTAAGGAGGAGAGCCTTTTAAGGTATATTTTCTGCCTCTCATTGATAGGGAGTGTTCGGTATTTGTTCCTGGTATCCGGGGTAGTCTCCTTTTCTGTAAGCACTCGTATATCATTTTTACGGAGGGAAATATCCTGCCACCTGAGCGCAAGTGCCTCTCCCGGAGTGAGGCCTTCGGTGAGAATGAGATATATCCCGAGGTTCTTCGGGGAGGGATTCTCTATGAGATAGCTAAGCAGCTTCTTTTCTTCGGAAGGGGAGAGAATGGCCGTTGAGGTCATCCTTTTTGGTGTTGAAGGAGTGAGAGTCCATGCCGGAGCTTC
>Ga0079305_1002874_pt1 | contig 13175 bp, 17 predicted proteins | sample LMS_cellobiose_e_FD_79183 | JGI IMG/M metagenome (GOLD analysis project Ga0079305, IMG submission 79183) | Rumen-fistulated moose microbial communities from Alaska, USA - LMS_cellobiose_enrichment | ecosystem: Host-associated > Mammals > Digestive system > Stomach > Rumen fluid ... | reverse complement strand
TATTTGGGTGAGCCTTAAATAACACGGCGAACGTTCGAAGGAAACCTTCGAGGAGATCGAGACCGCGCTTCGCGAACTTGAAGCGCGCGTGTCGCTTTACAGCGAGACGAGCGAGATCGCAGCGGTCAACGCCGCGGCCGGGAAGGAATTCGTTTCCGTCAGCGCGGATGTGTACGAGATCCTGCGCGGCAGCGCTGCCGTCTGTGAAGAAACGGGCGGCCTCTTTGATATCACAATCGCGCCGCTTTCCTTGCTGTGGGACGTGACGGGCGCCGATCCGCATGTTCCGTCGGATGAAGAGATTGCCGCCGCTCGCGGAAAGGTCGATTACCGCGGGCTGCTGTTTGACGATGCCAATCATGCCGTGATGCTGGAGAGCGAGGGGATGTGCCTTGATCTTGGCGGTGCGGCGAAGGGCTACGCTGCGGGGAAGATGCGTGAAATTGCCGAAAAAAACCGGGTGAAAGGTTACCTTTCCATCGGCGGCAACATGCTTGTCGTCGGCAAAAAGCCGAACGGCGGCGATTATCTCATCGGCCTGCGCGATCCGCGGGGCGACGAAACCGATTATTTTGCAACCGTCGTGATTGACGGCGATACGATGGCGACCACCGGCGGTTACGAGCGCTGGTTTGAAGCCGACGGGGTGCGTTACCACCATGTGCTGGATCCGTTTACCGGCCGGCCCTCGACGCAGGACCTGCTCGCCGTTACGGTGGTGGCGAAAGACGGTCTTTTGGCGGATTGCCTTTCGACCGCGGTTTTTCTGCAGGGGAGCGCAGGCCTCGAAGCTGCCTTTTCGCGCGAGGACTGCCATGTGCTGGCGGTGACGCAATCCGGCGACGTTTATGCCTCCGCGGGCTTTTGGGAGCGGATGACGCCGGCTGCCGATGCGCAATACGTCTTTCATAATACCAGCCTTTGATCGCTGCCGAGGAGGTTGTGCGATGCTGTCCCGCAATCCAAAAGCGTTTCGCGTGGCGTTCTCCGGCCTGCTGCTTGCGCTGGCGATCGCGCTTTCTTTTGCGGAAGGGATGCTGCCCGCGCTGCCGATGCTCCCGCCCGGCGTCAAGTTGGGACTTTCCAATATCGTCACCATGTATGCGGTGTTTTTTCTCGGATTTCGGCATGCGATCCTGATCGCCGTGCTCAAATCGTTTTTCGTGTTTTTGACGCGCGGCCCGACGAGCGCGCTTCTCAGCGTTTTGGGCGGACTGCTATCCGTTTGCGTCATGGTTTTGCTAAAAAAGATTCCGCACCTCTCACGGCTCTATGTCAGTGTCGGGGGAGCGGTTTCTCACAATATCGGCCAGCTGCTCGGGGCGGTTCTGCTGCTTCGGAGCGGCTACGCCATTTATTACGCGCCTGTGCTGGTCCTTTCCGGTATCGGAATGGGATTACTGACAGGCGTGCTGTTGCGCTTTGTAATGCCCGGCCTGCAGATGCTGAACCGGACTTTGCAAGAATAAAGGTCATCCAGAGGAGAAAGGGAGGAGACCACAGTGGCTAAAAAGAGACTGAGTGGTGCTCATGTGCCGCATTACAAGAACACCACGCACTGTGCTCCGGTACGCATTCCGATTCCTGCGAAGGTCAGGATTCCCATGTCGATGCATATCGGTGCACCGTGTAAGCCGATGGTAAACGTCGGTGATATTGTAGCGGTCGGTCAGCCAATCGGCGAGCCGGGGGGCTTTGTCGGCGCACCGATCCACGCGAGCGTGTCCGGCAAGGTAACAGCCATCGAGGACATGATGAACGCGATGGGGAGCATGACCAAGGCTGTCGTGATCGAGTCGGACGGCCTGCAGACCGTTTGGGAAGGCGTTAAGCCCCCCGAAGTGACCGATACGGCGAGCTTTCTCGCGGCGGTGCGCGCGAGCGGCCTCGTCGGCCTGGGCGGCGCGGGATTTCCGACAAGCGTCAAGCTTTCCGTCAAGGATCCTTCGCAGGTCGATTATCTGCTGATCAACGGCGCGGAGTGCGAGCCCTTTATCACATCTGACGTGCAGACGATGCTCCACGATACCGATTATGTCCTCAAGGGCGCGGCGCTGGTGAAAAAATATGTCGGCGCCAAGCAGATCATCTTCGGTATTGAGGATAACAAGCCCGAGGCGATCAGCCTGTTTGAGAGCCGCAAAGGCGAAGTAGAGGATTTCTCCGTTGTGGCGCTGCCGTCCCTGTACCCGCAGGGCGGTGAGAAAGTGTTGATCTATAACCTGACCGGCCGCGTCGTCATGGAAGGCAAGCTGCCGCTCGATGCCGGCTGCATCGTGATGAACGTCACCTCGCTTGCATTCCTTGCCAAGTATATGGAGACCGGCATGCCCCTGATCGAAAAGTGCATTACTGTCGATGGCACCGCCATTGCCAAGCCGTGCAACGCGATTGTACCGATCGGCACCTCGATCCACGATATTATTGAGGCTTGCGGCGGCTATAAGGCCGAGCCGAAAAAGCTCCTTTACGGCGGTCTTATGATGGGCATGGCGCTTCCGAGCGACGAACTGCCGCTTTTGAAGAATAACAACGCGGTTCTTGCCCTTGCGGAAGATTTTGCCGTTCTGCCGCAGTCTTCGGCCTGCATCAATTGCGGCCGCTGCATCGAGGCCTGCCCGCTGAATCTGATGCCCAACCGGATCAACCGCGCTTATCAGCGCAAGGATATCGAGGCGCTCAACCGTCTCAAGGTCATGCTTTGCATGGAGTGCGGCTGCTGCTCGTTTGTCTGCCCTGCCAAGCGCGAGCTTGTATTGACAAATAAGCAGTCCAAGGCGCTCCTCCGCGAGCAGCCGAAGTGAGGTGAGAGACATGAATGAGATTTACGTATCGTGTTCCCCGCATATCCGCGCAAAGGATTCGACCCAGTCGATCATGCGCGATGTGCTGATTGCCCTGGTGCCGGCGCTGATCGCCGCGGTGGTCCACTACGGGATCCGCCCGCTGATTCTGGTCGCCGTTTGCGTCGTTTTCGCCGTAGCTTCCGAATATGTGATGGAGAAGCTCTGCAAGCGCCCCGTTACGATCAGCGATCTTTCCGCCGTTGTGACGGGCGTGCTGCTCGCATATAATCTGCCGGTCGGCCTTCCGATCTGGATGGCAGCCCTCGGCGCGGTGGCGGCCGTTGCGTTTGTCAAGCAGCTGTTCGGCGGTATCGGCCAGAATTTTGCGAATCCCGCAATCACCGGCCGTATTATCCTGCTGATCTCCTTCGCCGGTAAAATGACCGACTGGGCCACCGGCTATCCCGATGCGATCTCCGGCGCCACGCCGCTTGCGGCGGCCGCGACCGAGGGCGCTGTGCTGCCGTCTCTTTCCAACCTGTTCCTCGGAAATATCAACGGCTGTATCGGTGAAACAAGCAAGCTTGCGCTGCTCATCGGCTTTGCGTATCTGCTGTTCCGCCGCATTATTACATGGCATACGCCCGTTGCGTTTGTCGGAACGGTGTTTGTTCTGATGCTGCTGCTCGGCAAGGATCCCGTCTATCAGGTCCTGTCCGGCGGTCTGATGCTCGGCGCGATCTTTATGGCGACCGATTACGCGACGACCCCCTCCAATTCGAAGGGCCGCGTGATCTTCGGCATCGGCGCCGGTCTGCTGACGGTGCTCATCCGTGTCTTCGGCAACTATCCCGAGGGCGTGTCCTTCGCGATTTTGCTGATGAACATCATGACGCCTCACATTGAAAATCTCACAGAATCCAAGCCGCTGGGAGGTGCCAAAGCATGAATAAGAACGGTTCGATTATTCCCGTCGTCGTGCTGACGGTCATCTGCCTTGTCGTTTCCGGTATTCTCGGCTATGTCAACTCCATCGCTGACCCGATCATTCAGGAAGCGGCGAGAGTTGCGGCCGAGGAGGCGCGCGCGGCGGTGCTTCCCGCCGCCGACGGCTTCACGCAGGTTACCGATCTGAGCGGTCTGCCTGATGACCCCGCGCTCAAGGACGTCAACGTCGAAGAGGTCTATACCGCCGATAACGGCGCAGGCACCGTCACCATTCTGACGGGCGCCGGCTACGGCGGCGAGGTGAAGATCATCGTCGGCATCGACGCCGACGGCAAGATCGTCGGCACGCAGGTGCTCGACCACAGCGAGACCGCCGGTCTCGGCGCGCGCATCGCGAAGGATGATCATCCCTTCCGCACGCAGTTCCCCGGCATGGATGAAGCTGCGGCAGACGGCGCTACAGTCATCTCCGGCTCCTCGGTTTCCTCCAACTGCTTCAAACGCATGGTGAAAAGGGCGTTCCAAGTCTCTGAGCTTGTCGCCGGAAAGGAGGCATGATCCATGGGTAAACTCAAAACTCTGACCGCGGGTATCATCCGCGAGAATCCTGTACTGGTTCTGGTGCTCGGCACCTGCCCGACGCTGGCCGTTTCCACCTCCGTCAAGAACGCGATCGGCATGGGCATCGCCGCCACCTTCGTTCTCATCGGCTCCAACCTCGTTATCTCCCTGCTCAAGAACGTGATCCCCGATAAGGTGCGTATCCCGTGCTACATCGTCGTCATCGCGGGCTTCGTGACGGTCGTTCAGCTGCTGCTCAACGCCTTTGTGCCCTCGCTGTATGCGGCGCTCGGCATCTTCCTGCCGCTGATCGTCGTCAACTGCATCATCCTCGGCCGCGCCGAGGCGTTCGCGAACAAGAACGGCGTGCTCGATTCCGCGCTCGACGGCATCGGTATGGGCCTCGGCTTCACGCTGGCGCTCTGCATCATGGCGACCATCCGCGAGATCATCGGCTACGGCGCCTTCTTTGAAAAGGAGCTGATCCCCGAGGATTTCAGAATCTCGATCCTCGGCCTTGCGCCCGGCGGATTCTTCGTCTACGGCTGCATCATCGCGGCGCTCAACAAGATCTCCCACGGCAGAGCCGTCAAGCGCAAGAGCTTTGACTGCGAGTCCTGCCCGTCGTTCGCCGCCTGCGGCGGTCAGAAAGGGGAGTGTGCCAAGTGAAAGCTCTGCTTGCGATCCTGCTGACCTCCATGCTCGTTGAGAACTTCGTCCTTGCGAAGTTCCTTGCGATCTGCTCCTTCCTCGGCGTTTCCAAGAAGCTCGATTCCGCCTTCGGCATGAGCTGCGCCGTTATCTTTGTCATGCTGATGGCGACCGCGGCGACCTGGCCGATCTACCGCTTCATCCTCGATCCCAGAGGCCTCGGCTATCTGCAGACGATCGTCTTCATCCTTGTGATCGCGGCGCTCGTGCAGTTCGTCGAAATGTTCCTCAAGAAGTATGTCCCGCCGCTGTATTCCGCGCTGGGCATCTATCTGCCGCTGATCACCACGAACTGCGCCGTTCTCGGCGTCGTCGTGCTCAACATCACCAAGACCTACGGCTTTGCGGAGTCCATGGTCAACTCGCTGGGCGCCGGCCTCGGCTATATGCTCGCGATGGTGCTGTTCTGCGGCGTCCGCTCCAAGGTCGATAACGCGGATATGCCGGAATGCTTCAGAGGCATCCCGATCACGCTGGCCGCCGCCTCGATCATGTCCGTTTCGTTCATGGGCTTCTCCGGTCTCGTGACCGGCCTGTTCGGTTAAGGAGGTGGCAGGAGTGAATCCCGTAATTCTTGCGATTCTTGTCGTCGCTTCCATCGGTCTGGTCTGCGGCGTGATCCTTGCCGCTGCCTCCAAGGTGATGAGCGTGCCCGTGGATGAGCGCTTCGGTCCCGTGCGCGAATGCCTCCCCGGCGCCAACTGCGGCGCCTGCGGCTTTGCCGGCTGCGACGCCTATGCGCAGGCCCTGCTCGATGATCCGGAAGTAAAGCCCAACCGCTGCGTGCCCGGCGGCGCCGAAGCCGCAAAGAAAATCGCCGCCGTCCTCGGCGTCGAGAGCGGCGACGTCGTTCCGATGATGGCGCACGTCCGCTGCAACGGTACCTGCGACAATACGCAGAAGCGCTTTACCTTCAACGGCGAGCAGACCTGTAAGGCCGTCAGAATGTTCTGCGGCGGAAACGGCACCTGCGCCTTTGGCTGCCTCGGCTGCGGCGACTGCGCGTCCGTCTGCCCGCAGGATGCGATCTGCATCGAAAACGGCATCGCCCACGTCGATCCCCGCCGCTGCATCGGCTGCGCGCTTTGCTCCAAGGCATGTCCGAACCATATCATCGAGATGATCCCGAAGTCCTCCAAGGTCACGGTTGACTGCAGCAACAAGGACAAGGGTCCCGTTGCGATGAAGGTCTGCAAGGCCAGCTGCATCGGCTGTATGAAGTGCCAGAAAAACTGCCCGACCGGCGCGATTACCGTCAAGGACTTTGTCGCCTCGATCGACCAGTCGCTCTGCAGCGGCTGCGGCGTTTGCGCCGACGGCTGCCCCAAGCACTGCATCACCAAACATTGATTTCTTTTTGAAGGACGCCCGGGACGACAAACGCCGCCTCGGGCGTTCTTTCCGTTGATTGCGGCAGGAGGTGTGATCGATGCCGAAACCGTTGGATTTTACCATACAGACAAAAGCAGATCTGATCCGCGCCGTGCAGACTGTCGGCATCCTGCCGGCGTTTCGAAATTCTGTTCCCGGGTTCTCGGTCGAGGAAAACGCGTCTCCGCGCGCATGGTTCTCGGAGGAAGAAGGTTTTTGGGAATGGAAAGGCCCTGTCATCCGCGAGGCCGGCTGCGCATACGGCAAATTTTTCGAGGGCAAGGCGGCGTTTGTCAGTCTGCATTGGTTTTTGCATCTCGCCAATTACCGGCGCGACGGTTATGACCTTGATGCCCTTTATGAGGAGGGAATGGTTCCCAGCCGCGATAAAACGCTGTATGATCTGGTTGTTGCAGGCGAGCCGATCCTTTCCAAGCAGCTCAAGCACGACGGCAACTATCGCAGGGGCGGCGCAACGGGCTTTGATACCTCGATGCTGCATCTGCAGTCGAAGGGGTATGTGGTCATCAGCGATTTTGTCTATCTCCGCGATCGGTTCGGCCCTCCCTACGGCTGGGGCGTTGCGGAATACTCGACGCCCGAGCGCTTATTCGGAGCGGCGTTTACCGAAGAAATTTATCGCTGTGAACCGGAAAAATCCCATGCGCTGCTGCTGTCGCATCTCACGGTGCTGCTGCCGCATGCCGATCCGGAGAAGCTGCGGCGATTTCTCGGCTGATGACCGACAGGGGAGTAGAGCATGATGACAATTGCGGTTTACTGCGGCTCTTCCGGCGGAAATGAGCCGGCCTATCAAGACGCTGCGCGCACTCTGGGGGCGTGGATCGGGGAGAACGGCCACACGCTCATTTACGGCGGCGGGCAATCCGGCCTGATGGGGCTCGTGGCACAGCAGGTCTATGAGCGGGACGGGCGTGTGATCGGCGTTCTGCCGCAGAATGTGTCGTTTATCCGTTCGCGGCCTCAGCCGTATTGTACCGAGCTTATCACATGTGAAAGCATGAGCGCCCGCAAGCAGCGGATGCTTGAGCTGGCGGACGCCTTTTTTGCATTGCCCGGCGGGATCGGAACGCTTGATGAGATCACGGAGGCGATCACGCTCACGCACATCGGCGTTTTTGAGAAGCCGTCCGTCCTGTTCAATGTGAACGGTTATTATGAGCCGCTGCGCGCGATGCTGAAAAAGATGCGAGATGCCGCGTTTTTCAGGGTCGGAAAGAAGCCGTATGTGCTGTTTTCCGACGATCTTCGGGAAATCGGCGCATTTCTTTCGCTATGGAAAACATAACAAGGGAAAATCAAACACCGCCGAAGCGGCCTGTCAGCCCGCTTCGGCGGTGTCGCTGCTTTCGATGGCAATGATCAGAGCTTCTGCTCGCGCACGATACGCACGGCCGAGCTGCTGCCGAGCCGATCGGCCCCGAGAGCGAGAAACGCTTCCATATCCGCGTAGGTCTTGATACCGCCGGCAGCCTTCACCTTGATGCGCCCTTGCGATTCGCGTACCAGCAGCGCAACGTCATGCGCGTTGGCGCCGCCGGTCGAAAAGCCCGTGGATGTTTTGATATAATCGGCGCCCGCATCCGCAACGATGCGGCACATGGCGGCTTTTTCCCCGTCGGCGAGCAGACACGCTTCGATGATAACCTTGAGGGTATGCCCGCCGATCGCATGCTTCACTTTGCGGATCTCCGCCTCGACGTCGTCAAAGCGTTTTTCCTTGAGCATGCCGATATTGATGACCATATCGATCTCATCTGCGCCGCAGGCAACGGCGTTTTTTGCTTCAAATACCTTTGTTTCGGTTGTGGATGCCCCGAGCGGAAAGCCGATCACCGTGCAGACGGGGACGGTCCCCTGCAGCAATTCTTTGCAAAACGCGACATGGCAGGGCTGAACGCAGACGCTGGCGCAGCCGGATTCAACCGCCTCGCGGCAGAGCTTTGCAATTTCTTCGCGGGTTGCCTCGGGCTTGAGCAGCGTGTGATCGACGTGCGCAAGAACTGTTTTTGGATCCATGGCGGCGGCTCCTCTCCTCAGTGCTTTTTCAGACGGATATCCTCTCCGACAAACGGCAGCTTGCGGTACGAGCCGAACAGGCGGGAGTGGATGCGCTCCCGGTAGCGCTCGATGATCTCTTTTTCGGTCAGATTGGTGCTGATGATCGTAGGACGCCCTTCGACCATACGTGTGTTGATGATTTCATAGAGCACCGATGCGGCGAAGGATGACGCCATCTCGCTGCCGAGATCGTCAAGGATCAGCAGCTCGCTCTCAAGCGCCTCGCGCATCACGCGGGCATACTCCTCCTCGCCGCGTCCGAAGCGCGCGTCCTCCAGCCGCCCGAACAGGCGGTGGTACGGCGTATAGAAAACGTTGAACCCCCGCTCGATCACGGCGAAGCCGATCGCGATCGAGAGATGCGTTTTGCCGAGCCCGGGGGCGCCGATCATCAGGATGCTCTCGGCGGAAAGAGAAAAATTCTGTGCATATTCGGTACAGAATTTCAGAATTCTTTTCATCAGCGGACGATCCTTTTCACCGCAGAGGGAGAGGTCGAACGAAGCGAAATCCTTTCCGGTGCAGTTGGCGCTCCGGCTGAGCCGCGTACGCATCAGCTTTTTTTCGATATCGACAACGCATGTGCAGAGAGACCCGTCCGGGGCGACGCCGGTATCACGGCAGCTCCGGCAGCAATGGACGTCGTCAAGCGCCGTTTCGGAGAATCCGTTTTCCCGCAGCAGGGAACGCAGGCGCTCCTGGCCCTTTTCGTTGCAGCTGCGGATTTCGCGCACCTTTTCCGCTACGTCGCCGCCCGTCAGAATGGCGCGGGCCAGCTGCGCGGAGGTGCGGGAGAGCTCATGCGCAAGCGCTTCGGCCTGCGGCACTGCGGCAAAAACGCGCGTGCGATTTCGCTCCGTTTCGGCGATGCCGGTCCGGCGGTTTTCCGCAAGGATTGCGCGAGCCGCTGCCGCGATGTCGGCGGGGTAGCTCATACAACCGCCTCCTCACTCATAAATTCATCGACAAGCTGCTGCATGGTGTCGGCGGCGTCCTGCTTTCCTTTGCCGCCGCGCTTTTCGGGCAGCGATTCGGCGTTTGCCTTTTCTACGGTGTCGATCTGTTTTTTGCTCCATGCCGTCAGGATCGTATTGATATAGGCAAAGCTCAGCTTGCCGGTGCGTTCGACGGCTTTTTCATACGCCAGTGCCACCAGCTCCGTCGTCATCCCAAGCGTTTCAAACCAGTCGGCGATATATTTGCGCTCCTTGGCGACAAGCCTGCGGTTGCCGATGCCGAAAATCCTGCGCACGGCGTCTTCTTTTGAACGGCGCCGATGCAGCGCATCCACATAGGCGTCAACCGTTTCGTCGGTCACGTCGTCGTTGAGCCATGCGACGCAAACGCTCTCCACATAGCCGACGGAGCATTTGCCGATGCCTGCGCAGTAGTGCATTGCGGTGAGGATGAAATGAATCGAAAGGCCGTAATAGGAATGCAGCGCCACAAGAGAATCCAAATCGGCGGATGTAAAGGCTTTTCCCAATACAGCCTGTCCTTCATCGACCAGGGAGGAAAAAGCCGGTTCCGCCTCAATAAGGGAAACGGCTTCCTCACGCGGAAAATGAGGCCTCCCAATACGGGAAACGACCGGCCTTGTCTGTGGGGAGGGAGCATCGGACATCGCTGGCTTTTCCGTTTTTGCCGGCGAGGAAACAGCAGTCTCGTTTTTATCCTGCCGCAGCACGCCGTGCTCTTCCCAGTAATTGAGCGCATCGGCGACATCGCTCTGCGCCTGCCGCAGGGCGTCGGCGAGCGTGGAAGCGGTATGCGCCTGCTCAGGGTGGCGCAGGATCTGCAGCAGCACCTTGAGCGCAAGGCCGCTGCAGAGCCGCAGGTGCTCATCTGCAATACAGGCGGGAACGGCAAAGACGCCGTTCCACAGAGCGGGGTTGACTTGATAGGCCATGCGGCGTCCTCCTCTGTCGTTTTTTGGAATGAATCCATGATAGCAGGAAGCGAAGCGAAATGGTATCGTTGCCCGTGCTTTGCGATTTCGCCCGCAGGGCGGGAGCAAAACGGGCATATTTTCAGTATAATAACCGTTACACGGCTATTATAGCATATCGGGGGAGCGGTTTGCATCTGTTTTTTTGGGGACGGAGCAGCCACTTGCGGTTTTGTAGGGAAAACGGTATAATAATCGTAAGACCATTGCGGAGGTGACGGCACGTGTATGATCTGCATACGCACTCGACTTGCTCGGATGGCAGCGTGCCTGCCGCCGAACTGCCGTTGCTGGCGCGGCGCCGTGGGTTGAACGGCATTGCGGTAACGGATCATGATTCCATGCGCGGCGTTGCGTCTGCACAGGCTGCGGGAAAGACCTGCGGCGTCGATGTGCTGCCCGGAGCGGAGATCTCCGCTTTCCATCCCGAAACGGGGCGGCGGGTGCATTTGCTCGCGCTTCTGCCGCGGCGTCCCGAGGCGCTTTTTCCGCTTTTTGCGCGCGTGGCCGCGAGCCGCGAGCGAGCGTGTCTGCGCTCCCTCGAGGTTCTTGCGCCGCTTTATCCCGTCACCGAGGCGGATGCGCGCTTTTTTTCCGCAGATGCCGGCACGCTCTTTCGCGCGCATATCCTGCGTGCGCTGATGGCGCAGGGCTTTGCCGACCGCATTTTCGGCGAGCTCTATGACAAGCTTTTTTCCCGCACGAACGGGTCTGCCTACTTTCCCGTCGAGTACATTCCGATGGAGGAGGCGGCTGCGACGGCGCGTGAGGCGGGCTGCTGCGTTATTTTGGCGCATCCGGGCGTTTATGATTCCTTCGGCGCCGCCGAGAAGCTTGCGGCGCGCGGACTGATCGACGGGATAGAGCGCGACTATCCGCGCCGCCGCGACGGAGACGTTGCAAAAACCGACGTGCTGATTGAAAAATATCATCTGCTCGCAACGGGAGGAACGGACTTTCACGGCTATTATGCATCGCCCGCTCACCCGATCGGGACGTGCGTTACGCCCGAAGCGGTCATCGACCGCATTCGCGAAATCGCAGAAAAGAGGTAATTTCCATGCAATATGAATACCGGCCGAAAGGCGTTTGCTCCACGGCGATCCTGCTTGATCTTGCCGAGGATCACACCCTGCGCAATTTGCATTTTGTCGGCGGCTGCAGCGGCAATCTTTCCGGCATTGCAAAGCTTGTGCAGGGGATGAAGGCGGAGGATGTGATTGATCGCCTGCGCGGTACCACCTGCGGAGGAAAGAGCACATCCTGTCCCGATCAACTGGCTCGTGCTCTGGAGCAGGCGCTACAGCAGCTTTGAAAGGAGGCGGCAGTTTTGGCGGATGACAGCATTTACTGCGGCGATGAAGATATTAAGATCGCACCGCAAAACCTTTCCGACCTTGGCAAAAAGGAAAACCCCGATACCGATCATAACATCGACCTTTATCTGCGCCAGCGCAGCCTCGGCAACACCGACCGCGCCAAGGCGCTGGGGCGCGCGTTTGTCGGCGATTTGATCGACTGCGTTTGGACGAAGGCGCCCGAAGAAATTGATCCGGCCGTATTTGACACACAGCTCAAAATTCTGTTCGTTTACGCTGTGCACCGTACCGTAGACGGTTATTCCGAAAACCATATTCTGGCAAATACGGCGATCGGCAGCTTTTATGAGCTGCTCGAGCAGGAGGAACCGGCTTTCTTTACGGCGTTGTGTAAGTCAACGGCGTTTACCATGTACCTCTACGCCCATCGCAGCTGTCAGGAGAACGCTGAATCTGTCGGCGGCATTTTTGCGTCGCTGTGCGGCGCAGAAGGGAATGAGGACTGCGCTGCGATCGGCGAGAGTGCCTACGCGCGATTTACCGGCGCGTGTGTGCAGCGCATGGCCGAGGCGGGCTACCGCTCAGACGGAGATGACAGCCATGAGCTCTGAGACTTTTACTGCCGGAATTGAACACGGCGGGCTCACGACCAACCACGAGATCCGCATGCTGATCTGCTGGCTGCTCTATCGGGTGCAAACGCCGGTTTCGATGCCGGTGATCAATGCGGCGCTCCAAAGGGATGCGCTGGTCAATTATTTTGCGCTGGCGCGCGGCGTCAGCGACTTGCTGGCAAGCGGACATATCGTGGAAGAGGAACACGCCGAGGATGTTTCCGCGCCGCTCTCGCTGACACAGCTCGGAATAGATACCGCCACGACGTTTGAGCGGGATATTCCGCTCAATGTTCGGGAAAAGTCGCTGGCCGCATTACGCGCGGCCCTGGCGCGTCAGCGCGCCGAGCGGGAAAACACTGCCAAAGTGGAGCAGACATCGGACGGCTGCCGCCTGACGGTGCAGATCAGCGATATCAAAAATGACCTGCTCGATCTGACGCTCTATGTGCCGACGCTTGATCTCGGCGACAAAATGCGGGAAAAGTTTTTGGACAATCCGAGCGCGCTCTATCGGCTGATTGTCGAGTATCTGAGCGGCGACATGCTGTGACCGCAGCGCTGTACAGAATGGGAAAGGACTCTTTTTTCGTGCAACAAAAACCGGCGCCCGAAGGAAAACCTGATGGGCGCCGGCTTTTGCTGCAAAAATATATGGTTTATGATCGCCGCTTTTGCGGAAGCTGTGCGAGCACGGTCGCCGTCAGCATCAGCGCGGCTCCGAGAAGCTCGCGGGTCGTCATGCGCTCATGCAGCAGCAGCGCGCCGGAGACCGCTCCGAAGAGCGATTCCAGGCTCAGCAGCAGCGAGACGACCGTGGGGTCGGTATCCTTTT
>Ga0079305_1002873_pt1 | contig 13189 bp, 12 predicted proteins | sample LMS_cellobiose_e_FD_79183 | JGI IMG/M metagenome (GOLD analysis project Ga0079305, IMG submission 79183) | Rumen-fistulated moose microbial communities from Alaska, USA - LMS_cellobiose_enrichment | ecosystem: Host-associated > Mammals > Digestive system > Stomach > Rumen fluid ... | reverse complement strand
GCCATGAGCGCCGATTTCTACAAGTTCCGGCAGGAGGGCATTGTCGTGTATCAGCGAAAGCTCTGCCGCACGGCGGGCCGGTGGCTGGACACCTGCTTCATCGACGGAAACGGCGACCTGAACTTCGTCAGAGCCGGCGAACTCACAAAGGAGGAAGAGGTTCAGCGCTATATCGAGGACAATGACATCCTGTTCTCTCTGGCCTTCGGTCCGATCATGATCGAAAACGGGGAAAACGTAGTTCCGGCGAATTATCTCGTCGGCGAGATCAACGATTACTACGCCCGCGCCGCGATCGCTCAGCTCGGCGAATGCCACTATCTGCTTGTGACGGTCAACCACGAGCGGCTGTACGGCGACTCGGCCGCGACGACGCGGATGGTTGCGGAAACCCTGCACAAGATGGGCGTTCCCAAGGCATACACCCTGGACGGCGGCCAGACCGCCGCCATGATCGTCAACGGCGACCTGATCAATTCCGTGGAGTTCGGCAACCAGCGCGCGGTCAGCGACATCATCTATTTCGCAACCGCCATCCCGGAGAAACAGCAATGGGAGGCGGAACATGGATAAGGTGCTGATGATCTACGGCGGGGAATACTATTACTGGAAGCCCGTCATCCTCGCGATCGCCGCGCTGGCCGCGGCGGTACTGGCGATCGGCCTGCGCATCTGGCGGGGCGAGCGGGTGCTTCCGCTGGCCGTCGCGCTCCCTGTCGGCACGGTGCTGTCGGTCTATCTTGCCCGGCTCATCCACTGGTATTGCCGCTTTGAAAGCTATGAGAGTCTGCGCGCCGCGCTTTCAACGCTGCGCGGCGGCGGCTACAGCCTGATCGGCGTGTTTGCCGGCATGCTGCTCGCTTTTGCGCTGATGCGCCTGTTCAGGCTCACGCGCGACCTTCCCTCCCTACTGGACTGCGTATCGCCGGCCGCAGCGCTCGGCATCGCGCTGGGACGGCTCGGGGATCTGTTTACCGCGGCGGACCGCGGGAAAATCATATTTGCCGACGAAGCGCTGCATCGCCTGCCCTTTGCCGCCGAGGTGCTGAACAGCACCTCCGGCGCCGTGGAATGGCGCTTCGCCACGTTCGCGTTCCAGTCTCTCTGGTGCGCGCTGCTGTGCCTGATTTTCCTGATCGCGGCGCTCCCGTCCCGCCGCAGGCCGCTGCGCCGGGAGGCTTGGGGCAGGGGCAACGTTTTCCTGCTGTTCATGGTGCTGTACTGCTGCGGTCAGGTCGTGACCGACAGCACCCGCTATGACGCGCTGTTCCTGCGGAGCAACGGCTTTGTCAGTCTGGAGCAGATTCTCTGCGCGGTGGTGATCTTTGCCGTCCTGGTGCTGTACAGCGTCCGCTCGATCATTGCCCGCCGCTTCCGTTTCTGGCATCCGATCCTGTGGCTGGCCGCGCTGGGCGGGCTCGGCGCGGCAGGTTATATGGAGTATTACGTTCAGCGGCACGGCAACGAATACCGCTTTGCCTACACCGTCATGGCCATGGGCCTGTTCGCGGTCTTCTGCGTGATCTTCGCTCTGTTCCGCACCGGGATGCTGCGTGCCGACGGCGCGGAGGAAGCGGAACGCAGAGCGGACATGGATGGCGTCCCGACAGCGGAGCGCCCGGAACCCGACGTATCTACCGAAAGGAGCATTTGAACCATGTTGATCGCTGTAATGTCAGACAACACGGAGCTGACCGGCCGCGTGCCCGACTGTTTCGAGACAAGCCCTGCGCTGCTGCTGGTCGAAACCGACAATGACCGGCTGGTCCGGGCGTTTTCCGGCGTTTCCGCGGCGGATTTTGTCCAAAAGATCGTCGAAAGCGGCTGTGAAGCCGTAGTCTGCGGCTGCCATATCGGCAAGGACTGCTTCGACCCCATCGCGGACGCCTGCGTCACCCGCTACGACGGCGGCGGGCTGGAGATCCTCGCCGCCGCGCACGGCGCGGAGCGAGGTTCGCTTCCGCTGATCCCGGAATATGAGGGCGGCCCCGGCTGCTCCTCCGGCACAGGGAGCTGCGACTGCGGACACGACCACGACGAATAAATCTGAACGCAAACGAAACGCCTTCCGGATCGAACGGATCCCGAAAGCGTTTCTTTTTTTTACGAATTTGATAGAAAATGTGACGATCGGATGGAATGATCCGCTGTACAGGGTGATGGCCATTCTGGAAAAGGAGACGGCAACATGGACGATTCCCAAATCGTAGAGCTCTATTTGGCCCGGGACGAATCGGCCATAACCGAAACCGCGCAGAAATACGGGGCGCGGCTTCGGAGACTTGCAAATCAGATCCTCCATGACCCCGCAGCCTCCGAGGAGTGCGAAAACGACACCTATCTTCAGGCATGGGAACGGATCCCTCCGAACGAGCCGAGGACATATCTGTTTCCGTTCCTCGGCAGGATCACGCGGCACCTGGCGATCGATCTGTGCCGCAGACAAAGCAGCCAAAAACGGAGCGCCGTATTCTGCGAGCTTACCAAAGAGATGGAGGAGTGTCTGCCCTCGCCGAATGACGATGCTGAGAGTATCGTTGCGGCGGCAGAACTGCAGCGGCGCATCAATGCGTTCCTGGAGCAGCGCAGCGCCGCGCAGCAGAATGTCTTTGTCCGGCGCTACTGGTACTTTGACACGGTCCCGGAGATCAGCAAACGATATGGATTCTCCCAGAGCAAGGTGAAAATGATGCTCTCCCGCATGCGGGCAGAGCTTCGCGTCCAATTAAGAAATGAGGGTTACGATTTATGAAGTCACATGAGCTTTTGGATGCTGTCGGCGGTATCGACGGCAAATTCATAGAGAACGCGGCGCACCGCAGTCCGAAACGCAGCGCATGGAAGCTGGCCGCACCGATTGCCGCCTGTCTTGTTCTTTTGGCCGGCGTATGTCTGGCTTTGCCCGGACTTCACTCCTCGAACGGCACGCGATTTGCTCCCGTTCCGAATCCGAACGGAAAAACGGAATGGGCAGAGCTTCCGAAGGGTTCTCCGTCCCACCCCATTCTCCGGCCCGGCGACGAGGGGTATATCACTCCGGCGCCGACGCTTGCCCCGGTCCCCCCCGCGGACGGGATCACTATCCCGGCGATTGAACTCCCGGAATCGAGCGTCTCGGCAGATATGATCGGGCTGGTCGTCTATCGCGGCGGGATCTATACTGAGGCCCGGTCATACTATGGCGAGGCCGCGCAGCGGATCGACCCGCTGGTCGGCGAGCGCCTCGGTACCGCGACCGGAACGATCAGCGAGTGGTCGAAACAGGAGGAATACGCGGTCGAATTTGCGTCGACCGTCGCCGGGGATATCTATACGGTGAACGGCTACGACCCCGGCTTCCGGATCTGTCTCCGCATGGAGGTTGAAAGGGAAGACGGGCAGCCCGAGCTTTGGATCGAATTCTTTGACCGCCTCAACGGCATCACAATCGCCACGGGAAGCGACGTCTTTGAAGACAGGCTGCATATCCGCGGGCGCGTCGAGGCGATCCGGTGGCAGGCCCACGACGACTGGAACTGGAACAAAGGCAGTCTTCGGGAAGCGGACATTCCGCAGGATACCTGGGATGCATTCCTTGACGCGCTGGATCAGGGCGGGTTTATCGACGCATGGACGCCGGGCGGCGCGTTTTACGAAAACAGGCCGGGGAGCTCCATCTATGACACGCCGAATCAGGCGCATCTGTTCCTCCATATGGATGACGGTACCGTCATTGAGCTTCGGCTGATCGAAGGCGGATATGTCAGGTACAATTCGTTTGGCAGCGGCTGGTACTTTGTGAAGATCCCCGGCGAGGCATTTGACGCCGTGTACGACGCCTGCGGCGGCACGCATCGGAAGGATTGGTAACGAAACGAACGGCGTTCCGGATTCGGGAGCGGGATCGATCCCGCAGCCGCATTGCATTCAAATCACTTGTCTTCGAGCAGGACCTCGACCTCCGCCATCTTGCCCTCGGCCAGCGCGCGGGAGATATAGGGCTTGCCGCATTTCGGACAGGTCGGCACCTCATGGCCGAAGGAACGGTTCATATAGGAGAAACGGATCTGCCGCATGACCAGCGTTTCGCCGCAGCGTCCGCATTTCAGCTTTTTGTTCTCGTCCATGCTCAAACCCCCTCGTCAATCCGCATCCGGTGGCAGTAAGCGTTTTCCACCCGGAAGTGCTCCGGTCCGAGGACGCGGTAATCCACCCAGTAGGTCAGCACCTCGCGCACGAGGCAGGCGGTGCGCAGGCCGGTCTCGTCTGTGAAAAAGTCCCCGTCGCGCTCCGCGCGGAAAACCGCCTCCGCCGCATCCCGGTCGGTGATGAGCTTATCCTCCATGTTGCTCCGCGCACCGGCAGAGAATTCCAGCGACAGCGCATCCCAGGGGGCCGACTCCGCCGCAAAGGTTTTGTGCTCCAGCTCCTCCATCAGCGTTCCTTTCACGCGCAGCGTGTTCCTGCGCTTCTCTTCCAGCGTCGGAATCGCGTCGCCGCTGCTTCCGAAGACCGCATCCAGAATGTGCGCGGCGGTTTTTCCCCTTGCGCGGAAGACCTCCAGGCAGTTGGCGCAGTACACGAGATAGGGCAGTGGGCTTTCCGCGGCACGGTGTTCCGTGATCTCGTCGTAGAGCCCCGGATTCGCCAGCCGGATATGGCCGCCGAAGCCGCAGCAGTTGTCGCGCTCGGGCAGCGCTTCCGCGCGGCAGCCGGCCTTCTCCGCCAGCGCCGTCACGCTGTCATGCACCGGCCCGTCGTGCCGCGCGGCGCAGGGGTCGAAGATCGCCGCCTCCGCAAAGGGCAGCGCCGCGTGCGGGGCTTCCGCCGTGTTCAGGACCTCATAAAGGGAAACGAATTTCGCTTCGGGCAGCTGTTTTCTCAGCAGATCGGTGCAGGTGGCGCAGGCGGTGACGATCACGGGCCTGCCCATCGTCTCCCAGGCAGAGCGCAGTTTTCCCAGATTTTCCGTCTGGCGGTCCTGATCCCCTGCCCAGATCGCCGGCGCGCCGCAGCAGCCCAGGACGATGCCGGTCGCTCCGTCCGCAGCGAGCAGTCGCCAGGCGCTCAGCACATGCTCCGGGCAGGCCGCCGTCAGCTGGCATCCGGGGAAAAAGAGCCGACGGCACGGCGCGCTGCTGGCATAAAAGCCCTCGCCTCCGCTGAAATCCAGCGCGCGCAGCCAGTAGTCGTGCAGCCCGGGCACCCACTTTTTCTGCTTCCAGCGGTCGGCGCGGGAAAACTGGAACAGCGCGCCGAGGTCGATGCCCTCGGGGCAGCGGTCCGCGCAACGCCCGCATAGGTTGCAGGAATAGGTCTGCCGCGTCAGCTCGCAGTTGCTCAGCGGCGGGATCGTGTTGGAGTCCGAACAGACCTGCGTCGCGATCGTCGCCGGCGTCTTCCGATAGTGGGCCATCAGCTCGCAGGCGGTCATGCAGCCGTCGCAGACGCACTGCATGCAGCGGGCAGCCTCGGCCTTTGCTTCGTCCCTGCTGTAGCCCTCCTCCGGCGACGCGGGAAGAATTCCCGGCGCGGAGACGGCGTCCGGGTGCTCCACGAAGTGTCCGTCGCAGCCTGCATTGCTGCGCTCGACGACCAGCGTTGCCCTTCCGGTCTGGAAATAGGCTTCGATCAGTTGGGAAAGGCGGCTTCCCGCAGCGATGGATTCCATCAGCGGCATCCCGCAGACGCCGCCGCCGAGGAACCAGCCGGGACGCGACGTCGTAAACTTTCCGCTGTCCCAGCTCCCGGAGAGGCCGAAATCGGCTTCGGGACTGCCCGTCGCCACATAGACCGCGTCAAAGCCTTCCAGCGTCGCCTCCGTGACTTCGGTGGAAAAGCGGAAGTCCACGCTTTCACCGGCAAACTGCTTCTGAAAATCGGCGTCAAAGCGCGCGAAGGCAGGGTGCGAGCGCAGATGGCCGCCCCAGGTCTCCGCCCGATCGAAAACAGTGATCTGAAACTTCTTTCGCGCAAGCGCCAGTGCGCAGGCCAATCCCGCAGGGCCCGCGCCCACCACCGCAAGACGCTGCGGTTTGGGCGACAGCGGGAACCCCTGCGCGCGTTCATTGGCGGCGAAGCGCAGGCAGGCCCGTTCCAGCGCACCCATGTTCAGCGGGGCGTCGTCCCCCACCGTCGGGCGCTGGCATCGTCCCTCGCAGGGGCGGGGGCAGAGCTCCGCCGCGATGGACGGAAACAGGATCGCGCCGCACAATTCGCGGTAGGCCGCAGGCCAGCGGCCCTTTGCCATTTTCTTCAGAAAAGACCGGATCTCCAGATGAAACGGGCATACGCACTCGCAGGAGGCCGGCTCCTCGCGGAAGCAGCCCTCGATATATGCGCGGGAGGCCTGGATTTCCATAAATGCTCACCTCAACACGCTGACCGCAGCTGCCCGAAGGGACAACTGCGGCCAGCATTGCTTTTTCAACTGCGGCGCTTCAGGCGCGGCATCGGTCAGGGCATGAGGGGTTCGTTGCGGATCTCTTCCAGCATATCCTCAAAGTCCGGCCCGAGGTAATACTTGGACGGCGTCAGGTCCTTGCCCTCTTCCTTGGCGGCGAGGGCAGCCTTGACCTTCGCAGGAAGCGCGGGCAGGTCATAGATGCGCACGCCGCAGGCATTGTTGATGGCGTTGATGACCGCCATGTGGCCGGAGCTCTGGAAGCACTCGGACACGCCGCTGGAGCCGTGCGGCCCGCGGGGACGCGGCGTCTCGAGGTAATCCACGCCGAAATCGTCCGGGATATCCTCGATGTTGGGGATGCCGCAGGCGGCCATATTCTTGTGCTTCTTCGGATCCAGGAAGTCCTCGCTCAGCGCGAAGCCGATGGAGTGGCTCAGTCCGCCGTAGGCCTGGCCGTCGACAGACAGTTTGTTGCCGACCGTTCCGACGTCGGCGACGGTCTTATACCCCAGGACCTTGCTCTTGCCGGTGTTGACGTCCACCTCCACGAGGGCGGTGTTGACGGCGTACATATAGGCGGCGTCCTTGTCGCCCATGCCAGTGTCGGGATGGAGTCCCGGAGGAATGCCGAGGCCGAACTGGTCATAGTGGCCCATATATTTGGTGGGAATTCCCTCAGCCGTCATCTCTTCGTAGGTGCGATAGCTGCCGTCGGGCTTGCGCATGGCCTCCATGAGCTTGTTGCAGCCGTCGATGGTGGCGTTGCCGACCATATAGTGGCTGCGGCTGGCGGCGGCCAGTCCGGAATCCGGGCACTCATGGCTGTCGTTCATGACAAGCTGGATCTGCTCGGGCTTGACGCCCAGGGGCTCGAGGGCCTTCAGCGCGTGGGTCAGAGAGCCGATGTCGCCGCCCTGTCCGACGTCCTCCCATGTGTTGTAGACACGGAAGGTATTGTCCGGCAGCAGCTCGATGGCCATGTCGCAGTTATCGAACGCGCCGATCGTGCAAAGGAATCCGCCCATGCTGATGCCGACGCCGACATGACGGCCTTCCTTCTTCGCAGCTTCCGCCTTCGCCTTGTACTCGTCATAATACGGCTTGATCATCTCCAGCATCTTCGGGTACGGGTACTCCTTATAAGGCATGGAGTTGATGGTCGTGTCGCCGGGACGGGCTGCATTCATATAGCGGAATTCCCACGGATCGATGCCGGCCTTTTCCGCGGCCATGTCGATGAGGGCCTCGGTGGTGGTATAGATCTGCGGTGCGCCGAAGCCGCGGTAAGGCGCGCAGAAGTTCTGGTTTGTGGAACCGCCGCGCACCAGCGCCTTGATGTTCGGCACGTTGTAGCCGTGGAAGGCGACGGAGGCAAAGTTGCCGAGGATCTTGCTGGCGGTCATGGCATAGCAGCCCATATCAAGGCCGAGGTCATATTCCGCGGCAACGATCTTGCCGTCCTTGTCACAGGCCAGCTTGCCGTTGACGAAGGTGGCGGAGCGCTTGCCGGTCATGAACAGGAACTCCTCATAGGTCAGGGTCATGGTGCAGGGGATGCCCAGGGCCTGGACCGCAGTGGCGACAACGCCGAAGGTGGTGGCATTCACGGGGTAGCCGAACGCGCCGCCGACGGGGTTCATAATGATGCGGAGCTTTTCTTTCGGGATGCCGCAGGCGGGCGCAATCTCATCGCGGCACTCGCCGATGGCCTGGCACTTGCACTGCAGGACCATGTTGCCGTCCTCATCCCAGTAGCCCTGGACAACGTCGGGCTCAATGGGCAGATGCGGCTCATGCTGGGAGTGGAAGCTGCCCTCCGCCACGACGTCAGCGTCGGGGAAGAGATCCTCCGGATCCTCGCCCTTGTAGAGGGGCTGCCACATGAAGACGTTGGGCTGGTCGTCATAGAGCTGGATGGCGTCCGGCATGGCGGCATCGGGGAACGTCAGGTACGCGGGCAGTTCCTCCAGCTCGTACTTGACTGCCTTGGCAGCCTCGCGGGCGTGCTCACGGGTGTCGGCACAGACGACAGCGACGAGGTCGCCCTTGTGGCGGATCTTGTCGCCGGCGATCACCGGGCAGGGCGTGATGCCGGCCCCCTTCTTGCGCGGATGAACGACGGGCATCTCCAGGTTGTTGCTGCCCTGTACGTCCTTGGCGGTGAGCACCTTGAAAACGCCGGGCATGGCCTCGGCCGCGGAAGTGTCGACACTGAGGATCTTGGCGTGAGACACGTCGGGGTAAACGGGGGCCAGCTGAGCGGCGCCCTCGGGCATCTTCAGCGCAACGTCGTCGCCGTAGTCGGTAAGGCCGGTGACCTTTGCCAGCGCGGTGGGACGGGGCAGCTTGGATCCGTAATAGTCCTCGCCCTGATGGTGATAGGTGATATCGTCCATCGTCTTTTCACCGCGCATGACCTCGGCGGCCGCCATGACGGCGTCCACAAGGGGCTTATACCCCGTGCAGCGGCAGACGTTGTGGTGCGCCTGGAACCAGGCGCGGACTTCTTCGCGGGTGGGACTTGGGTTCTTCTGAAGCAGACCGTAAGCCGAGACGATGAAGCCCGGGGTGCAGAAGCCGCACTGGGCGCCGCCGTAGGTAATCCATGCCTGCTGCAGAGGATGCAGGTGTTGGGGGGTGCCGATGCCCTCGATCGTCAGGATCTCGCTGTGCTCGGCGATGTTTTTCATCTTCTTCGTGCAGGAACGCACAACCTCGCCGTTGAGCAGCACGGAGCAGGCGCCGCACACGCCGATCCCGCAGCCGATCTTTGTGCCCGTCAGGCCGAGGCGGCGAAGCGCGACAGCCAGGGTGTCCTTCTCTGGGTTACAGAGAATGGGGCGCTCCACGCCGTTGATCACAAGGCGTATGCGTCTCAGTTTCACTTCATTTGCCATGAGGTGTCCTCCTTCATTGTTTTGCTTATCGGTATTTTTGTGCTGTTACTTTGATCAGGCGTCCCGCAGCAGTTCCTGCAGGATCTCCGACGCGGCGCGCACCTGCGCGGCGCACTGGTCGGTCATCTTCCCGCTTTCACGGGCTTTCTCCAGCTCTCCGGGGACGGAGAAGTCGAAGCCCAGCAGCTCCCGGCAGCACGTGCTGCCGAAGCGCTCGAGAAAAGCGGCCTGAAACGCCGCCGTTTTCTCCGCCGTCAGTTCCGGATCGTCGCCGAACGCAAGCCCAAGCGCCATCAGCGCACCGGTCACGGCACCGCAGGTGTCGCCCCGGAACATCCCTCCGGCAAAAGCGGCCGCCATACGCATGAGTTCTTCCTCATCGTAACCGAGCGCATCTGCCCAGGGGACCAGCGTGCACTGGGCGCACTGTCCGCCGGCAGCGAATTTTGCGATGATCTCTTCCTTCGTATAGATTGCTGCTTCCATTGCGGTGCCTCCATTCCGATCCATACGCATTGATACATTTTATTACACAATAAATATAATCAAAACCGGGTCGTCTGTCAACTACTTGACAGAAAAAGGCGGCCCGGACTTTTCGTTGACGGGGAAATGCGGCGGTGATACAATAAGGGCAAATGATACTGCTTTGTCAGATGAGGTCGCTGAATGAGAACGATCCTGCTGTTTCGCCATGCACAGACGGACCTTCCGGGCGGGCGGAGCCGCTGCCTCGGCAGCCGAACGGACGTGCCGGCAGCCCCGGAGGGACTGATTGCGGCGGCACGCTGCGCTCCGCTGCTCCGGGAAATGAAAATCGACTCCGTCTGGAGCAGTCCCATGCTGCGCTGTCGTGAGACGGCCCGGGCGCTGGCCGGCGCTCTTCCGGTGGGCGTCGTCCCCGGTCTGGAAGAAGCGGACTGCGGGGCGTGGGACGGGCTGGGTTTTGATGAGATCCGCGAACGATTCCCGGAGGAATACGCCCGCCGCGGTCAGGATCCGGCGCTGCCGCCGCCCGGCGGGGAGCCGCCGGAGCACGCCGCCCGGCGCGGTCTGGCCGCGCTCAGCGCCCTCGCGGAGCGGACGAACGGCGATCTCGCTGTCGTTTCCCATGCCGGGATCAACCGGGCCATGCTCTGCGCGCTCATGGATCTGCCCATGTCGGAACTGCGGCGGATCCCGCAGCCGTATCTCTGTGCAAATGTACTCCGATATGACGGCGCGCGCTTTTCCGTCGCCGCCGTCGGGCATCCGGCGGATCAGTCGCTGCCAAGTTTTGCGAAGGAGGAGACCTGATATGAAAAAGCTTTTTGACGCCCTGCGGGACGCGCTGAACCGCGGCGAGGACGCCGTTCTGGTAACCATCGTCGCCAGCAGCGGCAGCGCGCCGCGCGGCACCGGTGCCAGGATGCTGGTGACGGCGCATGGCCGCGTCTGCGGCACCATCGGCGGCGGCGCAGTGGAATACAGGGGGGAGCAGATCGCCGCCGAGATCCTCCGCACGAAGCGCTCCCGGCAGGAGAATTTCCGTCTGTTCAAGAACGATGTTGCCGATCTCGGCATGGTCTGCGGCGGCACGGTGGACGTCTATTTCCGCTATATCCCCGGAGGGGACGCGGATATCCTGCGGCTGATCGGCCAGTGTGACGAGATCTTCGCCGCACTGGAGCCCAGCTGGCTCATCAGCGAGCTGACAGACGGGGGGCTTTCCGTTTACGCAGAAAAGCACGGACTGCTGGGCGATCCCGTTCCCGAAGCGGTGCTGAGCGCGCTCGCCGTGCGTCCCTGCCAGTGCGAGGCGGGCGGGAAGGTCTATTACTGTGAAAAGCTCCTGCAGCCGGGCAGGGTCTACATCTTCGGCGGCGGTCACGTCGCCCAGGCGCTGGCCCCGGCGCTGATCGCGGCGGATTTCCCGTGCGTCGTGCTCGACGACCGACCCGATTTTCTGCGGCCGGAGCTTTTCGGCGGCGCGGCCACGCGGCGCATCGACCCGGAGGACATCTCCGATGTCATCCGGGACTTCGGGGAAAATGATTACGTCTGCATCATGACCCGCGGGCACAAGGACGACATGCTGATTCAGCGGCAGGTGATGCGCTCCCCGGTGCGCTATATCGGCGTGATCGGCAGCGCAAAAAAGCAGCGCACGGTCAAAGAAAAAATACTCGAACTCGGCTATACCGAGTCCGAGTTTGACAAGGTTGTCTCCCCCATCGGCCTGGACATCGGCGCGGAGACGCCTGCGGAACTGGCGGTCAGCATCACTGCGCAACTCATCATGGTTCGCGCCGGAAAGGGTACGGGCCCGAAGGACTGGAAGGCATAGCGGTTTTTTCCACCTCCAGCAGCCTCAGCGACTCCGCATAATCCTCCGGAGTGTCCAGGTCCAGGTGCATCCCCTCGTCATTCACCTCCACTTCCGTGACCGGGATATGCAGCGCGCCGACTGCGCCGCGCAGTCCGCCTTCCCCGCCATAGTCCTGCAGCGCGCCGCGGTATGCGGCGTCCAGTGCCGCCGGATGGCCCCGGCGGCCGTTGCAGACCGGACAGGCAAAACCGCCCCGGACCTCCAGCAGCGCCCGGATCGTCTCCGGGCGTACCAGCGGGACATCCCCCGGCGTCAGGAGAATGACGGAGCAGTCCTCCGACAGCGCGCGCAGTCCGAGGCAGAGGGAGTCATACATCTGTGTGTTCGCATAGTCGGGGTTGTGCACGCACCTGACGCCGCTGCCTCGCAGAGTCTCGGATATCTCGTCGCCCCGGTAACCCGTGACCACGACGATCTCCGCCGCGCCGGCAGCGCGCAGATTCGCGACACAACGCCCGATTACCGTGGCGCCGTCAAATGGCAGCAGCGGCTTGAACTCTCCCATGCGGGAGGAAAGCCCCGCCGCGGCCACAACGGCGCCGATTTTTCGTTTTTCCGCCTCTTTCATCTCAGCCTGCTCCTCTCAAGGATCCACATCCCATAGCCTGTTTTCTTCTTCCGCAGCACGGCAAACGCCTCCGGGCCGACGCAGCCGCACGCGCCGTCAAAGATCATCTGCCCGATCATCTCAAGGTATTCCTCCCGGCAGTCGATATAGCGTTTGATTCGAAAGTCCGCGGCCGCGGCAGCGGCCTCGATCCACGCCGGGGAGGCAAGATAGCGCACCGCCCCGGTGGGCGAGATGAGGGTCCGCTCCGGCCCGGCGCCGCCGCTGATGAGGTCGGAAAGCAGCAGCACCCCCGCCGGACGCAGCACGCGGTGCAGCTCCGACAGGCATCGCTCCGGCTCGGGGAGCAGCGACAGGGTGCACTCACAAAGCGCCGCGTCGAAGCGCCCGTCCTCCCACGGCAGCGCACAGACGTCTCCGGTAACGATCTCCGCGCCGGGACAGGCCGATCGCGCCGCGGCGGCGTTTTCCGCATCCAGGTCGATTCCGAAGCGCTTCGACTTCGGGAACGCCGCGGCAGCGGCGGCCAGCCGCTCTCCCCGGCCGCAGCCCGCGTCCAACAGCGTTTCCAGCCCGGGACAGGCCGCGGTCAGATGTTCCATTACCCGCAGATCGCTGCAGGGGCTCAGCTTTTTCATTTGCGCACCGTATGCCATACGCTCCCTCCGTTCCTGTTTATCTTAGCACAAAACGGGACGGTTTTGCATTCCAAATCTGTTTTTTGAAAGGTAGAAGTGTTTTGTTCGACGCCAATGAGATCCGGACGTCCGCTTTTGCATCGCTCCCGGACGCCGCGCGGCTGGATGCGCTGAATCGGCAGCTGTCCTACGCCGCCGCACACAGCCCGTATTATTGCGAAGCGCTCAGGAACCTGAAGCCGCTCCCGTCCCTTTCCGCGCTGTCCCGTCTGCCGTTTCTCACCGCGGGAACCCTGCGGGCGCAGGGCAGGCGGCTTGTCTGCGTCCCCGCGT
>Ga0079305_1002871_pt1 | contig 13191 bp, 9 predicted proteins | sample LMS_cellobiose_e_FD_79183 | JGI IMG/M metagenome (GOLD analysis project Ga0079305, IMG submission 79183) | Rumen-fistulated moose microbial communities from Alaska, USA - LMS_cellobiose_enrichment | ecosystem: Host-associated > Mammals > Digestive system > Stomach > Rumen fluid ... | reverse complement strand
CCCTTCACCAACAAGCGCTATCTGCACCCGCCCTTCGCCGAGAACATCTTCACGATGTGGCCGGACCTCAAGGTGATCTGCGGAGACGTCGTGGAGCAGACGCGCGGCTATATCTCATCCGGCTTCCGCATCCTTGTGGGAGAGGAGCTCGTGTCGCCGGATTTCACGGAGGTCGAATACTTCACCAGACGCGACGGCGCGCCGGTGCACGCCCTCCGGCAGGATATCGGCGACTATACGATAGATATGGAGAGCTTCTGCGATATCTCGCGGCGGCCGACCTCCTTCACCGAATTCATCATCACCAACAACACCTGCCGCGAGCTCGATGAGACGGTCGCGCTGCTGCCGCGCACCGGGCGGGAGGATCACCTCGTCGGCACCGAGGTGGACGGCTACGCGCACTATAATTCCAGCGTATACAACTGGGGGCTGCTGCCCTCAAGGTGGGGATATGAGAACGGGCTGCTGACCGACGGGGAGTATTTCATCAGGCTGCAGACCGACGGCCGCGTCAAGGCGGAATGGCAGGGCGACGCGGACGGCCTCGTCTGGTATAAGCGCCGTTTGCTCAAGCTGCGCTTCAAGCTGCTGCCCGGCGAGAGGCTCAGCCTGCGCCTCGCCTTCGGACACGCCGACGCCGGAGCCTTCGACCTCCCCGCCGAGCGGGAAAAGACGCTCACCTTCTGGCGCGGAGAGCTAAAAAGGCTCAGACGCAGTCCGGGCGGCGCGCCCTACCGCGAGATGGTCAACAATCTGGTGGCGCAGTGTCTGCAGATGTTCGCCTATCCCGTCGGCAAGGACTATGTCCTGCCGCGGCAGGGAGGGCTTCAGCGCGTCATCTGGCCCTGCGAGGGCATTGAATTTTTGATGGCGCTCGACCGTCTCGGCGACTTCTTCGATTACACCGAGACCGCCTATGACACCTATTTCTTCACCCTCCAGCTCAAGGAGGGCGAGGACGCGGGCGCGATACAGAATCTTAGCGGGCAGCGCTGGGGCAGCATCACCGGAGGCTCCTGCTTCGGCTGCGCGAAGCACCTGCTCCACCGCGATTCACGCGAGGCCTTCGACAAATTCAAGGACGCGCTGTATCTCGCGTTCGGCTGGATGCAGCGGCAGCGGGCGAAGACGGCGAACGGGGAATATCCGGGCGTCGGCATCTTCCCGCCGATGAAATCCACCGACTGGCCGGGCGAATCCCAGAGCTGGACCTTCACCGACGCGACCAACCTGCTCGGCTACAAATGGATGGCAGAGGCGTTCGAGCGCTTCGGGGACGGGCGCGCGGGCGAGATACGCGCCGCGTATGAGGACTATATGTTCTGCATGAAGCGCATCCTTGCGGATGAGGTCGCGAGGAACAGGCGGCAGGGCGAGATACTGATCAGCAACAAGGTCGGGGAGGAGTTGGACGATCCCCCCTCCGGCGCCTATCTTGCCGACGGCCCCGGTACGCTGCTGCGCGCCGGAGTGATCGAGCACGGCAGCGAGACGGCAAAGCTGGTGGAGCGCTTTTTCCGCAACCGCGGCATGATGAAGAACGGGCTGACCGGACTGATGAACGACGGCCTCATCTTCCAGGGACACAACGCCGATCCGTGGGCGGGGCATGTGTGGTATACCTCCTTCGGCGACCTCTACTGGTTCTATAACTGGCTGGAGAGCGGCGAGCGCGAAAAGGCGGCGCAGACTCTGTTCGCACAGATGAAGTGGGGCATGTCGAAGGAATACTACATGCTCGAGCGCTATGCCGACAACGATCCCTACTGGACGCCGTGGATGCCCAACGCCAGCGCCAACGGCAGGCTGCTGCAGATGATGACGGATTTCTTTGAGGAATAATACCGGACGACGGGAGGAAATACGATGGATATAGTCAAATACAGGGCGGACTGGCGGCAGCCCTTCACCAACAAGCGCTATCTGCACCCGCCCTTTTCCGAGAACATGTTCACGATGTGGCCGGAGCTGCGCGTCATCTGCGGCGATGTCATCGAGAAGACGCACGGATACATCTCCGCCGGATTCCGCATCCTTGTCGGAGAGGATTTGGAGTCCCCGGACTTCACCGAGGTCAGATACGAGACGAGGCAGGACGGAGCGCCGGTGCACGCGCTCAGCCAGGATATCGGGGAATACACCATACGCATGGAGAGTCTCTGTGACCTTGAGCGCCGCGCCACCTGCTTCACCGCGTTCACCCTTGTCAACAACACCGATCACGAGGTGAGCGGCGTCATCGCGCTGCTGCCGCGCACCGGGCGGGAGGATCACCTTGTCGGCACCGAGGTGGACGGCTACGCGCACTACGATTCCAACGTCCACAACTGGGGCTTTCTGCCCTCTAACTGGCGGCGGGAGGGCGACCTGCTGACCGACGGCGAATACGAGATACTGCTGCAGACCGACGGCTTCGAGACCGGATGGCAGGGCGATCTGCCGGGACTCGTTTGGTATAAGCGCCGTCTGCTCAAGCTGAGCTTCACCCTCGCGCCCCACGGCTCAATGAGCTTTTACTGCACCTTCCGCCACGGAAAGACAGCTCCGTTCGACTATGAGGAGCAGAAGGCGAAGACGCTCGCGTTCTGGCACAGGGAGCTCAAAAGGCTCAGACGAAGCCCGGGCGGCGCGCAGTACAGCGGGATGGTCAACAATCTGGTGGCGCAGTGCCTGCAGATGTTCGCCTATCCCGTCGGCAAGGACTACGTCCTGCCGCGTCAGGGCGGTCTGCAGAGGGTGATCTGGCCCAACGAGGGCGTTGAGTTCCTTGCGGCGCTGGATATGCTCGGCGATTTTAAGGATTACACCGAGACCGCCTACGAGACCTATTTCCTGCGCTTCCAGTGCAGAGACGGCGAGGACGACGGCGCGGTGCAGAATCTGGACGGCAACCGCTGGGGCAGTATCACGGGAGCATCCTGCTGGGGCTGCGGAAGGCATCTGGTCTATACGGATTCGCGTGAGAGCTTCGAGAAGTTCAGGGAGCCGCTCTACCGCTCCTTCAAATGGATGCAGCGCCAGCGCGCCAAAACGCTGGACGGGAGCTGCCGCGGCGTCGGCATCTTCCCGCCGATGAAGTCTTCAGACTGGCCGGGCGAGTTCCAGAGCTGGACCTTCACCGATGCGTTCAATCTGCTCGGCTACGAATGGCTGGCAAAGGCGTTCGAGCACTTCGGGGACGAACGCGCGCCGGAGATACGCGCGGCATACGACGACTATATGGCCTGCATGAAAAGGATACTCGACGAGCTGCGCGACGGCAGCATCGTCGGAGACGAGATGCGCCTGACCTTCGACCTCGGCGTGGAGATGACCGATCCTCCCTACGGCTCCTATTCCACCGATGGGCCGGGCATGCTCATCCGCGCAAAGGTGATCGAGCCCTGCAGCCGTGACGCCGACCTCATCGAGGCCTATTACCGCAACCGCGGCATGATGAAGAACGGGCTGACCGGCCTGATGAACGACGGCCTCATCTTCCAGGGGCACAACGCCGACCCGTGGGCGGGTCACACATGGTATACCTCCTTCTCCGACCAGTACTGGTTCGAAAACTGGCTGAAGGGCGGCCGCCGCGAAAAGGCGTGGGAGACGCTCTCGGCGCAGTTCAAGTGGGGCATGTCGAAGGAGTACTACCTGCTCGAGCGCTACGCCGACAACGATCCATACTGGACGCCGTGGATGCCCAACGCCAGCGCCAACGGCAGGCTGCTGCAGATGATGGCGGAATATTTTGAGGATTGATCGCGCCTGAAAGCGCAAAAAAGCTCCCGCAGACTCATTTCTGCGGGAGCTTTATCGTTGACGCCGGTCACGCCGGGACGAAGTATATCATCACCGGCAGCGCGTCGGCGTTGTCGTCGGGGTTTACGTAGCAGGCCTCAAGGATGAGCGAGCCGTTCGGGCTCACGGAGCCGGACGTGATGTAGTACCGCGGGTCAGAGCCGGTAAAGTTCTCCGTGAACAGCGTGCCGTTGACCATAAGACTGTAAATGCTGTTTTTTCCCTCTTTTTCAAGGGTCGCGAAGGTGTCGAACCAGATTTGGCGGCCGCTGCCCTGCGAGCCCGCGAACAGCCCGTCCGTCACAACGCCCGGTAGCCTTTCGCCCGTCACGATATCGGCAAGGCACCTTGTGACGCTGAAGTTTTCATAGTAGAGGATCCGCCCCCAGGTGACGGTGAAGCGGTCGACGGCCTGCATCAGCTCGTTGGAGGGGTCGTCGGCGTTCTGAACGAGGAGGTCGGTGATATCGAGCTCAGAGAGTTTTTGATAAGCGCCGTCGTATGTGTCGAGCAGCGCCCGGACGGAGCCCTCGCCCTCAAATCGCAGCCGCAGGAGGTATATCCTGCCGTCCTCGGCGTAAACTCCCCGCACGGATTCCCCGTGCAGCTCCTTGTCCAGCGTGAAGGCCAGCCTCTCCGTGAATGCTGAGGCGACGGGGTCGAACTCGATCAGCCTGTCGGTGAGGATATCGGTCTGGTCGTGGTTCATTATCAGCAGGCGGCCGCTGTTTTCGGTCATGGAGACATAAGGAAAGCCGTTTTCGGAGACGGTATGGCCGGAGACGCCGCCCTTTTCAAGGTCGAAGGCGAGAAGAAGGAGAGGATCCGGCTCGCCGTCCATCGGGTCGCCGGAGACGACGAGGGTATAGAGCGTGCCGTCAAACTCGACTCTCGCATAGGAGGCTTCATAATATACATTTTCCACCGTCCCGAGCAGCCTGTCCTCTCCGGAGGCGGGGTCGAACAGCCGGAATTCCTTGGTCACCCCCCGCGAGCCCGGGACGTTCGCGGGATAGAATATCCCGCTGTCTGTGACGGTGCAGAGGCCGTACCGCTCGATGACTCCCAGCGGCTTTCCGTCCCTGTCCGCGACGGTGACGGCGGCGTTGGCGTATTCGTCCTCGCTCTCGCCGTCGGGAGCGCCGGGATGCAGAGCGCATCCGCAGAACGAGAGTATAAACAGAGCGAGCAGGGCGCACAGCAGCTTTTTCATGATATCCCCTCCAAAGTCATCTTCACCCTTAAAGACGCAGAAAAAGGGAAAAGGTTTCGCGCTCAGTGAGCTTTTTTGATAAAATATATCACTGCTCCGCTCACGCTCTCCCGCACATCGGCAGATATCTGCGGCTGCAGGCGGCGTATGCGCGGGCGATATCCTCATAGCTGCGGCGCTTCGCCTTGTTCCAGGTGTTTTCCGCAAGCATCGGCGCGCGCTCCTCGGCGTATCCGCGCTCGGCGGTCAGCAGCTCCAGTCGCTCCTCCTCGGAGGCGCATTTTCCGTAGCCCCATGCGATCAGCGAGCCGCCGGTCACGAGCTCGTTCGGGTCGGTCTCGACGGTCATGTGCAGATAGGGGGACTGCGGGTGCACCGGGCGCCAGCGGAAGATGCTCCAGTTGAAGACCTCCTCCTGCGTCCAGCGCGTTTCCGGTGCGACGATATACATCGGCGCCCAGGAGCCGTTGATGACGGTGAAGCCCGCGTCGAGGAGCTGCGGGATGAGCTGATAGTAGTTCTCCCAGCTCACGACGGTGATATCGCGGGAGACGAATTCGTTGACGGACGGCGCGAAGCCCTCCCAGACTATCGGGCGTCTGCCGTGCGCGAGCACCGCGTCGGCCATCTTCTGCACAAAGTTGGCCAGCAGTCTTTCGGCGAGCAGCCGTCTGTCGGGCATGTCGAAGTTGATCCCGCAGGAAAGCGCGTATTCGCGGCACTTTTCGCCCTCGTACCAAAGCGATATCTCGGCCTCGTCGCCGCCGATGTGGATGAAGCGGGAATTGGGGAACAGCTCGCACAGCTCGCCGAACAGCGCGCTCATCGCCGCCATCGAGCCCTCGGTCTGCATGATTATGTCCTCGCTGCCGAATATCTCGGGATAATTGCGGAAGTGTGCGCTGTGGCCGGGCACGTCGATCTCGGGCACGAGCTGGATCCCGCGCTCGGCGGCATAATCGACGAGACGCCCGAGCTGCTCGAAGGTATAGTGCCCCTCGCTGGAAAGCCTGGGGAAAAGCCGGCTCGGCAGGGAATAGATCCTGTTGTCGGTGAAGTGGATGTGCAGCATGCCGATCTTGTAGAACCAGCACATGTCGAGATAGCCGAGCAGCCATTCGAGCTCGTGCCTGTCGTTCGCGACGTCAGCCATATAGGCGCGGTATTCGCAGTCTGGCGCGTCGGAGATCTCGCACTCCGGCAGCGTCAGGCCGTCGTCGAGGAGCTGCATCAGGGTGGCGAGGGCGCGGTTCGCCCCCGCGAGGGCGGACGCTGAGATAACGACGCGGCGGCCGTCTGCGGAAAGGGTGTAGCCCTCCTCGGCGAGGGAGGCGCAGAGCCTCAGCTCCACGCCGTTTTCGGAGCTGCCGAGGCTCCATGCGCGGCCGAACGCCTTCTTCGCGTATCCGGCGAAGACCTTCGCCGCCGGGAGCAGCGCTTCGTCGCTGCAGCGGATCGCGGGGGCGACGGGGAAGCGCCCGCCCTTTTCGGTATAGCTTTTGGGAAGCGGTATCAGGTCCATAACTTTCTCCTTTTTGCGCTCAGCGCTCGAATTCTTCGATATAGGAAGCCGGCATCACGAGATCGGGGGAGGACATCGAGTCCTCGAGCTGGCTCAGTCGCGAGCAGCCGATGATCGCGAGGCCGTCGACGGGGTTGGAGGTGATATAGGAAAGCGCTGCCGCTGCGGGCGAGACGCCGTATTCGCGGCAGAAGCGGCGCATCGTCTCCATGCGTTCGGTGTTGCGCGGGGTCAGGAAGCGTTCGCGGGCGGGGCCGCTCAGGTCGTCGAGGCTCGCGAAGCCCTTGGAGAAGAAGCCCTTTGCCTGCGAGGAGAAGGCCATCACCGGCATCCCGGCGGAGATATAGTATTCGCGGGCGGAGGCGTCCATCGCGGCAAGGGTGGTGTCTCCCCAGTCCTTGCAGGTGATCTGTGCAGCGCTCCAGAGGATCTGGCTGAGCGCGAAGCCTGTCCTGCCGTTGGATTTTGCCCAGGCGTTCGCCTCTGCGATGCGGTCGGGCTCCCAGTTGGAGATGCCGATCAGCCGGGTCTTTCCCTCGGCGAGGAACTCGTTGCAGATATCGATTATCTCGCCGACGGGGACGGCACGGTCGTCGCGGTGAAGCAGCCATGCGTCAACATGCTCCACGCCCAGCGCGTCGAGGCTGCGTTCGATCTCCAGACGGAGCTGCTTTGGCGTCAGGCAGGCCTTGCAGTCGCCGGAGGTGCGCTCCAGCAGCCCCGCCTTGGTGACGAGCAGCGGTCTGACGCCGCTGTGTCTCATCCATTTTCCGATGGTCCTCTCGCTGGCCTGCTCGCCGTCGGGCAGCCAGTGGGCGTAGGAATAGGCGGTGTCCACCGTGTCGCCGCCCAGCTCGAGGTAGCGGTCGAGCATCTCAAAGCTGTCGCGCTCGGATATCCTTGTGCCGAAGTAGCAGCTCCCAAGCACGATGCGGGAGAAGCCGACGCCGTTTATATCGCATATCTTCATTTCAGAAAGCCTCCTTGTTCCGAGTTTCATTATAATTATACCGGAAAGCCGGCGGGATTTCAATCCCGGTCCCAGCGCAGCTTCAGCTCGTCCACCTGCCCGCGGGGGATGAAGCCCGCCTTCGCGTAGGCCCTGTTGGAGCAGGGGTTGGCAAGGTCGGTATAGAGGAAGGGGATATCTCCCGTTTGGAGGATGAGCTGCGCGATGTGGGAGGTGAGCGCGGCGGCGAAGCCGCGTCCACGGCGCTCCGGCAGGGTGTAGACCCAGCTTATGCTGCGTCTGACGCCGTTGCCCCATTTGGAGCCGCAGGCCATCGCCACGGGCTTTTCGCCCTCGCGCAGGACGAAGCCGAACGGGCTTTCTATTATGCGTTCTGCGGCGGCCTTGGCCTGGTCGACGGGAAGCACCTCGCCGTAGCAGTCGAACTGGAAGCGGATGCACATGTCGGCGATGCGGTCGAGGTCTACCTCGGTCGGGCGCTCGGGAGGCGGCGCGTCGGCGGCGACAGGGAGCGGCGCGGGGCAGTCGTGCGCCATCATGCGGATGCGGCGCTCGAAGGTCTTCTCCCTGTCCGCAAAGCAATCCGCGATAAGGTCGGCGACTGCGGGCCTCGCGACGAAGAAAGCGCCGTGCTTCACGGGGTATCCGTCCTTCAGCCACGCGGCGAACTCATCAAGGACGGCGGAGGAGACGCCCTCTGCCGTCCAGACCCAGAGCGGATGGGAAAAATCCGGGTCACCGCAGACGATGATGCTCTCACCGTCGCTGAGCAGCAGCGGAGCGTCGTATCTGATGCGGTCCATTATGAAGAACTCGGCGGCGTTCAGGTATTCGCCCTTGAACACCGGATGGGTGACGGTTATTTCCTTGAGCACGTTTGATTCCTCCGATACATTTTGATAGCGCTATAAAAAACAAAGGGACGGGGAGCCATGCCCCGTCCTTGAAGTCAGATGCTGCCGAAAAAGCTCAGCGAGCAGACGGAAAAGGCACACGGCGGACGCATATTGCGGGCTGCATTCGGGCGGAGATATAGAGCATGGCCGTGTTCCTCCTAAAAAATAATGGTATCATGATAGCACAGAGCGCGAAAAATGTCAATATCTGCCTGCGAAAAAAGCTTTTGGAGTCCTGCCCGGGCGCAAAAATGCCTTTTTTGACATTTGGCGGGATTTTTGCGCGCTCGGCGGCATTTGAAGGGAAAATCGCATTGACAGAGACTCTCCCGTGGGGTATACTGAAAGACGGAAGCACCCCGAAGCTTATTGAATGAAAGGTGAGCGCTATGGTAAAAGTCGGTATAATTGGATTTGCACACGGTCACGTTTTCTCCTTCGGAGGAGAGTGGATAGCCCATCCGGAATACGGCGTGGAGATCGCCGGCGGCTGGGACAGGGATGAGAAAAGACGCGCCGAGGGCTGCGAGAAGCTGAACATCAGACAGTTCGCGAGCCTTGAGGAGCTGCTCGCGAGCGATATCTCCGCCGTCGTCGTGACCAGCGAGACGAGCTATCACGCGGAATATGTGGAGCTTGCCGCCGCCGCGAAGAAGGATATCATCCTCTACAAGCCGATGGCGCTGCACATGTGCGAGGCCGACCGCATCGTCGAGGCCGTAAACAAAAACGGTGTCAAGTTCACGATGGGCTGGCAGAGCCGCACCGATCCGCAGAACATCAAGATGCGTGAGATGGTGCAGAACGAGACGCTGGGCAAGGTCTGCCACTATCGCCGCCGCCACGGTCTCGCGACCCATCTGTGGAATGATTTCGAGCACTCCTGGCACTGCTCTCCCGTATACAACCGCGACATATTTGCGGACGATTCCTCCCATCCGATCGACATGATGCACTGGGTGTTCGGCATGCCGGAGACCGTGAGCTGCGAGATGACCACCATGGCCAACCCGAAGATCGCCAACGACAACGGCGTGGCGCTGTTCAAATACGCGAACGGCATGATCGCAGAGATCACCTGCAGCTTCACCACCTCCGCCTCGGAGATCACCACCGAGATCTACTGCACCGGCGGCTCCATCCAGCAGTATTACGGCGACGCCACCAGCACCTCGCTGCCGCGTCCCGCCGGACAGCCCGGCCTGAAGTGGTTCGTCAACGGTGACAAGGATTGGACCGACAGCGGCATCGCAAGCCCGGCGGCTCACGGCGAGCGGCTCAAGGCACAGGCGCTGGCATTCGCGAAATATCTGAACGGCGAGGGCCCGGCGGTCTGCACCGCCGAGGACGGCAGAGACTCGCTTCGCCTCGTACTCGCCTGCTATCTCTCCGCGAGAGAGGGCAAGCGCGTCTCCGTCTGGGACGAGCGCATCTACGGTATCTGATTTAGATATACGGACAGCAAAAGCCTATCCGAACGCAGGGAGGCCGGACCGCTCCGAAGCACGCGCTTTCAGCGCGTGTCTGGCCGGGCTTCTGTTTCGAATCGCACCCGATAAAACAAGCTGAGGTGTACGGCAATGTTAAGCCGCATACCTCAGCTTGTCGTTTTTTACTATAGGATTTGACTGCATGTCACATTGGACGTGATTCGTTTTACCACGCACATCGCTCTCGGCATCTTCGCTTTTCGTGTCAGATCAGCTCGAGCAGACGCTCTATCAGATCAACGGTTGTCTCGTGGGTGGCGCAGAAGCGCACGGAGCCCTCGGTCTCGTCCCACCAGTGCAGATCGAAGACGGAGGTCACACGTGAGAACTGCTCGCGGGAAAGGCGGGTGAAAACCATGTTCACGTCGGGACTGAAGCACAGTTCCACGTCCTTTTCGGCGAGACGCCGCGCCAACAGAGCCGCCATGGCGTTGGCGTGGCCGGCGATGGAGCGCCAGCGCTCGCCCTCAAGCAGATATTCGAGCTGCGCGCCGAGAAATTTGGATTTGTCGAGATGCTGCAGCGACTGCTTCTGGATATAGTCGAGGTGCTCAGCGTGCTCAGGACGGCGCAGCACCACCATCTCGCCGAACAGCGCGCCGCACTTGGTGCCGCCGAAGGTGAAGGCGTCCACGTCGGTCTGCTCGATCATAGTGTGCAGATCGGTATCGAGCGCCTCCAGCGCGTTCGCGATGCGGGCGCCGTCGATATAGACGTAAAGCCCGTTTTTGTGCGCGAGCTCAGTCAGCGCGGCCAGCTCCTCCACGGTATAGAGCACGCCGAATTCGGTCGGCTGGGTGAGCGCGAGCACCGTCGGGACGTATCCGAAGCGCCTGCTTTTCTCCAGCAGCCCCGCGACCTGCTCCGGAGTCAGCTTGCCGTCATGGGAGGGCGCGCTGATCAGCTTTCCGCGCAGATTGTATTCGAAGGCGGCGCATTCGTAGGTGTTGATGTGCGTCTCGTCGGCGCAGAGCACGCTGCTCCAGGTGCGCAGCATGCATTTGAGAGCGAGTGTGTTTGCGGCGGTGCCGTTGATCGTCTCGAACATGTATACAGGGCCGGTGAACTGTGCCTGCATCAGCGCCTCGGCCCGTTTGGAATAGCCGTCGTTTCCCACCTTGCCGTCGACCGCGACGGAATTTGCCTCAAGCATTGCCTGCATTATATCGGGGTGGACGTTGGTCCACACCTCGCCGTTGAAGGCCTTTGAGCCCATATGGATGCACCTCCGGAAAAAGCTGCATACATTATACCACATCAGCAGCACAAAGACAATATTATCAGGCGGCGCGCCTACCCTTTGCGTCCAGCAGCGCCCGGCCGGATACGCGGTGCTCTATCGGCTTCCAGGTGACCTTGGCGAAGACGGCGCAGAAGGAGATGGGGATATAGGTGAACATGAAGAAGGGGAAGGTAACGACGTGAAGGAGCTTTTTGCGCGGATCGGTCATGATGTGCCGCCACTCCGAGAGGGTGGTGGCGAGCGCGATGACAAAGAGCGTCATATACGCCCCGACGGCGCTCTGCGCCAGCGGGAGCAGCGCTGAGAGGATATCCTCGCCGTTCAGTATGCCGGCGGCGGCAAGCGCCGTCCCGGAGAACAGCCCTGCAAGGGAGAGCACGAACGCCGGCATTATCGTCATGCTCATGTCGAAGCAGGCGAAGCGTCCGCGCAGCATCCCGTTGAGCAGTCCTTTTCCGTGGGTGCGGATCACCTGGAGATAGCCCTTGACCCAACGCATACGCTGCCTCCAGGACTGCCGGAAGGAGACGGGCTGCTCGTCATAGAAGACGGCCCTCTCGCAAAAGCCGATGCGCACGCCGTCAAGGATGTGCGAGACGGAGAATTCGGTGTCCTCGGTGAGGGTGTGGAATGGCCAGCCGCCCTGTTTTTCCAAAATGCGGCGGCTGAACAGAAAGCCGGTGCCGGTGACGCTGCAGCTCGTCCCGAGCGCCTGCCTGGCGTGGTTGAGGAAGCGCGACTCGCGCAGGAAGCACAGCGCGTAGCCGGCGGAGATCCAGTTGTCGCCGTAGTTCTTGGAGTTGCGGTAGCTCGTGATGATGTCGTAGCCCTCGCGGAAGGTGCGGTCCATCTGCTCGATATAGTCCGGCTCGAGGATATTGTCCGCGTCGAAGACGAAGTAGCCGGAGAACACGTTGCCGAAGTCACGCTCTATATTTTTGAGCAGCTCGTCGAGTGCGTAGCCCTTGCCGACGCGAACCCGGTTGTAGCGTTCGTATACGATGGCGCCGTTCTCCCGTGCGATGGCGGCGGTTGCGTCGGTACAGTTGTCGGCGATGACGAACACGGTGAGGTTTTCGGCGGGATAGCTCTGGGCGCGCAGGCTCTCCAGCAGCTCGGAGATGACTGCCGCCTCGTTGCGCGCGCAGATGAGCACGGCGTAGCGGTCGGACATGTCCGTCGGGGGGCTTTCGCGCCGGCGCAGCTTCGCGGCGAGCGCCACAGGGATATAGATGAACTGATAGAGATAACAGGCGAAGAACACGACCGCGACGGCGGCGTTGAAATATTCGAGCAGCTTCATTTTTTCTCCAGCGCTCCCGTCTTTCGGGAGCTTCCTTTCTGCGGTATTCCGGAAAGCTTTATCCGGCGCGGCCCTCAAACACATCCGCGCCGTCTTGTCTCCATTATAAGGGGATATTCTTAATATCGGAGACCGTATCCTTTAAGAAAGTCTTACGGATGTCTGACGGCGCAGGCAAAAATAAGGCTTTACATCTTTGGACAATTGTTGTAAAATAGATAATTGGATATATAGGAGCATTTTGCAGGCGGGGAGAGTGCTGAGCATGCGCGAGACGGCGAACGAGTATGTCTTCGGGGCCGATGAAGCGCTGCCGTTCCGTTCCTGCCACGCCTCCACCGTCGCATCGACGGCGGACGGCGGCGTGTTCGCGGCATGGTTCGGCGGAACGCGCGAAAAGGCTCCAGACGTCTGTATATACGGTGCAAAGCGGATACACGGAAAATGGGGAAGTGTCAGACTGCTCGCCCGGCACGAGCTCGCGCAGTGGAATCCTGTGCTGTTCGCCCGCGGCGGCGAGATGAGGCTGTGGTACAAGGCCGGGGTCTCTCCTCAGGACTGGACGACCTTCGAGATGCGCTCGCGCGACGGCGGTGAAAGCTTTTCCGCGCCGGAGCGTACAGCGGACGGTGAGCGCTTCGGACGCGGACCGGTCAAGAACAAGCCGATAGTCCTCTCCGACGGGACGTGGCTCGCTCCGGCCTCCGCGGAGACGGAGGAGAGCTGGCGCGCCTTCGTTGATATCTCGGAAGACGGCGGAGAAAGCTG
>Ga0079305_1002869_pt1 | contig 13208 bp, 12 predicted proteins | sample LMS_cellobiose_e_FD_79183 | JGI IMG/M metagenome (GOLD analysis project Ga0079305, IMG submission 79183) | Rumen-fistulated moose microbial communities from Alaska, USA - LMS_cellobiose_enrichment | ecosystem: Host-associated > Mammals > Digestive system > Stomach > Rumen fluid ... | reverse complement strand
GAAGGCCTGTGTGGACAACGCCCTGCAGCTGGGACTGCCGGAGGCCCGGCTCCCCCTGGCGGAGGCCTGCATCCTGCTGGCCACCGCCCCCAAGTCCAACTCCGTGGTCATGGCCATCGACGCGGCCATGGCGGACGTGAGGGCCGGGAAGAGCGGGAACATCCCCCGGGAGCTCCAGAACGTCCACGCCGACGGCGCGGGCTTTGAGCGGGAGCAGGGATATCTCTATCCCCACAACTACGAAAACCACTGGGTGCGCCAACAGTACCTCCCGGACAGCCTGAAGGACGCCCGGTACTATGAGTACGGGGACAACAAGAACGAGCAGGCCGCCCGGGCCTACTGGGAGAAGATCAGGACGTGAGCGTTCCCCCGGCCCGGCGGACGATGGCCCGGGCCATGCACGCGTCCACGGGACGGACGGTCAGATGGAGCGTGGGCGGCGCGGCGCCCAGCCAGAGCAGGGACCCGGTGTGCACCACCGCGCCGCAGCGGCGCAGATCGGAGAGCGCCGCGTCCAGCTCCTCCACTCCGGGGAACCGGGCAATGATCCTTGACGTCATCCTCATCACCTCGGTTCCATTCTTTCCCGAAAGGGCGGTGAATATGTATGGATGTGCGCGTGGGCGACATTCTGACCATGAAAAAAAAGCACCCCTGCGGGGCGGACACGTGGCTGGTGCTGCGCATCGGCGCGGACTTCAAGCTCCGCTGTCAGGGCTGCGGCCGGGAGGTCATGGGGGAACGGCGCAAATTTGAGCGGCAGATCCGGTCCATCCGCCGGGAAACGGAGTGATCCGACGGAATGGCCGAAGGTTTTTCATTTTTGTGTTGAATATGGGGACAGAAGCCGATATAATGTGTGTATCCCCTCAAATAAAGGAGAAGTACATCGTATGAAAAAGCTGACCGTAAAGAAGGATGTGGAATGTATGGCCTGCCTGGAGTGCGTCCAGGCGTGCTCCATGGCGTTTTATAAAGTGTTCCACCCGGACAAGGCCTGTATCCAGATCAAAGAGGTAAAGGGCAAGGCGAAGCCCGTGGTGTGCGTGCAGTGCGGCAAATGCGCCAAGGCCTGCCCCGCCGGCGCCATCACCCAGAACGCCAAGGGCGTCTACATGATCAACAAGAAGCTGTGCGTGGGCTGCGGCGTCTGCAAGGAGACCTGCCCCTTCGGCGTCTGCCTCCAGGCCGACGACACCGACTACGCCTCCAAGTGCATCGCCTGCGGCATCTGCGCCAAGGCCTGCCCCATGGACGTGCTGGAGGTCGTGGAGAAGTAATCCGACCACTGTTCCTACGATCCCGAAGACATCTGTCTTCGGGATCGTTTTTTTGATCATTCCGCTTTTTCTTGGGTCAACGCTCTTTCCAGCAGAAGAACCTGACGGTACTTTCAGCAGAGGTGCCGGTAGAAGCGGAAAAAAGATGGGGAAGCATTTTCCATGGCCATAGAGAAGATCGAAACGAATTGAAATCGGACTCTGAAAACAGATGCAGCCTTTTACAATATGATTCCCTTGGCAAAGGAAGGATCTTCTTCAGGAAAATCCTCTCTAACATGGACACCTCGGCTTTCTTTTCTGGCAAGGGCACCTTTTATCATAAGTAGCATAGATAAAACTGTATCTTGGCATATCACATCCTTTGCGATTTCGGGAAAACCATAAAGCTCTTCCAATTTTTTCTCTGCCTGCAGCAACTCGGAGCCAGTACGAATGACAGACATCGCCTTTCGTCCGATGCTTTGTGCCGTGGGAAGATATCGATTTCTAATGGCGGTATCAAGAGCCGGCTTTTCTGCAATTTCTGGGAAATGAACGGTCTCGAAGCTTACTTGGGATACACTTTCCGCACATGCGTAACCGGAGAGAATGGCCTGAGCAGCTCCGCTTCCGCCGGCCCGGTCGGCACCCTGAAAACCGCCCATAGCTTCACCGATGGCATAGAGGCCTGGAAGGGTTGTTTGATAGTGCTTGTCTACCAGAAGCCCTCCAGAGTGGCTGTGCTGCTGGGGAACAATTTCAAGTTTCACCTTTTTCAAATCGCAGCCGCGTGCCAGAAGGTGGTCATAATAATTGTTGTAAGAGTTTAGAACAGAAATGTCAATATCGCTTAGATCCACGAAAACGCCGCCGTGCGGACCACCGTTGCCGGCACGAACCTGCCGCATGTTTTCACGGTTTAAGACACTCTTGGGAACGCCGACTTCTCCTTCCGGCCGAACACTGAACAAAAAACGTTCCCCTTTACTGTTAGTTATTTTTGCACCGTCGCTTAAAATAGAGGTAATAATGGCTCCTGGCATGGCCTCCGGAGGATAGGCAATTACTGTGGGTTCAAACTCCAGAAATTCCGCATCTACAACCTTTGCGCCCAGTTTCCATGCCATACCCAGGGTGTTGCCTTTTATGTCTCGTGCCGGAGGAAGCCCCTGGGGCATATCAGGATCTTCACCGAAAATCAAACCGACACCGCCCCAAGCGGCGATAGTGACAGGTGCGTAGATGTCCTGAAGTTGACCGTTTTCCTTGTGCTGAACCGTTGCCCCGATGACTTTGCCCTCTGAATACAGTAGCCGTACGCAAAAACAGTTGCGAATCAGCGACACACCTTTTTTTTCCAGCGTCGGATGGATCTTTCTGAGGATGCGGCTGCCAAGGTATTCTTCTTCACAATACAGGGTCCGGGGAAAACGGCTGCCGCAGGTTTGGCGGCGGAGAAGAGCACCCTTGGAATCCCTGGCAAAATCGTTGATTCCCCATCGGAGCAAAAGCTCATAGCAATCATTTGTATATGCAGTTGTTTTGTAAATCAGATCCTCACATTGAATGTGGCAGCCGATGTTAAGAAAGTCCTCTGCAAAAAGATCCGGAGTATCTCCATATGGATTGTCTGGGGTGACAAAGTTGATGGCTTTGTCGTCCGGAGAGGCGCCAAGGCCGGCACCACACATTACAATATCTGTTACTCCCAGCTCATGTAGCCGGGCAGCCGCGAAAGACGCAGAGAGACCCAGTCCGACAATTAAAACGTTGCAGTCTTTTTTCATTTTCATAAACCCCTTTTCCAACTAAATTGTAAAATACAAGGATAAACCATGGTTTTCCGAATCATATTCTTCTCCTGAAATTTGCATTTCCGCTTATATGGAAGAATTTAACTTAAAAATACTTGGGTAAATTCTGCCGGTAGAAAAGTCCGACCAGAAAAAACGGATCGGACTTTTTTGCCCGGACATCAGGGATTGATTTTCATTTTTTCTCTAAACGCTTGAAACTGCTCCAGTTTTTTTCGACTCTCGTCGTCACTGACGTTATCTTCTGCAATGCGAAAGATGTGGCAAAAAACAGCGCGGATAAAGCGAGGGTAATCCAAAGCGATAATTGCGTCCATGATTTCCTGATGCTCGCAAAGATTTTTGCTAACAACATTGGAATCCAAGGGAGAGTGATTTATATCCAAATAGGTAAACCAGCTCTCCCGCGTAGTATCTATCATTCTATAAAATGTATAGATTTTCTCATTGTTGCAGTGGCGCATATAACAATCATGGAAACGATTGCCAAGATCGACATAGGACTCATACGACATTTTTTCCTTTTGGGATCCCAGTAGACGGAGACCCGCTATGATTTCCTGGAGCTCAGCGCAGATCTCAGGGTGTTGGGAGGCCGCTTTAATTATCTCCTCTGCGGAGAAAACCTCGCACATCAAACGGGCGAGCAACGAATCAATAATCGTCGCTTTGGAATAAGTACGAACCCTCATGCTTTTTCGGGGAGGCGCTTCTACATACCCCTCGGCCACGAGACGATTGAGAGCATCTTTGACAGGGGTATGACTTACCCCAAATTCCTCGGCAATTTCGCGGACGATCAGTTTTTTGCCTGCCTCATATTTTCCGGTATAAATATTCGCCCGGATTTTTTGCGTAACAACGTCAACCAACGATGTATTGATCAGAATGCTGAGATCGTTTCCAAGGTCTGCAGATGATTGTGTATTCAAAGCCAAGTCCCCTTTTTGCTTTTTTCCTAAAAATCTTAACTTGCGGAAATATTATACCACAAAAATGGATTTTGCAAATAGGTTTTTTCAACTAATATCGCTATGAAAAAGCAAAACAGAAAAATTTTCAAGTTTTCTGATTAAAACGAATACACTGTAGACGAGGCTGTGCAACAATGAAGTTGTACAGCTGTTTTTTGCGCGGCGCCTGGCTCCTATATAACCGACGAAATGGGAAATAATTGTGGTCCAACGACGTGTTTTCCAAGTTAAGATGAAGTGGATGTGGGTAGAGAAGTTCCAGAAATACCCATTTTTTATCCAAAACGCGGGCTGAATAAATGGGGAATTTATATAAAAATAGATGTATAAATTAGGTTACAATTACACTTGTGCTTCGCTGGAAAATATGATAGTTTAAATTTAGAATTTTTAAGTAAAAATTTTTAATTTTGTTCTCCAGCCTTGGTCAGAAGGCAAAAATAAAACTGTGAAAAGAAAGGAAAGGAAAAATGAAAAAGAGACTTTTCGCTGTTATGATAGCAATCGTTATCCTTTTGACTGTAACAGCATGCGGCAGCCAGGCTCCCGCACAAAGTGCTCCAGCGAATACAGCCGCACCTGCTCCTGCAGCTACGGAGGCACCCGCTCCGGCGGATACATCCGCGTCTACCCCGGCCGAGTCGGCGACGAAGCCGGATTTTTCTGATGTCAGCATTGTTTTTGCCGGAGATGCCGTCGGGAGCTCAAGCTACAACATCATTATCGAAATGAGCAAGACCCTTGAGGAGAAGGCGGGGATCGGAAATGTGGATGTACCTTCTATTTCCCCGGGAAGCCTCGGTGCCCCTTACCTTTTTGAAGATGGCACAGGTGTTTCTCTTGCGTTTACCTATCCTTCTTCTGCAAAAATAGCTCGCGAGAAAGGAATTCTTGGAAATCCTCCTGTCAATGGAAGCTATTCCGCTATTACGACCGGGTTGAATAATGTCGGAGCGGTTGTCGTAGTACGAAATGCATTTCTGGAGAAGTATAATGTTAGCACAGTGGAAGAAATCATTGAGAAACAGCTCCCACTCCGTATCGGTTGCTCGCCAATCGGTTCGAACGACGCCCAGTGTGTCTTTTATCTACTTGAGGCGCTGAATTGCTCTCCGGAAAAGCTCGCAGAGTGGGGCGGAGGTGTTTCTTATGGCAGCGGCGCGGAAAACCAGGCGCTGTTGGCCGACGGACAGATCGACATGTACGTGGATCATACTTCTTACAACTCTTCCACTATGTCTGAGATCGCCATGACACAGGATGTTACTTTTATGCAGCTGGCGGATGAGACGATCCAGTGGTTTATTACAGAGCAGGGCTATCAAATCAACAATATTCCTGCCGGGTCCTTTAAGGGACAGGACAAGGAGATTCTCATGCCAGGAACGCCGGATGGCATTTTCTGCCGGGATGACCTGGACGAGGAACTTGTATACTGGATTACGAAGACCTTGTGTGAAAACAGGGACGAGCTTGTCGCAGTATATTCCACGCTGGATGCTTGGGACATAGAGCTTGGTTGCCGCCCCGAGCGGCTTGGCGGAAATCCGCTGCATCCGGGTGCTGCACGCTACTATCGCGAGATGGGATATATTGACTGATATATGTGCCCTTTAACTGCATAAAAATTAAAAGCGTTTGGAAGGAGATGCTTCTGACCAGCATCTCCTTCTTCAATAAACCGAGACATTAGTGCAGTAGATTAAGCAAAAGGGGGTTCCGATATGTCGGAAGAGAAATCACAGAAGGATCCAGCTGCCTCCCATTCAGAAGATTCATTGGCAGGTCCTCAGAAACAGAGGGCTTTCTATCGAAAAAAAAGGCCCTCTATACAGGAAAAAGCGGAGATGCTGGCATCAGAGGATGACGAGGAGACCAAAACGGAAAAGGCACTTCGAACCATGCCGAAAGGGCGATATTGGGTAATAGCCGCGCTCTCTCTGTTTTTTTTGGGCCTTCAATTCTATATAAAGCTGGTAAAACCGCTTGACAGTTGGGTACAGACGCCACTGCATTTATGTCTGTCGTTTATCCTTTCATTTTTGCTTTCTCCATTGGCGGAAAAGCACCACAAAAAAGGGCTATGGCTGATAGATGGGCTTCTGATTGCCGGTGCCGTGTTCGTTTCGTATTATTACGTTTCAAATGCCAGCTTTTTTGATACCCGATTGCTTTTTATCAAACCCATGAGGCCAATCGACTTAGCGGCGGGCATCGTTTTGATACTGATTACCCTGGAAGCCGTCCGCAGATGTGTCAGCGGCATTTTGCTGGTTTTTATCCTCATTTTTATTTCGTATGCGTTTGTGGGACAGCATATACCGGGCATTTTTCGCTTTTCCGGTATCAGCTGGCAGCGGTTGATAGAGACCATCACGCTAGGGCAGAACGGCATTTTTGGTGCACCACTTATTGCTTCGGTCGGCACACTGTTTTATTTTATGATTTTCGGAGCATTTTTCGCCAACACCGGAGGCGGGGATGTTTTAATTGACTGCGGAATGAAGTTGAGCAATAAAACCGTTGGAGGACCGGCAAAGGCGGCTGTCATCTCTTCCGGTTTGATGGGGATGATTTCCGGGTCTGCTGTAGCAAATGTATCTACTACGGGTGTTTTGACAATTCCCCTGATGAAAAAAGCCGGTTATTCCCCGGAAGAAGCGGGAGCGGTTGAGTCGGTTGCCTCGACAGGCGGACAAATCATGCCTCCCATCATGGGGGTTGGGGCCTTTATTATGGCGGAAATCATCGGTGTTAAGTATACCGATATCGCTTTATCCGCTATAATACCTGCGGCTGCATATTTCTATGCCTGCTTCATGATCGTTCACCTGCTGGCGAAGAAGAAGAATATCAAAAACGATGCAGTCGGCTTGAAGCAAGAGACCAAGCCGATATTACCCAGACTGTACAGGCTGCTACCGATGATTGTGCTTATTTTCATGCTGTACAGTGGGTTTTCCCTGCCCCGCTCCGCCATTTACTGCACGGCTCTTTCCGTTATTATCGGCGCTTTGTCCGAAGAAACCCGCCGCGGCCCAAAACAGCTGCTAAATACCTTGATCGAAGGCGTTAAGCAAGCTGCCTACGTTGCACTTCCCACTGCAGGATGCGGTATTATGATCGGCATTGTCATCCAATCCGGCGTGGCTGTCAAAATTGCAAAGTTGGTCGGAGCATCCGGTAACAGCAGTCTGTTCCTGGCTTTGGTGATTGCCGCCATTGGATGTATCCTGCTGGGCATGGCCCTGCCGACCTCAGCGGCATATCTTATAGGAAATGTCCTGTTTTGCTCTGCCATTGTGGGTCTCGGCATTGGGACTCTGTCTGCCAATATGTTCCTGTTCTATTTCGGTGTAATTGCCCAGATTACACCTCCTGTCTGCCTCGCATCCTATACCGCAGCCGGCATTGCAGGCGCCAGCGCATGGAAAACAGGCTGGAAAGCGTTTTCTTTTTCAATAACAGCCTTTCTGGTTCCCTTTCTATTCGTTTATCAGCCGGCCATACTGCTGATGGGCACTACCATGGAAATTATCAAATCCTGCATTGTGGTTCTACTGGGAACGACGTTTTTAGCCTGCGGTATTACAGGCTATTTCGCGGGCAGAGATATGAAAGCAATAGAGCGAGTCGTTTTTCTTGCTTCAGCAATTGGCTTAATCCTTCCCTCCACCTGGTCAGATTTAGTCGGCCTGATTATCGGAGCCCTCGCCTGCGGCTACTGCTTTATAATGGGTCGGCATGGAAAGAAAACTGTTATCCGACCGTGATTTCGGCGCTTTGAAAAACTATAAATATGCATACAACTGCTTGAAGCACAGGTTAGGCATATATTGCAGAAAAGAAAGTATGCAGAATCATGGCCGCAGAATGCAAAAAAGAAGGTGTACTTATGGCATATAAGAATCGGCTGTTATCGCAATTGAGCAAGAAAAAAATACTACTTGGTTCAGGGATCCATACCCGCGAGCCAGTTTTCGCAGAATTGTTGGGTTCTCTCTATGATTTTTTGTGGATTGACTGGGAACATACCTGGCTGGATCGCGGAGATATTCTCAACAACATTATAGCGTGTAAAACGGGAGGCGCCGCATCGGTGGTTCGTGTTCCCTGGAATGACCCTGTGATAATTAAGCCCCTGCTGGAAATGGGACCGGATGCTATTGCCATCCCGCAGATTTCCAGCTTGAAAGAGGCAAAGGAAGCCATAAAAGCGTGTACATATCCTCCAAAAGGGTGCCGCGGCTGGGGTCCAAACCGTGCGGTGAATTATGGGCTTCTTTCGGGGGAAACCTATCGCAGGGAGGCAAAGCAGAGAACAGCGGTGATTCTACAAATTGAAGATGTCAAATGTTTTTCGGAGTTGGATGAAATATTAGAGTTGGATGGCTTTGATGTGGTTTTGGTCGGTCCTCATGACATGAGCGGATCAATTGGAAAACTGGGGCAAATTCGGGATCCCGAGGTCATGGAAGCTTATGATGAGATGGGGAAAATAGTCGCGCGTCACAAGAAGCCATTTATGGTGTCGATGTCCTTTGATGTGCAATCGATCAAAGAGTGGATGCGTCGGGGCGTAACGATATTCCATATTGATGGAGAAATTGGCCTCATGGTTGCTCAGGCAAAGCACGAGCTTGCAGAACTGGATAGTATTTTTTCAGAGGTCAGAGTAAAGGAATCATATACCGAGTGATTATTCCAATTCCAAAAACTAATGTAAGAACCGCTCCGAATTGTAGTGCATTCACAATTCGGGGCGGTTCTTACTTAACGAAAAAGGTGTGCTTTCCACGGGCATCTGCAGGAAAAAGTATGAGAGTTGCTTATCACCCGGCGGCAGGCATTCCCAGTAACTAAGAGCGCCGCGCCGTCTCTCATCTCCACATGGGGGAATAACCCATGGGACAGCATTCACAGATAAGCTCAATCTCATCCTTCCTCCATCAGCACGAGAAATTTGGCGTATTCCTCCCCCATGGGGCAGTCGTTGCCCGTGAGAGAACGGAGCTCCCCGTCCTCGGCCTCGATGTGAAGCTGACAGCCCAGAGTGCAGCGGTTGCACTGGATATACAGTTCCATTTCTTCCTCCCGTCCAGAAAAACGGCCTTGCCGGTCACCCCTCCTCCGGCCCGAGCCGGGAGAGGACCTGGGTAAAGTATCCGGGCAGCTCGCTGGTCAGGGACACGCTCTCCCCGGTGCGGGGGTGGATGAATTTCAGGGAACGGGCGTGGAGGCATTGGCCCTCCAGCCCCTTGTCCGGCTTTCCGCCGTAGAGCGTGTCCCCCAGCAGGGGGTGGCCGATGTGGGCCATGTGGACCCGGATCTGGTGGGTCCGGCCGGTCTCCAGCACGCAGCGGACGTGGGTGTACCCGGCGTACCGGGCGATCACCTCCCAGCGGGTGACGGCCCGGCGGGAATTCCGCTCCGTGACGGCCATCCTCTTCCGGTCCGCGGGATGCCGCCCGATGGGGGCGTCCACGGTGCCGCGGTCCTCCCGGAGGCGCCCCCGGACCACGGCCTCGTACACCCGGGACAGGCTCCGGTCGGCCAGCTGCGCGGAGAGGGAGAGATGGGCGGCGTCGTTTTTCGCGGCAATCAAAAGACCGCTGGTGTCCCGGTCCAGCCGGTGGACGATGCCGGGGCGCAGCTCCCCGCCCACGCCGGAGAGGGAGTCGCCGCAGTGGTGCAGCAGGGCGTTGACCAGCGTGCCGTCCGGATGGCCCGGGGCGGGATGGACCACCAGGCCCCGGGGCTTGTTCACCACGATCACGTCCGCGTCCTCATAGACCACGTCCAGAGGGATGTCCTCCGGCGCGGCCGCCGCCGGAGCCGGGGCGTCGGGCGTCTCGGCCAGGAAGACGTCCCCGGAGCGGGTGAGATCGCTTTTCTTCATGACCTTCCCATCGCTCCGGCGGACCCGGCCCTCCCCGATCAGCCGGGCGGCGGCGGAGCGGGTAAAGCCGGAACGCGCCAGGAGAGCGTCGATACGCTCGCCGCTCTCCTGTGCCGTTATGATGATTTCGCTCATTCGAACTCAGCCAGAATGGACTCCAGATCGAATTCGTCCGCGGCGGGCTTTTTGGTCTCCGCCGGGGCCGGAACGACCGGAGCGGCGGCCGGCTTCTGCACCGCCGGGGCCGGGGCTGCGGCAGGGGCCGCCGGTTTCGGGGCGGCTGCCGGGGCTGCGGGCCGGGCCACGGTGCGGACCGTGTCCTCCTCGCGCCGGCTCACGGCCGGGGCCGCGGGAGCGGCCGCCTGGGCGGGTCGGGCTGCCTGGGCCGGACGAGCGGGCGCCGGACGGGTGGGGGCGGTCTCCTCAGTGACCACCCGGCGGACACGGGGCGCGGCGGCCTCCGCCTCGGATGCGCGGCGGCGGACGGGAAGCTCCTCTTCCGCTTCCTCCCGGCGGGGACGGCGGCGGACGGGCTCCTCCTCATCCTCATTCCGGCGGGCACGGCGGCGGACAGGCTCCTCCTCGGCCTCCTCCCGGCGGGGACGGCGGCGGACAGGCTCCTCCTCGGCCTCGTCCCGGCGGGCGCGGCGGCGGATGGGAAGCTCCTCCTCATCCTCCTCCCGGCGGCGGCGACGGCGGATGGGCTCCTCGTAATCGTCCTCGTCCTCCTCGTCGTAGTCGTCCTCCTCATCGGGCCGGCCGATGCCGCCGGAGAGGAGGGAGATGCAGAAGAGGATGCCGAACACCACGATCAGCACGTCCGCCAGATTGAAGATGGGCAGGTTCATGCCGAACAGGGTGGGCTCGAGCATATCCACGGCATAGCCGTACAGAAGACGCTCGATGCCATTGCCCAGCAGGCCTACCAGCAGCAGCAGTCCGGTCCAGCGGGCGAAGCCGGTGCGAAGGAAGCGGGTGGCGATGCCGACGATGATGAAAACGGCAAAGACGGCCAGCAGCACCAGCAGCAGCCAGCGGAGCCAGGAGACGTCGCTGAACAGTCCGAAGGCGACGCCCTTGTTCTGGATATGGGTCAGGCGCAGCACGCCGGGGATCAGATCCCGGCCGATGGCGTTGACGTCCACATTGCGCATGGTCCAGAACTTCATGAGCTGGTCCACCAGCAGGACCAGCAGGCCCACGATCGCGTAAGACATATCACACTCTCCTTTTCTGTTCCCGGCGGGAGCCGGGTGGGGTGAGGTTTTCAGCCGATGGCGGCGGCGCACCGGGCGCAGATCTCCGGGTGCTCCGGATCGCTGCCCACGGACGCGGTCCGGGTCCAGCAGCGCAGGCACTTGGGCAGAGCGCTGGGCTCCACATGGACGGTGACGCCCTCCAGATTCTCGCCCTGCACGCCCTCGCCGGGACCATAGACGACCCGGCATTCGGACACGATGCACAGCTTGTCCAGCGCCTCCTTCTCCAGGGAGCGGAGGGTCTCGGCGGCGGCGCCCTGGGCGTAGACGGTGACCCGGGCGTCCAGGGGCTTGCCGACGAGCTTTTCGCCCCGGGCGATCTCCAGGGCCTTGTTCACGTCGGCGCGCAGCCGGAGCAGATCGGCCCAGCGGCTCTCCTCCTCGGGCGTGAGCTGCCAGCGCTTGGCGGCGGCGGGCATGTCGTTGAGACACACGTTCCGCCCGTCGGCCCCCTTGGCGTGGGGCATGGCCAGCCAGATCTCGTCGGCGGTGAAGCTGAGGATGGGCCCCAGCAGCCGGGTCATGGCGTCCAGGATGAGGTAGATGGCGGTCTGGGCGCTCCGGCGGGAGAGGCTGTCCCTCCCGTCGCAGTAGAGCCGGTCCTTGATCACGTCCAGATAGAAGTTGGACATCTCCACCACGCAGAAGTTGTGCACGGCGTGGGTGACGGTGTGGAACTCGTATTTTTCGTAGGCGGCCAGACACCGCTCGATGAGATTGCGGAGCCGGCTCAGGGCCCAGCGGTCCAGGCTCTGCATATCCTCCCAGGCCACCAGCGCGTCGGGATCGAAGCCGTCCAGGTTGCCCAGGATATACCGGGCGGTGTTGCGGATCTTGAGATACTTGTCCGAGAGCTGCTTGAAGATGGGGTCGGAGCAGCGCATATCCAGGGTGTAGTCGGCGCTGGCGGCCCACAGCCGCACCAGATCCGCGCCGTACTTGGGGATCACCTCATGGGGATATACGCCGTTGCCCAGGGACTTGTGCATGGCCCGTCCCTCGCCGTCCACGGTCCAGCCGTGGCAGAGGACGCTCCGGTAGGGGGCGGCGCCCCGGGTGGCCACGCCGGTGAGCAGGCTGGACTGGAACCAGCCCCGGTACTGGTCGCCGCCCTCCAGATAGAGGTCCGCCGGCCAGCAGCCGGGGGCGTCCAGCTCCATGGAGGCGGCGTGGGTGCTGCCGGAGTCGAACCAGCCGTCCAGGGTGTCGGTCTCTTTGGTGAAGGGGCCCCTGCCGCCGCAGTGGGGGCAGGCAAAGCCCTCGGGCAGGAGCTCGGCGCTCTCCGCGTCGAACCAGAAGTTGGAGCCGTGCTCCCGGAAGAGCTCGGAGGTTTTCGCGATGGTCTCGGGGGTGCACACGGGCTTGCCGCAGTCGGGGCAGTAGAACACCGGGATGGGGAGGCCCCACCGGCGCTGCCGGGAGATGCACCAGTCAGCCCGCTCCCGGATCATGGAGATCATCCGGTCGTGGCCCCAGTCGGGCATCCACTTTACGTTGTCAGCAGCGGCGCAGGCCTGATCCTTGAAGGCGTCCACGGAGCAGAACCACTGGGGGGTGGCCCGGAAGATGACGGGCTTTTTGCAGCGCCAGCAGTGGGGGTAGCTGTGGACAACGTCCTCGCTGGCGAAGAGGGCGCCGCTCTCCTTCATATCCGCCAGGATGACGGGGTTGGACTCCTCGACCTTCAGCCCGGCGTACTTGCCGGCGTAGTCGGTATGGCGGCCCTGGTCGTCCACGGGGACGACCATCTCCATGCCGTAGCGGCGGCAGGTGTTGTAGTCGTCTACGCCGAAGCCGGGCGCGGTGTGGACGCAGCCGGTGCCGGAATCCATGGTGACGTACTCCGCCAGCAGGAGACGGGAGGTCTTGGGCAGGAAGGGGTGATCCGCCAGCATGTTTTCAAAGAAAGCGCCGGGATGGGTCTACAGGATCTCCCAGGAGTCGAAGCCGCCCACGGTCAGGACCTTCTCCGCCAGAGCCTCGGCCAGGATGTAGAT
>Ga0079305_1002868_pt1 | contig 13208 bp, 11 predicted proteins | sample LMS_cellobiose_e_FD_79183 | JGI IMG/M metagenome (GOLD analysis project Ga0079305, IMG submission 79183) | Rumen-fistulated moose microbial communities from Alaska, USA - LMS_cellobiose_enrichment | ecosystem: Host-associated > Mammals > Digestive system > Stomach > Rumen fluid ... | reverse complement strand
TGAGACGCGAGAAAATCGCCGATCTGGAAAGCAAATTCGCGGATCGTCTTCTCGGATTTGGAGCCATAGGGTGTTCTGGCGGTGTCGCCGTAGAAAATGATGCGTTCCAGCGGAAGCTCCCTCATGATATAGGGTATTCCGGTGAGCCCGCCTATTCCTGAATCAAAAAAACCGATAGGTCTGTTGTCCATATGTTTAGAAAACCTCGTGAATTGTGTTATACTCTGTCTGACAGACATTATACTACATGTTGGAGGAAAGATGAAAGATAATATGCTCATATACGCGAGCGGGACTGAGGCTTCGCTGCGCGTCTCGGAAGCTTTGAAGGCAAGTCTCGGAGAGGCCGGCATAACGATCTCGGACAGCCTTTCACCCGACGTTGATCTCATCATCTGCATAGGCGGCGACGGAACTTTTCTCGAGGCCATACATCACTTCGGTTTTCCCGAAGTCCCGATCATCGGCGTCAACACGGGCCATCTCGGCTTCTTTCAGGAGATCATGCCTGAAGATCTCGGGGACTTCATCAGGAGCTACCGCGAAGGCAGATACTCCCTCCAGACCATGCAGACCGTAAAAGCTGTCGTCTCTTCCGGCGGGATGACCCGCGAATATCTCGGACTCAACGAGGTCATCATCTCGACTGCCTCGAGTTATCTGGTACATCTGAACATCTCGATAGGCGGCAGCTTCATCGAGAAGTTCAGCGGAGACGGTGTGCTGATCTCGACCCCCGCAGGAAGTACAGCTTACAACTATTCCCTCGGAGGGAGCATCGTCGACCCGAGGCTCAGGCTCCTTCAGGTGACTCCGATGGCTCCGATGAACACGACCGCCTACAGATCCTTCACATCGAGCATAGTCCTTCCCCCCGACCTCTCCATCGGAATACTCCCCGACGGCAGAGGAAGCAAGGGAAAGATACGCATCTCTCTCGACGGTTTTGAACACATATACGACACTATAGACAGCGTCGACGTCATGCTCTCCGACAAGGTCATCAACCTTCTCCGCTTCGAGTCCTACGATTTCTGGAGCAAGGTCAAGAGCAAATTCCTTTAGATCTTCACTTATCGTTCAGGGGTTTTTGGATACTGTGGATAGATTTTCGTTTACGGTCGGACCCGAGGATGAGGGCATCCAGCTTAAGAAGCTCGTAAAACAGCGTTTTCGCTTCTCCTCGAGGTTTATGACCAAAGTTAAATATCAGGATCTTCTCCTGGCTGACGGAGTCCCTGTCCCCGGCTGGCATACGGCCAAAGCCGGACAGCTCATCGAAGTGCTCCTTCCCGATGAGGGAAGTCATTTCGAGCCTCAGGACATACCTGTCTCGATCCTCTATGAAGACGATGATCTGATGTTCATAGACAAGCAGCCCGGAGTCACCGTTCATCCGACCAAAGGCCATCCCGACGGCACGATCGCCAACGGGCTGATGAAGCTCCTTCTGGAAAGAAAGGATACATTCAAGATACGCTTCGTCAACCGCCTGGACATGGACACGAGCGGTGTTCTTCTCGTAGCAAAAAACTCGCACGCTCAGGCTGAGCTCAACAGGCAGATGAGCGCCGGAGAGACGGAAAAGATCTATACGGCGGTCTGCTCCGGTATTCTTCCCGAGGATGAGTTCACGATAGACGCACCTATCGGTTCCCCATTTCCCGGCAGCAAATCCAGAGCAGTCATGGAGGACGGACACCCTTCAATTACCATTGTCAGCGTTCTGGACAGATTTGCTTCAGCAAACGCCTCATTGGTCAGAATAAAGCTTCTTACAGGCAGAACTCATCAGATAAGAGTCCACCTCTCGCACATCGGCCATCCCCTTCTCGGCGACTCTCTTTACGGCGGGGATACTTCCGTTTTCGTCAGACAGGCGCTCCACGCGTCCTCCTTCTCCTGCATCCATCCGATAACAAAAGAGCGGCTCACGGTCGAGTCGCCCCTTCCTGACGATCTTAAAGATCTTATATCGCGCCTACATGACTGATGGCGCTGATTTTCTGAGCCTTCCGGACATTATCTCATAGAGCAGGGCCATCGTGGTCTCCATATATACTGTGACGAAATATCCCGGTATCAGGAGAATGAACTCTATCGCGATGAGAAGAGTTGTGTTCGCTTCGGCAAAATGGCCCATCAGGATCAAGCCGTCCAGTATCCCTGCAGGCAGACTTGCAAGTATCCGCCATCCGATGAATGACAGTATCGTCAGGAATATCGTAGCCTTGTTTCCCTGCGTCATGTATTTTGACGTTCTGACAGCGTTCATGACACCTGCCTGAGGCGCATCGTTGAGAACATACATCGCCATATAATATCTCATCCAAGCGATGACCCCGGGGACGATGAGCAGCATGCTCCAGAGGCCGACGACAAGGCTTATCAGGATGGACAGGAGAAAGGCCGGGAGCATGTGTTCAAACCCGGCGAAGAGCCTGTCGTATCTTATCTCTCTGGTCCTCAGGAAGCGCAGTATAAAAGCGTATAATCCGAACTGCAGGATCCCTCCAAGTACCATCTGATATATGTTCAGGAATGCCGGAAACGAATAAGAAAGATCGTATTCCTCGATATAGACCTGGGTCGAAAGCGAATCGAAGGTCGCCGATACCAGATTTGGTATAAGCGTCGCGAAGATGCCGTAGATGAGCACGCCGACAAAGATCTTCTTCCAGTTCCCCTTCAGGACAGCGCGGGCAAGTCTTCTGAGTTCAGTTGGGGTTTCAGTTACAATGATGTTTTCGTACATAAGCCTACACTTCCATAATTACCGGAATTATCACCGGAGCTCTCTGAGCCTTCTTGAGCATGAATCTCCTGAGATCGTTTCTCATTCCCTCTTTGATCTCCGATATGTCCGTTACTCCCGCAGAAACGCGTGATCTTACGGATATCACCGCCGCTTTTCTGAGGTCCGTTATAAGCTGTTCGCTCTCCTTAGCGTAGACGAAGCCTCTGGTCACGATATCCGGGCCCGAGAGTATCTCGAGTGTGTCGGTATCCATCGCGCAGACAGCCATAATAAGGCCTGTCTCCGAGAGGAGCTTTCTGTCGTGGAGCACCACGCTTCCGACATCTCCTTCCGCAAAGCCGTCTACCATGACGTCGCCCGCCTCCGCGGCGCCTTTGATCACGGAAGCCGAGTCCTTTGTCACGGACAGGCAGTCCCCGTTCCTCAGGATGAAGATGTTCTTTTCAGGCATGCCGATGGACTCAGCGAGCCTTCCGTGTTCGACCAGATGGCGGGATTCGCCGTGGACCGGCATGAAGAACTTCGGCTTGATCAGCGAGTGGATCAGCTTGAGCTCCTCCTGACACGCGTGGCCGGAGACGTGGATGTCCATGATCTCGTTGTATATCACCTTTACGCCCTTGTCGTAAAGTTTGTTCACCACGTTGGATACGCTTCTCTCGTTGCCCGGGACCGGCGTCGATGAAAGGATGACCGTATCGCCCTTCTTCAGCTTTACATTTCTGTGTTCATCGGCGGCCATCCTCGCGAGAGCGGACATGGGTTCGCCCTGACTCCCCGTCGTTATGATGACGAGCTTCTCGTCTTCAATTGAGCCTGTCTTCTCGATGGGAACGAACTGTCCTCTGCCGATCTTTATATAACCGAGCTCCTGAGCGATGGTCACTACGTTCTCCATGCTGCGACCTGATACGGAGAACTTTCTTCCGTATTTTTTTGCGAGCTCAATTATCGTGCGCACCCTGTGAACATTGGAAGAAAAAGTCGCTATGATGATGCGGCCTTTTGCCTCGCCGAATATGCGGTCAAGCATCTCCCCCACATGTCTCTCGGATTTGGTGAATCCGGGCCTTACTGCGTTGGTGCTGTCACAGAGCATGACGTCTACCCCGGACGATCCTATCTCGGCAAATTTCCTGAGGTCTATCGGCTCGCCGTCGATCGGCGTATAGTCGACTTTGAAATCTCCGGTATGGAAAAGCGTCGCGCCCGGAGTCTTTATATAGAAGCAGACCGCGTCGGCGACCGAATGGGTCGTCCGGATCACGTCTATATCGAATTTGCCTATCTTAAGCCTGTCTCCTGCCGAGATGCGGCGGAGATCTCCTGTGATCCCGTGCTCCCTGAGTTTGTTCTCTATGAGTCCGAGGGTAATGGCCGTGCCGTAGACCGGAACGCTGATCTTCTTGAGCAAAAATGGAACAGCGCCTATATGGTCTTCATGGGCGTGCGTGATCAAAAGCCCCGCGATCCTGGAAGCGTTCTCCTCCAGATAGCTGAGATCCGGTATCACAATGTCTATACCCAGCATCTCGTCTTCGGGAAAGGCCATTCCGCAGTCTATGAGAAGCAGCTGACCGCCGTATTCCAGCACCGTGAGGTTCTTGCCTATCTCGTGGAGCCCTCCAAGGGCGATTATCCTGAGAGGCTCTTTATCTTCTTTTTTCTTAGCGGCAGAGGTCCGTCTTCTTGCCTGTGTCCCGGAGGATGATTTGCCGGAAGTTGTTCTTCCGGTCCTCGTCCTCGTCGTCCTGCCGCTCTGTTTTGCACGCGTCGCGGAACCGGCTGCCTTTCCGCGGCCGGTTCCGGATGCTGATGTGGTTTGTTTCAAACTTATCTCCTTACCTGACGACGATGTTTATAAGCTTGCCAGGTACGGCTATGACCTTGACGGGGGTCCTGCCCTCAAGGAGCTCCTTGACCTGCTCCTCGGCCATCACTGTGCTCTCGAGATCCTCTTTGGATAGGCCTCCCGGAACGTCGAGCCTGAGCCTGACCTTGCCGTTTATCTGCACTACGATCTCGACAGTGTCGAGCTTGAGAGCGGATTCGTCATAGGTCGGCCAGGCGGCGTAAGCGAGCGTATCCTCTCCTGTGAGCATCTGATGCAGCTCCTCGCCGAGATGAGGCGCGAAGCAGGAGAGCATGCGGATGAACATGATGAGCATGTCTCTGTTCACCCTGCCGAGCTTATATACATCGTTTACGAATATCATCATCTGACTTATGGCCGTGTTGAAGTTCAGCGTCTCTATATCGGACGTGACCTTCTTGACCATAAAGTTGTAACTGTAGTCGAGTTCCGGAGTCTTCTCATCCGTAACCATCTCCTCGTCCGTCGCCATGCGGAAGACCCTGTCGAGCCATTTCTTGGCGCCGTTCATGCCCTGAGCCGACCAGGGAAGCGAAGCTTCGAGCGGTCCCATGAACATTTCGTAGAGCCTGAGAGCGTCGGCTCCGTGGCTCGCGATGAGGTCATCGGGATTGACAACGTTTCCGAGAGACTTGGACATCTTGACGCCGTTCTCTCCGAGAATCATGCCCTGGTGGAAAAGCTTGTGGAAGGGTTCGGGACTTGTGACGACTCCGCAATCGTAGAGCACCTTGTGCCAGAACCTGGAATAGAGCAGATGCAGCACCGCGTGCTCGGCTCCTCCGACATAGAGGTCCACGGGGAGCCAGTGGTCGAGCAGCTTTTTGTCCGCGAGCTCTTTGTCGTTATGCGGATCGAGATAGCGCATATAGTACCAGCAGGAACCCGCCCACTGAGGCATGGTATTGGTCTCGCGCTTACCCTTCATTCCGTCGATCTCGACGCTGAGCCAGTCTTCACAGTGAGCGAGAGGAGATTCTCCGTCCCCGCTCGGTTTATAGTTGTCGGTCACCGGAAGCTCGAGCGGAAGATCGCTCTCGGATACTGTCCTCATGCTTCCGTCTTCCATGTGGATGATAGGAATGGGCTCTCCCCAGTATCTCTGACGCGAGAACAGCCAGTCTCTGAGCTTGTACTGGATCTTCTTCTGTCCGAGGCCCTTCTCTGTCAGCCACTCTATCATCTTATCGATAGCGTCCTCCTTGCCGAGTCCGTTCAGCCACTCGCTGTTGATGTGGACGCCGTCTCCGGTATAGGCTTCTTCCTCGATGTTTCCGCCCTCGAGGACCTGGATGATCTCAAGGCCGAATTTCTTCGCGAACTCATAGTCTCTCTCGTCGTGCGCTGGTACGGCCATGATAGCGCCGGTACCGTAGGAAGAAAGAACGTAATCCGCGATCCAGATCGGGATCTCTTTTCCGTTCACGGGATTGATAGCGTATGCGCCGGTGAAGACGCCGGTCTTGTTCTTATTTAGGTCTGTGCGCTCAAGATCGGATTTCGTAGCGCATTCCTTCTGGTAAGCCTCGACGGCAGCCCTCTGCTCATCGGAGGTTATCGCATCCACGAAGGGATGCTCCGGTGAGAGCACGCAGTATGTAGCGCCGAACAAAGTATCGCATCTCGTCGTAAACACGGTGAACTCGACGTCGTGGTCCTTTACCCTGAACACGATGTCAGCTCCGATGGACTTGCCTATCCAGTTGCGCTGCATCTCTTTGGTGGATTCGGGCCAGTCAAGATCGTCGAGATCCTCGAGCAGTCTCTCGGCGTACTCTGTGATCCTAAGCACCCACTGGCGCATGTTCTTGCGGACGACGGGGAATCCGCCGACCTCGGACTTTCCGTCTATGACTTCCTCATTGGCGAGGACTGCTCCGAGCTCGGGGCACCAGTTGACGGGCATTTCGGCCACGTAGGCGAGGCCTCTGTTGTAGAGCTGAAGGAAGATCCACTGAGTCCATTTATAGTATTCCGGATCGCAGGTCCTCACCTCTCTGTCCCAGTCATAAGAGAGGCCGAGAGACTTGATCTGCTCGCGAAAACGATCAACGTTCGCATATGTGAATTCAGCGGGATGGTGTCCTGTCTTGAGAGCGAACTGCTCGGCCGGAAGTCCGAATGCGTCGAATCCCATCGGATGCATCACGTTAAAGCCCTGCATCCTCTTCATCCTAGAAATGACGTCCGTCGCGGTATAGCCTTCGGGATGCCCTACGTGAAGGCCCTGCCCCGAAGGATAAGGGAACATGTCCAGAGCGTAGAACTTCGGCCTGTCAAAATCGTAAGCGTCTGTTCTGAAGGTCTTGTTCTCGTCCCAGTATTTCTGCCACTTCTTCTCTATAGCGGTATAATCGTATCTCTCAGCCATCCTCATTCCCTCGTTTCTTCTTCGTAGTCTGTTATATCGCAATCGCCCCAGACCTTCTCGATGCTGTATTTCTCGCGCATCTCGCGGTCAAAGACGTTTACTATCACGTCGCCGAAATCGAGCAGGACCCATCCGGTCCCGTTCTTTCCCTCTATGCCCTTCGGAAACACTTCCAGTTTGGCAAAGGCCTCTTCCACATCGTCCGACAGAGCTGCCACCTGTCTTGAAGAACCGCCGGTGGCAAGTATCAGATAGTCCGTAAAGGATGAACGCTCCGCGACGTCGATCATCTTGATGTCGCTTCCCTTTTTGTTGGATAGCACTTGGCAAGCCTTAAGTGCAAGTTCTTTGCTGCTGATGTCCATTAAACTTCCTTTCTCGACTGTATTGTGCTTTTCAGATATTCAAGAGCTTCTTCCGTGTCCGGATCAAGTGTCTCTCCCTTTGATCTCACAAACGCGATGCTGTTCTCCAGCGCCCTTATGCAGGCGGCGTCAAGGTCTCTTTCCGCGATCCCGCGGAGCTCGTCGACTCCCGGATAATCGCGTCCCGGCTCGATCGTATCAGCGAGGAAGATGATCTTTTCGAGCAAAGACATCCCGGCGCGTCCCGTGGTATGGAAGCTCACGGCATTCAGAACGTCCTCGTCCGTTACGCCGCATTCCTCCATGTATTTCGCTGCGATCTTGCCGTGCGCGAGGTTGGCGTTTCCGAGATATCTGTCCGGAATTCCGTATTTGTTTACGTAATAATTTATCTCGTCTACCGATCTTCCTCTGAAGATATCGTGACATGCGGCCGCGACCTTTACTTTTCCCTTATCCCCGCCGTAGAGATCGGCAAGATAAAGGGCTGTCTTCATCACGCCCGAAGTGTGCCTGAGCCTCTTTTCGGTGAGTTCGGAGAGAGCTTTTTCTATCAGCCTGTCATCTTTATCAGTCAATTACGGTTATCTCTCCTTCCAGATCATCCGGAGCGTAAAGCTTTTTGCGGTAAATATACTGTTCGACGGCGGGATCCACCAGTCCAGATATCGGTCTCTCCTCATCGATCAGATTTCTTATCATCGTGGAGCTTATAGGCAGCATCGGCTTTTCGAGGAGATGCACTTTGACACCGTATTTCCTGCTGAGAAACTCTGCTTTTCTCTCCACCTCTCCTCTGTCGACAGTCTCCCTCAGGCCGCAGACTATGTCGCAGAGCTTCATGAGTTCCGCGCCCCTGAACCATGTCTCGACTGTCATTATGGAATCGCTGCCCATAATGAAGAAGATCTTCTCATCCGGCCTCGATTCCCTGACAGCCTTGATCGTCTCGTAGGTATAGGATACCTTGCCCCTTTCCAGTTCGGCAGTATTGATGCTGAAGCGGTCATAGGTCATGATCGCGCGCTCAAGCATCTCAAGGCGGTCAGCGGCATCCGCCGCCTTCCGCTCCTGCTTGAACGGCTGTATGAATGTCGGGATAAACTCCACCCTGTCGAGGCCGAGCTCTTCGAGAGCCGCCAGGGCGACCCCTGTATGACCGAGATGCACCGGATCAAAGGAGCCGCCGAGAATACCTGTCTTTGTCATATCACTCCGCGTCCAAAGCCTTCACGTGAAGCTCGACGAGCTGATCCTCCTCGATCTCGCCCGGGGCTCCGGAAAGCAGGCACTGTCCGTTCTGATTCTTCGGGAAAGCCATGAACTCTCTTATCGAGGATTCTCCGCCGATAAGCATCAAAAGTCTGTCGAGGCCGTATGCCAGTCCCGCATGAGGCGGCGGACCGAAGCGGAACGCGTCGATCAGGAAGCCGAACTTCTCCCTGCACTCCTCGTCCGTAAGGCCTAGAACGCTGAACATCTTCTTCTGAAGATCGCCTTCGTGGATCCTGACGCTTCCGCCTCCGGCTTCCACTCCGTTAATTACGATGTCGTAAGCGTCTGCCTTGACCTTTTCGGGTTCCTCGTCCAGAAGCGGGATATCCTCATCCTTCGGATGTGTAAACGGATGGTGCATGGCCTTCAGCCTTCCCTCTTCATCGCGCTCGAACATCGGGAAGTCGGTGACCCAGAGGAGCTTGTACTCATTGTCGTTAAGAAGCCCCAGCTTGCCGGCTATATGTCTTCTCAGGAATCCGAGAGTGTCAAAGACGACCTTCGGCTTATCCGCAGCTATCAGTATCAGAGCGTTGTCCTTCGCATCGAAGACAGAAGCGATCTCCGCGAGCTGTTCCTGCGTGAAGAACTTGGATACCGAAGAGCGGTACTCTCCTGCCTCGAACCTGATCCAGACCAGGCCCTTCGCGCCGTAGTGCTTTGCGGCGTCGGTAAGCTTATCGATATCCTTGCGGCTGAACTTATCGGAAGCATCGTCAATGCAGATGCCCCTGACATCTCCGCCCGAAGCGAGAGCGTCGCTGAATACCTTGAACTCGGAATCCTTAACGAGGTTGTTCAGCTTCTTGAGCTCGAAGCCGAAACGGAGGTCGGGCTTATCGCTTCCGAATCTCTCCATAGCCTCGTCCCAGGTCATTCTGGGAAGCGGGAGCTCTATGTCGATCCCCTTCGTTTCCTTGAACAGTCTCTTCAGGAATCCCTCGTTCACATTCATGACATCCTCTGCCTCGGCGAAGGACATCTCAAGGTCTATCTGGGTGAATTCCGGCTGGCGGTCCGCTCTGAGGTCCTCATCCCTGAAGCATTTCGCTATCTGGATGTATCTGTCGCATCCGCTTACCATGAGCAGCTGCTTGAAGAGCTGCGGCGACTGCGGAAGCGCGTAGAAATGACCGGGATTGAGCCTGCTGGGCACGAGGAAGTCTCTTGCGCCCTCCGGGGTCGGTTTGATCAGAACAGGCGTCTCGACATCAAGGAATCCCTGTCCGTAGAAATAATCCCTGGTTATCGCGCTCACCTCGTGTCTCAGTCTCAGATTTCTCTGCATGCGGAGCTTTCTGAGGTCGAGATAACGGTATTTCAGACGAAGGTTCTCGTCGACGTTGTCGTCATCCTTGACATAGATCGGCGGAGTATCGGCCGTTGAATAAACTATAAGCTCGCTCGCGATCACCTCGAGATCTCCGGTGGGAAGATCGGGGTTCTTGGAGCTGCGCTCTCTCACCAGGCCTTTTACGCCTATCGCGAACTCGCTCCTCAGGCCTTCGGCTTTGATCAGGAGGTCTTCGGGAATGGAATCGTCGAAGACGACCTGAACTATCCCGGTCCTGTCTCTCAGATCAACAAAGATCAGGCTTCCCAGGCTCCTCTGCTTGGCTACCCATCCGTTCAGGGCGACCTCTTTTCCCAGCATCTCGCTGCTGACTTCTCCGCACATGCAGGTGCGCTTGATTAGTTTGGACATATTATCACACTCTCCCCAAAAACGTATTATTCAAAATCCTCGACGAAGAAATCCCTTCTGAGGAACTCGGTTATCTCTGAAACGTCCATCTCCGTCTGGGTGGATTCCGCCATGTCTCTGACTGAGACCACGCCGGATTCCAGCTCGTTGTCTCCAATGATCACGGAATAGACGGCCTTCATGCGATCGGCGTATTTCAGCTGTCCCTTGATCCCTCTCTCCTGAAGATCCATCAGCACAGAGAAACCTTCCGATCTCAGCTGTCCGGCCAGGAAGAGGCAGTATTCCTTTGCCTTGTCTCCCATATAGATGAGCGCTACATCGGGTCCTTCAGGCTCGACTGTCTCTACGCCCTTTGCTTCCATCAGAAGGAGCAGTCTCTCTATGCCGAGGCCGAAGCCTACGCCGGGCATCGAGATATCCCCGATCTCCTCCATCAGGTTGTCGTATCTTCCGCCGCCGCAGACGGTACCCTGAGCGCCGATCTGATCGGTGACGAACTCGAAGGCCGTCTTGGTATAATAGTCGAGACCGCGAACGATCGTCGGGTCTACGGTGAATTCGATATTCATCGCAGTAAGGTTCTTTTTGACGGCCTCGAAGTGCTCTCTGCAGTCGTCGCATAGATAGTCCAGCATCATCGGAGCGTCCTTTACGAGCTCCTTGCAGACTGGGCTCTTGCAGTCGATTATACGCATCGGATTGCGCTCATAGCGGTCCTTGCAGGTATCGCAGAGCTCATCGTATTTCGGCTTCAGATACTCTCTGAGCGCGTCCTTGTATTTTGCCCTGCAGTTCGGGCATCCCACGCTGTTGATCCTGAGCTTCAGATCATCTATACCCATCTCCGCGAGATAGTCTCTGGCGAGGCAAATGACCTCAGCGTCCGCAAGAGCGCCCTGAGCTCCGAAGATCTCGACGCCGAACTGGTGGAATTCCCTCAGTCTCCCGGACTGCGGCTTTTCATAGCGATAGCAGGGAGTGATGTAGAAGTATTTGGTCGGCTGCGGCTCAGCGTACTGTTTTCTCTCGAGAAAAGCGCGGACCGCGGAGGCAGTTCCCTCGGGCTTCAGAGTGATGCTGCGGTTTCCGTGATCGTTGAAGGTATACATCTCCTTCTGCACGATATCCGTTGTATCTCCCACACCCCTCTGGAACAGTTCGGTGTGCTCGAACAGAGGCGTCCTGATCTCGTTGAATCCGAACTTTCTGCAGGTGTCCCTGAACTTGTCCTCCGCATACTGCCATCTGTAGGACTGATCGGGCAGTATGTCCTTGGTGCCTCTCGGCGCGTTGGTCAGCATATCTATTCCTCCATTTGATCAAAGAATCCGATGTTCTTGCGGTCGATCATCTCATCGATCCGCGTTATGTATTCAGTGTAATTGGTAACGTTCGCGACACGTTCGTGCCTGTTCTCTGCGGGGAAGTATATCTTGGATACGGCCCCCGCTCCGAGCGCCAGGATGGACTGGTGCTCGTCCATTATGCGTATATTGTAGATGCCCGCCTTGTCATCTCTGCAGTATCCGGTGTTTTCGCCGGAACCAGCCATGTGTTTCTGCCTGTAGAGGTAATAAGGCCTGTAACCGCTCTCTGAGAGCTCTGAGGCGGCGTATGCGATCATATCTCTGGTCACCTTCGCCCTCCGGTAATGGAAGGAAGGGTCCTTCTCATGGAGTCTCGAAGCGCGTTTCACTGCGAGCGAATGTACGGTTATATTGTCCGCGCCAATCTCGCGCACCCGGGCAAGGGTGTTTTTGAAATCCACGAGCTCCTCTTCCGGAAGGCCTGCGATCACGTCTGCGTTGATGCTGTCGAATCCTACGGAGAGAGCCATCTCAAACGCTCTCTCTATATCTTCCGGCGCATGATCCCGTCCGATGAGATCGAGTGTCCCCTGCTTCATCGACTGAGGGTTGATGCTTATTCTCGAGACGCCGTAGTCCTTCATCAGTTTGAGCTTGTCCCGGTCAATGGTATCCGGTCTTCCCGCCTCGACGGTATACTCCTTTATGTCGGACAAGTCGAAGCACATGCCGAGCTTCGCGAGCAAAGCGCCCAGCGCCCTGTAGTCGAGCGTCGTAGGCGTCCCGCCGCCTATATACACGCTCTCCGGCTTTATCTTCATGGCCCTGGTCCTCGCGCCTACTACAGCCATCTCGCGCTGGAGCGCCGCCATATAATCCTTGATGGCGCCGGCGTCGGCTTTGTTGGAAGCGAAGGAGCAGTACAGGCATCTCGTCGGGCAGAAGGGTATTCCGACATAGAGTCCCACAGACCTCTCAGGCGGATCCCCCGCCAGAGAATGCTGGTAGGTATAGATATCCGTAAGGAGTCTCGCCTTGGCTTCGGAGAGCAGAAAATGCTCTCTGAGATATTCCTCAGTCTCCTCACAACTGAGGCCTGAAGCCATCAGTTCGCCGGCAAGCTTTACGGGTCTTACTCCGGTGAGTATCCCCCAGTCGGGCGAAAAACCCGTGAGGCGCGAGAAGGTCCTGTAGATCTCCCTCTTGATCTCGTTAGGATCGGAGCTTCTCTCCTGATTGAACTCAAGAAGAGTATCTCCGGGATCCGAGGGTTCCTCATTCTCGCCGATCACCACATACTCATCGGGCGAGATGAACTCGTCTATGAGTTCGCGAAGCTGGCTCGTCTTGGGATATGAACGTATCTTAAGCTCGTACAAAGGGATTGTACCTCTTTTCGTCTCCAATAGTAGTTGTACCCATATGCCCCGGATACACGACTGTATCGTCCGGGAGCGGGAAAAGCTTGGTCTTGATCGATTCCGCGAGGACGGCCATGCTTCCGCCGTAGAAATCGGTCCTTCCGACCGATCCGCAGAAAAGCGTGTCACC
>Ga0079305_1002867_pt1 | contig 13211 bp, 16 predicted proteins | sample LMS_cellobiose_e_FD_79183 | JGI IMG/M metagenome (GOLD analysis project Ga0079305, IMG submission 79183) | Rumen-fistulated moose microbial communities from Alaska, USA - LMS_cellobiose_enrichment | ecosystem: Host-associated > Mammals > Digestive system > Stomach > Rumen fluid ... | reverse complement strand
GCAATGCAGCCCGCGCCGCCGGAGGCGATCACCGGAACGCTCACCGCGTCGCAGACGGCGGCGAGCATCTCCAGATCGAAACCGCCCTTCACGCCGTCGGTGTCGATGGAGTTGAGGACGATCTCCCCCGCTCCAAGCCCGACGCCCTTCTTCAGCCAGCCGATGGCCTCCATGCCGGTATCCTCCCGACCGCCCTTGGCAAAGACGCGGAACTGCCCGTCCACGCGCTTGACGTCCGCGGAGAGGACGACGCACTGGTCGCCGTAGCGCTTCGCCGCGTCGAAGATCAGCTGCGGGGAGCGGATCGCGCCGGAATTGACGCTGACCTTGTCCGCGCCGCATTTCAGCACGCGGTCGAAGTCCTCGACGGTGTTGATGCCGCCGCCGACGGTCAGCGGGATGAAGACCTGCCGCGCCGTCTCGCAGAGAATGTCGGTGAACAGCCGCCTGCCCTCCGCCGAGGCGGTGATGTCATAAAAGACCAGCTCGTCCGCGCCGCAGTCGCTGTAGTACTTCGCCAGGTCCACGGGGGAGGAGACGTCCGAAAGCCCCGTGAAATTGACGCCCTTGACCACCCGCCCGTCCCGGACGTCCAGGCAGGGAATAATCCGTTTTGTAATCATCTTGCCGCCTCGATAACGATTATATGATGGGCGAAATGCAATAAAGCATTTCGCCGAGCCGCTTTGCGGCTCAGTCAAACAGCATTGCTGTTTGACCATATATTCCTTGTAATGAGCATCGGGAAAATGATTGGAACAATCATTTTCTGCCAAACGCGTCGTTTGGCAGGGAAAACAATCGAATGATCGATTGTTTTCTCTATCCGCTGATCATTATTGCTTTTTTCAGATCCAGCGCGCCGGTGTAGTAAGCCTTGCCGATGATCGCGCCGTAAAGCCCCATTTCCCGCAGCCGTTTCACGTCCTCCAGCGAGCTGACCCCGCCGCTGGCCGTGATCTGCAGGTCGAATTTTTCCGACAGGCCGCGGTAGAGCGCCAGATTCGTGCCCTGCATCGCGCCGTCGCGGGAGATGTCCGTGCAGATCAGCGTCTGCACGCCCAGCGTTTTCATTTCTCTGCAGAACGCATCCGCGGTGAGCGACGTGGTTTCCGTCCAGCCCTTCACCGCGACAAAGCCGTCCTTCAGATCGACGCCGACCGCGATCCTTTCACCGAAGACCGCGACCGCTTCCCGCAGGAAGGCCCGATCCGTCACCGCGGCGGTGCCGAGGATCACGCGGTCCAGCCCCGCGGAGAGATAGCGCTCCACGACGTCCATGCTGCGCACGCCGCCGCCGATCTCGCAGAAGGCCCCGGAGGCGGCCTTGATCGCGCAGACGGTCTCGAGATTCGGCGTTGTGCCGTCCTTTGCGCCGGCCAGATCCACGATGTGGATGTGATCGGCGCCGCAGGCGGTAAAATCGCGTGCGATCGCCTCGGGGTGCTCGCTGTAGACCGTCATCTGCGCGTAATCGCCCTTGTAAAGCCGGACGGCCTTGCCCGCATACAGATCAATGGCTGGAAACAGGATCATGGCGTTACCTCACAAAACGCCCGGAGGATGTTCAGCCCCACCGTTCCGCTCTTTTCCGGGTGGAACTGGCAGCCGAAGACGTTGTCCCGCTGCACCGCGGCGGTCAGCTCCGGGCCGTATTCCGCCGTGGCGATCACGCTTTCGTCACAGTCGAACGCGGCGAAGGAGTGGACGAAATAGACGCAGTCGCCCTCGCGCACATGGCGCAGCAGCGGCGACGGGGCGCGGAACTGCAGCGCGTTCCAGCCGATGTGCGGGATCTTGTACTCCGCCGGGATCACGTCCGCGATGGGCTTTACCGCGCCGGGGATCAGCCCCAGACCCGCGTGTTCGCCGTATTCAAAGCTTTTCTCAAAAAGCAGCTGCATGCCGAGGCAGATGCCCAGCAGCGGCTTGCCCGCCGCGGCCTCCGCCTGCACCGCGGCGTCCAGCCCGCTGCGCCGCAGCTTCTCCGCGGCGTCGCCGAAGGCGCCGACGCCGGGGAGGACGATCCGCTCCGCGCAGCGCAGCGCGGCGGGGTCCCCGGTGACGGACACGTCTTTCCCGATGGCGGCGAAGGAGCTTTTCAGCGAGAACAGGTTGCCGACGCCGTAGTCCACAATGGCGATCATCTACAGGACTCCCTTCGTGGACGGGATCTCGTCCCGGTATGCTTCCTCGATCCGTACCGCCGCGCGCAGCGAGCGGGCCGCGGATTTGAACGCCCCTTCGATGATGTGGTGAGAGTTTTTCCCCGCCAGCTTGCGGAGATGCAGGCTGCAGGCCGCATTGCGCACAAAGGCAAAGAAGAACTCCTCCGTCAGCTCCGTGTCGAATGCGCCGACCCGCTGCGTCGGGACGCGCAGGTCATAGCCGAGATACGCCCGGCCGGAGAGATCCACCGCCGTGAGGATCAGGGCCTCGTCCATCGGGAGGATGCAGCTGCCGTAGCGCGCGATGCCGCGCTTGTCGCCGAGGGCCTTCGCAAAGGCCTGGCCCAGCGCGATGCCGATGTCCTCCACGCTGTGGTGGCCGTCCACCCAGGTGTCGCCCTTGCAGGAAACCGTCAGGTCAAAGCGCCCGTGCTTCGCGAAGAGCGTCAGCATGTGGTCAAGAAAGCCGACGCCGCTGTCGATCTCGCTTTTACCGCTACCGTCGAGCTCGAGCTTCAGGACGATCTCTGTCTCCGCGGTCTTGCGGAATATTTCAGCCGTTCTCATTTGCTCTCCTCCAGAATGGCCTGAACCGCCGTGAGCAGCGCGTCCATCTGCTGCCGCGTGCCGATGGTGATGCGGTTGAACTGCGCGATTTCCGGTTTTGTAAAGTGCCGGACGAGCACGCCCCGCGCCTTCAGCTTCCGATAGAGCTCCCCTCCGTCCAGCGCCGGCGTGCGGGCGAAGACGAAGTTGGCGCGGGAATCCAGGACCTCAAAGCCCAGCGCGCGCAGCGCGTCCATCGTGTACGCGCGGTTTTCCCGGATCACGGCGCAGTTGGCCCGCGTCGTCTCCTCGTCGTCCAGGACCGCCGCGCCGATGGCCAGCGTTGCGGAATTGACGTTGTAGGGATTGGTCGAATACCGCAGGGAATCCAGGTCGCGGATCAGCTCCCGGTTTCCGATGGCGTAGCCGAGCCGCCCGCCCGCGAGGGAGCGGGATTTCGAGAAGGTCTGCACCACCAGCAGATTTTCATACCTGTGCACCAGCGGGATGCAGCTCTCGCCGCCGAAATCCACATAGGCCTCGTCGATGACAACGACGCTGTCCGGATTGCTGCGGAGAATTCTTTCGACTTCCGCCGGGGGCAGGCTCTTGCCCGTGGGCGCGTTGGGATTGGCGATGAAGATCGTCTTCCTGAGGCCGACGTAGTCCGACGGGTCCACGGAAAAGTCCGCTTTCAGCGGGATCTCCTCATACGGAACGCCGTTGACCTGGGCAAAAACGGGATAAAAGCCGTAACTGATGTTGGGAAACGCCGCGCCGTGCGACGCGTCGCAGAAGGCCATGAAGCAGAAGTTCAGCGCCTCGTCCGAGCCGTTGGTGACCAGCACCTCCTCCGGCGCAACGCCGTAGCGCGCGGCGAGCTTTTCCCGAAGGATGCGGCAGTCCGGGTCGGAATAGAGCTGCAGCGGCCGCATGGCCTCCGCCGCGGCGCGCAGCGCCTTTTCCGAGGGCGGGAAGGGGCTTTCATTTGTGTTCAGCTTCACATACTGCATGTCCTGCGGCTGTTCGCCGGGGGTGTAAGGCGTGAGCGCCGCAAACTTTTCACTGAAAAAGCGGCTCATTCGGCTTTCTCCTTTCGGATCGTGACGCTGCGGGCATGCCCGGTGAGGCCCTCCCGCCGCGCAAAGGCGGCGACGTCGTCCGCGGCGGCGCGCAGCGCGTCGGCGCTGTAGTAAATATACTGCGTTTTCTTCAGGAAGTCATCCACGGACAGCGGACTGGAAAAGCGCGCCGTGCCGCTGGTGGGAAGGGTGTGGTTCGCCCCGGCGTAATAGTCGCCCAGCGCCTCCGGACAGTTGCGGCCCAGGAAAACGCTTCCCGCATTGCGGATGCGCTCCAGATACGCGAAGGGCTCGTCCACGCACAGCTCCAGATGCTCCGGCGCGATGGCGTTGGCCACCTCCACCGCGGCGTCCAGATCGTCCGTGACGATGATCTTCCCGTTGCGCTCGATCGACGCGCGGGCAATTGCTTCCCGTGTCAGCAGCGGGAGCTGCCGCTCGATCTCCGCCTGAACGGCTTCCGCCAGCGCCGGAGCGTCCGTCACCAGCACGGCGGCGGCCAGAACGTCATGCTCGGCCTGACTGAGCAGATCTGCCGCGACGCATTCCGGGTCGTTTTTCCCGTCGGCCAGAACCAGCACCTCGCTGGGGCCGGCGATCATGTCGATGGAGACGAGGCCGAACACCTGACGCTTGGCCTCCGCCACAAAGGCGCCGCCCGGGCCGACGATCTTGTCCACCTTCGGAACGCTTTCCGTGCCGTAAGCCAGCGCGGCCACGGCCTGCGCGCCGCCGATCTTGAAAATGCGGTCCACGCCGGCCACCTTCGCCGCCGCGAGGATCGAGGCGTCGATCGTTCCGTCAGCGCGGGGCGGCGTCACCATGACCAGTTCGCTGCACCCGGCGATCTTCGCGGGGATCGCGTCCATCAGGACGGTGGAGCTGAGCGGCGTCACGCCGCCGGGGACACAGAGACCCACCTTTTCGATGGGCAGCACCTTCTGCCCCAGGACGCGTCCGTCCAGCTCCATGCGGAAGCCGCTGCGCAGCTGCCGGGAGTGGAAAGCGCGGATGTTCGCCGCGGCCCGCTCCAGAATGGCCAGAAACGCCGGGTCCGTCGCGTTCAGGGCGGCGTCCATCTCGGAAGCGCTGACCTCCAGCGCATCGAGCTTCGCCTTTTCGAATCTTTCATTGAATTCCAGCAGCGCCGCGTCGCCGCGCGCCCGCACGTCGCGAAGGATGCCCGCCACGACCGCGGTCACGTCGATCTCCGGTGTGGCGCGGGCGAAGATCTCCTCCGGCGGGACAGTGCCGAACCGCAGAATCTTAATCATGCTTCCGCCTCCTCTGCAAGCAGTGCCAGCCCTTCCCGGAGCCGGTCGATGATCTCTCGCTTGAATTCATAGGACGCCTTGTTGGCAATGAGCCGGGCGCTGATGGGCACCACGGTCTCCCGCACCTCCAGATGGTTTTCTTTCAGCGTCCTTCCCGTTTCCACGATGTCCACGATCACGTCGCTGAGACCCAGGATCGGTGCGATTTCCACGCTGCCGTTCAGGTGGATGATGTCGATGTCGCGCCCCTGCGCGCTGTAATAGCCGGCGGCGATGTTCGTAAACTTGGTGGCGACCCGCAGCGTCCGCCGCTGATCGTCATAAAAGTCGTGCCTGGCGGCGACGGCCATGCGGCATTTCCCGACCTTCAGGTCCAGCATCTCATAGACGTCGGGGGCATATTCCAGCAGAATGTCCTTCCCCGCAACGCCGATGTCCGCCGCGCCGCGCTCCACATAGACCGCAACGTCGGAGGGCTTTACCCAGAAATACCGCAGCATGAGCGCCGCGTTTTCGAAAACGAGCTTCCGGTTTTCCTCCAGAATGTCCGGGCATTCAAACCCGGCGCGGGCAAACATGTCGTAGACCTTGTCGCCGAGCCGCCCCTTGGGGAGCGCGATATTAAGCCATGTCTTCAAGGATCTTCACCTCATCCCCATCGAGCCGTGCAAGCCGGCGGTATCGGAGCTTTTCCGGAACCGTGTGCTGGGCCGTCACGCTTCTGCCGTCGGCGGAGAGCGCGTCTGCCGCGCGCAGCAGCGCCGCCGGAGCCGCGTCGGGAGAATAGAGCAGCACCGTGTCCACATCCACGGCTTCTGTCTCGCCGGAAAAGCGCTCCAGCTGATCGAGATACACCGCAAAGCCGACGGCGCGGGCGCGGCGGCGCATTTTCTCCATGAGCCGGTCGTACTGTCCGCCGGAGAGCACGCCCGTCGGGACGCCGCTGACGAAGCCCTTGAAGACGATGCCGTTATAGTAGCGCATATCGCCCACGACAGAGAAATCAATGCGCAGATAAGCGCCCAGCCCCAGCGCGTCGAGGCAGTCGGTGAGAGAAGCGAGCTGCGCCACGGCTGCCGGCGCGCAGCCGAGCGAACGGAGCACCGGGAGCACCTGCGCCGGCGCGCCGCTGGTCTGCACAAGCGTCTTCAGCCGCGCCGCGGCGTCCGGATCCGCGCCGGAGGCGCGGCAGATGTCGTCGAGCCCGTGGAGGTTCTTCTCCCCGACGCATTTCAGGATCTCCCGGCGCATCGCCGCTTCCGCGCCCAGGGCGTCCACCAGCTCGGAGACGATGTCCAGCTGCGAGATATCCAGAATGCATTCCTGCGAGATCGTCCGCAGGCTTTCCACGGCCAGCATCAGCGTCTCCGCAACGCAGCAGTCGTCCACCTCGCCGATGCACTCGATCCCGGACTGCATGATCTCCCGGAAGCCCTGCGCGGCGGCGGAGACGCGGTAGACGTTCTCATTGTAGTAGACCTTCTGGATGCCGCCGCCGTCCTTTCCGCTGCGGACGATGGAGAGCGTCACATCCGGCTTGAGCGCCATGAGCCTGCCGTTTACGTCCGTGAAGGTGATGATGTTGTCGGAGATCAGAAAGTCCTTGTTGCCGGCGTAGAGGTCGTATTCCTCGAACTTCCGCATCTTGTACTGCAGATATCCGAACCGGCGGTACAGCTCGCGCAGGGCGAAAACGATCCGCTCCTCATATTTCATCGTACTCAATTCCATCCTTCACCCCCGCGCATCCTCTGCGCCGGCCCGGTCGATGGCGCGGCGGTAACCGCCGCTGCCGTAATCCAGGCATTTTTTCACACGGCAGATCGTGGCGGAACTGACGCCGGTCTCCGCCGCCACCTGCTGATAGCTCAGTCCCCGATCCAGCAAAAAGGCGACCTCCAGCCGCTGGGAGAGATCCTTCAGCTCCTTGATCGTGCAGAGATCCTCAAAGAAATCGTAGCATTCCTCTATGGTCTGCAGCTCCAGGATCACCTGATACAGCTTGCTGAGCGATTCAGAACGAACGCGGTCCATGCCCCGGGCCTCCTTCCCCAATTCGTTACGCTGCTATACTATCACGCTATCGCAGTAAAGTAAAGGGGAAAATCGGACGCCATGCCGTTTTCTCCGCGGGCGGCAAAAAGCGGGGCGCGAACGGGGGCTTCTTCGGTCAAAATGCCGCATCCGGCGGAGGAGAACCGCACGGGCGCAGATGAAGCAGCCCGGAAGCGCTTTGGAGCGTTTCCGGGCTGTTTGAATGCGGTAGGATGCGGTTTTATCCGCCGGTTTCGCCGGATCCGCCTTCTTCGCCGGTATCAAAATCCAGATGGACGCCGGGAAGGTGGTGGACGGCCTTCCAGCCGTTCTTCTGCGAGCAGCTCTGGCAGTAAAAAGAATCCGGTCCGCCTGCAATCACGCCGACGGTGGACCACATATTGCTGCCGGAATAATTGGAAACCAGAATGTTGACGTTGGCCGCCGTGACCGGCTCGGTGTAAGGATTCAAAGAGGCGTTGACCAGCTCAAGCCACGCGTCCAGACTGACGCTGACATAGCTGGTGTCATTGATCCAGCAGCCGGAATATGGCATGGTGTAGAAATGGATGTCTTCCATTTTGCAAAGCAGGAACTGGCGCGCAAACCAGGCGATGTTGGCGGCGGTCAGGTCCGTTTCCACATTCTCCGCAAGGATATTCACCAGTGTGCCGAGGTTCGGGATGTTCCCCAGCGTGAGCATCTGCGACGCCAGCGCCTTCAGGAAGTCCTGCTGCACGCCGATGCGCTCGATGTCGCCGCCCGCGTAACCGTCGCGGAAACGGCAGACCTTCACGGCGTCGGCGCCATTCAGAAGCTGATAGCCCTTATTGATATAAATGGAGAGATCCTGCGCCACATCCCAGTAGTGCATATCCTGCGGCACGTCGAACCAGACGCCGCCGATGCAGTCGACGGCCTGCTCCATGGCCTGGATATTGACGACGCTGTAGCAGTCCACGTCAAAGCCCAGAAGGTTGCGGATATGGCTCTTAAGACCCTCCGCGCCGTCCTTTCCGGAGTTGATCCAGCCGGGATAGACCGCGTTGATTCTCTTTGGCGAGGCGGACCAGGGGATGTTGATGAGCGTGTCGCGCGGGATGCTGACGCAGTCGATGCTGTGCTTCCTGGTGTCCATCCGCGCCACGAGGATCGTGTCGGTGCTGTTGCTCGCAAAGTCACGGCCGACAATCAAAACCGTATAGGCGCCCGGTTCCCGGTCGGTGATCAGCGGCTCGACCTCCATCTGCGCGAACGGATCGGGTTCCGGCGTCGGCGTCGCGGCCGGCTGTGCCGGATCGTCCGGTTTTTCTGTCGGCGCAGGAGTCAGCGCGGGCGCGCTCGTCGGCACGGGCGTCGGCGGGATGATCTCCGGCGGACGTTCCCAGACAGCGTAGCCGATGACTGCCGCAAGCAGGACCAGCGCAACGATCCCGAGGATCAGAAACGCCTTTCTCCCGCGGCGCGCGGGACGCCGTCCGCCGTCCTTGCTCTGCTTTTTCTCCATGTTTCAACCTGCTTTCCAGAGTTTCTGGATTCACTTTACTCTGCAATTGCATCTTTTTTTGCGAAAAAATGCATCCGATCTGCACAATCGTCGCGGAAAGAAGGAGCATCGGTACTGTGCCGATGCTCCTCTTGATCCAGCAAATGCTTACAGCTGTTTCTGGGCGTTGATCTTGACGCCGGGGCCCATCGTGGAAGCGGTGACGCAAGTACGGATGTACTGGCCTTTTGCCGCGGCGGGCTTCGCCTTGACGATGGCGCCGATCAGCGCAGCGTAGTTCTCAAAGAGCTTGTCCGCGCCGAAGCTGACCTTGCCGATGGGGCAGTGGATGATGTTGGTCTTGTCCAGACGGTACTCGACCTTACCGGCTTTGGCCTCCCTGACAGCCTGCTCAAAGTTGGGGGTAACGGTGCCGGCCTTGGGAGAGGGCATCAGGCCCTTCGGGCCGAGGATCTTACCGAGACGGCCGACGGTGCCCATCATGTCCGGGGTGGCGATCACGGTGTCAAACTCGAACCAGTTTTCCTTCTGGATCTTCTCCACATAGTCCATGCCGCCGGCATAATCGGCGCCGGCAGCCAGAGCGGCCTCGACCTTGTCTTCCTTGCAGAAGACCAGAACGCGGACAGACTTGCCCGTGCCGTTGGGGAGGACGATGGCGCCGCGGACCTGCTGGTCGGCGTGACGGCCGTCAACGCCGAGCTTCACATGCAACTCGACGGTCTCGTCGAACTTGGCCTTGGAGGCCTTGCAGACCAGATCAAACGCGTCCTTTGCGTCATAAAGCGTGGCTCTGTCGATGAGCTTCGCGCTCTCTTTGTAATTCTTGCCTCTAAACATCGTTCACGTCCTCCTTCTCAGTCCCCGACGACGACGCCCATGCTGCGGCAGGTGCCGGCGATCATGCTCATTGCGGCGTCGATATCGGTGCAGTTGAGATCGGGCATTTTCTGCTCGGCGATCTTGCGGACGTCTTCCTTGCTGATGGTGGCGACCTTGTCTCTCTGGGGGACGCCGGACGCCTTCTCGATCCCGCAGGCCTTCTTGATCAGCAGCGCCGCGGGCGGCGTCTTGGTGACGAAGGTAAAGCTGCGGTCAGCGTATACGGTGATGATGACCGGGATCATCATGCCGATATCGTTCTTTGTGCGCTCATTGAAATCCTTGGTAAACTGGCCGATGTTGACGCCGTACTGACCAAGGGCAGGTCCGACCGGGGGTGCGGGAGTCGCTTTTCCGGCAGGGACCTGGAATCTTGCATATCCAACTATTTTCTGTGCCACTTGAAGTGCACCTCCTGATTGAAATTATTGTTCGACGGGTTCAACCTGGTCGAGTTCCAGGTCGACAGGCGTCTCTCTGCCAAACATCGAGACGATCACGCGGACGGTCTCCCGTTCCGCGTCCAGCTCGTCCACCGTGCCGAGGAAGCCCTCGAGAGGGCCGTCCGTCACTTTGACGGTGTCGCCGACGGCAAAGCCGACGACGATTTCCTTGTGCTCCACGCCCAGATCATAGATCTCCTGCTCTGTAAGGGGGATCGCCTTGCCTTCGCTTCCGACGAAGCCCGTGGCGCCCCGGACGTTGCGGACAAGATGCCAGCTCTCATCCGTCATGATCATCTTCACCAGCACATAACCGGGAAACACCTTGCGCTCATAGGTCTTTTCGCCTGCGTCGGTGTGCTCGGTCACGGTTTCCAGCGGGATGTTCACTTCGTGGATGAGGTCGGTCATCCTGCGGTTCTCCGCGGCCTTGAGGATCGCGGCAGCGACCGCGTTCTCATAGCCGGAGTACGTGTGGACGACATACCATTTTGCGTTGTCTGCCATGATTGCTTAACCCGCGATGGAAATGACCGCTCTCACGATCATCTGGGCGATCTCGTCGAAGCCCCAGATCACGACCGCGGAAATCGCCATCACAACCAGTGCGGCAATCGTGTTGTTGAGCGTCTGCTTCGGCGTGGGCCAGATGACCTTCTTCAGCTCGCTCTTCATTTCGCGCCACCACTTAGCGACCTTCTTCGGGAAGGAAAGCTTCTTGACGTCTTCTTTCTTGACGGCATTCGTGGTAGTGGTAACTGCCTTTTCCTTTGCCATGAATCTACGTCCTTTCTGAAGCTTTACTTCGTCTCGGTATGCACGGTGTGCTTGCGGCAGAAACGACAGTACTTCTTCATCTCGATGCGATCAGGAGTATTCTTCTTGTTCTTCATCGTGTTGTAGTTTCTCTGCTTGCATTCGTTGCATCTCAGGGTGATTTTTACTCTTGCACCTACAGCCATGTTTCGGCACCTCCTTGTTTTATTCGGCCATCTCAGGCCGTGCCTCCCTGTTCGGAGATCCGGCGTGTTTTCGCGCACAAAAACAAGCCTGTCCGCCGACAGGTAATGTATAATATAGCACAGGCGGCTTTGCCGGTCAAGCTTTTTTTGCTGATTTTCCAATGATTTTCGGCCGGTTTTCCGGCGCGGTCCACTTGTCAGAAGCGGGTCCGGCGTGCTACACTATATGTTGTTGATGCGGACCGGCAAAAGCGCATGATATCTGAATGAAGCGGAGGTGGGCTGACATGCGTATCATGGCCATCGATTACGGCGACCGGCGGATCGGCCTTGCGGTTTCCGATGCGCTCGGCGTTTTGTGCGGCGACGCGTTCACGCTTTCGGAGTGGAATATGGAGCGCGCGGCGCAGCGCATCGCACAGGAGGCCGCAGCGCGCGGCGTCGGAACCCTGGTGCTGGGCCTGCCGAGAAATATGGACGGCAGCGAAGGGCCGCGCGCAGAAAAAAGCCGGGCGTTCGCTTTGCTGCTGGAGCGGGAAACGGGACTGACGCCCGTACTCTGGGACGAGCGGCGCAGCAGCGTGGAAGCCCATGCCATCCTGCATGCCAACGGCAGAAAAATGAAGCAGCACCGCCGGACCGTGGACGCAGTGGCGGCGTCGCTGCTGCTGGAGGGCTTTCTCGCCTCCCGCGGGAATACCATTATAAATAAGATAGAGAAAGACAGCCCGCAGACAAAGGAAGAAGAACAATGAAAGAAGCCCCGGCAGAAGGGAGAGACTGCGTAAGGAAGTTCTCTCAGGACGAATGACAGCCCCCTATGACACTTTGACGCAAGCCAAAGTGTCATAGGGGGTTATACGCTTTCAGCATGGATTGACCGTGCTGAGAAACAACAGTATAATTGGCTCGGCAAATCTTGCTAATGTTTGTCAAGTCCCTTTTTCAGGCTTGATGGAATAAAAAAGGGTATACAAAATAAACCCACCAGATTGCGGGCTTTGAAAAAAAGGTTTAGAATGAAGGCGATCTACCTGTAGAGCTCCATGGCTTTTGCATAGTAGATCCGGAGGAACTTGTTGACTCCTGCCATTTTTGCTACGTTGTAGGGCTTTCCTTCCTGCTCTTTCTTGAGCATGAAGAGATAAACAGGGTCGTCTTGAGGTTTTGTCAGTTTGAGAGCCTGCATGACCTCGTAACAAGCCTTCCGGAGAGCAGAGCTGCCACGTTTGGAAATGTGGCGGTTTCTGCTCTCGAACTGTCCGGACTGGTATGGCGGTGCGTCGTTACCAGCATAGGAATTTAGCGCCTTGCCGCTGTGGAATCGGCGGATATCACCGATCTCAGCCAGGATGATGGGGCCAAGTCGATCCCCAACGCCGTGCATCGCACGAAGGACGGCGTATTCAGGAATTGTTTGAGCAATATTCTGCATCTTCAGAATAATCTCGTCAGCAGCATTTTGAGCAGCAGAGAGCAAATCAACACACTGGGTTTGAGACAGCCAGATATACGGATCATCGCCCCTGGTGGTTATACTGTCCTTTGCCAGTTCATAGATAGCAAGACCTTTCTGAGCAGCATATCTGTCGGATGTTTTCTTTGTCATCGTTTCATATGATGAAAGAAACCTTGTTTTCCCCATCCGCTGGATCTCATCGAAGGACTTAAAACGCTTAATAAAGAGAAGAAGCGCACATTTCTCCGGATTTCTGCTGGTTAACGAAAGCTGTTTCGTAATTCCAGGCATCGTCTGGTCGAGCAGATCGAGAAGCTGTACTTTTAGCTTGGCAACGAAGGATATGCGTTGCTCGTACTGTCTGGAGAGGAATTTCAAATCTTCGTATTTCTGCTCCATGGAACTGTACGGAACAAGTTTATAAGATTTCTCCAAAGCATAAGTAGCGATTCGCAGAGCGTCTTTCTTATCTGTTTTGGCCTTGTGGATTTCTGTATCTCCGTATTTTTTCATTTGGTACGGATTGATGAGGCACACAGGAAAGCCCTCCGTCTGGAGCTGCTTCAGCACAGGGTAATGATAGTGGCCGGTGTATTCCATCAGAATGGTGACGGGTTCTTTCAGCTCCTTTAGATACTTGGCAAGTGCGTGAAGTTCCGGCTGCGTATGTGCTATGGTGTATGGGCTTGCGAGGACTACACCGTTTGAGTCAATGACTGCCACGGTGCTTTTGGACTTCGATACGTCGATTCCAACTGCAATCATAAGATTCCTCCTTGGTGGGTGAGATCAGACTGGCTCCAGCACTTCAAAATCCAAACAGATTAGTCCGTGAAACGGGAGCGATGATTCGT